>Ga0335078_10010903_pt1 | contig 13463 bp, 13 predicted proteins | sample Lox_Sample_32_FD_206711 | JGI IMG/M metagenome (GOLD analysis project Ga0335078, IMG submission 206711) | Soil microbial communities from Loxahatchee National Wildlife Refuge, Florida, United States - Lox_Sample_3.2 | ecosystem: Environmental > Terrestrial > Soil > Wetlands | place: USA...
GCTGGGTGAGAGCAGCCATGACGCGAGCAGAATTTGTTCAGCGGCTTGTCCTCGACACGATCTATGACGGTTTCGAGAAACTGGACCAAGTGATTCTCCGCGACGTCGCGGAGGTCAGAACCAAACGCGGGCTGACGATCCACCGTTCTGACGTCGTGGAGGCGTGGCGAGCATCTTGCGGCGTCTGGCAACAACGTCGAGATTTCCGGTGTGACGATGACCAATTAACGCGCCAAAAGGGAGCGCCCGTATGATCCTAAGATCGCGTTTAGTTATCCGATTTGCGATGAGCTTCATGGTGATGGCTTCGTTCCGTGTCGTGGCAGTCGCGGGGGACGACGGGGATCGTGCGCTGGCAGAAGCTCTGGCGAGCGAAAAGACACGAGAATCGGCCGTTGCTTCGATCATGGCGTCTCGACAGGATAAAATTCCCCTCCTCTTGTCATGGAGCAAGAAGTCACCTCTGGAATATGACTGCAGGCTGTTCGACGGTTTGGCGTACGCATTCGGTCGATTGAAGGTTACAGAAGCGGTTCCCTTTCTTGTCGAGAATATCAGCACGTACGGGGAGTGTGGCGTCAGTTTCAATCCGTGGTCGAAGGCCCCGTCGGTCATCGAGTCGAGTTTCCCAGCCATCGGAGCTCTGGTCAAGATCGGCCCGGATGCATCGAGAGCGGTGATGGCTGCATTTCCTCGGATGACGAAGGAAGAGGATCGTATGGCCGCCATGTTCGTGGTTTCTCGGGTACCAGGCGTTTCCGAGGCGCGAGCCTTCCTGTCGTCAGTGCTCGCGCAAGCGGACTGGGAGCACCACTGGGCGGCGCGATGTCTGAGTATCCTAGACGCAGGATCAAGCAGAGGCAGAAGCGGACCACCTCTGCGGTAGAGGCGATGGGAGGGGATGACGGTCACAGTCACGATTCGCGGAGCCGGACCATCTTGCGGACGCGAAACAGGCCCGCGACGGCCGGCGCTTACGCGCCTTTTTCCAGCCGCAACCCGCGCCACTCCGGGATCAGCGCGAACGGTTTCGCCACGGCGGCGATCGGTTCGCCGGCCTGGCGCACATTGCTTTCGGCGAACACCGCGGCGTCGCCCGCGGCCAGTTGCAGGTAGGGGACCCGCTCCGGATCGATCCGCATCAGGCGGCAGCAGGTGGCATCCACCGCTACCGGGTCCGTGCCCGCCACCAGCACACCCATCGGTTTGGCGGTGCCCTGAATCGGGCCGTTGCCCTCCATCCCGACGATGCCATCCACCAGCGTGAACGCGCGCGGGAACACGCTGTGCAGGTCGGCGATCGATTCCGGGATGCCGGCCCAGTGCAGCACGTTCTTCGGCCATCCATACACGCCGCCCGGCACCGCGCCGAACAGGTTCTTCATCGAGAGCGTGGCGCCCACCCAATGGTGCGTCTTCATCTTCGGCATGGACACCACCAGCCCGGCTCTCAGCATGGTGTTCGGCAGGTACACGCGCTTCAGCCGCGAGATCCGCCGCGGCAGATCGACCGGCGTAACGTCGTCCAGGTTGAGGTCGACGAATAGGTCTTCGAATCCGGGGATGATCCCGAAATACCCGGCGGCTTCGGCCATATCGAGCGTATCGCGGCGATGCCCCGGACCTTCGGCGATGGTCACCTGGGACGCGCCCAGAGCGCGGAAGGCTTCGCAGGCCGCGTGAACCAGCAGCGGGTGCGTGTTGATGACGCTCTGCGGTTCGAACTCGACCAGGTTCGGCTTGATCACGACCGAGCGGCCGCGCACCGCCGGCCGTTGGGCGGCAACCACGCGGCGCACCGTGTCGTAGAGGCTCTGGTCGTAGGCCGGCGCGCGCACGATGGTGGTTTCCGAGGGCGTCACGCGGACCGGTCTCGAGCACCCGGCCACTGCGAGCGTCGCCGCCGAAGCCGCCAGCCAATCGCGCCTTGTCATCGTGTCGCTCATGGGTCAGATCCAGAACGCGCTCTCGCCCGCTACCGCGCGATCCGCCAGGATACCCGTGGCAAGCTCCGCCACGGTGCGGCACGCGAGGCCCACAGGCGGTGTGTAGCCCGCGGGCAGGCGGCCGTGAGCCGCCAACCCGAGCCGCAGCCAATTCATGGCGTCGGCCGCATGGCACTCCGCGAGGAACCGCAGAGCCAGTGCCAGGGATTCGTCAACCACGCGGCCGGCGACGCCGCGTAGCGCCGCCAGCGCCATCCCCGTGGTTTCCGGGTAGGCACCGGACTGGTATCCCAGAGCGTTGGTCGAGCCGTGATTCCATCCCCCGCCCTGGCATTCGTGGCTAAGCAGGTAATGCCGGCCCGCGGCGATGCGCGACCCCAGGCCCGGCGCCGGTTGCAAACGGTTCTCGCGGTCGAGCGCAAGAATTGCCAGCGAAGTGGGGCTCACCCAAGCCGCAGTCCCCGCGACCCAAGACCATCCGCGAGCGGTCGCGTCCGAAGAAACCTGGTTTCCCATCAGCCACTGCTTCACCCGGAACAGGACGCTGGAATCGGCTCCGGCGGCGGCCGCCAGCCAGGATATGGCGCGCCGGTGGTGCTCCGTTCCCAGGCGTTGGGGAGGTAAGAGGGCAACCAGCGCGGTCACCCAACTGCTTTCGCCCACGCCGGGGCGTACCGGCCAACCTCCGTCATCGCGCTGTGCCGCGCGAAGCCACGCCAGGCCGCGTTCAACGGCCGCTGGATCGGAGCCGCCCTCCAGCGCGAGAACGGCGTAGACGGTCGGCTCAGTCCATGAGCCGCCGCGCCGGTAGGGCCATCCACCGTCGGGGTTCTGTTGTTGAGTGAGGCGGGACATGGGCGATGCTGGCGCGTCTGCCGGGCGTGGCTTCGCGGGCGGTGACATCGCGTCCCGCTCAGCCTTTGCGCCGGTGGCGCCGCCGCCGGGCCATCAGCATGACCAGAGTGATGCCGGCCGCGAGCCAGAGCGCCCCGAGTATCGGCATGTGTCCTCCTTCGATACGATGCCGGCCCTCGGGCCCTCCGCGGGATGCGATTGGCCGGGCTGGCGCCGCTTCGCTACCGTGAACCGGTCGCTCGCGACCGGCGCGCGCGGCGCCGCCGCAGGAAGAGGAAGACCGCCGCCGCGGCGACCACCCAAAGCAGACTCTGTACGATCATACTGCTAGACATAATCGAATTCTCCTTTTCGTTAGTGCACTTGGCCCATCATTGGGAACAGATACTTGAAAATCGCCAACAGCGCGGGGCCGGCCGCCACGATGATGATCGCCGGCAGAATACAGAAAAAGATCGGAAACACCAGCTTGACACCCACCTTGCCGGCTCGCTCTTCGGCTTCCTGGCGGCGGCGGGAGCGCAGGAAGTCGGAATGGTTGCGCAAGCTCTCGCCCATGCTGGTCCCGAACCGGTCGTTCTGAATCAGGATGGCGGTCAGCTTGCGGAGCTCCGGCTCCCCGGTCCGGTCGGCGAAGTTCTTCAGCGCCTCGGACCGCCGCTTGCCCGCCCGCATTTCCAGCGTCATCAGCGTCAGCTCTTCGCTGATCTGGGGGTGCGTGATCGCGAGCTCGTGCGCGACGTGCTGAATTGCCTGGTCCAGCCCCAGCCCCGCCTCCACCGAGACCACCAGCATGTCCAGCATGTCCGGCAGCGACAGCCGCAGAATGTCCTGGCGTTTCTTCACCTTCTTTTCGAGGACGAACTTGGGGAGGATCCATCCGGTCATGCCGCCCATAAGCACCAACATGACCCTCATTACCGGGTTGTTCGGCATTTTGGACTGCATCAGGAAACACACGACCACCAGGGTGAACGCGGTGATGATCCGCAGGCCGTAGAATACCGGCGTCGCGATCTCGGAGCGGAAGCCGGCGCGGATCAGGTCTCCCTTGAGCGTGGCGACGTCCTGTTCGGACGTCGGGATTTGCGAGCCAATCGTCTGCAGGAACGTCACCACCGTGCTCGGACGGGGCGGTTCCACTTCGCCGGCCACCCGGGCGCCGTCGAGAATGACCGGATTGCCGAGTTGGCGCAAGTACTTGTTCGGCTTGTACAGCTTGCGGTAACCGATCCATCCCATGATCAGCATCTGCATCATGAAGGCGAGAACCGCAAAAACCATCGGATGCGTCATATCAAACCTTGATCGTGATGATCTTGTTGATGAAGAAATAGCCTATGAGCTGGGCGGCGATGGAGCCGCCGATCAGCCACTTGCCGTCGGGGTCTTTGGCCATGCCCTGCAGGTATCCGGGCGCCACCACCAGCATGCCGAGCATGGTGGCGATCGGCAGGACGGTCAATATCGTCGCGGTCATCCGGCCGTGCGCGCTGGCCGCCCTGACCTGCCCCTTCAGGCGGAACCGCTCGCGGATGACGTAGGCGAGCCGTGTCAGGATCTCCGCGAGGTTGCCGCCGGTCTGCCTCTGCAACAGCACCGAGGACGTGAAAAAGCGAACGTCGAGTAACGGCACGCGGTCGGCGAAGTTGCGCAGCGCCCCTTCCAAGGTCGCGCCCAGGTTCTGCTCGTTGAACAGCGTGCGGAACTCCTGGCCCAGCGGATCGGCGATTTCGTCGCCGACCATCTGCAGGCTGATGGTGAAAGCGTGGCCGGCGCGCATGGAACGCGAAAGAAAATCGAGGGCTTCGGGCATCTGTTCCTCGAGCTCCGCCAGGCGCTTCTTGCGCCTCCTCTTCACGTACATGTACGGCAGCATGCCGGCAAACACCGCTACCACGATCGCCGTCACCGTACGGTTGCCAAGCAGTCCGATCGCCGCGCCCAAACCCAGCCCGGGGATGCAGAGCAGGCCCATCGCCGCAATCATGTGGGTGGCCGACCAGCTCATGCCGGCCTGTTGAATCTGCCGTTGGGCGTGCTTGGCGAACCGGAACGCCTTGATGCGCGCCACCAGCCCGTCGGGCCGGTCGACCTCCACATCGCGCAACAGGTTGCTGGCTTCCACCGTCTGCTCCCCGGACGCGACGTGCAGCCGGTCGAGCATCTTCTTCTTCTTCTGCGCGTCGAGGAACTTGAGGCCGAGCCGGGTCGCCAGCAGCACCAGCGCGAAGATCAGGACCCAGAGCGATACCAACATCAAGGTCATCTGGCTCACCTCCCGCTAATTAATCTCCACCACCGTCTGGAACATCTGTTGCGGCAGCGTGATGCCCGCCGCCCTCAGGCGCTCGTAGAATTTGGGCCGGATCCCGGTGGCGCGGAACCGTCCCATCACCTTGCCGGACTCGCTGATACCGGTCTTCTCGAACAGGAAAATGTCCTGCAGGGTAATAATGTCCTGCTCCATGCCCGTCACCTCGGTGACGTGGGTGACGCGCCGGCTGCCGTCGCTGAAACGCGCGATCTGCACGAACAGGTTGACCGCCGCGGCAATCTGCTGGCGGACGGAGCGGATGCCCATGTTGGCGTTCGCCATGCCCACCATCACCTCCAGGCGGCCCAGGCCGTCGCGGGGCGTGTTGGCGTGAATCGTGGTGAGCGACCCGTCGTGGCCCGTGTTCATGGCCTGCAACATGTCCAGCGCCTCCTCGGCGCGAACCTCGCCCACGATGATCCGGTCGGGCCGCATACGGAGGGCGTTGATCACCAGCTGGCGGATGTGAATCGCGCCTGTGCCTTCCACGTTCGCCGGCCGGGTTTCCATGCGCGCCACGTGCGTTTGCTGCAGCCGCAGCTCCGCCGCGTCTTCAATGGTCACGATGCGCTCGTCTTCGGGAATGTAGCTGGACAGCGCGTTGAGCAGCGTCGTCTTGCCGGCGCCGGTGCCGCCGCAGATCAGGATGTTGAGCCGCGCCTTCACGCACGCCTTCAGCAGGTCCAGCATGCCTTCGGTCAGCGACAGCTTCGCTACCAGGTCTTCGCCTTTCAAACCGTGGCGGCCGAAACGCCGGATCGAGAGCAGCGGCCCGTCCACCGCTACCGGCGGAATGGCCGCGTTGACGCGCGAGCCGTCCGGCAGGCGCGCGTCCACCAGCGGCGAGCTTTCGTCGACGCGCCGGCCAACCCGCGATACCACCTTTTCGATGATGCGCAGCAGGTGCGCGTCGTCTTTGAACTCCACCGGCGTCCGGTACAGTTTGCCGGCCCGCTCCACGTACACCAGCTTGGGCGTCGTCACCAGAATGTCGCTCACCGTCGGGTCCTGCAGCAACGGCTCGAGCGGCCCCAGCCCGAACACCTCGTCCAGAATCTCTTCGATGACCCGGTCCTTCTCCACCAGGCTGAGCGGTGTCTTCTCTTCGTCCACCAGCTTGGCCACCGCCACCCGGATCTCGGCCCGTATCCGGTCGCCCGCCATCGAGGACAGTGCCTCCAGGTTGATCCGGTCGAGCAGCTTGCGGTGCAGCGTGAACTTCAACTCCTGGTACTCCGGAGTGGATGCTTCGTGCGAGAACAGCCGGTTCACCCAGCCAGCTTCCCGGTTGTCTGTGTGCTTCGCCTGCAAATCCATCAGAGCGGCCATCGTGAGTCCTTCCCTTTATCGGTCGAATAGCCCGAAACGCTTGGTCGGGCCCTTCTTCTCTTCCTCGATGTTGGCCAGCTTCAGAGCCAGCTTTGAAATCTGCCTGCCCAACTCGCCCGTGCGGTTCAGCATGCGCCCTTCGGCGTAGGTTTCATACAAATCCGGGTAGTCGTTGGGCACCATGAAAAAGATGGGCAATCCCAGCATCTTTTCCAGTTCGCTGGCCGTGATATCCAGCCGTTTCGGCGCCCGGTTCAGGATCAGCTTGATCTTGTGCTTGCCGAACCCGCTGTCGAGCAGGGTCTGCGTGATCTGCTTGGCCTGGTGCAGGGCCGGCACCTCGAGCGTGGTCACCAGGCAGGCCTCGTCGCACTCCTCGAGCGCCGCCATGCAGATCGGGCTCAGGCTCCGCCCCAGGTCGACCATCGTCCAGTCGTAGTGCGGCTTGACGAAGGCCAGCACGTGGCGGACCTGCTCTTCGGTGGGCCGCATTTTCGAAGCCAGCGCCAGCGGCGATGCCACGATCTCGACGCCCGGAATGCCGTTCGAGACCAGCGCCTTCCAGTAGTGAATGTCCAGCCGGTGCAGGTTGGTGATGGCGTCCAGAATCGAATACACCGAGCTGGTCTTGGTGATGAAGCCCACCATGCCGGCGTCCAGGTCCAGGTCCGTCAACAGCACCTTCTGGTTCTGCCGGCCCAGCTCGGCCGCCACGTGGCAGATGATCGTTGTGGCGCCGCAGCCACCCTTCGCCGAGAAGAAGCCGAACGCCTTCCCCGCCCCTTTCGTGCCGCCGTCGCGCTTCCGGCTGCGCTCCGCCGACCGCCGCTCGAGCGCCTTGCGCAGCGGATCGCGCAGCGGCGGGTACAGGTACTCGTTGATGCCCGCCCGCAGCGACGAAAGGATCGCCCCCGGATCGGTCGACGTGTTCAGCGCGATGATCATCGGGTCGCCGGTCACCGCGCGGATCGACGACACCAGGCCCTCCAGCGGTTCCCGCCAGCCGCTGATGTCGACCAGGACTACGTCCGGCCGCATCCGCTCCAGCCGGTCGAGAAAGTTGCTCACATCGCCCACATCGTTGTGTTCGACGATGACGCGAAACGGCAACTCTCTCAGGCAGGCCTGGGCCTGTTCCCACAGCTCGCGGTTCTCGATCGCCAGACCTATGGTCAGAGGGTACATGGTCCCTGGATCCCGTCTACTGCTTGCCGGAGGGCGTCGCGGGGGCTGCCGGCGCTGCCGGCGGTGCCGGGGCAGCCGGCGCCGAAGGCGTGTTTGCAGGTTGCTCGGAAGTTATCGCTTGTATCGGAGGTGCCAGCATGGTCTGTCCCCCCGTGGTCTTTCCCGTATTCGCTTCCTTCTTGATCTGCTCGAGCATTTCATCGTAGGGCATCGGCGGCACGTTCAACTCGGCCGGCACTCCTGTCTTGTCGATTCCCGGCTGGTGCACCAGCGGCGAAATCTGTTTCATGAACGGCTGCTGCCAGGTGAGCTCCGGTACGGGTTGACCCGCCTTGACCGGCCGCACCAGCTCCGGCGTTACGATCACCAGCAGTTCGGCGTTTTCCCGCTTCCACACCTGGCTCTGGAAGAGTTTGCCGAGCAACGGGATGTTCGATAATCCGGGGATTTTCGATAAGTTCTTCGTCAGCGTCCGGTCCATCAGGCCGGCGATAACGAGACTTTGGCCGCTCTCGAGCTCCACGGTGGACTCGGTCTTTTCCGTCTTCAAGCCCGGAATCGAGAAGCCCTCGATCTCCACGCTGGTCGTGGTGTCGATCACACTATACTCCGGAGCGACCCGCATGCGGATCGTGTTCCGCGGTGTGATCACCGGCAGGAACCTGAGCTTGACGCCATACTCCTCGTACATAACGGTGACTGCGCCCGCGGTCGCCCCCGACTGGATAACGGGGATGGGGAAAGATCCGCCGTCGAGGAAACTGGCTTCCTGCCCGCTCGTGGTGAGCAGGTTCGGCTCCGCCAGGATCTCCGCCAGGTTCTGGGCTTCATATGCCTGAATGGCGGCTCCGATGTTGATGTCCTTGCGGAAAAGCAGGATCTGCGCTACGCCCGAGAGGGTGCTGGTGGAATTAAGACCAACCGTGGTGGCGAGGCCTTGCGCGTTCGTTACGCCGTTCGTCGACGCCGTGACCAGCGGCGAGGTTCCGGTTTGCCCCGTACCGATGTTGGTCTGTTGGCCAAAGGCATTGCTGAGAAGGGAAAAGCCAAGATCCCGCTCCGCGGCGATGTCAATCGTGGCAAACTGCACCTTCAAAAGCACCTCGGGCTCCGCCGGCGATACCGCTACTCGCAGCAGGTTCACCGGCTTGCCCACAGTCGAGGCTATCTCCATCACCTTGTTGGCGGCCAGCATGTCCCGCACCGAGCCGCGCACAAAGACCGAACCATCCTGCTGCGTGACGCTGATATCCTCGTTGGGAAAGTCGCGCGCAATCTCCTGCCGCACGGCCTCCAGCTTCACGGGGTTTGCCCGCACGGTAAGGTCGTAAACCAGCCGGCGCCCGCCGTGTTGCCAGACGATCAGCGAGGTTTCGCCGGGCTGCTTGCCGTTGATCAGCACTTCCTGCGGATTGATGGCTACTGCTTCCACCAGCTCGCCGTTGGCCACCGAGATCTTCTCGATCCGGAGCGGGCTGTCGATGATCAAACTCTTGCCGACCGTCGCCACCAGTTTGCCGTCAATGCCGGAATGGGAGGACCCGGCAGCCGCCGGTTCCTGATTCACCGGGACCGATTCGGCTCCCGAGAGCGCAACCGCCGGCGCCATGCAGGCGGCCAGCAGGCAAATGGAGAATCCATGGGCGCGTTTCACTTACTTACCCTCCCCGGCAGACTCGAACTTCTGTTCTTTCTTGCTCGTGCCGGAAATGATCTCCATCACAAAAGCCGGCTCTTTCGGCGCCGCCTTCGGGGCCGGAGGCGCCACCTGTGCCGCGCGCACCACCGGTGCGGTTGTCGCGGCGCCTTTGGCTCCCGTGAACAGGCCTCCCACCGACGTGCCCGGTGTCTTGGCAATCGCCTTGTCCATGGGGTTCCGCAGGGAGAGTTGCACCGTGGTCTGCGCCGACGCCAGGCTCAACATTTCGGCCTGCTCGGGCGTCGCCAGCACGGTGATCACCTGCACCACCATCGGCTTTCCCTCGGGGTCTTTCTTGAAGTCCTGCCCGGCCGACAGAACTTCGATGTTCTGCAGCAGGGTCTTGGTCACGGTGCCCTGTCGGTTGTCGCTGGAGGGAGCGTTGCCCGAGATCAGCACGTCGATGTGCATGCCCGCCACCACGAAGCCCGCCACGTCGGCCACTTCGTTGACCCGCAGCGGAACGGCCCGCATGCCGGGAGGAATCAGCACCGAGAAGCCGCCCCCGGCGCCCTTCGGCGCCAGGCGCTTCTCGATCACCGGCTCTTTGGCGCCGATCGAGCTGATGACGCCTCGCCCCACCAGTTCCTGCGGCTGGCTGGTTGCCCCATCGGGAAACGCGCCGGACCAATCCGCCAGCTTGAGGTCCTCTTCCTTTATCACCGCCCCCACGTCCAAGTCCTTGGCCGCTACCACAATCTTGGCGCTGGCGGGCGCCGCGGCCGGCTGCGGCGAACTGTTCCTCAGCGCGCGGTACAACAATGAGCTCACGGCCAAAGCCACCGCGGCTGCGAAGATCAAAACCCCGACGAATCTCTTATTCATATTCCCTTCCCGCTGTCCACCGCTGCGCGGCCTGACCTACGGGACCTCACTGTCGCCTCCCAAGTGTGGCGCCCTGATCGCTAAAAACTACACAAGAGATGTGGCCGCGGCGCTTTGGTCTTGGCTCTTAAAACCACGCCACGGCCATCCCATATAAATCGCATCCCACCCGGCGGCACCGCGCCGTCCGGATGTTCACGCGCTGCCTCGTCAGCTATTGGCCATCGTGGCCGCGTTGGTCAGCGTATTGTTGGTGATCGTCCAAATTGAGTTGATCTTGCCACCGGCGCCGATGAACAGGGCGGCCGAAGCCAAAGCTACGAACGCGAGCAGCAGGGTGTATTCAATCAAGTCCTGGCCTTGTTCGTCATTCCAGAGGTTACGCAGATACGTCATTTCGATTCGCTCCTAAGTCTTGGATCCAAGTTCCGTGATCGGTCGATCACTGGTTTGTGTCTTCGTGACCTCTCGGTCACGGCCTGTTCCGCCGCCAGCGGCGGCGGAAGCCCGAACCCCCTGCGCCTGGCCGCGCGCCCGGAATATCAGCGCCACGCCATCGTCATACACCACCTGCCACCGGCTCGACACTTTCAGTGCGCCGGCCAGCGGCATGTTGGGGGGCATTAAAATCGTGTCCACGGCGAATCGGGCCAGTGTCTGGTCCCAGCCGTCGTTCACCGTCACAACATCCAGGGCCTTGTTTTCGAAATCGGCCCCGTAATAATCGCTGCGGCCGTCCAGGAACACCCGGAACCGCGGGTACAGGCGGTAAATCAGGTAATCGCCCCACTGGTCGAAGGTGAAAACCCGCGCCGACGGGTACCGCTCCAGCGTGCTCATGGCGCCGGCGGGAAACCGCTTGGGATCGAATTCGGCCCGGAACCGCTGCGGCGGATTGGGTGCATAGACGATCGCCGCCAGCAGCGCCACGGTCGCCACGCTCACCAGGTGCCAGCGCCCGATGGCGTCGGTCTCGCTGGTCTCCTGCATGATGCGGCCGAAGCCCGCCGCCGCGCGCCGCAGCCACGCCGCCACCGGCGCCGCCGGGAGTTGCCGCAAACCGGCGTCCGCCGCGGCCGCCAGGATGGGCGCCGTCACGATCATGAATATCGGAATGTGCCGCGCCGACACCAGCGCCGCGTGCGCCCACATCCCGACCAGCACCAGCGGCGCATAACTTCCGCGCTTTGCGTACCAGACCGCCGCCAGCAGCCCGCCCGCCAGCGTGATCTCGAGAAATACCGCGTTGGAATCGCGGAAATTCAGCGACAGGAATTCGCTGATGTGCTCGATCGCGAACGGATCCCGGAAATACTGCCACAAATGCACGTGCAGATGGTAGGTGTACGGGTTCAGCAGGCTCGCCGCTAGGCAACCGAGCGCGCTCAACAGATACTTCCGCGCCCGCTCGAGCCCGGCCTTGCGTCCTTCTTCCTGCGCCGCCACGAGCACCTGAACCAGTTCCGCGACGCCGAATGCCGCCACTATCGACACGCCCGCCAGGAACCCGCCGTGCAGATTGGTCCACACCACCGTCAGAACCGGCAGCACCACCAGCCACGGGACGCCCGCCACGCGGGTCTGGCCCTCGTGCACCCGGTCCAGAATGTCGAGGAAGATCACCACGAATAACAGCGTGAACAGGTGCGGCCGGGCCAGCCAGTGAATCGAGGAGCCCACCATCGCCAGCACGGTCACCGCGATCGCCACCACGGCGTTCGACTTGCGCCGCGCCAGCCGGAACAGCATCACGAACGCCACCGCGATCAGCACCACCGCGAACAGCGAGACCGCCGCCAGGCCGCCCGCGGCGTTCAGACCCGCGAAAATTATGTCCGACAGCCACTCCCACGCGTACCACACGCCATTCGGCTTCGAATAGGAGAACAGGTCCCGGTACGGCACGGCATGGTGCGCCAGAATCCATTCGCCGGTGCGAATGTGCCAGCCCGTGTCGCCGTCGTACAGCAAGCGCCGCAACCCTTCCATGCGGCCGAACAGGTACACCACGGGCATCAGGAATGCGATGTCTGCCAGCGACGGCAGCACCTTCACCGCAATTCTTGAAGTAGCCGTGTTCATCCGAATCACGCTCTCCACGCCGAGGATTCCACATCCTCGGTCACATGCAGCCGGTCATGAAAGGCCCGGAAATCCATGTAATTTACCCGCAACGCCACCACCGGATACCCGCGTCCCGAGTCCGTCACCCGCAATACCGTCCCCTGGCAGTGAATGCATTTCTGGCCGAATCCATGATTCGTCGGCAACTCCAGTTCAAGCGTCAGAATCTGCCCCAACGACGGTACCGGCAACGTCTCACCACCCCCGTGCCACGCCACCAAAAGCCCGCTACGACTGATGTTTTCCGTGTACAACGTGCTACGGAGCCAAAGCGCCGGCGATGTAACGTGGCACCGGAGTTGAATTTCAATCCTCGGGCTCTCGCGCCGGTTGATATTCCTCATGCGCTTTGTTTCGACACCCGCGAGCATAGCGCCCTAATTGTCCTGCCATCAATATAGTAAATGGGCTATATCCATCTGTATTCGAAGGTTATCAGCACGGAAACCGATGGTACGTCTGGGCGGCGAGAGGGTCTTCCATCGCCATTTTGAGGGCAGATCGCCAGGCAGTTCCGGGTGGCATTACCCGAAAGGGAGGTTAATATACCGCATAATCCGGCCTTTTTTGCCGGTCAGTTGCCGGTCGATATGAGCATATTTATTCAGCAGTCAACCGTTTATAATTAGTACCTTACACCGATATTTCGCGCCTTAATCGCCAATATGACATGGTTAATGTTGCATATTCGTGTGGATTTTTTTCTGAACACCATTGACAACCGAAGTAAATAGCCCGATAATTCTGGTGGAACAGTACCGGATACAGAAAAATCTGAAGCTGGCATGGTTGCACGGCAAGGGCTGTTTCAGAACAAGGACTGATATGACGCGGATTCTCTTGTACAGCGATGAACCCATCCTGGCAAAGGGCCTGGAATCGGTGCTTTGCCAAGTCGAAACCTTCGAGCTGCTGCCAAGCTGCAACACGGTTTCTGGCCTGATGGAACAGATTTCACAGGGTTTGCCCGACCTGGTTTTGATGGATCTGACGCCGGAGATCACCTTCGCCGTGCTCAGCGAAATGCAGCACGCCATGCAGACCACCAAAATCGTGCTCTGGGTGAACTCCATTTCGACCGAGCTCGCGTTCCAGGCGATGGGATTGGGGGTGCGCGGTATCCTGCGAAAAACCCTGGCTACCGACCTGCAGGTCAAGTGCCTGCAGAAAGTGCAGGCAGGGG
>Ga0335078_10010904_pt1 | contig 13463 bp, 12 predicted proteins | sample Lox_Sample_32_FD_206711 | JGI IMG/M metagenome (GOLD analysis project Ga0335078, IMG submission 206711) | Soil microbial communities from Loxahatchee National Wildlife Refuge, Florida, United States - Lox_Sample_3.2 | ecosystem: Environmental > Terrestrial > Soil > Wetlands | place: USA...
GATCCAGCTGAGGAGGCTGCGATGACCGGGGCAGGACCGCGATGACCGGGGCAGGACCGCGATGACCGGGGCAGGACCGCGATGACCGGGGCAGGGCCGCCGTTCCGCGCCGACCACGTCGGCAGCCTGCTCCGCCCGCGCGAGCTGCTGCACATCCGCGACCAGTTCGCGGCGAGCGAGATCACGGCCGCCGAGCTGCGCGCCGCGGAGAACGCCGCCATCGCCGAGGTCGTGCGGCGCCAGGAAGAGGTCGGCCTGCGTGCGGCCACCGACGGCGAGCTGCGCCGCGAGTCCTGGCACATGGACTTCATCTACCAGCTCGGCGGCGTCGCGAAGGTGCAGGACGACACGATCAGAGTGGCGTTCCACAACGAGAACAGGAGCTACGAGTGGGCCCCGCCGTCCGCGCACATCGTGGCCCCGGTCACGCTCACCCACACGATCTTCGGTGACGCGTTCTCCTACCTGGCGCAGACGGTCACCACGGCGGTGCCCAAGCTCACGATCCCCTCGCTGTCCATGGTCCACTACCGAGGCGGGCGGTCGGCGATCGACGCGTCCGTCTATCCCGACCTGGCGGAGTTCTGGACCGACCTGGCCGCCGCCTACGCGCAGGAGGTGCGGCAGCTATACGACCTGGGCTGCCGGTACCTGCAGTTCGACGACACCAGCCTGGCCTACATGAACGACCCTGCGCAGCGCCAGCACGTGGCCGACATCGGCGGCGACCCCGAGCACCAGCACGAGCACTACATCGCGAACATCAACCACGCGCTGGCCGGGCGGCCAGCCGACCTCGCGATCACCACCCACATGTGCCGCGGCAACAACCAGAGCATGTGGGCCGCCGAGGGCAGCTACGACTTCGTCGCCGAGGCGCTGTTCGGGACTCTGGAGGTGGACGGCTTCTTCTGCGAGTGGGACGACGAGCGCTCGGGCGGATTCGCGCCGCTGCGGTACGTACCCAAGGGCAAGCGCGTGGTGCTCGGCCTGGTGACCACCAAGCGCGGCGAGCTCGAGCGCAAGGACGACCTCAAGCGCCGGATCGACGAGGCAGCGAGGTACGTGGACATCGACCAGCTCTGCCTCTCCCCGCAGTGCGGCTTCTCCTCCACCAAGGAGGGCAACGACCTGACCGCCGAGCAGCAGTGGGCCAAGCTCGCGCTGATCGTGCAGACCGCGCAGGAGGTCTGGGGCTCATGGTGAGCGGCGCGGCCAAGGACCCGACCGGCGGCCCGGAGCAGGCCCCAGCCAGCCAGGCCAGTGCCAGCCAGCAGGGCCCGTTTCTCGTGGTCAGCGCCCACGCGGGCGACTTCGTCTGGCGGGCGGGCGGCGCGATCGCGCTGGCCACCTCGCGCGGCGCCGCCGTCACCGTGCTCTGCCTGAGCTTCGGCGAGCGCGGCGAGTCGGCCAGGGCGTGGCGGGAGGGCCGGACGCTCGCGGAGATCAAGGCGATCAGGCGGGCCGAGGCGACCAGTGCGGCCGGGGTACTCGGGGCGAGCGTCGAGTTCCTCGACGCCGGGGACTACCCGCTGCCCGAGTCGCCCGAGCTTGTCGACCAGATCGTGCGCTGCTTCCGGCGGGTCGAGCCGGCCGTTGTGCTGACCCACACCCTGGCCGACCCGTACAACGGCGACCACCCGGCGGCGGCCCGGATGGCGCTGCAGGCCCGGGTGCTCGCCCAGGCGGCCGGCTACGACGCGCCAGGCGAGCCGCTCGGCGCGCCGCCGGTGTTCCTGTTCGAGCCGCACCAGCCGGAGATGTGCGACTTCACCCCGCAGGTGCTGCTCGACATCACCGAGGTGTTCGAGGTCAAGCGGCGGGCCATGGAGTGCCTGCCCGCTCAGCGGCACATGTGGGACTACTACACCGAGCTGGCCAGGCGGCGCGGCGTCCAGCTGCAGCGCAACGCCGGCCCCAACCTCGGCTTGGCGCACGACACCATGGCCGAGGCGTACATGCGGGTCTACCCGCAGGTGGCCAGGGTGCTGGCATGAGGAACGTGGTGGTCACCGGCTGCCCGCGCGCCGACCAGAGCCAGGTCGCCGAGCTGGCCGCCTTCGGCGTCGCGACCGTGCATGAGGCCGTCGGCCGCACCGGGTACCTCGGGCCGGCGATCCGCCCGGTGTACCTGGGCACGCGGACCGGCGGTACCGCGGTGACCGCCCTGTGCTGGCCGGGCGACAACCTGATGGTCCATGCCGCGGTCGAGCAGTGCCGTCCGGGCGACCTGCTGGTGGTCACCACCACCTCGCCGTCGGCCGACGGCGCGTTCGGCGAGCTGCTCGCCACCTCGCTGGCGCACCGGGGCGTGCGCGGCCTGGTGACCACCACCGGCGTGCGCGACGTGGCCGAACTGCACGCGATGGGCTTCGTCGTGTTCTGCCCGGCCGTGTCCGCGCAGGGCACGGTCAAGGCCACGGCGGGCGCCGTCAACGTGCCGATCAGCATTGGCGGCCAGCGGATCTGCCCAGGCGACGCGGTGCTCGCCGACGACGACGGCGTCGTGGTGGTACCGCGGTCGCAGGTGACTGCCACCCTGGCCGCTGCCAGGGAAAGGACCGAGAAGGAGAACGCAGCCCGCGCCGCGTTCCGTGACGGCGAGCTCGGACTCGACAGGTATGGGCTCAGGGAGCAGCTGGCACGGCTCGGCGTGGAGTACGTCGACTACGCCTCCTACCAGGAGTCACCGTGAACACCGCCGGGGCGAGCCCGGGTGTCCGCTGCATGATGATGCGCGGCGGGACGTCGAAGGGGCTGTTCTTCCTCGCCGGTGACCTGCCCGCGGACCCGGCCGAGCGGGACGCGCTGCTGATCGCGGTCCTGGGCAGCGGGCATCCCATGCAGGTGGACGGGGTCGGCGGCGCGCACCCGCTGGCGTCCAAGGTCGCCGTGGTCTGCCCGTCGCAGCGAGACGACGCCGACGTGGACTACCTGTTCCTGCAGCTCGGGGTCGGCGAGGCGACCATCACCGACCGGCAGAACTGCGGGAACATGCTCGCCGCGGTCGGGCCGTTCGCCGTCGAGCGCGGACTGATCCCGGCCGGGGACGAGAGCACCACGACCAGGATCGCGATGGTGAACTCCGGCAGCGTGGTCACGGCCACGTTCCCGACCCCGGGCCGGACGCCGCGCTACGACGGCGACACGGCGATCTCCGGCGTTCCCGGCACCGCCGCTCCGATCCTGCTGAGGTTCGCCGACACCGCGGGGTCGGCCACCGGCAGCCTGCTGCCGACCGGCAAGGTCAGCGAGCTGATCGACGGCGTCAAGGTGACCTGCGTGGATAACGGCATGCCCGTGGTGGTCGCCCGCGCCGCCGACCTCGGGATCACCGGGACCGAGACGCCCGACGAGCTGGCCGCCGACGCTGCGCTGGCTGACCGGGTTCAGTCGCTGCGGATCGCGGCCGGGAGGCTGATGGGGCTCGGCGACGTCACTGCGCTCTCCGTGCCCAAGACGACCCTGGTCAGCGCGCCGCGCGACGGCGGCACGATCGGCACCCGGACGTTCATCCCGGTCAGGCCGCACACCTCGATCGGCGTGCTCGGCGCGGTGAGCGTGGCGACGGCGCTGCTGCTGCCCGGCGCCGCGGGCGCCGAGCTCGCCGGCCCGCGCGCCGGCGACCGCGGCGACCTGGTGGACATCGAGCATCCGGCCGGGCGCCTGACCGTGCAGGTCAGCATCGACCTCGCGGCCGACCCGCCCGCCGTGCTGAGCTCGGGCGTGGTACGGACCGCGCGCAAGCTCTTCGACGGGATCGTCTATCCCGGACCGTCTGCGGCCGGCGGCCCGACGGCCGCCGGCCAGCCCCAGACCCGCTAAGGACACGGACCATGCCCCTGCTGCACGATGTCGCCCACCTCGCCCACGCCGAGCTGCTCACCCCCGAGCCGGAGAAGAGCCTGTGGTTCTTCACCCAGGTGCTCGGCCTCACCGAGAACGGATCCAGCGGCGACTCGGTCTACCTGCGCACCTGGGACGACTACGAGCACCACAGCCTGAAGCTGACCGCGTCGGCGACCTCGGGCCTGCGCCGTACCGGCCTGCGCGCGGCCAGCGAGGAAGCGCTGCAGCGCAGGGTCGCGGCGGTGGAGGCGGCGGGCCTCGGCATCGGCTGGCAGGACGGCGACCTCGGCATCGGGCCGACCTACCTGTTCCGCGACCCCGACGGGCACGAGTTCGAGCTGTATTTCCAGACCGAGTGGTACCGCCCCGAGGGCGACTTCAGGCCGGCCCTGAAGAACCAGGCGCAGGCCTACCCGGCCCGCGGGGTCTGCGTCCGGCGGCTCGACCACGTCAACTTCCTCGCCGAGCAGACCGAGCCCAACGGCCGGTTCGTGTGCGACGCGCTCGGCGGCCGGGTCACCGAGCAGATCGTGCTGGACGACGGCACGATCTCGGCCCAGTGGCTGCATTTCCAGCAGAAGTCCTACGACCTCGTCTACACCAACGACTGGACCGGGGCGTCCGGGCGGTTGCACCACCTCGCGTTCGCCACCGACACCAGGGAGGACATCCTGCGGGCCGCGGACATCTGCCTGGACAAGGGCGTGTTCATCGAGACCGGCCCGCATAAGCACGCGATCCAGCAGACCTTCTTCCTGTACGTCTACGAGCCTGGCGGCAACCGGATCGAGCTGTGCAACCCCTGCGCCCGGCTGATCTTCGCGCCCGACTGGGCGCCGATCAGCTGGACCCAGGCGGAGCGGGCGAAGGGGCAGGCGTGGGGACTGGCCACGATCCCGTCCTTTCACACGCACGGAACGCCGCCGGTCCCGTGAGCGCGCCGGCGCAGGCAACCGGCCCCAGGCGGCCGGTGGTGGCCGTTCTGGGGCTCGGGGAGGCCGGGTCGCTGATCGCGGCCGACCTGTGCCTGGCCGGTGCGCTGGTGCGCGGCTTCGACCCGGTGCTGCCCGCCGGACCTGGGATCATCCAGTGCTCCGGCGACGCCGACGCGTGCCGCGGCGCCGCGCTCGTGCTGTCCCTGACCTGCGCGCACGAGTCGGAGGCCGCGCTCGCCGCCGCGCTGCCCGGGGTCGGGCCCGATGCCGTCTATGCCGACCTGAACACGGCGTCTTCCCTGCTCAAGACCCGCCTGGCCGAGACGGCCGCGCAGGCCGGGGTGGCGTTCACCGACGTCGCGCTGATGTCGCCGGTGCCGGGGAACGGGCTGCGCACGCCCATGCTGGCCTGCGGGCCGGCCGCCCGGCGGCTGGCCGATCTCGTCGGCCCGCTCGGCGCCATGGTCGAGGTACTGCCGGGGCCGCCGGGCACCGCGGCGGCCCGCAAGCTGGTGCGCAGCGTGTTCTACAAGGGGCTCGCTGCCGCGGTGACCGAGGCGCTGCGCGCGGGCCAGGCCGCGGGATGCGAGGACTGGCTGCGGGAGAACATCGGCCGCGAGCTGGCGTCCGCCTCCGCGGCGACCCTCGACCGGCTGGAACGCGGCAGCGTCCAGCACGCCAGGCGGCGGGCCGACGAGATGGAGGCCGCCGCCGAGCTCCTCGGCCAGCTCAAAGTCCCCGCCAGGATCGCCGACGCCAGCGCGCAGTGGCTGCGCCAGCTCGAGTCCGAGGCAGCGGCCGACCAGTCGTTTCGGCCAGGCGGGGCAGGGTAGTCGCGCTGGTCATGCGTGCGCTGGAGGTGGGCCGCCAGATCAGCCAGATCATGGCCGGCCATCGGGTGGTCGACCTCACGCTGCCGCTGGCCGAGCACCTGCCGTGCACCTGGCCTGGGCACATGCCGTTCCGCGCGACCGCGTGGACCTTCTTCGCCGACGAGCCCGACGGCCCGCAGCCGGCCCGCGGCCGGAGCGGGTCGGGCAGCCAGACCCGCTGGCTGGTGATCGACGAGCACGCCGGAACGCACATCGACGCGCCCATGCACGTGGTGCCGCCGCCGGACAGCGGGATGCCGGGCGCCGGGCCCGCCGGCGAGGTGGGGGTGGACAAAGCTGCCGCTGCTCGCCGCGTCCGGCCCGGCCGACGTCGTCGACGTGACCGGCCTGTCCGGCACCGCGGGCAACGGCGTCAGCCCGCTGGTCACCGTGCCGACGCTGATCGCCTGGGAGGCGGCCTACGGCCCGATCCTGCCCGGGGACGCGGTGCTGCTGCGCACCGGCTGGGACAGCCACTACCTCAGCGGGGCCGCCCGCCGCCGGTACGTCGACGACCCCCTGGTCACCGGGAGCGGGCCGGCCTGGCCGGCCCCCTCCCCCGACGCCGTGAGCTGGCTGCACGACCGGGGCGTGCGCTGCGTCGGCACCGACGGACCGTCCATCGGGCCGGCCGGTGACGGCGGGCCGACCCACCGGGCCGGGCTGACCAGGGGAATGGTCTTCGTCGAGGCGCTCGCCGGACTGGCCGAGGTGCCGCCGCGCGGCGCGTGGTTCCTGTTCCTGCCGCTGAAGCTGGTAGACGGCACCGGCGCGCCGGGCCGCGCGCTCGCGGTCCTGCCCGGCCGACCGTGAGGGCGCGGCCCAGGAGCAGCGCCAGGCGGTCGGTAGTCTGCTGGGCATGAGCACTCCTGCCGAGCAGAACGCGGCGATCTGGCAGTCCAGCGAGATGGCGGAGACCTGGGTCGCGGAGGCCGAGCTTCGGCAGCGCAACCACGCCGCGCAGTGGCGGTTCATGGCCGAGTTGCTGCCGTTCGGCGAGCAGGACGCCGTCACCGTCCTCGACCTGGGTGCGGGCGCCGGCGACCTGGCCCGCGCGATCCTGCGCGCGCATCCGCGCAGCACCGCGATCCTGGCCGACTTCTCGGCGGGGATGCTGGCCCTGGGCGAGGCCGAGATGGCACCGTTCGAGGGACGCTACCGCTACGTCGAGCTCGACATGTCCGCCGCCCGCTGGCCGGAGGCGATCCCCGCCGCCGTGGACGCCGTGGTGAGCTCGCAGTGCGTGCACCATCTGGCCGACGAGCGCAAGAAGGGGCTGTTCGCCGAGATCTTCGGCCGGCTCGCCCCGGGCAGCTGGTACCTCAACTACGACCCGGTGCGCACCGACGACCCGGTCGTCGCCGCGCTCTGGGAGCGGGCCGCCGCCCGCGACGACTCGCAGGCCCCGCACCGGCGCGAGCACCGCACGCCGCACGACCAGGCGCGGTGGGAGAACCACCTGCGCCACATAGCGCCGCTCGAGCCGCAGCTCGCGATGCTGCGGGCCGCGGGCTTCGACGGCGTCGACGTGTACTGGCGGCGACTCGACTACGTGATCTTCGGCGGACGCCGGCCCACGGCGGGCGGCTGAGGCAGGTCAGGCCGGGCGGGCGGCTGGGCAGGATCAGGCCCGGCGGCGCCGCCGCGCCGCGGTGAGCAGCCGCAGGTTGAGCGGGGCATCCGCCGAGGCATACGGGGTGCCGGGGGCGCTGACGTCGAAGCGGCCGCTGTCGGGCACGTAGTCACGGCCGCGGGCGATCACCCTGAGCAGCTTGCCGAGCGCCGAGATGCCAGCGCGCGGGTCGCCGTCCACCACGAGCAGGTCGGCCTCGAAGCCCGGCGCGAGGCGGCCGGTGACATCGCCCACTCCGAGCGCGGTGGCCGCCTCGGTGGTGGCCATCGCGAGCACCTGCTCGGGCGTGAAGCCCAGCGTCACCAGGTACTCAAGGCCGCCGACATACTGGTGGTGCGGGGTGTTGTCGATCCCGGCGTCGGTGCCGGCGATGATCCGCACGCCCGCGTCGTGCAGCGGCTTGACGTGCTGGCCGACCGCGAGGCCGGTCAGGGCCGCCACGTAGGGCGCGTTCACGTTGACCGTCGGGCAGACGAAGATGCCGCGCTCGGCGATCCGCGCCGCGAGCGGCTCACTGAAGACCCGGTCGTTGGTCTCGGTCACGAACGAGCAGTGCTCGAGCGTGCGGACCCCGGCATCGACCGCCCGCGCGATGCCCTCGATGCCGTGCGCATGCGCGGCGACGGGCTTGTCCACCCGCCTGGCCTCCTCCACCACCACGGCGAGCTGCCCGGCGGTGAACTGGGCGTACCAGGGCGCCGATCCCCTGGTCATGAACCCGCCGGTGGACATGACCTTGATCAGGTCGACGCCGTGCTTGTGGTGGGTGCGCACGATCCGGCGCAGGTCCTCCTCGCTGTCGGCCTCGCCGCCGAGGAACCAGCAGTGCCCGCCGGTGACCGTGATCGGGCTCGCCGCCACGATCAGCCGCGGCCCGCGGGCGAGGCCGGCCGCGATCGCGTCCCGCACGGTCACGCCGAGGTAGGCCCGCGCGCCGAGGTCGCGGGCGGTGGTCACGCCGACGCCGAGCAGGTCACGCGCGCTGCGCAGCATCAGCATCAGCTGCTGCTCGTCGGTCTCGCCGCGCAGCCTGCCGACCGGGTCGGGCCCGCCGTCGAAGCCAAGGTGCACGTGGCTGTCGATCAGGCCGGGCAGGATCGTCGCGCCCGGGTAGTCGGTACGGGGCAGGGCGGCGAACTCCGGCGGCAGCTCGACCGCGAGGCCGACCCAGTCCACGGTGGTATCGCCGACCACGACCACGCCGTCGGCCAGGGCCTGGTCGCCGGTCAGCACCAGCGGCGCGGCAAGCACTTCGGGCACGCCATCACCTCGCCCTTCGGCCAGCCGGACCCAGCCAGCCGGACCCAGCCAGCCGGACCCGGCCCGTCGGAGCACGGCCATGGCACCGGCGACGGGAACCTACGCTACGAGCGGGCCGGAAAACACGTCAAGGTCCGCCCGATACCGGGCGCATCAGCCCACGACGGGGGATAACGAGAGGAGGATGAGGGTGTGCCGGACAGCCTGAGAGACGCCATCGACGCGACCACCGCGGACGCGCTCCGCGCTCGCGGCAGCGCCAAGTGGACCGCGCCAGGCCCCGGCGGCTTCGGCGCCGCGGTGGCCGAGATGGACTTCGGCGCCGCGCCTGCGATCATCGACGGACTCGCCGCGCTGTCCGCCGACGCCAACTTCGGCTACCTGCCGCGGCACTTGGCCGACGAGCTCGCCGCGGCGACGGCGGAGTTCGAGCTGCGCAGGTTCGGCTGGCCGGTCGACCCCGCGCTTGTGCACCCCGTCCCCGACGTGATCAGGGCGCTGGAGATCGCGATCACGCACTTCTCCAGGCCGGGCTCGCCGGTCATCTTGCCGACCCCGGCGTACATGCCGTTCCTCAAGGTGCCCGGGGCGCTCGGCCGCGAGCTGATCCAGGTGCGGATGCACGACGAGGCCGGGTTCTTCACGCTCGACATCGACGCGATCGCGGACGCGTTCCGCGCCGGCGGGCACCTGCTCATCTTCTGCAGCCCGTGCAACCCGCTCGGCCGGGTGTACGCCGCGGCCGAACTCGCCGCGCTCACCGAGGTGGTGGACCGGCACGGCGGCCGGGTGTTCGCCGACGAGGTGCACTCGCCGCTGGTCTACCCGGGCAGCACCCACCTCCCGTACGCCGCGACCTCGGACACCGCCGCCGCGCACACGATCACCGCCACCTCGGCCTCCAAGGCATGGAACCTGCCCGGCCTGAAGTGCGCCGAGGTGATCCTCAGCAACGAGGCCGACCGGCAGCGCTGGGACGAGATGGACTTCATCCTCACCCGCGGCGCGAGCAACCCGGGCGTGGTCGCCAACATCGCGGCGTTCAGGCACGGCGAGGCCTGGCTGGCCGAGGTGCTCGGCTACCTGGACGACAGCCGCCGCCTGCTCGCCGACCTGCTCGCCCGCCACCTGCCGCAGGTGCGCTACCGCCCGCCCGAGGGTACGTATCTCGCCTGGCTGGACTGCACCGCCATGGACCTTGCCGAGTCCGAGTCACCCGGAGCGCTGGTCACCGAGCGCGCGAACGTCACCGTGGTGGACGGGCCCGCGTTCGGCGATGGCGGGGCCGGATCCTTCAGGCTCAACTTCGCCACGCCGCAGCCGGTGCTCGCCGAGATGGTGGAGCGGGCCGCCGCCGCGCTCACCGGCGCACTCGCCGGTGCGCGCACCGACGGCGGTACGGCCGGCTGACGGCCGCGCCGTATCGTCGCCCGCCCGCTGGGCAGCTGGGGCCGGGCCACAACGAGAGGACTCAACCGCCGATGACCGAGCCCATCCTGGCCTGGCCTGGCCGCCCGTATCCGCTGGGCGCCACCTACGACGGGTCGGGAACGAACTTCTCGATCTACTCCGAGGTCGCCGAGAGCATCGAGCTCTGCCTGTTCGACGACGACGGCACCGAGCGGCGGCTGCCGCTCGAGGAGATCGACGCGCTCTGCTGGCACGCCTACCTGCCTGCGGTCGGACCTGGGCAGCGTTATGGATATCGGGTGAAGGGGCCGTGGGAACCTGCCCGAGGCTTGCGCTGTAACCCGGCCAAGCTGCTGCTCGACCCGTACGCCAAGGCGATCGAGGGGAGCGTGGACTGGGCGCCCGCGTGCTTCCCCTACGTCTTCGGCGACGAGGACGCGCCGAGCGACGCGGACAGCGCGCCGCACGTGCCGCGGTCGGTGGTGGCGAACCCGTACTTCGACTGGGGCAACGACCGCCCGCCCGAGGTGCCGCTCAGCCAGACGGTGATCTACGAGCTGCACGTGAAGGGCTTCACGGCCAGGCATCCCGGCATCCCGCAGGCGCAGCGGGGCACCTACGCCGGGCTCGGCCACCCGGTAGCCATCGACTACCTGCGCGACCTCGGCGTGACCGCGGTCGAGTTGCTGCCGGTGCACCAGTTCGTGGACGACGCGCATCTGGTCGGGCGCGGGCTGACCAACTACTGGGGCTACAACTCGATCGGCTTCCTGGCGCCGCACAACGCCTACGCGGCGGGCGGGCAGCGAGGCGAGCAGGTGGCCGAGTTCAAGGCCATGGTCAGCGCGCTGCATCAGGCCGGCATCGAGGTGATACTCGACGTCGTCTACAACCACACCGCCGAGGGCAACCATCTCGGCCCCGTGCTGTCGATGAAGGGGATCGACAACGCCGCCTACTACCGGCTGGTTCCCGACGAGCCGAAGTTCTACTACGACACCACGGGCACCGGGAACAGCCTGAACGTGCGGCACCCGCACACGCTGCAGCTGATCATGGACTCGCTGCGCTACTGGGTGATGGACATGCACGTGGACGGATTCAGGTTCGACCTCGCGGCCAGCCTGGCCAGGCAGTTCCACGAGGTGGACCGGCTGTCGGCGTTCTTCGACCTGATCCAGCAGGACCCGGTGGTCTCGCAGGTCAAGCTCATCGCCGAGCCGTGGGACGTCGGCGAGGGCGGCTACCACGTGGGCAACTTCCCCGCGCTGTGGTCGGAGTGGAACGGCCGCTACCGCGACACGGTGCGGGACTTCTGGCGCGGCGAGCCTGCCGCGCTCGGCGAGTTCGCCTCCCGGCTGACCGGCAGCTCCGACCTGTACCAGGCTGACCTGCGGCATCCGGGCGCCAGCGTCAACTTCGTCACCGCGCACGACGGCTTCACGCTGGCTGACCTGGTCTCCTACAACGACAAGCACAACGAGGCCAACGGCGAGGACAACGCCGACGGCGAGAACCACAACCGCTCGTGGAACTGCGGCGCCGAGGGCGACACCGACGACGAGGCCGTGCTCGCGCTGCGCCGCCGCCAGCAGCGGAACTTCCTGGCCACGCTGCTGCTCTCCCAGGGCGTGACCATGCTGTCCTCCGGCGACGAGTTCGGCCGCAGCCAGCGCGGCAACAACAACGCCTACTGCCAGGACAACGAGATCTCGTGGCTGGACTGGGAGCACAGGGCCGACGACCTGTTCGGCTTCACCAGGCGGCTGATCGCGCTGCGCCGCGAGCACCCGGTGCTGCGGCGCCGGCGCTGGTTCCAGGGCGTGCCGATCCGCGGCTCGGTGGACATCGGCTGGTGCCGGCCGGACGGGGCCGAGATGAGCGACCAGGACTGGGACGCCGGCACCGGGACCGTGGGCGTGTTCCTCAACGGCGACGCGATCAACGACCGGGGCAGGCGCGGCGAGCACGTCAAGGACGGCTCGTTCCTGCTGCTGTTCAACGGCCACCACGAGGCGGTCGAGTGGACGCTGCCCAAGCAGTGGGGCCAGTCGTGGCAGGTCCTCGTCGACACGGCAACCGACACCGCGGCCGACACCGCGACGGCCGAGCGCGCCGGCGCGATGGTCGACGGCGGCGAGCCCTTCCCGGTCACGGGCCGGTCGGTGGTGGTGCTGCTGCGCGCCGACGCGGAGAGTGCCGCGGAACAACAGAGCTGAGCAACCAGGCTGACCAACCAGGCTGAGCACTGACCGGGGGTCCGGGCGGGTGATGCGGCGCCGGGATGGCCGCCGCGCCCGGGCTACCATCCCTGCATGGCGACCTCGCAGCGGCCGGCGCTCAGGGCCGGGATGCGGGCGCGGCTCCGGGTCCGGGCGCTGGTGCTCAGCCTGCTGCTCGTGGTGCAGTTCTTCGCTGGCATGATCACGAACCTGTATATCGTGATCCCGCCGCGGCACCCGGGCGCGAACGCGCACAGCTACCTCGCAGGGGCGGCGCGCAGCGTGGGCTGGGCCATCACGAGCGGCCGGTTCTGGCTCGCCGTGCACGCGGCGCTGGGACTGCTGCTCGCGGTCGGCTCGGTCGAGCTCATCGTCGTCGCGGCGCGCAGCCGCAGCGTGCGCTGGATCTGGCTGTCGGTGGCCGGATGCGCGTTCCTGATCGGCGCCGGGTTCAACGGCGCGAGCTTCCTGGTCTTCGGCAGGGACCTCAGCTCGCTGATCATGGCCGGCCTGTTCGGCCTCAGCCTGGCCAGCTACGTGGTCGCCCTGTACGCCGACGGCCGGCGCCCTAGCGGCGCCTGACCAGCTCGACCGTGCCGCCGACGCGCCGGGCGCCGAGGCCGCCAAGCAGCGCTCGGGAGGCCGCGTTGGTGTCGTCGATCTCGGCGCTCACCTCGCTGATGCCGCGCTCGTGCACCACCCGGAACGCCCGCTCGAGCAGCAGGCTGGCAAGCCCGCGGCGCCGATGGCCGCGGACAACGGCGATCAGGCCGAGCCTCGGGCGCCCCGGGCTGAGCCACACCCGCACCAGGCCGAGGTATTCCCCGGAGGCCGCGTCCACCGCGACCAGGTATGTGGCCGGGTCGAAGCCGTCCCCGAACGTCTCCTCGTGAAAGTCGCCGGGGTCCCATCGCCACCCGGCAGCACCGGGAATGTCCTGGCGAAGCGCGTCGTCGAGCAGCCGCAGCTGGTCCTCGTAGGCGTCGGTGGCCGAGATGATCACCAGGCCCTCCGGCTCGGCGGCCGGCCGGAGGCCGGTGACGTCCGGGTCGGTCGGGATCAGGTAGTTGCCCTCGCGGCGGCAGACCGTAAAGCCCAGAACCTCGAACAGATCGAGCCCGTGCTCGTCGTCCTCTTCGATGCTCGCGTACAGATCGGTGCCGGTGTTCTCGGTGACGGCGGCGAGCAGCGGCGCGCTCGCGTCGGGCCGGCACATCGGGTCCAGATAGACGAACCAGCGGTCGTCGGGGCGCAGGAACGCGCTCACGGCTCCGACCGACTC
>Ga0335078_10010905_pt1 | contig 13462 bp, 12 predicted proteins | sample Lox_Sample_32_FD_206711 | JGI IMG/M metagenome (GOLD analysis project Ga0335078, IMG submission 206711) | Soil microbial communities from Loxahatchee National Wildlife Refuge, Florida, United States - Lox_Sample_3.2 | ecosystem: Environmental > Terrestrial > Soil > Wetlands | place: USA...
AGAAGGAAAGGCTTTTTCATCGCGGGCTAGAGTACCAAATCGCCCCGCTCCCGATGCTACTGCCGCACCACGTCAAACCGCGCAATCGCGAAGCCCGCCGCCGCGCCGAAGAAGACATCCGAAGCAAAATGCGCCTGATTCGTGATGCGCGAGAAACTGATCACACTGGCCAGTCCATAGGCAACGTACGGCACCCATTTATGCTGCCGGTAGCGCCGCGCAAACACCGTCGCCACCGAGAAACCCATCATCGCGTGCCCCGATGGAAAACTGGTGCCCTTGCCGATTGGCGATCGGTTGCTTTGAAAAAAACTGTCCGCATAACTTCCGTTCGGTGGAATGTCCGTCGGGCGCAAGCGCTGCGTTATCGATTTCAGCGCCACCATGAGCACCGTATCGTCTACCACCGCTTCTCCCGCCAACAGCCCTGTGCTCTGGTCGTACGAATTCTTGCGAATCAGGCTGGTCGCATAAAACGCTGCCGGCACCACGGCGATCAGTCCTCCGCTCACCGTGCTCGTAAACACTCGGTTGAAGCCGTGAAACGCCGTCGTCTGCCGTAAGTGGGGCTCAATCTGCGGATCAGCCGCGATCAATCCTGCCGTTCCCCCCACTACGATCGCCGTCGGAAGCCAGTGGCGCCCTTCCGCCACATGCACTGGGAAGAGCCAAATCTCTTTCTGGTCTTGCAAAAAGTTTTTCGGCAGCTTTCGCCAGGTCGCTTCTCGTGTCGCGCCGGGCTGCCCGCTCGTATCTGGTGTCGAAGTCTGAGGATTTTTCGAAGTATCTTGCCCCGAACGTTGCGCAGCCTCTGTGAGTTGCTGCCCTTGCGCCGTGACCGTGCCGCATGCCAGACATACAGTGAGAAAGGAAAACGAGACCAGTTCCCGCCACCGCCTAGAGTTTTTCAATTTTTCGCTAGCGCCGCCGCACCCGTTTTCTCTTCGGCTGTCGCGCTCCCCGTGTGCTTAGATGACTTTCTCTCTTTCTCTGTTGGCGGTCTCGTCGCCCCTCACAGGCAAGCGCTCTCGTTTCTACGGCTTCTTCCCGCCGCTTCTACAAGCAATCCCTTACTTGCCCCTACCTTGTGGTAACCTCTGTCGCCGGGATGCTGGAACCCCGGGCGACTCCCGCCAATCCGCATAGTTTTTACCGAAAGGAGACCTCCATGAGACTCCACTTCAAGGGCATCGTTTTTTCTGCCGCTTTTCTCGCACTGGCTTGCGCTGCTTGCCAGGAGCCGTACCACCAAAAAGAGGAGCAATACTATTTGATCTCGGCGAACATCAACTTGCCCTACTGGCAGGAAGCCGAAGCCGGCCTCCGCGACGCCGCCACCACCATGGGCGTCAAAGCGGAAATGGACGGGCCTACCACTCTCGCGCCCCAGGAAGAGCTCGACGCCTTTCAGAAAGCCGTTGCTGCGCATCCCGCCGGCATTCTCATTTCCGTCACCAAGCCCGACCTCTTTAAATCCGCCATCGACGCTGCGGTGCTGCAGGGCATTCCCGTCATCTGCATTGACGCCGACGCTCCCGACTCCCATCGCGTCATGTTCGTCGGCACCGATAACTTCCGCGCCGGCCAGGAAAGTGCCAAGCGCATGGCGGACATTCTCAAAGGTCAGGGCCAGATCGTGATCATCACCGTGCCTGGCCAGTCCAACCTTGACGACCGCGTCCGCGGCGCCAACGACGCCCTGAAAAAATATCCCGGCATCAAAATTGTCGATACCATCGACGACAAAGGTGATCCGCGTAACGCCAACGACGCGATTTCCGCGCTCATCGGCAAAAAGCAAAAAATCGACGGCGTCCTTTGTCTCGAAGCTTCCGGCGGTTCGGGCACCGCCGAGGCTTTGCATCGCACCGACATGACCGGCAAAATCGCCATCGTCGCCTTCGACAAAGATCCCGAAACACTGGATGCCATCGAGAAAGGCTGGATCAACGCCACCGTTGTCCAGAAGCCCTACATCATGGCCTACTACGGCCTCAAATTTGCCGACGACCTGCACCACAACGTCGTCCATGAATTCAAGGATTGGCGCACCGCTCCCGCCGATCCGCTCCCCGCCTGGATCGATACCGGCACCGCCGTCGTAGACAAAACGAACTTAGCGGCCTATCGCGAAGCCTTGGCCGCTCACCCCAAGCCGCTTTAGTAGCACAGGCAGTCCTGCCTGTGCAGCGTAGCGGGGTCCATTACTCATGAGCCGAAGCTCCACTTTTATATACGGTTATGCCTTCGGAGTGTCGTTCGGAACGCTGCTCGTGAGCTACTTCCCGTTCGGACTGTCGGGTAGTTACTGCCGTACCGCCCATGCCAGTCCATCCGGCCCGCCAATCTCAATGTGGCCCGTCACCTCAAACGTCTTCAAGTCCACCACCGCAATGTAATTGTCGGGCGAGCATGCGATGAACACTCGCCCGCCCGCTGGATCCATCAAAATTCCCGCTGCTCCGCGCCCGATATGCACGCGCTTGAACTCTTTGCGCGCCGCCGCGTCGTAAATCACTGCGTCTCCATTGCCCAACATCGAAACAAACACCAGCTTCCCATCCGGCGTGAATTTCAATCGGTTTGCGCTCTTCACGTTCGCATCCAGCGTGGCCACTACTTTCCGGCTCGCCAGATCAATCACCGAAAGCGTTCCGTCCTGCGCGTTCGCCGTCCACAACTCCCGTCCATCCGGCGAAACATCGAAGCCCTCATCGCCGCGGCCCACCGGAATCACCGTTTCCGTCCAATCCATTCGCGGCGGTCCGCCAGCCTGCTGCTGCGGCGGTCCTTGCGGCGCGCCGGGAGGCGGTGTCATCCCCGGTGGCGGTCCCATCGGCGGCAGCGCCACTTTCTCGATGATACTCACCGTCGCCGAACTCACGTTGGTCGTGTACATCTGCTTCGCATCCGGCTTCACGTAAATCATGTGCGTCCGGTTTTGTCCCGTGCCCATGATCCAGTCAATTTTCGCGTTCACCGGATCGTAGCTCGCCACCGCTTTCGCGCCTTCCGCCGTAAACCACAGTTTGCCGGCGACAAAATCCACGCCATGCGGCCCATTCAACGCACCCGTGTCAATATCCGGCAAGGCCTTCTGTGCCACCAGATCAATCACCGAGATCGCGTGATACGCGCCGCCGCCGTAAATCGAAACGTACGCCGTCTTTCCATCCGCCGATGCCACCACTTCGTGCGGGTCCGGCCCCACCGGCGCCGTCGCCAGCACTTTCAGATTCCCCGGATCAATCATCGCCAGCGTGTGCTCCCGTTTCGATAGCGCCAGCAAACTCCGCTGCGGCGTCCCCTGCGCAAAACTGACCTTTACCGCACACAACAGCCCCGCGATAACTAACCCGCCCAGCACCAATCTCCCTGATTTACTTCGCATCCTTCGCTCCTCGTCATGGGCAAGTCACTGCCACTCGAATTCAAATGCAAAGTTGCCTGCCAAAATAGCACTCATCAAACTGTTCCGCCCACGGCAGAGATAGTTCCAGCTTAAGCCTGGCTAGATGAGGCTTTCGAGGAGAGCAACAACCTTCTAACGATCTCTTGACATTCATATCTATCTAAATAGAGTTGATTCAGGCTAAGTCTTCCGTATTGGAGCCCGCGCATGCTATGGCTCGATTCCCTGTTCCAGGATTTTCGCTACGCCTTCCGCAACATGCGTCGCAGCATCGGCCTGACGGCGGTCGCCATCCTCTCCCTCGCCCTCGGCATCGGCGCGACTGTCGCCATCTTCTCCGTGATCTACGCGTTGGCGCTCCGGACCCTGCCCGTGCAGCATCCGGAACAGCTAGTCGAGGTACAGCGCGGGGGCGGATGGAACGTACATACTTACGCCGAATGGAAACTCTTTCGAGACCGGCAAGACATTTTTTCCAGCGTGCTCGCTTACAACTATTCCTATACGACTTTTCAAGTCAAGAATTCAGCCCGCCAGCAGGAAATACACGGAGTGTATGTCTCCGGCGGTTACTTCACGACGGTGGGCGTATCGCCGGTCATTGGAAGGATGCTGCAATCTTCGGACGATCAGCCCGGCGCGGCACCGGTATGCGTAATCAGCTACAGCTTGTGGCAGCGCTGGTATGACCTATCGCCGAACGCTCTCGGCCAGCGCATCCGTGCCAATGGAAACGAATTCCAGATCGTAGGCGTCGCGCCCAAGTCTTTTTTTGGCATTGATATCGGCAACAAAGCGGAGATCTTTCTGCCGCTCGAGATGGAGCTCGCGTTCAAGGATTACCCCATTCGCTACGGAAAGCAGATGCCACCAGTGGATAGTGTGGCGTGGTTACTGAGCTTCGCCGGCCGGCTGAAGCCGGGAGTCAGCGTCGGCCAAGCCAATGCCGGATTGCAGGTTTTAGGCGCGCAACTCTATACCGTGCTGTCCTCGCGATCCGACGACACCCGCTGGCAGCGCGCGGCACCCAGGTCTCTCCTGGCCCACCCCATCCCCAATGGGACCTCCGATGCTTGGCTGCAGGAGATGGACGTGGTCTTGCTTTTGATGGTCATGGCCGCTCTCGCCCTCATCATTGCCTGCGCAAACCTCGGAAATCTACTACTGGCGCGGGCGTCAAAACGGCGGAGCGAAATCGCCACCAGGCTTGCCCTAGGTGCGAGCCGCCGGCGTTTAGTGCGGCAGCTGTTGACGGAAAGCCTCGCCTTGTCCAGCGCCGGTGCGGCAGTGGGCCTTCTCGTCGCGCAGTGGGGAACTCAAGCGTTGCTCTGGGCGATTTCATATCCCGACGATCCAATTTTGCTCGACCTCTCTTGGGACCTGAAACTTGCCACCTTTGCCGGGTGCATCACCCTAGCGTGCGCCCTTCTCTTTGGCTTGGCGCCCGCTTTTGCCGCGACTCGGATTTCCCTCTCTTCGGCGATGAACAGCGGGGCAACAACGGGGAAACGTGCGAATCGGTTGACCAATTCGGCCCTGGTCATCGTTCAAGTAGCCCTGTCCATAGCGATACTTGTCAGCGCGGCCTTGCTGGCGCGGACGTTACAGACACTCTTGGCACAGAATCCCGGTTATGACCCCAAAGACGTAGTGACGGCTCAAGCGAGCTGGCCCGGCAGCCGCGAAAACCCGCAGCGCGCAGAGCTTCTCGGAGAACAGTTGCTGGCTGCCTTTAGATCCTTGCCTGGTGTCACCGCAACGTCCTGGAGCCGCACGTATTCAAAAACCTCGCTTGCGCAGTTAGCTGTTCTCGGGCCGGGCGGTTCCGAGCGAACATCGGGCTCTTATCTCCAATTCGTTTCCCCGGACTTCTACAAAACCTGGCGAACGCCGCTTCTGGCTGGACGCGAATTTAATGACACCGACACCGCCACGTCGCTTCCGGTAGCCGTTCTCAGCGCAGAACTGGCGCGTGCGCTGTTCGGCAAAGCGAATCCAGTCGGATTGCGATTTCGTGAAAATGACGACAACCAGCCCAGTCATGACTACCTTGTCGAGGTGGTCGGCGTCGCTGGAGATATGCAATTCCGCCGGCCCAACGATGGGCCTCTTCCCCTTTTATTCAGGCCGGTTTCCCAATGTGGAAGTTCCTGTTCCGGGGTGGGCGACTTTCAGATTCGCGCGGTCGGCCCGTTCGCTCAAACAGCGAAACGCCTCGAGGACGCCGCGGCCTTGGTTGATCCTCGTCTCGTCTTGAAATGCAGCCCCTTAAGCGATATGGCCCGCGGCTCCGTCCACCGCAATCTCGCTATGTCTTCGATGGCCACGACATTCGCAGTATTCGTCGGTCTGCTCGCGATGATTGGCGTCTACGGTGTGACCGCCCATTCGGTCGTGCAAAGGACCCGCGAGATAGGCATTCGCATGGCGCTTGGCGCTGAACGTGGCAACGTGCTGCGCATGGTACTCGGCGAAATGATGCGCCTGATCTGCATCGGCATTGCGCTTGGACTGGCCGCTGTTATTCCCGCAGTCCAGCTGATTCGCACCGCGAGCTGGGGAGTAAAGCCCACTGATCCACTCAGCATCGGCTTCGCGATTTCCTTGATGCTAGTTATCGCCGCCGCGGCTGCGTTTCTTCCCGCCCGGAGAGCTATGCGCGTCGATCCATTGATCGCGTTGCGTTATGAATGACCGCCGATGCGGCTTTTTTAAATCCAGCCCAGCGAAGCAAACGCCGTAATCGCCCCACACCCTAGTGCCACGCCCAGAATCATCCCTGCCAACACATCGCTCACAAAGTGCATCCCCAATACCACTCGCGACAGGGCGATGCTCAGCGCCAAGAAAAACAGCGGCCCTTCCAGTCCCGGATAGAAATAACTGATCACCAGCGCAATCGAAAACGCCGTCATGGTATGCCCCGACGGAAACGAAAACCGGTCCGGCGGCAGTACTTTCGACCAGCAATGCGGTTCAATCGCGCACGGCCGTGGCCGCGCACTCAATTTCTTCAGCGCCTTGAACACAAAGATCCCCAGGACCGCTGCCGAACCCGCCGCTCCAATCGCCGCAAACCGTTGCGGCCCACCCGCCACCAGCAACATGATCCCCAGCCCGTACCACAGCCAGCCGTCGCCCATCCGCGTCGCCAAAATCATCCACAAACGCACCCAACGCGGCGCTCGCCACCGGTTCATCCGCCGCATCACGCGGTGGTCGCGCTGCTCGATGAAGCCCCACAAGGTGCGTGTCACTGCCATATTGCCAACCCGCGCGTTTCACCGCACTCGAATCGCTGTAGCTCACCCCTTCAGGGGTGAGGCCTTTCTGATCCAGACCGCAGCACGCCGCATGTCTGCAAACCGGTTATCCGTCCAAAAACTCAGCTCCAGTTCGCTTCAAATCTCGAATCCAAATCCCATAGCATCCGCGGTCGCTTTTCTTCTTGCTCCAGTGCCGCGGACCACTTCTTGCAAAACCGTATCTCGTTCAACCAATGACCAGCCGTACAAAACGGCACCAGCAACGCCAGCGGCGCCAGGGCCACGCTCCACGGCTTCTCGATCACCATTTCGCGCACAATCCGCAGCACATCCGCCGTCAGGCTCACGTAACTTCCATTTCCCCCATGCACGCGGCCCAGCCCGGCGCGCAACCCGCTGAAGTACTCATCCACCGTCCGCGCCCCCGGCACTTCCGTAAACGCCCGCCCTACTCCCGGAATCGTGTGCGAATCACTTCCGCCGATCCCGATCTTTCCCAGCCGCGCCGCCAGCCGCTTCGCGCCGGCATTCGCCGGAGGCCACATCTGCCCGTTCTGCGTCTCAAATGCCGGCGCATACGATGCGAACCAGTGAAAATCTTTTTCTTCCCGCCGGCCCGTCAATCCAGAAAACACATGATTTACGCTGAAGAAGAGCTTCCGCTCCGTCAGGTACATCACCAACGAAATGAAGTCTTTACGCCGCCGCTGGATCTCAATGTGGTCGCGCTCGGTAATCGCATAAACGCCCAAGTGCATCTCGGTTCCGCTCGGCATCTGCACCGTCGCTTCTTCACTCACGAAAAAGTCCGGATACTTTCGCAGCGCTTCGGCGGCCTCAATGGAATCATGGTCGGTCAGGGTCACTAACCCCATCCCGAGCTGTTTTAGTCGGCTGTACACTTCTTCAGGCTGGTTGTACGACTCACGGCATACGCGGTTAACAACGGGGGTGTTGCACATCCCTGATGCAATCGAGTGAACGTGAAGGTCGCATCGCATGACTCCAATTTTCGTTCATACATATGAACAAGCCATGAAGAGGTAGCAAATTGTCCGTGAATGTGCCCACCGAACCTATTGAACACATTGGACTTCCAGACTTATCCACATGGCATGGCGAGTGCTCTTCCGCAGTCACCGCGGATTCATGCCACAATCACGCCCATGAAAAAAATCCACGTTGTCTTTCATGACGGCGGGGGTGGACACCGCAACGCGGCCATCGCTTTACAGACCATCGCTGCTCAGCAGCAGCGTCCTTGGGAAGTCAATCTCGTTCAGTTTCAGGATCTTACCGACCGCCTCGACGTCCTTCGCAAACTCACCGGCATTCGCATCCAGCAGCAATACAACATCCTCCTGCAAAACGGTTGGACCCTGGGCAGCACCTATCTCCTGCGCGTGCTGCAACTTACCATTCGTCTGTTTCACGGTCCGATGGTTCGCCTGCTGGAAGATTTCTGGCGCCAGAATCCTGCCGATCTGCTTGTCTCCGTCATTCCCCATTTCAATCGCCAAATCGCCGAAAGCTGGAACGCCATTTATCCCGGCCGGCCCTTTGTCACGCTCATCACCGACCTCGCCGATTTTCCGCCTCGCTTCTGGATCGAGCCCATCAAAGAGCAATACGTCATTGCCGGCACCGAAAAAGCCGCCCAGCAAGCCCGCGCCTTCGGCCACGACGACGCCCACATCTTTCAAGCCTCGGGCATGATTCTCCGTCCCGACTTTTACATAGAGGAAAGCGTTGATCCGGCGGCACTTCGCGCGGAAATGGGGCTGAAGCCAGACCTCCCCACGGCGATTGTGTTGTTCGGCGGCCACGGCTCGAAAGCGATGTGGTATTTAACCGAGCGGTTAAATACAGCGCGCCTTCCGGTGCAATTGATCCTGGTTTGCGGGCGCAATGAGGCGCTGGCAGCCAAGTTCCGCGCCCGAAAATGGGAGTTACCCGTTCATATTGTTGGATTTACGAAGGAAATTCCCAAGTTGATGCGCGCTGCCGATTTTCTCATCGGCAAGCCCGGCCCCGGCAGCATCGCCGAAGCCATGGTCAAAAAACTGCCAGTTTTGATCGAGTGCAATGCCTGGACGCTCCCCCAGGAGCGTTACAACGCCGAATGGGTCACCGAAAAACAAGTCGGCATCGTGCTCCACAGCTTCAAGGACGTCGTCGAAGGCGTCCGCCAGATGACCGATCCCGCCCGCCTCGCCCAATTCCGCATAAACGTTGCCGCCCTCCACAATCGCGCCATCTTCGAAATCCCCGACATCCTCGCCCAACTCCTGGCCCGACCGACAAACCAGCCGCAGCCGAGACCCATGCAGAGCAGACTGCAATCGGCCAAGTTTGCTAGTATCGCTATTCCCGATGGCCTCGCCGGGAATTAGGCTAATCTCGCAAATAGATCGCTACGATGAAGACTATACCGTTTTGCGACTCGATCGCGTTTGTGCTGGTCACGTGGATCATCTGTTTAACCGTCCCCACCGCAAGTCGAGGAACAGCGCCACAGACCGCCCAATCACAGTCTTACCCGAACACCGCTGCGGGTTTGCGTTCGCTGCTAACCGACTTATTGGCCGCCGCCAAGAGCGATGATCAAGCCGCCGTTTCGTCGAAGATCATCGAAGCAGAAATTCCGAACTATGAGCATTGGTTTTCGGTCAATTATGGGCAAGAGAAGGGGCAGGCGTTGGCCAACGCTTACGGAAAATCGCTAAAGCTCACTGAGCAGCGGTTTGAAATGCTGTGGACCGAACTGGCGCACCAGGAGGGCGAAATCTCGATTAGCAGATTTGACGCCCAGAATAAAAAGTTCAACGCGGCGAAACCAGCAGATACTCTCGCAAATGCCACGGACGAGTTCGCCGCAAGTTGGAAAAAAACGGACTCGACAGTCGGTCCCACCGACCAGACTGCCGGATCTTTCTATTTTGTAGACGGCAAGTTTCGCCTGAAGAGTTTGCCTCAGGAAGTACGCATACTTTCAACTGTCACGCCTGGACCGGTCGTGCCCGGAAGACTCGTTGACAGGGTATCTCCCGTCTATCCTCCACTCGCACGCCAAGCCAAAATTCACGGATTGGTGTCGGTCAACATTGTTGTGCACAAAGACGGAACGGTGACGGTACAAAACGTTGGGGCCGGTCACCCACTTCTCGCACCCGCAGCTGTCGCGGCCGTACAGCAATGGAAATACCAACCCACGACCGTCGGCGGTGAACCGGTCGAAGTGCAGGCGAAAGTCTACGTGACATTCGAATTGAACGAGCAAAAGCAATAGTCGCTCGAGGCAGACAAACCTTGGCCGACTATGCCGGAATGCGGCATACCAAGCTTTCAAACGTACAGTGATGTTCAGGTTTTGAATTTTGACGGGTCTAGAACCCTGGAGCAACTGGTTGTCTGTACGAGGCCTTACTTCTCATATAACCCAAGCGTCACTGCGCTTGTGCTCTCTCCGCTCGCCCGGGATGCGGATACCGGGGCCCTGCATCTTGCCTTTCGACCGGCGTTTGCAGGTGTGGCTTCACGCATCGGTTCGCCCAGGCATGCGTAGCCGCATACCTCACCGAGTCGCACATCTTCACGCAAAACCCGGCGCTATGCGATTCCGGGCAGTGGCAATAACAGGTGCCAACCCGCTCTTTCTTCAATTGCGTGGGAGTATCCGCCGAAACAATGAGGGAACCGCCGAACAGGCAGAGGATCGCGCACGCGGCTCCCAACCGTAACGGCAATTTGAGGGCTGGCTGGTTCCCACAAGGAGCACGCATGGAAGAATTCTGCAATCCCCCCTCCGAAAAACCCATAGCGCCGCCAGCCTGAAAATCCCATTACCCGGGTAATGGAACCTACAAGCCTGTAGCCCCTCTTCAGGCATGCGGAGCAGTATTCTGTGTAGGGGCGTGCTTTAGCCCCGTCCCTGCGGTGTTAACCACGCCTCGATCCAAGCGACGGTTACTCCCCCCAGCATTCAGACATCCGCTGCTCGTTCGGGTCCAGCCAGCCGCGCCTTCCCGTTTCAGCTTTCCATTCCATCCCAAACTGAAACTGCGGAACGCTGCTCGATCTTCACCGCTGTCTCGTTTGTCGGCGAAATACTTGCTGATAAATGACTTATTTTTAATCCAGCGTTCTGCCGACATTGGCGCGGACCTTGCATTAGTCCCGCCCATGAGTGCGTTTCACATGACGAGTTGTGAGGAGCGGCGAGCGAGGGGGAAGGGGCTTGCTCGTTACTTTTCGCGATTCGTTCCCACCTGCCTCTGAGAGGGAAGCTAGGATGGATGACCCCACGCGTCGGTGTGAAAACGACACTGACAACGAAACGCACTCTACCGGGGCCCCCGATCCCAAGCGGGGGCCCCATTTTTTTACGAGGGACTATTGATTTGTTTTTTCGGCACAAGGGGCTGCGCATTTAACCCCCAGGTTTAGCTGGTCCTCCAACCTTACAAAGCGTGCATCACTTCGCAATTGGTCCCACTTTGGGTCGACACCCAGGAACACCATATGTACGTCTTTTTCCTGGTAGGCTTTTTCCAGCCAACGCAGCGCCTGCGTCGAGTTCCCCATCCCCATATACAGCAGCGCAAAATTGTATGACGGAACATATCTTTGCTGGGCAAGCGCTTCCAACTCCCGCAGCATCTTCCGCGCTTCTTCATCATCGCCGGATACCGCGTAGGTATAGCCCCGCAGCGAGATCGTCTCGCTCGTAACCTGGGAAAGTTCGTGGGCTCGCCCGAAACTCTGCAATGCCTGCGCATATTGACCGGCGGCCTGGTAACTCTTTCCGAGTTCGATGTGGGTGATCCAGAAATTGTTGTCAAGCTCCAACGTTCTCAACAAATAGTCAATCGCCTCCGGATAGCGTCGCGCTTGAAAGAGAACGTGCCCCTTCAGCGCGCCCGTCATCGGCCACAGGGGCTCAAGTCTTATGGCCCTGTCGATTTCCGAGATCGCTTCATCGTGTTGGCCCAGGCTGGAAAGCAGCAAAGCGTGTTGCCAATGCGCGGCGGGACTGTTGGGATTGATCTCCAGTGCCCGCTGGTATTCCTTTTCTGCTTTAGGCCAATCCCAGTCAAAGAAATAGCTCACGTAAGCGAGCGCAATGTGGCCCTCCGCCAGACGCTCATCGATGGCTAAGGTGCGCATGGCTGCTTCTTTGGCTTTCGGAAACGCGTCGCGTGGCGGCACGTCGGTGGAAATCGGCATCGTGCTGTAGCAATTGGCGATTCCTGCGTAGGCCAGAGCATAGTTCGGGTCCCGTGCTAACGCCTGCTGGAAATAGTCAATGGCCTTCCGCGTACCCTCGGGCGTGCGCTTCTCCCAGAAGTAGTTGCCCCTCAGATAGGCGTCGTAAGCCTCGGTATCGGCAGTATAGCGCTTTGCCAGAAGTGCCTTTTCTTCTCTCGTCAGTTTTCCGGCGAGTTCCGCAGCCACGCGTTCGCTGATGGAATCCTGTACCGCGAAAATATCGCTCGATCCTTCATCGAACTTATCCGACCAAATCTGCCGGCCATCTGCCGTGCGCACCAATCTGACGGTGATGCGAAGTCTTCCGGCGTATTCCTCAATGCTCCCATCCAGTACCGCATCCACTTGCAGCTCCCGCCCGACCGTCGCGGGGTCTTGCTGAGGGTCGGTGAACCTTCGCACCAACGCTACCGGTCGAATCTTCAGGTCGCCCACGTTGCTGAGCTTGGTGATCAGGGTATCGGCCATCCCCAGCTCCAACACCTCGTCATGCTGACTCATCACCACCGGTTTGAAGGGCAGGATTGCTAGAGATCTCAGCTCACTCGAACTGTCCTGCCGGAGCCGTCTGGGCTCAAAGTGATAAGCCAGAGCGAAAATAGCCAAGGCGAATCCGGCGCCACCCGCGATCATCAGCCACCAGCGGACTCCTCCGAAACTGCTTCTGCGAGCATCTCGCGTTGGATTTTCGCCACCCACTTCGGCCAATTGCGCCTCGGGCGTCGTTACCTGGCCCACGAACTGATAGCCCTTTCCCGGAATGGTTGCGATGTATCGGTTCTGCCCGCGACTCTCGCCCAACAGCCTTCGGAGTGTCGAAATGTTCTGATTCAGATTGTTCTCTTCGACTACCGTATCCGGCCATACCGCGGTCATCAGCTCGTCTTTACTGACCACATTCCCGCGCTTCTCAACGAGACACTCCAGGGTGGCAAATACTTTCGGCGTTAAGGGTAAAGCTTCGCCGTTGCGAAGCAGCACACGCCTGGCGATGTCCAGCAAGAATTCGTCGAAAACGTATTGTTCGGGGGCTACGACACTCACCTCTGCCGGCTTTCAGAAATTTTCAGGATCTTTCACACCCGTTCTAAGGACCTTCTTGGCTTTTTATAGCACATTCGCCGAGCAGGCCGGTGCGGTATCCCGAGCCTGCCCAAAGGAAAAGGAGATAAGCGCATGAATTGGAATCGCAGCAAGCCGTTCTTAGCCATAGGCGCGTCGGCCGCCCTTGTTTTGAGCGGGAGTTTTGCTCTCGCCACGGCACCGCGGGCGTCTGCAGCACCCCGCCTTCTGAATTGGGCGAACGAGGGCTCCCTCGTGGGCACCTGGCGGGTCCAGGTGCAGTCCTATGTTTGCGGGACCAGTACGCTGATCGGACCGCCTTTCTCCTCCGTCCTTACGTTCAACGATGGTGGTACGTTCATCGGCGACACTATGAATCCATCCTTCGCCGTCGGCCAACGCGGAGTCGATCAGGGTGTCTGGGCCCACAAGGGCGACCACACCTACAGCGCCA
>Ga0335078_10010906_pt1 | contig 13462 bp, 10 predicted proteins | sample Lox_Sample_32_FD_206711 | JGI IMG/M metagenome (GOLD analysis project Ga0335078, IMG submission 206711) | Soil microbial communities from Loxahatchee National Wildlife Refuge, Florida, United States - Lox_Sample_3.2 | ecosystem: Environmental > Terrestrial > Soil > Wetlands | place: USA...
CAACAGGCTGAGTCTTTCGTTTCCCACAATCACTCCGCCGAAGGTCTTGGCGCCCTCGACCGGAGCGGACGGCAAGACCAACATCAACGTAACCATCGATCCGGCCACGCTCGGCAAGAAAGGGGACCAGGACGGCCAGAGCGCGTGGTTCATCTACTCGCTCAATCGAGGCGTCTGGCCGGCCACACGGTTCGCCAAGGAGTTCCCCGCCGAGAAACAGTACCGGCACAGTCTGAAGGAAGAGGCCGAGTCGCTGCACATGGTGGCCGGCCAGGCGCGGATGAAGAAGGTCAAACGGCTGGAACCGCAGTTGGCGCTGCTGGTCAAGCTGGACGATGCGGGCCTGATCGAGGCTTATGTCCTGATCTCAGCCGCCGATCAGGGAATCAGCCCGGACTACGAGGCCTACCGCGTGGCCCATCGCGACAAGATCCGGCAGTATCTGGACGACTACGAGATGCCCAGGCTGCCCTGAGAGAATGGCATCCGCAATCGCCGGTTCCGGGTGTATGCTGGACAACCGGAGATTGAATGCGTATGCGTACCTTCCTCATTTCCGTCCTCTTGGTTTGTTTGATCGCAACGTTCGGCTGCGGGCTAGGGAGTCCCAAGAATTCGACGCCCACGCCCACGCCGACCCCCACGCCCACCCCAACCCCCACGCCCCTGCCGGCTGACCCGGATCAAGCCGCCGACATCCTCGTCGGACAGATGACGATCGACGAGAAGGTTCAGCTTACCCACGGCGCTCTGGCCGGCTACAACCCCGGACCGATCGGACAGGGCGGCTGGATTCCGGGTATCACCCGGCTGAACATTCCCGATCTCAGCTTTGAGGACGGCAGCGTCGGCGTCGCTTCCGGCGTCGGGCAATCGACGGCCCTGCCGTCGTCGATCGCCAGTGCCGCCTCGTGGGATCTGGATCTCGCTTACCAGTACGGAACGGTGATAGGCAAAGAGATGCGCGCCCACGGCGTGAACGTGAACCTGGGCGGTAACACCAACCTCATCGGCCGCGAGCCGCGCGATGGCCGCACCTTCGAAACGAAGGGCGAAGACCCCGTTCTGGCGGGCCGCATCGCCGCCGCGCACGACCGCGGCATACAGGACCAGCACATCATCGCCGGCATGAAGCACTACGCCCTCAATGACCAGGAGACCAACCGCTTCACCGCCAACGTGCTCATCGACGAGCGGTCGATGCGTGAGAGCGATCTGCTGGCCTTCGAGATCGGCGTGAAAGACTCGAACGCGCAGTCGGTGATGTGTTCCTACAACCTGGTGAATAGCATCTACGCGTGCGAGAACGACCACTTGCTCAACGGAGTTCTCAAGGGCGACTGGGCGTTCCCGGGATTCGTGATGTCCGATTGGTACGCGACGCACAGCGGGGTGCCCGCCGCCGTGGCGGGTCTCGACCAGGAGCAGCCGGACTCGCAGTTCTTCCTGGGCGGGACGGCGGAGGGCTTGAAACAGGCGGTCCAGGACGGCCATATGCCGGCGGCGCGCCTGGACAACATGGTGCACCGAATTCTGCGCGCGATATTCGAGGTGGGCCTCTACACCAATCCGGTGTCGATCGGGACGATCGACGTGACGGGCGACGCGGCCATCGCGCAGACGGCCGAGGAGCAGGGGGCGGTACTGCTGAAGAACATCGGGCAACTTCCCCTCGACGCTTCGGCGCACCAGCGGATCGCCGTGATCGGGATGCACGCGGATGTGGGAGTGCTCTCGGGCGGCGGCTCGGCGCAGGTGATGCCGATTGGCGGGGCAGCCCTTCAGTACGCGGCGCCGAACCCGCCCGGCTGGGGCGTGGTGATCTGGGATCCGTCGTCTCCTCTGAACGCAATCCAGGCCAAGGCGCCCAACTCCACCGTGCAGTTCATCGACGGGAGCGATCCCGTCGCCGCCGCTACCCTGGCCCGGTCTTGTGACGTCGCCATTGTGTTCGTAGCGGTGTGGACGAGCGAGGGCATGGACCTGACGGACCTGAGCCTCGGCGGCAATCAGGATGCCCTGGTGAGCGCGGTCGCAGCCGCCAATCCGCACACTATCGTGGTGGTCGAATCGGGCGGCGCTCAGGTGATGCCGTGGCTGGCGAACGTCGGCGCGGTGCTCGAAGCCTGGTTCCCGGGCCAGAAAGGCGCCGAGGCCATCGCGAATATTCTGTTCGGCGACGTCAATCCCTCCGGCAAGCTCCCCATCACGTTCCCAGCCAGCGTGAACGATCTCCCACGGCCCACGATCCCGGCTCCGGCCGATCCCAGTTCCACTGCGCCCTTCAATGTGGACTGCACCATCGAGGGCTTCAACGTCGGGTATAAGTGGTACGATTCGAAAAACCTGTCGGTGCTGTTTCCGTTCGGATTCGGGCTTTCCTACACTACATTCTCGATCTCGAACCTGGCGCTAACCTCGAACCTTGCACCCGCAACGCTCGGTTTCCAGGCCAGCTTCGACCTCGAGAACACCGGGAACCGAGCGGGCGCGGAAGTGGCGCAAGTGTACCTGGCGCTGCCGGCGGGCATCGGCGAGCCGCCCGTTCGGCTGGTGGGTTGGCAGAAGGTTCTCTTGCGGCCCAACCAATCGCAGCACGTGACCATCAACGTGGCCGCGAACGATTCCTCGCATCCGCTGTCGTACTGGGACACCGCTTCGAACAGTTGGCTGAACGCGCCGGGCGATTACACGGTGTACGTGGGCAACTCGTCGCGCAACCTGGTTAAGGCCGGGACGTTCACCATTGCCCCGGCATCCAACGCGGTGAAGGGCACGACTGTGGAGGAGGCGACCCCCAGGCAGACCGGCCGCCCACGCTCCACAGGCCCGGACTCGCTCTGACATGCTCGCGCCTTCACCAGCCCCGTCCAGGCGCCGGATCGTGTAGGCTCTTAGGAGTCATGCTGATGCTCGCCCCGATATTCGCGATTTTTGTCTATGGCCTGATCGCCGCCATGCTGGGCACGATCCTGCCCGCGCTGTCTGCGCGGTTCCAGCTCACGCCGAAGCAGAACGGGACCATCGCCCTGGCGCAGGCCATCGGCCTGGTCATCGCTTCGGTCGCGGCCGGGCCGCTGATCGACGGCCAGGGGTACAAGGCGGGAATGGTTCTTGGCCTGGCGCTGATCGCGCTAGCGCTGTTCCTGCTGCCCGCCTCCAAGAGCTACGGCCAGGTGGTGGAATTTCTGTTTCTGCTCGGGCTGGGCGGAGGCACCATCGTCACGGGAGCGAACGCGCTGGCGTTCGATCTGGGCGGCTCCCAGCACGCGGCAGCGCTCAACTTCCTCAACGTCTTTTTCGGCTTGGGCGGCCTGGCGACTCCCTTCATTCTGGCCAACCTGCTGCACGGCAATTCGACGCGCTTGTGCTACCTGACTGCCGTCGCAACCGCGGCCACACTGGCCGTGAACGCCGCCGTCCACATGCCGCAGGCCCCATCCGCGGGTCGGATCGCACTCCCGGAGGCGCGCCACCTTCTGGGTCATCCGGCGCTGTGGCTGCTGGCGGCGATGCTCTTCCTGTATGTGGCTTGCGAGGTTGGAGTGTGGAACTGGCTCACGCGGCACCTCATCGCCCAGGGGATTTCGGAGGTTCGCGCGTTGAACATCCTGTCACTGGGCTTTGCGCTGGGATTGCTCATCGGGCGCGTGGCCGTGACGCCGCTGTTCAAGACGGTACGGAACGACACGGTGACGCTGGCCGCGGCGGCGCTGATGGCGATCACGACCTGGCTGGCGCTGCGGACGACCAGGCCGGCGGTGGCCTGGGTCGCCGTCTTCGCGGCGGGCCTCGCCATGGCGCCGGTGTTCCCCACCGTCCTGGCAATCACCGGCGCCGTGTTCGGAGCAACCAAGGCGACCGCCATTGGAATCGTCGCCATGTTCGGCTGGCTTGGGCTGGCGGTGAGTTCGCCGACGATCGGCGCCATCGCCGGTGAGGACCCCAAGCGGCTGAAGAAGGCGCTTCTGATCCTGCCTTCGTTTTCGGCTCTGATGGTGGTGGTGAACCTGGCTCTGCGGGCCGTGCTCGAATAGCCGCCCTCTGCCCCGGCGGTTGTAGTATCCTCTGGTGTTGGAGATTGGTAACAGGATCTGGAGGTCCGTCATGATTTCGAAGAGAGCGGCTGGAATTGCGGGCGCGCTGGTTGTTTTTGCCGGTGTCTCGCTGGCTGCTATTACAACTATCGAAGGCACGGTCATCGGGGACGACGGCCAGCCCCTCAAGGACGCCGTCATCAAGATTGAACGCCAGGACATCAAGGGGAGCTACCACACCAAAACCGACAAGAAGGGCAAGTACTACTATGGCGGCCTGGGGCTCGGTTTCTACAACGTCTGCGTGGAAGTGGACGGCAAGCAGCGCGATTGCCTGAACAAGGTCAGGACCACGACGGAGAAGCCCATCGAGGCCAGCTTCGATCTCAAGAAGCAGCGCGATGACCAGGAGACGCTGGCCAAGGCCGCTGAAATGGGCACGCTCACCAAGGAGCAGGAAAAGCAGTTGACCCCGGAACAGCGCCAGGCTCTCAAAGACCACAAAGACCAACTGGCGGCCGCGCAGGCGCATAACCGCGCGTTGAACGAAGCGTACAACGCGGGCATGACCGCCTTAAACTGCGGGAAGAAGCCGTCGAGTTGCGCGGCCACCGCGCCATCGGACCCCGCGAATCCGCAGTCGGCGCCGCAACCCATGACCGCCGGGGCCTACTACGAGCAGGCGGTTGCGGCGTTCAAGAAGGCGTCCGAAGCCGATCCGAAACAGGAAGCGATCTGGTCGCATCTGGCCGAGGCGCAGACGGGCCTGGCGGGCACCCAGATGGGCACCGAGGCTCAGGCCACGCTGACCGCCGCGCTGGACAGCTACGAGAAGTCGATCGCACTCAAGCCGTCCGACCCCGCGGTGCACAACAACTACGCCCTCGCGCTGGCCCGCCTGAAGAGGTTTCCCGAAGCCACGGAGGAACTGAAGAAGGCGGCAGAATTCGATCCCCCCGGCGCCGGGAAATACTACTACAACCTGGGCGCCCTGCTGGTGAACGCGGGCCAGTACGACCAGGCTGCCGAGACCTTCAAGAAGGCCATCGAGCTGACTCCCACCTATGCCGAGGCGCATTTCCAGTACGCCGTATGCCTGTCGTCGAAGATGACGGTGACGCCGGATGGCAAGACGGTGGCGCCTCCCGAAATGAAGGGGGAGCTCGACAAGTACCTCGAACTCGCGCCGAACGGCCCCAACGCCGACGCAGCGAAAGCGATGCTGGAGGCGCTGGGCGGGCAGGTGCAGACGCAGTACACCAACCCGAACGCGAAGAAACCGACGAAGAAGAAGTAGCCGTAGCAGAATAGAAGAGCGGGGCGTTCGCCGGGAACGCCCCATCTCATGGTCAAAGTCGTCCTCTATCTTTTCCTCGTCATCATCCTCATCAGCTTTATCCGCTCCGTGGTCGGGATTTTGGCCAAGGCAATTGGCGGATTCCTCGGGCCGGCGGCTTCGGGTCGCCGCGCGTCTTCGGAGCCGCAGAAGATCGGCGAGCTCAAGCGCGATCCGGTCTGCGGCACCTACGTCTCCACGTCCACTTCGGTGAAGCGCACCATCGGCGGAGAGGTGGTTCATTTTTGTTCCGTCGAGTGCAGCAACAAATACGGCAAGGGTTAGCGCAAACTTCGCCGCCAAGCTGGCGACTGCACTAAGATCAATACAAAAGGGGGCGGTTATGCCAACACAAACCCGGTCCAGTTGGCCCTTGAGAATGGCTGGCGCGCTGTCCCTGATCGCGGCGGTCGGGCTGGCGTGCGGGCGTGTGCTGCACGTGAACGCCACCACCGTCGCGCTCGCCTTCCTCCTGGCAATTCTGGCCGTCGCCACATGGGGAAGCCTGACCGAAGCGGTGGTGGCGTCTTTCGCGGCAATGTTGGCGTTCAACTATTTCTTCTTGCCCCCGGTGGGCACGTTCACCATCGCCGATCCGCAGAACTGGGTGGCGCTGACGGCGTTTCTGGTCACGGCCGTGACCGCCAGCAATCTCTCGGCCACCGCGAAGCGACGCGCGGTCGAAGCCTCCGAGCGCCGAGCCGAGATGGAGCGGCTGTACAACCTGAGCCGCTCGCTGATGATGGGCGAGCCGCGCGAGGCCGCCGTTGCAAAGCACCTGGTGCGCCAGGTCGCCGCCGTTTTCGAGCTGCGGGCCGTCGCCGTTTTCGATCGCCGCACGGGCGAGGTGGATCGCGCCGGCCCGGAAGACCTTCCCCTGAGCGAAGGCAGGCTGCGCGACGTGGCTTTGCAGAACACGGAGCTCGACGAGAAGGGCGTCACCGTATTGCCCATCCGGCTCGGCGGCAGCCCCATCGGCAGCATCGGAATGTTTACCGGTTCGGTATCCGACGCCGCGCTGCACGCCATTTCCAACCTCGCCGCGATCTCGCTCGAGCGGGCGCGCACGCTCGAACTGGCCAGCCGCGCCGAGGTGGCGCGCCAGAGCCAGGAGCTGAAGTCCGCACTGCTCGATGCCGTGGCGCATGAGTTCAAGACGCCGCTGACCTCTATCAAGGCGGCCGCCTCGGCGCTGCTTTCGGGTCCGGCCGATGCGACCACCACCGAGCTGCTCACCGTCATCAGCGAAGAGGCCGACCGCATGACCACCATGGTCAGCGAGGCCATCGACATGGCACGCATCGAAGCCGGCGAGTTGCGTATCCGCCAGGAGCCGCATCCGCCGGCGGAACTGCTGGCCGGTGTCGTCCGGAAAGTGGAGCCCGGCCTCGACGGACGGCGCATCGAGGTTTCGGCCGCCACCGAGCTGCCGCTGTGCAGCGCCGACCCGGCCATGTTCGGGACGGTGCTGCTGCAACTGATCGACAACGCGCTGAAATACTCGCCGCCTGGCTCGCCCGTGCTCGTGGCGGCGGAAACCTCGGCCGACGGCGTCGTCTTCAGCGTTTCGGACCGCGGGCCGGGCATTCCCGAGGGCGAACGCGAGCGCGTGTTCGAGAAGTTCTACCGCTGCCCGCGGGACCGCCAGCGGTTGCCCGGCACCGGAATGGGGCTTACCATCGCGCGCGAAATCGTGCAAGCCCACGGCGGCCGGATCTGGGTGGACGCTACACCGGACGGCTCGCGCTTCTGCTTCTCGCTTCCACAGGCCGCCGAGCGGGTGCCCTCATGAACGATATCCGCGTTCTGGTGGTCGACGACGAGCCGCAGATCCGGCGCGTGATGCGCGCCACGCTAACAGGCCTCGGCTACTACGTGGCGGATGCGCGCAGCGGCGAGGAGGCGCTCGAGAAGCTCGCGGCGGAGCGATTCGACCTGGTCCTGCTCGACATGAACATGCCGGGCATGGGCGGCCTTGAGGCCTGCCGCGAAATCCGCGCCCGCTGGGACGTGGCCGTGATCGTACTCACGGTCCGTAACGCGGAGAAGGACAAGGTGCAGGCGCTCGACGCCGGCGCCGACGACTACATCACCAAGCCGTTCAGCATGCCCGAGTTGCTAGCGCGCATCCGGGCGGCCCTGCGCCGTCTGCCCCAGCGGCCCGAAGATGCCCTGGGAACGGTCAAGCTGGGCGAGGTCGAGATCAACCTGAATACCCGCCGCGTGACCATCGGCACTCGCGAGGGCCGGCTTACGCCCAAGGAGTTCGACCTGCTGCAGTACTTCCTCACGCATCCCAACCAACCCGTCCCGCACGGCTCCCTGCTGCAAGCTGTATGGGGCCCAGACTACGGCAACGAGGTCGAATACCTGCGGGTCTTCGTGAATCAGCTCCGCAAGAAGATCGAACCGGATCCGTCGCATCCGCGATATCTGCTCACCGAGCCGTGGGTAGGCTACAGGTTCAATCTCGAGTAGTCTCCTTCTCCTGACTCCTGAGCCAGTTGCAGAATTCGCCTGTCGCGACTGCTCCCTGACGGTCGCGGCTCGGTAAGTGCCGTGCTGTCAATACGGCGTTTCTGAGCCGCGCGCGTGAGCAATCGGTTTTGGCGCGTTTTGCAACTGGCTCTCCTGTCTCCTGCCTGCTTCATCCTGCCCCTCCTCCCTTACGAAATCCTGATGCGCGCTTTATGCCTTCTTAATGGGTAGGCGGATATCCTCAATCAGGTGAGATTGATGACCATGATCTGGATGGAGCAGCCTGCCGCGCCGGCGTGCGAGCTCTCACCGTCGGAGAGTGACAAACTGGAAGTGGTGGTAGTCTACACCGGCGTGAAACAAACGCTGGCCGCGCTTCGGGCTGCCGCTTGTTTCGCTCGAGGCCTGAAGGCCCGCATCCGCCTGGTGGTGCCCCAACTCGTCCCCTTCCCCGCGCAACTGGATGAGCCGTTGGTTCGGACCGACTTCGTGGAGCAGAAGTTCCGCACGCTGGCCGAACAATCCGCCATTGAGACCAGCGTCGATATCCGCCTCTGCCGCGACTGGGAGACCGGAGTTCTTCAGGGCCTCAAGCCGGGCTCCAGAGTCGTCCTGGGAGCCAGAATGCGATGGTGGCCGGGGGCGCGCGAGGGGCGACTGGTGCGGGCGCTTCAAAAGCGCGGGCATCAGGTCCTGCTGGTGGGCTCAACCGGGGAGGCATAGAATGCTCGACTTCCTGTACGTTTTGACCGGTGTCGCCGGCTTCGTCGTTCTGTGGGCCATCACCAAGGCCTGCGACCGGCTGTGAGGGGGATTCCAATGGTGGACTACATCGTTGCCGGCATCACATGCGTGTCTCTGTTGGTGTATCTGACCTGGGCGCTGCTGCGCCCGGAGAAGTTCTGAGCGCTAACCGCGCGGCCGGGCGCCTCACGGCGCCGTGGCGGCAGGTTGTTTGCGAGGGCATATGACAGGAAATGGGATTCTCCAGATCGCGGTGTTTTTCGGCCTGATCCTGCTGATCACGAAGCCCGTGGGCTCGTACATGGCGAAAGTGTTTCAGGGCGAACGCACCTTTTTGCACCCCGTGATCCGACCGCTCGAGCGCTTGCTCTACAAGCTCTGCGGCATCCGGGAGGACGCGGAACAACGCTGGACCCACTACGCCGGCGGCATGCTCGCGTTCAGCATCTTCGCGTTCCTGTTCGTCTACGCGCTGCAGCGCCTGCAGGGCTACCTGCCCTTCAACCCACAGGGCTTCGGCGGCAAGCTGATTTCCCCGGACTTGGCTTACAACACCGCGGTCAGCTTTCTGACCAACACGAACTGGCAGGTCTATACGCCCGAGACGACCGTCAGCTACCTGGTGCAGATGGCTGCCCTGGCCGTGCAGAACTTTGCCTCGGCCGCCGTGGGCATCGCCGCCGCGGTGGCGATCATTCGGGGCTTCGCGCGGCACCAGGTCGCGAGCATCGGGAATTTCTGGGTCGACCTCACCCGGACGACGCTCTATATCCTGCTGCCGATTTCGGTGGTCGCGGCGCTGTTGCTGTGCTCGCAGGGCGTGATCCAGAACCTGCATCCTTACACCGTGGTCAAGACCGTCGAGGGGGCCACACAGACCATTCCGCAAGGGCCGGCCGCATCGCAGGAAGCGATCAAGATGCTGGGGACCAACGGCGGCGGCTTCTTCAACGCCAACTCCGCCCAGCCGTTCGAGAACCCGACGCCGTTCACCAATTTCGTGCAGGTGCTGCTGATCTTCATCATCCCCGCGGGCCTGACCTATACGTTCGGCCGGATGGTGGGCGACACGCGGCAGGGCTGGGCAATTTTCGCGGCGATGGCGGTGATGTTCGTCGCCGGCGTTTTCATCTGCTACGGCTTCGAGCAGGCGGGCAACCCCATCCTGTCGAAGCTCGGCCTCGAAAGCGGCGCCACGGCCCACCAGGCGGGCGGCAACATGGAAGGCAAGGAGACGCGCTTCGGCATCGCGGCCTCGGCTCTGTTCGTTACCGTTACGACCAACGCGAGTTGCGGAGCCGTCAACACGGCGCATGACGCGCTCACGCCTCTGGGCGGCCTGGTCCCGATGTTCAACCTGCAGACCGACGAGGTCATTTTCGGCGGAGTGGGATCGGGCCTCTACGGCATGCTGCTGTACGCCATCGTCGCGGTCTTCATCGCCGGCCTCATGGTGGGCCGAACGCCCGAGTATCTGGGCAAGAAGATCCAGCAGAAGGAGGTCAAGATGGCGATGCTGCCGATCCTGGCGACATCCTTCTTGATCCTCGCGTTCACCGCGGTCAGCCTGGTTGCATGGTTCCCCAAGACCGGCTACTGGAATCCTCCCGGCCCGGGAACCGCCAATCTGGGCAATGCCGGCCCGCACGGCTTCAGCGAGATGCTGTATGCCTACTCCAGCGCGTCGGAGAACAACGGAAGCGCCTTCGCCGGAATCAACGGCAATACGCCCTGGTTCAATCTCACGCTCGGCCTGGCGATGCTCTTCGGCCGGTTCATGTTCATCGTGCCGCTGCTGGCCGTTGCCGGTAGCCTGGCGGCCAAAAAGAAAGTGCCCACCTCGGCCGGAACTCTGCCCACGCACGGCCCGCTGTTCGTGGGGCTGTTGGTGGCCACGGTCGTTGTGGTCGGAGCCCTGACCTTTTTCCCCGCCCTGGCGCTGGGGCCGATCGTGGAGCATTTCCTCATGCATCAGGGGAAGCTGTTCTCGCTGGTGCTGTTTGGGAGCTAAGCCATGACAACCACCGTAAGTCCCCCCGTGATCGACGATCCGACGGCGCTGATGCCGAAGAAGCTGGTGCGCGCGCGCCCTCTGTTCGATCCCGAGATTCTGCGACGCGCGATCAAGGATTCGTTCCGCAAACTGAATCCGGTGACGCTGGCAAAGAACCCGGTGATCTTCGTGGTCGAGGTGGGCGCCGCGTTGACGACGGCGTTCCTGATCCGGGACCTGGTGGCCGGCGTGGGCGGCCTGGGATTCGAGCTGCAGATCTGCATCTGGCTGTGGTTCACCGTACTGTTCGCCACCTTCGCCGAGGCCATGGCCGAAGCGCGCGGCAAGGCGCAGGCGGATACGCTGCGCAAGACCAAGACGGACGCGATCGCCAACCGGCTGCTCGCCAACGGGAAGACCGAGAGGGTCCCCTCGTCGAAGCTCCGCGCGGGGGACGAGGTAGTCTGCTCGGCGGGCGAACTGGTCCCCGGCGACGGCGAAGTGATCGAAGGCATCGCCACGGTGGACGAATCCGTCATCACCGGAGAGAGCGCGCCCGTGATTCGCGAATCGGGCGGCGACCGAAGCGCCGTGACGGGCGGCACTAAGATCCTCTCGGACCAGGTGAAGATCCGCATCACCTCGAACCCCGGCGAGACGTTTCTGGACCGCATGATTGCGCTGGTCGAAGGCGCGTCGCGGCAGAAAACGCCCAACGAGATCGCGCTCAACATCCTGATCGCGGGGCTGACGCTCATCTTCCTGTTCGCCGTCGCCACGCTGGTTCCGTACGCTGTGTACAGCGTCGCCTCGGCGCACAGCGGCAGCGTTCCAAGCATCCCCGTGTATGTCGCCCTGCTGGTGTGCCTCATTCCCACCACCATCGGCGGGCTGCTCTCGGCGATCGGGATCGCGGGCATGGATCGAGTGATGCAGCACAACGTGCTGGCCATGAGCGGCAAAGCCGTCGAAGCCGCCGGCGACGTGAACACGCTGCTGCTCGATAAGACCGGCACGATCACGCTCGGCAACCGCCAGGCCGTGGCGTTCCTGCCGATCGATGGCGTGAGTGAAAGCGAACTGGCGGATGCGGCCCAGCTTTCGAGCCTGGCGGACGAGACGCCCGAAGGCCGGTCCATCGTGGTGCTCGCCAAGGAGAAGTACAGGCTGCGCGGGCGCGAGGTCTCCGAGCACGACGCACACTTCATTCCGTTTTCCGCCTACACCCGCATGAGCGGCGTCGATATGGACGGCCGCCGCCTGCGCAAGGGCGCCACCGACGCGATCACCGAGTTCGTGAGGCGGGAAGGCGGCGACGTCTCGCCCGCCATCACCGAACTTTCCGACCGCATCTCGCGAACCGGCGGCACGCCGCTGGCCGTCGCCGACGGGTCCCGCCTGCTGGGCATCATCCACCTCAAGGACATCGTCAAGGGCGGCATGAAGGAGCGCATCGCGCAGTTGCGCGCCATGGGCATCCGCTCCGTCATGGTCACCGGAGACAACCCGCTGACCGCCGCGGCGATCGCCGCCGAAGCCGGCGTGGACGACTTCTTGGCGCAGGCCACGCCCAAGGACAAGCTCGAGTACATCCGCAAGGAACAGGCCGGCGCGAGGATGGTGGCGATGACCGGCGACGGCACCAACGACGCTCCCGCGCTGGCGCAGGCCGACGTGGGTCTCGCCATGAACAGCGGAACCATGGCGGCCAAGGAAGCCGGCAACATGGTGGACCTGGACAGCAATCCCACCAAGCTCATCGAGGTGGTCGCGATCGGCAAGCAGTTGCTGATCACCCGCGGCGCGCTGACGACGTTCTCCATCATGAACGACGTCTCCAAGTACTTCGCCATCATCCCGGCGATGTTCATGGTGACTTACCCGCCGCTGGCCAGGCTCAACATCATGTTCCTGCGCACGCCGCAGAGCGCCGTGCTGGCCGCGGTGATCTTCAACGCGCTGATCATCGTCGCGCTGGTGCCGCTGGCGCTGCGCGGAGTGAAGTACAGGCCGCAGAGCGCCGCCGGGATGCTGCGGCGCAATCTCTGGATTTACGGCGTGGGCGGGTTCATCGCGCCCTTCCCGTTCATCTGGCTGATCGATCGGATACTCGGCCTGTTGAGGCTGGCGTAAGGAGAGAACTATGTGGCAGCAGATGTTTCGCGGCTTCAAGATGATGCTGGTTCTGACGCTGTTGACCGGGCTCGCGTATCCGCTGGCGGTGACCGGGCTGTGCCAGGTTTTCTTTCGCGACCGGGCGGACGGCAGCCTGGTGCGGGCCAACGGCCGCATCGTCGGCTCCAGCCTGATCGGCCAGAACTTCAAAGGCCCCGAGTACTTTCAGCCCCGGCCCTCCGCCGCAGGCAACGATGGATATGACCCGACCTCTTCCGGCCCGGCCAATCTCGGACCGACCAACCAGAAGCTGGCCGACCGCGTGCGCGATTCCGTCGCGGCCTTCCGCAAAGCCAACCCGGATTACAGCGGCCCGATTCCGGCCGACCTCCTGACCAGTTCCGCCAGCGGCCTCGATCCCGATATCAGCCCGGCGTCCGCCGACGTGCAGGCGGCTCGTATCGCCGCCGCCCGTGGCATCTCCGCCGGCCAGGTTCGCGGCCTGATCGCGCGCAACACGCAGGGACGCGACCTGGGCTTTCTGGGTGAGCCGCGGGTCAACGTCCTGGCGATCAACCTGGCTCTGGACGCCAGCTTTCCGAAGAAGTAAGCCGGCGGGCTTGGAGGGCGGGAGGCACAAGTGATCCGCTAGTCATCTGCGGCGGAGGCGAAGACTCGCATATACTCGACTCGACGAGGGCACGATGTCCACTAACCATCCGCCACCGCCGCTGCCGCCATCGGCAGCGCCCGCGAAGA
>Ga0335078_10010907_pt1 | contig 13461 bp, 11 predicted proteins | sample Lox_Sample_32_FD_206711 | JGI IMG/M metagenome (GOLD analysis project Ga0335078, IMG submission 206711) | Soil microbial communities from Loxahatchee National Wildlife Refuge, Florida, United States - Lox_Sample_3.2 | ecosystem: Environmental > Terrestrial > Soil > Wetlands | place: USA...
GTAGAGCTTCTCTATTTGGTTATGGATAACCACCGCGACTTGGGTAACGTACGTTTTCGCGCTAAAACCGAATATCTCTCTTGCTACCGACCAACGGTACGCCAGAAGGTTGAGTTCTACCTCTGGGAGGAGTCGGCGTACAGCATAAACATAAACCGCCAGAGTTATCCAGGCGGCTAGGACATACCCATACAGAACTCCACGCAGTCCCCAATTCAACGCGAGAAACAAAACGCTGAATCCGGCGCTCGATAAGAGATTTAAGGAGTTGATTCCCGTGCTCAGGTCTATCCGCTGCAATCCAATCACGACGGACGAGAACAACATGGTGAGAGTACTCGCAAATATCAACAGAATTAGGAAGCGCCAGAGAATTTCCAATTCCTGAACCGACACCGGGCTGCCTCGAAACAAAAGGGCGATCAGAAATCGCGAACTCATCGAAAGGGCGACGGAGATCAGGCAGGCGATGGCCAAATAAAGGACGATCCCGGTGCTAATAAGGCGACCTAAAGCCTGGAAGTCTTTTAGCGTGTAAGACTCGGCGACGTGCTTGCTCAGGGTCGTGACAAGCCCCAGATCGGCCACGGACGTCATCCCGCTCGCTGCAAAGAAGACGGCCCATGTCCCATACCCCGAGGATCCCAGTTTCTTCAGAAAGAATGGAATTACAAGAAACGGTAGCGGCGCTAGGACGAATAGACGCAGACCGCTATACACCACATTCCGGGTAACTTTGGCCCCGAGCGAAATTTTTTCAGTTCCAAAGAAGTTCAATCGAATCCTAGCCAATTATCACAACGGCGCGTAGTCCGCAATGTTCCTCGCACGAATCTAGGTCAGTTGTCAGGGTTGATCCCGGAAGCGAAACTTGCGCGACTAAATCCAAATTGTGCCAGTTCTACGGAAAAGGCATTGACAATCCGTCTCTGGGTTCTCATACTACAAAAAGTTTTTCATAACCGATCCTCACGGAGCGCCGAGTAATGAAGCGACGAGACTTTGTCTTCGTAGTATTGCTTTTTCTGGCGGCAGGAGTACCAGTTCACGCCTATGCGGATCCTAGCGGCGGAACCTTGTTCCAAGTCCTAATGCCTTTACTGGCGGGCCTCTGGGCTATGTGGATGATCCTCGCGAACCGCGTTCGTCGGGGGCTGTCCCTCTTCTATCACCGGTTGCGTGGAACCGAACCCAAGGAACCGACTGCGTTACCACCTGCCGATCTTGAACGCCCAACCAGCTAAATGCGCGATTTGGCAAGCGTTAGCTGGCCAAGCTTAGGTATTGGTCTGGCCAACAGTAGTTCTTAGCTTTGATAATTCCGCCCCAAGAGGCTTCGACGTGCGCCTTCTGTTCGGAAGATAGCATAAGGCGGTTGCGAGTGTATCCGGCGGCGCCAGCCGCATATCGCTTAATCGCTTCCCTAACCCCTTCGAAGCTGCCTAGTTCCAATTGATCGTACAAGCGCTCTGCTTGGCCAACTGGGTCTGCTACCAAGGACTCATAGCGGACGAAAGCCACTCGGCGTGCACCCGCCATGCCGGTCCCTTCGTCGATGGCCTCTTCGTGTACAAGGTAGGCAGCCAGTACGAATCGTTCAATCTCATCGGACGAAAAAGACTCAAGGGCGTACAAATCGAGTAGCGTTCGCCACAGTTTGAGATTCGACGCAAATACTTCGTACGGATTCCGCTCGATCACTATGTACCGCGCCTCGGGAAACATCGAAAGCAAAAGCGGCAGTTTGAATCCGTGTGGAGGCGATTTGAGAACCATCATCTTATTTTGTTGGACCGTCAACAGCCGATGAAAACGCAGAAAGGATTCCTGCCAGCACTTCTGTTCGGCCGAACTGCTCTGACGCAGGTCGACCAATCTTCTAGGGTCACGCATAAGAGACGGGACGATCAGTGACTCGTAAGGCGAGGGTGCACCTAGGGCGAGCAGGGCAAATTCGTCTTCCTGTGGCGACGCCCACGAATAGGACATGTTGTCCATGGGGCGGGTTGTTCGACGTTGCGTTTCATGTTTCGACGCCCACTGCTCGGTAAGTAAGAAGTGCGACGGGTTCATGCACGCGTAAGTGCTCGGAAAGCCGAAGCGGGAGTCACAGCACAAAATTTCGTGCAGCAGGGTCGTACCCGATCGCCAAAAACCAAGAATGAAAATTGGATTCGACGGAGCGGCCGATTTCAGGGCATCCTCCCGGCTCGCCTCTTGTAATCGCAAAAACAGCGAGTGACCGACCCCAGCCAGCGAATATCCAAGCCTGGCGCGTAAGTGTAACCTGGTTCGGTTAGGATCAACTCTGGTCTGAAGTCTGCGCCACGCACCCAACGTCAAACGAAGTCTTCGCGTCATTTCGTCCGGCACCGGCACGATTTGGGAATCATGGCAGAAAAAGAGTCCGTCCGTTGACCTCGTCCAGCTTCCTCGCCAACAAATCCTTCATACGCGCTGCGACGGTGGGGTCGGATTCGACGAGATTGTGTTCTTCTTGGGGGTCGGTTCTGTACCGATAAAGGGAGGCCTCACGAGTGGTACCCAACTCAGCGATGTACTTAAACTCGTCGTCGATCAGCGCGACCGTTCCCTGTGTAACCGGCCCGAAGACGCTATCCGGCTCCAGGTTCATGCTGACCAGGACTCTCTGTGGCATCTGGCTACCCTCCAGTTCTGGCTTGAGCGAGATACCCTCGGACCAATTCGGAGCCTGACCACCAACCAGATCCAGAATTGTTGGCAACAGATCGACCTGCTCGGCCGCCTCGCTAATTCGCGCCCCCTGCCTTTGACCCGGAAGGTGAATGAGCAATGGAACTCGAATGAGGCCATTGTACAAATACGGCCCGGCGTGCGCCAGCCAGCCATGTTCAAAGGATTCACCATGGTCCGCGGAAACAACGACAATGGAACGGTCCAGGCGGCCGGTGCTATCAAGCCAGTCGAGAAAATCCCCGATGACATGGTCCGCATAGGCGATGTTCTCATCATAGCGGGCGTGCAGTTCCTCAATCGATACACCGCGCGGCGGCCGATCACTACGGAAACCAAGAAAATCGTAGCTGTGCGTCAACTTGCTCGAACTAAGGAACCGTCCTCGGTACGGCAGCGGAGGAAAATACGGATCATGCGGGGGGAGGATATGCGCCCATACGAAACGAGGCTGTGAAATATTCTGCCGTGAAACAAGATTTCGCACATGATCGAAAACCGGCTCCGCCGGACTGGGGTAGGTGTCGCTCCAAATCAGATCACCTAAGTATGATCGCAGAGCACCCAGGGACTTCAATGTTGTGTACGATAAAGTGTGCAGCGTATTGAGCCCCACCAAATCGGTGTAGTGATTCCACAAACCACTTCCATTCTTCGGCAGCGGGAACTCGACCGCATCGTAACTATCCAGCGTTCGGTGTTGGATGGGGCTCGCGAATGAGTTCGACGCGATAGAGGAGGTGTAATATCCGCGTTCACGCATCAACTCCGCTAAGGTTTGTCGTTGCGCCTTACCACGTAAGAATCCACCTAACTGATATACGCGATGCGTCCAGGGCAACTTTCCCGTCTCAATTGAGGTCGTCGCCGGCGTCGTGAAATTTGAGTTCGCGAAGAAGAACTCGAAGGTGTAGGCGCGCTTTGCAAACCGTTCCAGATTCGGGGTGGTCGCGCGCTCATAGCCGTATACCGACATATCCTGCGCCCTGAGCGCGTCGACAGTAATTAGGTAGACATCGGGCAAATTTGACGCGATGACGGCTCTTCCCGGATGCTCGAAATCGTGAAACACATGGACGCCGCGTACCGCAAGTCCGATCCCTATCACGGCGACCAGCACGAAGTGAACTGCACCAACCGGTGCCAGCCGGGTACGGCAAAACCTCTGCACTGTCGACAGGTCAGGTACACAAAGGCTTACTGTGCAGAACGCAAGCAAAGCTGGGAAGACCCACATCCATCCGAACAAGCCTGGATGCCAACGCGGGAATACTCGAAGACGCGTAGAGTTGAAGAGTTCCAGAACAAAATAGATCAATGGAATCACAAGACCAAGGCGCCAGAAGATAAACTCACGGCGGGGCTTGCTCCAGCCGACGAGCCGAGACGTCCTCATGAATAACATGAGAACCAGCCACCATCCCATCGACAGGCCCAACAAAGGAAGAAAAGCTGCCGCCACGTCCCAAATGATTTCGCGCCGCGTCATGAATCTCAACATGCCGTCAAGCGCCATCAGAACTTCTAATTCCAGGCCGGAATACATCAGCGCAGCGATGCCCAGTAAGACAATCAACCCACTCCACTTGTCTCCCTGATGCGGGTATACCCGCTCGCCTAATTTCCCGACTAGAACAACCGTTGGATCGGTGGTGTCCATCCTCTCCCTCTCACTGTGTTAAATCACAAAGACCAGCACCAGATGCAATCAGGCAGAGACAACTCGCAACACTTTCGCAACCGCCCGGACTGGGCTGGGGTCGGGCGTCCAGGATTTAACTTCAACGGAGGAGCATATCTGCCAAAGTCTCAACTGAGAGATTAACGAAGTCCGGAACTACGAATTCGGCGCCGCACTGCAGCAAGATCTCGGCTCGTCCGTTTGTACTCACACCAACGCAACGCATTCCAGCAAACCGGGCTGATTGGACGCCGCACGGGGCGTCCTCAAATACAATCAGGTTTTCCGGAATCAGACTGATACGCTGGGCCGCCAGATTGTAAACCGCCGGGTCGGGCTTGCCAACGCCGACGTCATCTCCGGTGACGACTGCATCGAACTTCTCCTCCAACTCCAGACGATGGAGTGTCCCCCAGGTTCGCGCTGAACTGGCTGAGGTGGCGATCGCACACTTTAAACCTGCACTCTCTAATGACTGCAAGAATTCACGGACACCCGGAACCAGGCTCACATCTCCGAAATTCTCCTCAAAGTACAGGTCCTTGTGCTCACCATACTCGGCAATCTTGGACACGGAGAGATCGCCAAGGAAGTGACGCAGTATTTCTTCACGCCGCCTTCCCTCTAGAATGAAGCCAAGTTCCTCGTCGTCCACCGTCTTTCCCACCGTGGCCAGAAACTTCCTCCAAGCCAACCTATGCACTGGATGACTGTCGATGAGAACTCCATCCATGTCGAAAATTATTCCTTCGATCATCTAGCCTTCCTGAAGACCATGTACGCTAGGCCATGTGGCTTGGGCCAGTTCGTAGTTTTGGATTGTGCCGATATCCAGCAAATAGGCCGACGTGGGATACGCCACCATCTTGCCCCTCAAACGCGGAAGTACATCAAAACCCAAATCGGCAGGTTGTTTCTGCGGAATTGCGTCTAATAGTGACTGGGTCCCAAGTAAGAGTCCCGAGAATGCTAGATTACCGCGCGGGCGAGCAGGTTTCTCCGCAAAATCGACCACCGTGCCGTCCGCAAGGATGTCAACGATACCGCAACGCCTCGGGTCGGCAACATGATAAGCGCCAATGGTGGCGGCCGGTTTTCGAGCCCTATGCAGAAGCAGCATAGCGGACAGATCGACCTGGTTTAGTACATCGGCGTAAAATACCCAAAAACAGTCTTCGGAAGCAACCCAATCCCGATTCTGGCGCAACGTACCAGCACTGCCCAACAACTCCCTCTCTTCAACTACATGCACCTTTCTGCCATGCGGATGCTGTTTTACGAATTCGTAAACCAGCTCTGCATGAGCATGAACATTAATGAGTACCTCATTGATGTCAAACCGGAGGAAGGAGTCCAGCCAGATCTGTAACATGGGGACACCTCGAATCGGCAGCAAGCACTTCGGTGTTTTCTCAGTCAAAGGCCGTAATCGTGTGCCATGACCAGCTGCTAATAGGAACGCTTTCAACTTAGCTCCTCTCCCTAAAGCACTACAGCCTCCTGAGTTGTTTATCGCGCGCGTGCGCTGGCAGGAACGAACGTCCAACGTGAACCGCCACGCTCGTCGCTATCAATAAAAGGATCGTTTACCAGCACCTGCGCCCCCTGCATGTCAAACCCAAAGGCCATTTCGCGCACGCCTTCTTCGCGCAACGCTTTCCGCACCGCCTCCTGATAAGGTCTCTCGCAATAGAGCAACAGGAACCCACCTCCTCCGGCGCCTGTAATCTTGCCGCCGATGGCACCGTTTTCCCGAGCGCATGCGTAGAGCTCGTCGATTCTTGGGGTGGAAATCCTGCTCGACACGCGCCGCTTTGCCTCCCACGCAGCGTGCAGGAGTTCACCAAACACTTGAAGTTGAGCTCGCTGCAGAGCCTCGCGCATGCGACCACCTAAGGCCTTGACGTCATGTAGAGCATCCAATGTAGAGCTGCTCTGCGCCCGCGTTGAATCCTCCTGTTCTTGCAAAATCGTCCAAGAGTTGTGCGCCGCACCGGTGAAAAATAACATTAGGTTGGACTGGAACTCCTGCAAGACTTCCGGGTCCAAGTCCAAAGCTTCCACTTGCGTACTACCGTCGCGGTTAAATGACACGAAATTGAGTCCACCAAACGCGGCAGCATATTCATCCTGTTTGCCGACATGTTTTCCCAGTACATTCCGAGCAATGTGGAATGCCCGCTCGGCAAGTTCATACTTCGAGAGAGGAGCGTGCAAGTAATTCGTCAGTGTCTGAAGGATGTTTACGCAAACGCTGGCGGAGGATCCCAAACCCGTCCCCGGTGGGATCTCCGAAGCCAGAAACAAATCGACCGACACTTGCGATCCCAATTCCCTCAGCACAGCCAACGGAATCTCCAATTCGCTGTGGCGAATCGGCATGTTTGCGATGTCTTTCCAATTCTCGAATACTCTCAAATCGGAAGAAATGACCTGAACACGACCGTCGCCTCTGGTCCCGAGAATGGTGTAGAAATACTTATTGATGGCGGCGCTCAGGACCGCGCCCCCAAATTGCTCGTAATAAGAAGGGAGATCAGTTCCTCCGCCTCCGAAGCTAATCCGCACTGGACTGCGAACTATGAGCACTCGGCAAGGTCCTTTCCAGCACGAACTCTGAAGCGCCTAGATCTATTACCCCTTCTCTTCGTGACCCTAGACTATCCGGGCGTAATAGCCTTCCCATTAGAGTCCATCCCGTTTGCAAAATCAACGAGATGTCGAAGAACAACGACGCATACATCATGTATTGCAAATCGAAACGGGCCTTTTCCTCAGACGAATGCTCCTGTCTCAATCCGGAAACCTGGGCCAATCCAGACATCCCAGGTTTCACCTTCAGCCGTTGACACTGCCATTCCGAGTAGTGCTTAACCCGATCCGGAGACTCGGGCCGTGGGCCGATCAGACTCATATCCCCGCGCAAGACGTTCCAGAATTGCGGCATTTCCGTGATGCTGAGCTTCTGCAAAACCCTCTCATAGCGAGACAAGCCTGGGTCGTTGCGATCTGAATTCAGACGGTACATCCAGAATTGCTTTCCAAATTGACCGCAACGAAGCTCACCCACTAACGCCCCACCCTTCTTGGTTAGTAGACCGGTAGCGCCAAGTGCCACCATCGGACTTGAAATCACAAGCAGGAGAAAGCCGACCACGACGTCAAGGCCGCGTTTGATTGTACTGTTTACATACCTTGATTTTGCCTCACGTAGCTGCAGGATGGGTAGGCCCCCGAGATCGAGCAGTTGCGGTTTTGAAAGATAGAGCTCGTAGGGATAAGGCACTACACTGACGCCAACACCTTCGCGCCGACAACGAGCCGCAAGGTTCATCACCTCCGGGCTTCCAGGTTTAGAGAGGGTAATGATGACCTCATCGACTCGCTGTTCACGAATGAGGTCAATCACACCAAGCGTTCGTATCACGCGAGCGTCAGCTGCAATCCCCGGCAGCCGGGTATCGAAGGAGGTATCAGCGGAACAGAGAAATCCGACCACTTGGCAAAGCATTTCCGGATGGCTTTCGATTTTCGTAGCCATCTCCCGTGCGACCGGTCCGCTACCAACGATCAGTACCCGCCGAACTGCCCTGGCAACGTGTTTTGAACCCAAGATAGCGTGCGCGGCACAACGGATCGACAAGAAACCGATGAAAAGCAGAAACCCAAAGTAAGAAAGGGTTAATCGCGAGAGAAATATCCGCAGGAGATACGCCCCCGCCATTAATACAACCATCAGCAAGCCGATTGCAAGAAACAGTTGAGAAAGGGTTGCCGACAGGTCCCAACCACGCCGAAACCCATCCAGTTTCATCTGCGAGGAAATGATACCCCACAGCGCCACGGCGACAAGCAGTGGCGAAATAAAGGAGAGGAACGTACCGTCGGAGGAACCGCGCCAAGTAAAGCCATAACGCATAACGTACGCCACCGGAAGCGCGACAAACGCCCATGTGATGTCGGCGGCAAGAACCCAATGATGAAGTCTCTGTTTCTTCAAGTGTACGTTTCACTCTCGAAGCTTCCGGCAAGCGGAAGCTACAGTTTCGAAAGATCTAAGGATTTCTTGACCGAGTCGTGACTTCCCACCGAGCACCGCGAGGAGCGTGGCACAATCCGAAAACGTTTTCCTAGGCTGGTACACTGCGAGCTTTAACAACCTTCGCGCTGTCCGCAAATTGCCGAAATGCCAGAAACACTGCATGCATTATGCACAAATGAGAGTCTTCAATATGTTGCATGTTCTCCGACGGTACTGTAATGCACACATCACAAAGAGCCTTCATCTTTCCGCCGCGGTAACCAGTGAGTCCAATCGTAGAAGCTCCGACTTCTCGAGCGGCACACAGTCCGTTAAGTACGTTGGGCGAGTTTCCACTTCCGCTGATAGCGAATGCGATATCTCCGGCTTGAATGAACGGGCTCAGCTGCGCAGCAAAGATGTTCTCATAGTTCGTATCATTCGCCCAAGCCGTGATGAGCGATACATTGTCAGTCAACGACACAACTCGGAACGGCCTGTTGCCGGGCCGGATGCTGCCTTTCCCCAAATCACAGGACGCATGGGAGGCGAGCGCGGCGCTTCCCCCATTTCCGAAAAGGTAAACAGTGCAGTCCTCCAGATAAGCCTGGCACAATCGCTCGACGACCTCATCTATTAGGGAGACCGGGAGGCGCTCCAAGACGCCGACGATTCCGTGAATGTAATTGGTGGGGGATCCCAAGCCCTCTTTTTGGGTTATCCCGGAGGCACACTCAGCCTTTACGATTCCGTTTGCCAAAGTCCGATGTCTCCCAATCTGCCCGTAGGGCGAGTTCCCGCCACTCACTTACCCGACCCGCGCACCACTTCCCTGACGGTCTTGAGCAAAATACCCACATCGAGCCAAACTGACCATGTTTCGATGTACTCCAAATCTAGGCGAACCCAATCATCATAATCACTAATTCGATTCCGACCATTAACTTGCCATAGACATGTCAGGCCAGGGCGCACTGTCAGCTTTTGCTTTTGGTACGGCGTAAAAAGGTCATATTCATTGACGAGCGGCGGCCGCGGACCCACCAGAGTCATATCCCCTTTAAGAACACTATACAATTGTGGCAATTCATCCAGACTGTAGCGGCGGATCCACCTTCCTAGAGGGGTTACCCGAGGATCACCCGTTATCTTGAACGCAGGGCCGCGCATTTCGTTCAGGTGCGCCAACTGGGCCTTGATTCGATCAGCATCAGCGTACATCGAGCGAAACTTGTAGCTCATGAAAGGATGCCCACCTTGACCGGCCACGTACCATCGATAGAGGACCGGCCCCGGAGACGAGAGTTTCACCAGAACCGCGATCACAAGCATCAGTGGGCAAAGAAGTGCTAGAAGCAAAGTGGATCCAACTACGTCCATCCCCCTTTTTATTCCTCGTTGCACCAGACTTTCCCAATTGCGCGAACGAACAAGGCCTTCAAAATCGTCACCGGATCCAATGCTGAGTGGAAGCAGATTAGTAGTGTTCATAGTTCCTAAGTCACACACGCGATCTATATGACACCGACTCCTCGGGGCTGATTAGGACGCCCAAGAATGTGGAAAAGGCATGACCTTTTCAGACTTGTGCGGGAACTTGCGAACACAAGCCGTTATCAATCATGGGTTTACCGCCGACCTTCCACTTCTCGATTGCCTGTTCGCAGAACTCTCGAAACTCCCGGCGGAATCGGTCAGCCGAAAATCGACCCAAGTTACTCCGGCACGCCTCTGCACTGAAACGTCCTCGCTCCCGCTCAAAAAGATTCACGGCTTCTATGATGGCCTCCTGGGTCTGCTCCTTGAAGAATATCCCAGTCGGTTCTTCCGCCGAAAGATCACGGACGGACTCGAGCACACCGCCTTTGCCAAAGGCGATTACAGGCGTGCCACACGCAAGAGCTTCGACGACACATATGCCAAAGTCTTCTTCCGCGGCAAATACGAAGGCTCGCGCACGCTGCATATAGTCACGAACAACTTCCCCGCTCTGAAATCCTAACAGTGTGACATTGCTTGCCGCGATGGCTTTGATATCTTCAAGTTGCGATCCTTCACCAATCACCACTAATTTCTTGTCGGGCATTCGACTGAACGCCTGAACGATCAAGCCCACCTTCTTATAGGGCACAAGGCGAGAAACGGTCAGAAAAAAATCGTCACTCTGCTCCTTCCCCGTCCCCTGAGCAATATCGACAGGTGGATAGATTACCGTAGATTCCCGGCGGTAAGTCTTCCAGATTCGGCGCGCAATAAAGTAAGAATTCGCGATGAATTCATCCACGCCGTTAGCGGTTCGAAGATCCCAGAGTCGCCCCTTGTGGAACAGCCATCTGGCGAACCAGCCAATCGTCCCTTCATCCATCCCGGCCTCTCGCAGATACTGGTGCTGAAGATCCCATAAGTACCTCATCGGAGAGTGGCAATAACAGATATGCAACTGGTCCGGACCGGTAATTACTCCCTTAGCAACGGAGTGGCTGCTAGAGATCACCAAGTCGTAAGCCGAGAGGTCAAACTGCTCCACCGCGAGCGGCATGAGAGGAAAATACTTGCGGAATGCTCTGCGGGCGAACGGGAGATGCTGAAAGAAGGACGTATGTACCGGCTTGCCCAGGATGAATCCACGTTGACTCGCCGGAAGAAAGTCGACGAGGCTGAACAGATCAGATTCCGGAAAACAGGCAAGGATCTGCTCGAGAACACGGTCTGCTCCCCCGTAAGTGACCAGCCAGTCGTGAACGATAGCAACCTTCAACTGTCCGATTCTCCGTCTGGCAAAAGGCACCTCGGTAGCGTTCTGCCGAAAAAAGCTCGGGAGCACTGCGACCGCAAGTTTATGTGTTCCAAGAATGTAACATTTGCGATCGATTAACGGTCCATATGTAATCCCGTGGAAGCGGGCGCCACCGAGGAACATACTCCTACGCTGCGGTCCCGTGGGCGGGTACCCGACTTATCGAAGGCGAAATCCGCCAGCTGGCTGTCAGGTGTTTCATCGGATTGCTCTTCCAGCCCGATTTCCACAACTAAGCGTCTAGAGTAAGGATAAAATCTCATTTCGAGACGACTCGCGCCCAGCTCTCGCACCCATCAGGACTTCGTAGACTGCAAGATGCTCCTCGGCGATCCCCTCCCAAGTAAATTGCCGACCGTAATCGCGCCCTCGATCCACCAACTTCGCCCGCTCTTCAGCATTCTGAGTTAGGGAACGGATAGCCACCAACGCTTCCTTGGGATTCGAACAGAATGTGACCACACTCTCCAATTCGGCTGGCGTGTGCTCCCCACGGGTTGTGATTACCGCCAAGCCATTCAATAGCGCAGCCTTGAAGCTGGCTCGCCTTTCAGAAACACCATCGGGATAAGGAAGATAAGCGATAGAGGAAGAGGCTAGTCTCTTTGCCACCTCATGGTCAGCGAGATCGTTATCCCAAACGATTGGGAGCCTCGAGGTCCTCGACTTGAGATCCGCAAAATACGCAGAGTGCTTGGCAGGACACGAACCTATGATGCGTATCTGAAACGGAAGGCCCGATGACTTAACCAACTCCCCGAGCGCGACGACGCTTTCCAGACCTTTCTTCGGCATGACGAGACCGAAGTACAGGATTTCATTCATGCTGCGCTCACTCGGCCCATCGAACTTGCTGATATTGCTCGTAATGGGGATTACTCGACTGACTCTAGAAATCCAAGGAGCGTACCGGACAGCGAAATGGCGCTCGCAATCGCTGGTGAAAATCAGTTGCCGGGGCCGGATGCTGAACGGCAGGAGAGCTAGCTTTCTTAGGATGTGCGCTTGGCTTGCTTCATGAATCGTCACCACGCAACTGCGCAGCAGAGCAAGACCCTGCGGGATAAAGGTATGTCCAAATCCGAAGGTCGGATACTGAACATGCAAAACGTCGAACTTCGCCTTTTCCGAGGATTCGTGGACCTTTATCGCATCCAACAGGTTCCAGTTGTCGGAAGAAATGAGATGGGCTTCAATGCCCTTCTGTGTGAGCGCCCGTGCGAGACGTATCGTGTAATCACCCACACCGCATGTACCGGGAGAACAAGGGCCACAAATAAGTGCCACTCTCACTTGACAGCGGGCTCCCGTCCGTCGTGCGGGTCGGTCGGCTTCTGGCGACCCGCTCCTGAGGTTAGTAAAGGGACCGACATGGTAAGCCCGAACAGAAACCACAGATGTCCAAAGACAAAGTCGAAACCGGTCGTGACGTTGGTAAAAATCAAAACCAAAAATGCCACCAGCAAGCAGTTGGACCACCATCTCCAATCTGGGCTGCTGCCCTCGAGCTTTGTTGAGCCTCGCCAGAGCCGTTTGAACACAGCGATCAAGAAAAGAGAAAACGCGATGAAGCCTAAGATTCCGGTATTGGACAGAATTTTAAAAACCATATCGTGAGAGGTTACACTTCCCCAGCCGAGTCCCAGGATGGGGTACTGGACAAAGTATTGGGCTGCGAGCGCAAGCGCGTAAGCCCGACCGATTGCTGAGTAGCTTTCGCCCTTACCCACCACCACTGAGCTAACAACATCTTGGAGAGGCGAAAACAGTACTGCCGCAAAACCTAACAGACTGACGACTACAAGCAGCATAATCGTGCGCTTGCGGCTGAGAACTCCTAAATGCACCAGAGAGAACAAATAGAGAACAAGCACCACCACCAGTCCAACGTATGCGATCGTCGAGGTGGAGATCACCAGCCCGCCAAAAATTGTCGCAACGGCAATGCGATCGCCCCATTTCGAAATCACCGGCTCTCTTCTAGCGACTGCAAACAGTGCGAAGACCAGCGCGATCAACATGCAACCCGCGAAGATGGATGGTTCGGTCGCCACCGAAGAGACTCTTGCGATCCCGACATCCTCCAGTTCCTCAAGGTAGCCGAGCGCGGTTGTAGTACTGCTGGTATTGAAAATATACGCCGGGTAAGTAACGTTCAGCAGAGAACAAAAAAACTGTAGGAAGCCCCAAGCGCTAACAAAAATGGCAGAGACGAGAAAAATGCGAATGCTACGGATCATTTCCGGC
>Ga0335078_10010908_pt1 | contig 13460 bp, 17 predicted proteins | sample Lox_Sample_32_FD_206711 | JGI IMG/M metagenome (GOLD analysis project Ga0335078, IMG submission 206711) | Soil microbial communities from Loxahatchee National Wildlife Refuge, Florida, United States - Lox_Sample_3.2 | ecosystem: Environmental > Terrestrial > Soil > Wetlands | place: USA...
GAAATTTCCGGCCGCAAAGATGCTGCCCTATTACGCGGAAGCGTTCAGGACCGTCGAGATCAACTACACTTTCTACCGCGTTCCCAACACGAAGATCCTCGGCGGTTGGCATCGCCAGACGCCGCCCGGCTTCCGCCTGACCCTCAAGGCGCCCAAGCGCATCACTCACATCGCGAAGCTCCAGGACTGCGCCGATCTGCTGAAGTTTTTCCTCGGGACCGCCGCGACGTTAGGTCCGAAGCTCGGCGCAATTCTCTTCCAGCTGCCGCCCTACTTCCGCAAGGACCTCGCAGTGCTCGACGAGTTTCTCAAGCTCCTCCCGGCCGGCACCTGCGCCGCGTTCGAGTTCCGCCACGCCTCGTGGATGGACGCCGAGGTGTTCGCGCGGCTCAAAGCGGCGAACCTCGCCCTGTGTGTGGCCGACAGCGAGAAGTTCTCGACCCCGGTCGAGATCACCGCGCCTTACGCCTACTTCAGGCTGCGGGACGAGGGCTACACGCCCGAGGACCTCCGGCGCTGGGCCGGAACGATCCGTGCGAGCACCGCGCAGTGCACCGATGTGTTCGTGTACTTCAAGCACGAGGAGTCGGGCAAGGGCCCGCAGTTCGCCCGGATCCTGCTCGAGGCGCTGGCGGCGGGCGGCTGAGCGGCCGGGCCACGGATTTTTTCGCACCACCTGCATCCAAAGCCTCGCCGGCACGCATCTTTACGGGGACACTAACTCCTTAACGAGGATGAGCCCATGGAGCACTTCGGACCCTTTGCTGTCGCCATCATGTTCTGGATCTTCGTCACGATCGCCGCCGTTGCGGGCATCGTCTCCGACTACAAGAAGCGCCAGCTGGCCCTCGAGCCCCTGCGCCTGGCGGTTGAGCGCGGCCAGCAGCTCGACCCCGCCTTGATCGACCGCCTCATGGCGCCCGAGCGAGACGCGGGGATGAGCCCGACGCCTCTGCGCGTGGGAGGAATCATCACGCTGTCGGCGGGGGTTGGCATCGTGATTCTGGCGTTCCTGCTCCAACAGGTTGCCGCGGTCTCCTTCTACCCCGTGCTCGGTGGGGGCATCGTGACGTTCTGCGTAGGGGGCGGGCTCATCATCGCGGCGCGTGCCGTCGAGCAACAGCGTGCGCGAACGGCCACCCTCGCGGGTAACGGCAACGGCTCGACGGAAAAGCGCGGAACCTGAGCACGCGCGGTGAACCGCATGAGCCCCGTGCTCGGCGAAGCCGCGGAGGCGGTCGTGGTCGCTCTCGCCATGGGGGGCGACCGCGGCGCCTTCTCCGAGCTCGTATGGCGCCGGCAGAGCTGGTTGCGCAATCTCCTGCGCCGACTGTGCCGCGACCCCGCGCTCGCCGACGACCTCGCCCAGCAGGTCTTGCTCAAGGCGTGGCGCTCGCTGCCACAGCTGAAGTCAGTGGCCGCCTTCGGCGGCTGGCTGCGGCGCCTCGCCATCAACACCTGGCTTGCCGAGGTACGCGCTGCAACCCCGGCCGAGTCGCACTACGAGGCGCAGGAGCTACCGGTCACGGCCGTATTCATGCCCGCCGCCGCCGAGCAGCTCGACCTCGACCGGGCGCTCGCGCAGCTCACCCACACCGAGCGGCTGTGCGTCGTGCTGGCCTACCACGAGGAGATGTCGCACGCCGAGATCAGCGCGGCGACCGCTCTGCCGCTCGGCACCGTCAAGTCACACGTGAGACGCGGTTCGCAGCGCCTGCGGGTGCTGCTGCGCGCCTATGAGCCTCCCGAGAAGGAGCACGCCCATGCTGGATGACCGAGATGTAATGCTGCGGCGCGAGTTCGCGCGGAGTGAGCGGCCGCTGGCCGACGCGCAGTTCGTGGCACAGGTAACGGAGCGGCTGCAGGTATTCTCCGCCCGCCGCCTGCTCGCGGTAGCGCTCGGCGGCCCGCTCCGAGCCATCTTCACCGGGCTCGCGTTCGGTGTCGTTGCGCCGCTACGGATGCGCCACGCGGGGCCCGTAGTAGTGGCCGCGCTCGGACTCGTGCTCTGGAGCATTCTCAACCGTTCCCTCTAGAACCCGCCGGCGCGTTCGCGCTCAGTCGGTCCAGATATCGGCAAACACGCGCGCGAAGTTCGCGCCGATGACTTTCTCGACGACGCCCGCCGGATAACCGCGCTTCAGCAGCTCGTCCGTAATCACCTCGATGCGGCGCGGCGTGTTGAGACCCACCACGTACGGGGGCCGGTCTTCCTCGGGCGCCGCAAGACCCGCGGTACGCCGTTGCTCGAGCTGCTGGTTGAGCTCGGCCATGCCCTTCTCGCTGGTATCGAGCGGCAGGATGTCGGCGTCACTGCCGATACCGACGTGATTCTCGCCGGCCACCCTGAGCGCGTGCTCGAGATGCATCATGTAGTCCTCGACGGTCGGCTGCTTCGGCGAGGCCGTCAGGTACGGGAGGTCGAAGATCCCTACGACACCGCCGCGCTCGGCGAGCGCCCGCAGCTGCTCGTCGCTCTTGTTGCGCGGATGTGGGTGGATGGCCGCGCAGCCGGCGTGCGTCATGACGGGAGGCTTGCCCGAGATATCGAGGACGTCCGCCGTGGTCGCGGGATTGGCGTGGCTCAGATCGACGGCGATGCCGAGCCGGTTCATCTCGGCGACCGCCTGCCGGCCGAGGGGGGTCAGACCGCCGCCTTCCGGCTCCATGACCCCGGCGGCAAACGGCGACTTGCGGTTGTAGGAGAGCTGCATGACGCGCACGCCGAGATTGCGGAACAGCTCGAGCGACTCGAGCCGTCCCTGCAGCATCTCCGTGCTCTCGAAGGACAGGATGATGCCGAGCTTGCCCTCGGCTTTGGCGCGCGCGAAATCGCCCGCGACCCGCACCTGCGTGAAGGCTGCCGGGTACATCTCGATCAGCCGCTGCACGTGAGCGATCGCGCCGATGGTGGTCGCGAAGTCGTCGTTGATCCCGCCCAGGGAATACTTGATGACGTCGATGCCGCTGCCCCGCACCGCGTCGAGGTCGGCTTGCGGCAGCGGCAGCCGCCCCTCGGGCGGTGAGGAGTTGCAGTCGAGGATCAGGGCGCCGTGATAGAGAGCATGCGCACGCGCCGAAGGGGACGCCGCCGGCGCCGGTGCGTGCACCGGCGGCGGCTCCGCACGCGCGAGCGGGCTCAGCGCGGCCGCGGCCGCCGCACCAGCCAGACTCTTGTGAAACTGCCGGCGGTTCACGGCCGTGGGGTTCTCACCGCCACCCCCTGAACCTCGAAACGCGCGCCGCGCACCAGCTTGCTGACGCCTATGAAGGCGCGTGCCGGGGGACGGCCATGGAAGTAGCCGGCGTAGATACCGTTGAAGGTGTCGTAGAGCGAAAGATCCGTGCAGTACACCGTCACGCTCACGAGGTCATCCGTCGTGAAACCGGCGCGCTCGAGGGTGTGCTTCACGGCGTCCATCACCAGGCGCGCTTCGGTCCCGGGACTCGTGGCGGCATTGCCGGTGCGCGGATCGATGCCGATGTGACCGGCGACGTACAGCGTATCGCCGAGACGCACCGCGTCGCTGAAGGGCAGCGCCGGCCCGTTCGGGGCGGGCGGATGCTCGAGGTAGCTGCGCTCGGCAGCGGCCGGGGCCCCAGGCGCCGGCGGCACGCCGGCCGCGATCAGCGCAACAAGCATCAGTCCGGGACGCATGACCCCCTCCCGGCGCCTTCTGTTACGGGCGCCTCCCGGAAAGATATGCGAAAACGCCCGTCCAGGGAACGCGCTGCAGCGAGGCGCAGATGCGCTCATGAAGCGCAGCTGAAGAGATCGGAAACGCACGCCGCACCCTCGAGCTCGAGCAGCGCGCGCTTGATCGCCAGGCCTCCGCCAAACCCCGTCAGCGAGCCGTCGGCGCCGATGACCCGGTGGCAGGGAACTATGATCGGCAGCGGATTCGCCCCGTTCGCCAGTCCCACCGCCCGCGCGACGTTCCCGACCCGCCGTGCCAGCTCGCCATAGGAGATCGTCTCACCGTAGGGAATCGCGACGAGCGCCCGCCATACCGACCGCTGGAACTCGCTCCCCTCCATGGTGAGCGGCACGCTGAAGGCACGGCGCTCGCCGGCGAAATACTCGGCCAGCTCGCGTGTGACGCCGGCGAAGCGCGCGGCTTCCCGGCGCCACTCGCGCGGCGGCGTGAAGGGGTGCGGGCCTCCCTGGAAATGCACCCGCGTCAATGCGTGTGCGTCGGCGGCCAGCAGCAGGGGTCCGACCGGACTCGCCGTCTCGTGCCAGAACATCGGACGCATCGTGCGCCTATGTTACGCGGGTGGGGTGGCGGCCGCAGTCTCAGCCATTCTGTCTCGCCATCGCGCGGGCGAAAGCCGGCCGCGTCACGACCCGTTTCACGTAGTCCTCGATCACGGGTGACTTGGGCAATATCGGACTGTTGGCGAACAGGGCAAACGAGGTCGCATAGAGCACGTCAGCGGCCGAGAAGCGCTCGCCGGTGAAGTACGGTGCCTGCGTCAGGCGCGCGATGATCACCGGCATCACCTCCTCCACCGGCGCCCAGCCGGCGGTGCCGCGCGGCACCTCCCAGCCCATGAACTTGGAGACGAACGCGGGCTCGAACACGCCGGCGTAATAAGCGAGCCAGCTCAAGTAGGCAGCGCGCTCCGGCTCGCCCGGCAACGGCCCGATGCGGCTCTTCGGGAACTTGTCGGTCAGATAGATCGCGATCGCCGCCGACTCGAATACCACGACACCGTCGTCGGAGATCGCCGGCACCTTGCCCTGCGGATGCGGGTTGGCGGGGTCGGGGGCACCGCCGTCGCGGGTACGCGTGGTGACCACACGGATCTGGTACGGCGCCTCGAGCTCCTCCAGCAGGAAGATGAAGCGCGTCGAGCGGGTGTTGGGGCGGTGATAGAGCGTGATCACAAAACCTCCTCTTCAGCGCAGTGAGCGCAGCGTCGCGAGCGAGGCCTCGCGCAGTCTGTCGATGGTCTCGTCGATGCGGTTGACGGCCGTCTCGTCGTCCCTGCCGAGGCCTTCCCAGTTCTCGCTCCATACCTTGAGCAGCTCGGCCGCCCGCGCTGGTACCGGCGCCGGTACCAGCGCCGCCAGGTCGCGGATCGCAAGCACGTCGGTCCAGCCGGTGCGCGGACTCCCGCCGTTGCGGTCACGGTCGTACTGCGCGAGGAACGTCACCCGCTCGAGGTCGCCGGCGCGCATGAGCAGCTCGAACGCCGCGGTACGCACGTTGCGGTTACGCTCGGTGTGCTCGTTGCGCCAGGTGTTGTAACCGAGGCTGCCGATCGCCACCGCGAGGCTGATCAGCGCGACGGCGTTGTTGCGCAGCTGCTGGCGGATCGTGGTCACCGCGAAATCATACGCCGCCGGGGCTGGATCGTGCGGCCGACGCGGCGGACAATGAGCGGGTGAAGAAGGCGTCCCGGGTGAAGAGCAGGCGGCCGCACGCAAAACCTGAGAGCAGCGGCACGGGGACGGCGGGGGAATTGAGCTCGCCGGCGTGCTACCTGCACGAATTCACAGCGGATGCGCCGGCCGCGCTGCCGCGCGACGTCGCGGTCAAACGCATCTACGACAAGGCGGAAATGCAGGACGGCTACCGGGCGCTGATCGACCGCCTCTGGCCGCGCGGCATCAGCCGCCGGCGGGCGGCGCTCGATGCCTGGCTGGTCGAGCTCGCTCCGAGCCATGAGCTGCGCACCTGGTTCCGCCACGATCCGAAACGCTGGCGCGAGTTCGCCCGCCGCTATCGCGCCGAGCTGCGCACCCAGAGCGAGGCGCTGGAGGCGCTCCGGCAGCGTGCCGAGCGCATGCGCGTGACGCTGCTCACCGCGACACGCGAGCCGCGCATCAACCACGGGGTGGTGCTGCGCGCGCTGCTGCTGAAGACCGCCCTTCCCCGCGCGCGCTCGCGGGCTCCCCGCCTTAACCGCCGCTGAATGCAGCGCGGCCGGGGCGAGTCAGCCCCGGTACAGGCGCGTGCGGTTCCAATGGTCCCTGAGGGGAGGAAGGAGGAGCCATGCGTAACATCATCAAGATTCTGATCGCTCTGGGGCTCGCAGCAGCCCTCTCCGGGTGTGTGATCCGCCCGTGGCACCCGCACCACTGGCGCGGGCTCGCGAGCGTGGTCGCGCCCGCGAACCTGGTCGCGCGCATCTGACGAGGAGCCTGGCCGATGCGGCCCACTGTCAGCGGACTGACTCCCGCCGCGTTGTTACCTCCAAGTGAGCTGGAGGATCGGAGCATGCACAGCATTGTCAAACTGATGATCGCTCTCGGCGCCGGCGCGCTCCTGGCAGGTTGCGTGGTCGCCCCGGTCGGATCCCCGCGCGCTTATGTCGGCGTGGGTGTGATCGCACCCGCTCCGGTGGTCGTGGTGCACGGCTACTACCGCTGATTCAACGAACCTGCCGAGGCGGCGGGCGGCCCACCCGGGTGCGTACGGGAGGCCGCGTGATTCAAACCGCCGCCTCCGCTAGTATCGGGTCCTCCGCGACGCACCGCGAGGACCACCTTGAAAGTCGGCACCAAGACTGACGCCCCCGCTACGCGCGCGGCGCTGCTCCGCTAGACCCGCCGTGTCACTGCGCTCCTCCCAGATCCGTACGGTGGCGCTGCTGTTCTGCGGCTACGCGTCCTGCTATTACTGCCGCGCGGATCTTTCGGTGGCGACACCGCTGCTGGCGGACGAGCTCGCCGCTCACGGCGTGAGCCACGCCGAAGCCCTGGTCCACATCGGCACCATCACCTCCCTCGGCGTGCTCGCCTACGCCGTCGGCAAGCTCTTCCTGACGGGCCTCGGGGACTACTGGGGCGGACGGCGCAACTTTCTCATCGGCGTGGGCGGCGCGGCGGTGTTCACGCTGCTGTTCGCCGTCGGCGGCGGGCTGCCGCTCTTCACGCTCGCCTGGACCGCCAACCGGCTGACGCAGTCGGTCGGCTGGGCCGGCCTCATCAAGGTCTCATCGAAGTGGTTCAACTACTCCTCCTACGGCTCGATCGCGGGAATCCTCAGCATCAGCTACCTGGTGGGGGACGCGGCGGCGCGCAACCAGATGGCGATGCTGCTGGCGCACGGCTACGGCTGGCGCGCGCTGTTCGTGTTCGCGGCAGCCGTGGCGGCGCTGGCATTGCTCGCCAACGTCCTCTGGCTGCGGGAGTCGCGTGTCGAGGAAGGTCACGCGGAAGCCGAGCCCAATCCGGCGCTCAACCTGTTCACCTCCGGCGAGACTCGCCCGCCGAGCGTCGCGGCCCTGCTGCGGCCGCTGCTGCGCAGCCGCGCATTCCTCTTGGTTTGCCTGCTGTCTTTCGGCTGCACGATCATCCGCGAGACGTTCAACACCTGGAACCCGGTGTACCTGAGGGACTACGTCGGATACAGCGTGAGCGACGCCGCCGGCATGAGCGCCATCTTTCCCTCGGTGGGCGTGGTGTCGGTGCTGCTCGCGGGCTGGCTGAGCGACCGCTTGGGTCCCACCGGCCGCTCGCTGCTCATGTTCGTGGGTCTCATCGGTGCCGCGCTGGCGCTGCTCGCGCTCACCGGCGTTCCCGCCGGCACACCGGGATCGGCGCTGCCCGTGATTCTGATCGCGCTGGTCGCCCTCGGCCTTCTCGGGCCCTACTCCTATCTCGGCGGCGCCTTCGCGCTCGACTTCGGCGGCAAACAGGCGAGCGCTGCCTCCTCCGGCATCATCGACGGCATCGGCTATCTCGGTGGCGTGTTCGCCGGCGACAGCGTCGCGCGGCTGGCGATGGCCTTTGGGTGGCGCGGGGTGTTCGTCACGCTCGCGGTGGTCAGCGCCGCGGCGGCCGTGAGCGCCGGCTATCTCCATCTCCTGAATCTCCGGGCCGCGGCGCTCAAAGCCGCTCCGGCGGCCGGTGTCCATGGCAAGCTGGCGGAGCGAACGTGAGCGTCGCGGATGAGATCCTCGCGATCTACGGCGCGCGCGGCGCCGGCGCCTACTTCGGCGAGCGCGTCACGATCACCGAGCACTGCCTGCAGGCCGCGTGGTTCGGGCGAGTCGAGGGCGCACCGGAGCCGCTCATCATCGCGGGTCTGCTGCACGACGTCGGGCACCTCCTCGAGGCGGTACCGGACGATATCGCCGACTGGACCACGGACGCGCACCACGAGGAGACCGGTGCGCGCTGGCTGGCCGCGCGCTTCGGCCCCGAAATCAGCGAGCCGGTGCGCCTGCACGTACCGGCGAAGCGCTACCTGTGCGCGACCGATGCCGGCTACTTCCGTCAGCTGAGCTCCGCCTCGGTCCACACGCTCAAGCTCCAGGGTGGTCCGATGTCGATCGAGGAGACGCGTGCCTTCGAGCGGGAGCCCTTCTACCGCGAGGCGGTGCGTGTGCGGCACTGGGACGATCAGGGCAAGGTGGCGGGTCTCAAGGTTCCGCCGCTGGAAGCCTACCTCAGCATGCTGAACTCGGCGGCGCGCGCACGCTGACACACCATGGACATCGCAGGAGACAGGATTCCCTACATCCCCTCGACCGGTGCCCGCCGGGTGCATGAGGCGCCGCTCGTCGTGGCGAGCTCCGCGAGCCTCGAAGGCTACGGGCTGCTGGTGGATGAGCCGAAGACTCATCCGATCGAGATCGTTCGATGGCCGGCGCAGGGCTGGCGCGCGATCGATGCCGGGAGCGGCGATCAGGGTGGCGTGACCGAAGGATTATTCGAGTTCTGCTGGAAGGGCGCGACGCTCTACGCCCGCAACCACGCGGTGGGCGACAGCTACCTCTTCGGCTGGAGCACCTGGCCGGAGCAGGCGGCGAGCTCGGGCGGCGGTGCGCGCGAGCGCGCGCTCATCTGGCGCGCCAACTATCACCCCGACGGCGGTCAGCTCTTCTTCCCGCTCAAGGGGCAGAGTTTCGTCGTGCCGCTGGCGCTGCCGGGCGATGATGTGACGCCGGAATCCTTCGTCGCCTTCTGGTGCGACGGCGGCCGGGCGCTCTATCTCCATCCGAACGTCTGGCACGGCGCCGTCGTTCCGCACGACGACGAAGCACAGTTCCTCGACCGCCAGGGACGCGTACACGCGCGCGTCTCGGTCGACTTCGTCAGGGAGTTCAGCTGCTATCTCGGCGTCTCGCTGCGACCGCCGAGCTCCTGAATCGACTGCAGCCGCGGCGGAACGCGTCCCCGCGTCCTCGCCGCGGACCGCAACCGGCGGACTACCTGGCGGGTTACTTCGCCGGCTTCAGGGTGAACTCACCCACGTCGACGCCGAGGTCGATGCCGCGGCCGGTGCCCTCGAGCGCGAGCGACACCGTGCCCTTGGTCAGCAACTGCGCGGTTCCCGACTTCAGCACGCCGGCGTGCGCCTCGCCCTGCGCGTAGCGCCCGAGCACGTCATCGATAGTACGCACGTGGGTGAACTTGCCGGTGCCGTGGTCCACCTGGCTTCGGCCGGCGGTCAGTCCGCCACCCTTGACGGTGATCAGCACGGGCATCGAGCTGCCGTTCCTGCAGGTGACCATGCCCTTGCCATGGGCGCTCGCATACACGGCCGACCAGCCGCTCAGCGAGAAGCTCAGCTTGCAGCCGAGATCCGCGCGCTCGTCCTGTGCCATCGCCCGATGCGCGCCAAGCAGCGCGACAGCGGCAAGCGCAAGTGTGACGACTAAGGTGTGCTTCATGCCAACTCCTTGGTTACTGCTCCACACCCGACTGTGGGTTCACGCCGCTGAACTTCCGCTGAATGCGCCGGACGCGTGCACGCGCCGCGGAAGCGTCTCGCCTCTGGTATGAGCCGGAGCGTGCGAGGTTCAATTCCGCATATGTTCCACGGCAGGCCCTGAATCGGGGCTCCCGGGGGACATCACACGCGCTGCCTTTCGGTGTCTAGGCGCGCGGCTCGGCAAGCAACTGCACCCAGAAGAGGCCGCGCCGCGAGACCCGCCCCGGAGCGAGTCCGATCCCCATCTGCGCGAAGCGCGGATCCATGATGTTCTCGCAGTGCCCGGGACTCGCGAGCCAGCCCTTGACGACCTCTTCGACCGATTGCGGTCCGTAGGCGATGTTCTCGCCCACCAGCTTCTCGTGGTATCCGGCGGCGCGTACCCGGTCGGCGGGTGATTCGCCCGAGAGATCCTGGTGCTCGAAGTAGTCGTGCACCGCCATATCTGTGGCGTGCCCGAGCGCCACGCCCGCGAGCGTCCCCGACAGAGTCAGTGGCGGCGCGGGCCCGAACGACTGTGCTCCGCATTGCGCCCCGCGGGCCCGTGCCTGGTTGACGAGCTCGAGCGCGCGTGCAGCCATCGCGGGCGTTGGGCTCATCGGTGCTGGCGCCCTCGAAGGCGCGGGTACGCTGTATGCGCCTGCCGCCGCCGGGGGCGACGACCACGAGGAGCCGGACGGCGTCGCGAGCATCAGCCAGCTGTCCGCGCCGCGGTGGTAGAGACCGACCTCGCGCACATCGCGGCTCGAGACCACACTGCAGTCGCTGTGCCGCAGCCGCTGGATGAGCGCCTCGTCCGAGCCGGTGACGCGCAGGCCCTGGGCGTTCTTCAGCGGATAGCCGGCGAGCTCGGCCGCCGAATTGAGCGAGTGGCCGTCGGCCCATTGCTCGGCGGCGCGGTCGAGGTAGGGATTGCGCCTGAGCGGCGGCGCGATCGGCATGATGCCGCCGCAGCCGCCTGCGCGCAGCATCTGTACGACCGACAGGGCATCGGCGCGCGCCGCGGGGGCGGCGATCAGCCCAGCCGCAACAACCAGCAGGCCCCAACGGGGGTTCATGCGATTCATGTTAGCCAAAGGAACGCGCCGCGGCTGTGGCGGATGACCGCGCCGGGGCGGTACCCGATCACAGATTGGTGAGGCGGACCCTCAGGCACGGCTGGAATCCGCCCGGCCGGCCTCGAGCCACTGCTCGGCGAGGCGCACCCACATGGTGCCGCCGAGGGGAATGAGCGCGTCGTTGAAGTCGTAGCTCGGGTTATGCAGCATGCACGGCCCCTCGCCGTGGCCGCCGGCGCGGTGACTGCCGTCGCCGTTGCCGATGAGGAAATAGCACCCGGGTTTCCTCTGCAGAAAGTAGCTGAAATCCTCGGCCCCCATGGTCGGGTCGAACTCCTTGACGTTGTGCGTGCCCACCAGGCCGCCGAGCAGCTCGCGCACGAACCGGGTCTCGCCCGGATGGTTGATGGTGGGGGGGTAGTTGCGGCGGAAACTGAACTCGCAGGACGCCTCGAACGCCTGGGCGGTGGCCTCGGCGATGCGCCGCATGCGCTGCTCGATGAGATCGAGCACCTCGACGCTGAAGGTCCGCACCGTGCCCTGCAGCTCGCAGCTCTCCGGCACGACGTTGATCGCCTCGCCGGCCCGGAGCGTGGTGACCGACAGGACCCCCGCGTCGATCGGGCGCTTGTTGCGCGAGATGATGGTCTGGAAGGACTGCACCATCTGGCAGGCGACCGCCACCGGATCGACGCCGAGGTGCGGCATCGCGGCGTGCGAGCCCCGGCCGCGGATCACGATCCTGAAGTCGTTGCTCGAGGCGAACACCGGGCCCTCGCGCACGGCGAACTGGCCGGCCTCGAGTCCCGGCCAGTTGTGGATGCCGAACATCGCCTCCATCGGAAAGAGGTCGAAGAGGCCGTCCTTGATCATCTCGCGCGCTCCGCCGCCGCCCTCCTCCGCCGGCTGGAACACCAGATACACCGTGCCATCGAAATCGCGATGATGTGCGAGGTGACGTGCGGCGGAGAGCAACATGGCCATGTGCCCGTCGTGACCGCAGGCATGCATCCGGCCCTGGTGCACGCTGGCGTGGGCGAAGGTGTTGCGCTCGGTCACCGGCAGCGCGTCGATGTCGGCGCGCAGCCCCACGGCGCGAGGCGAGCTGCCGTTCTTCACGATGCCGACCACGCCGGTACGGCCGAGGCCGCGGTGCACTGGAATGCCCCAGCCGCTCAGGGTCTGCGCGATGAGCTCCGAGGTGCGCTGCTCCTCGAAGCCGAGCTCGGGATGGGCGTGCAGATCTCTGCGCAGGCTCTGAATGGCGGCCGCCTCCGCCACGATGGGCTCGATCAGGTTCATGTCGGCCTCCGTGTGAGGAGCATGGTCGATATTGTGACCAGAAAATTCACGCACAGGGCGAGAAAGCCGGCGCTCACGCCGAAGAGCGGATCGTGATGGCTGAGCATGAGAGAGACTGCGGTGACGACCCCGACGATCATACCGGCAAACACCGCCGGCGCGGTCACGCGCCGGGAGTAGAGACCCAGCACTACGCCGGGGAAGAACTGGGTGACGCCCGCATAGCCGGTGAGCAGCAGCGACACGAGGGTCGTCGAGCTGTAGATCGCGAGCGTGAGGCTGATGAGGCCGATGACGACCACCATGGCGCGCGCCAGCCGCGCCACCTGCGGGTCTGACATCTGCGGCGCGAACAGAGGCCGATACAGGTTCTTCGCAAAGAGCGTCGCCGCGGTCAGGATGAAGATCGAGGCCGGCACCATGGCTGTGAGCGCCCCGGCCCCGCCGACGACGCCGAGGAACCAGGCTGGAAAGCTCTGCCGCACGACGGTCAGCATGGCGAGATCGCCGTTGCCGAGTCCCGGCACGATGAGCACGGCGGCGAAGCCCGCGAAGAAAATGAAGGCCAGCGTCAGCGTGTAGAGCGGCATCACGACGGCGTTACGGCGCAGCGTATCGGCGCTCCGCGCCGTGAAGGCGGCCCCGAACGCATGCGGCCACATATAAAAGCCGAGCGAGGTGAGCAGGACCGTCGAGATGAACCAGCCGTGCCCCAGATTGGGAGTGGCGCCTGGCATGGTGAGGTGCGCGGAGTGCGTGTGCACCAGGGCCGCGAACATGGGGGCGATGCCGCCGAAATGAATGAGCGGCACGCCGATGCCGATCGCGAGCGCGGCGAACACCATCAGGGCATCCTTGACGACGCTCACCCAGGCCACGGCGCGTACGCCGCTCGCGAACACGAACGCAACGAGCAGCGCCACCGCAACCGCCATCGCCGGCGTACGGCCGATGTCGCCGTAACTCGCGACCGAGGCGATGATGCCGATCCCGGTAATCTGCAGCTGCAGATAGGGCACGAAGGAGGCAATCCCGACGATGCAGACGAAACCGGCCAGCCAGCGGTTGCCGTAGCGCACGCGGAAGAAATCGGCCTGCGTCTGCAAGCCATGCCGGCGGCCTACCTCCCAGAGTTGCGGCAGGACGAAGAACGACACCACGTAGGCGAGCGTGAGGTAGGCGAGCACATACAGCGTCGGCCCGCCGCGGGAGTAGGCCCAGCCGCTCGCCCCGAGAAAGGCGAAGGTGGTGTACACCTCACCCGCCATCAGCAGGAACACCAGCACGACACCGAAACCACGTCCGCCCACCGTCCACTGCTCGAGGTCCATCCTGACGCGCGCACCCGCGACGAAGCCGACCGTCGTACCAATCGCGACGATCGCGACGATCGTGGCGAGCGCGGTCGCGGCGGCGCTCACGGGTCGGT
>Ga0335078_10010909_pt1 | contig 13460 bp, 8 predicted proteins | sample Lox_Sample_32_FD_206711 | JGI IMG/M metagenome (GOLD analysis project Ga0335078, IMG submission 206711) | Soil microbial communities from Loxahatchee National Wildlife Refuge, Florida, United States - Lox_Sample_3.2 | ecosystem: Environmental > Terrestrial > Soil > Wetlands | place: USA: Florida...
CCGTGCCCGGAAAAATTTTCCGGGCAGCGAGCAACACAGCTAGTTGCTATTGGATAGCCAAAAGGAGGGAGGAACTACGATTGAAAACTAAGGCTTTACGAGAGGCGGCTTCGCGCGCACTGCTCCCGCCCGGAACAGTGTTCCGTGTAGGCGCACATAGTGCCGCGCACTTCTTGCCGGATTGCCCAACGTTTCTAGCTGGCCGCGTAGGCTCTGCCTTTCGGCAAAGGAGTCTAGCGTTCTTCTCTCGGCAATTATCGGCGGAAGGCCGGGCAACTTTAGCGTTTCAGGCACATTTGTTATTAGATTTCACAAAGACTACTCCCGGCCCGATCGTCCCAAGCTCTCGATATCCGCTGCATAATCCGCTGCGGCGCATCGCGCACGTAAATCGTGCACAACATTCGCGGTTCTGCGATCTGATCGCGCCTTCCGTTGGAGTATCTTAAGAAATCTGATTGGAGCAGCCGCAGGTGCCGCCTCTCCGGGAACCGCCATATTGAGTTTCCCCCAGAAAGGGCGCTGACGCTCAAACTGCCCAGCCTCTGGAAATTAAGAGCAACATAAAGTAGACAACCCGCCCACAAACTGCGGAAAGACGCCGGGGTAAGGTCTATTGAGGCTTGGCAGGCTCACTAATCTTCGTCGCCTGCCAGGCTACGGCCTGCCAGCGGCCATTCCGCCGAAGAAATGTGCCTGTATTGCGGTAGCGAGCCATCTCTACTTTCCCGTCCCGCTGCTCGGTGCGGCCTTCTAGCCGAAACGCCACCACCACCGTGTCGCCGTACTCATGGACCGTAATATCATGCGCCGCGTAGGTGGTCTTTCCGTCGGATTCCGCCGCGGGCTTTTTCAGGCTCGCCATAATGTCCTGCTTCGTGATGATGATTCCCGTCGCTCGCGTGTAAATCACGTCGTCGGCAAAAAATTTGTCGAACACATCGCGATCCCCGCGTCCCGCTGCCTCCATAAATTCGTGCAGCAGCGCCGTAACTTCCTGTGTCGCTGTTGCCTGAGCGCGCGCGGCCATCTGAATCGCCGGCAGCGCCATCGCCATCACGACGAGCAACCGCCAAATATTCCTCATCATCGCCTCCGTTTCTTGCCCTCTTCAGGAATTGGCCCGCGCCAGTCTACTTCAGAATGCTCATCCGAATTTGCCGAACAATTTCTTCCTGTTAGGATAGGACGGCTCAAGAATCGCCTGCGACACCGCCACGGAGGAGCATGACGGAAACCGCCTACATCTGCGACGCCATTCGTACCCCGTTCGGCCGTTACGGTGGTTCGCTTTCCTCCATCCGCACCGACGATCTCGCCGCCATCCCGATCAAAGCGCTCCTCGAACGCAACCCCACGGTGGACTGGAACGCTCTCGACGACGTCATCTACGGCTGCGCCAATCAGTCCGGCGAAGACAATCGCAACGTTGCGCGCATGGCTCTCTTACTCGCCGGCGTTCCCAAGGAGGTCCCCGGCGTCACCGTCAATCGCCTCTGCGGCTCCAGCATGGATGCCGTCGCCACCGCCGCTCGCGCCATCAAGTGCCGCGAAACCGATCTGGTCATCGCTGGGGGAGTCGAGAGTATGTCGCGTTCCCCCTTTGTGCTCGGCAAAGCCGACGCCGCCTTCTCCCGTTCCATCAAGCTCGAAGACACCACCATCGGCTGGCGCTTCATAAACCCTCTCATGAAAGCAAAGTTCGGCACGGATTCGATGTCCGAAACCGGAGAAATCGTCGCCGAGGAGTTTCGCATCTCGCGCGAAGACCAGGACGCCTTTGCTTTCCGCAGCCAGCAGCGCGCCGGCGCCGCCATCCGCAACGGTCTTCTCTCCCAGGAAATTGTTCCCGTTTCCATTTCACAGAAGAAGGGTGATCCGATTATCGTCAGCGTTGACGAACACCCTCGCCCGGACACTTCCCTCGCCGCTCTAGCGAAGCTGCCCCCGATCGTAAAACCCACCGGCACGATCACCGCGGGCAACGCCTCCGGCATCAACGACGGCGCTTGTGCGGTGCTCCTCGCCTCAGAATCCGCCGTCAAGCGCCACAGCCTCACTCCCAAGGCGCGCGTCGTCGCGGCAGCCGCGGCCGGCGTGGCTCCGCGCATCATGGGTATGGGGCCAGTTCCCGCCTCGCGCAAAGTTCTCGCCAAAACGGGCATGTCCATCGCACAAATGGAAGTCGTCGAGCTGAACGAAGCGTTTGCCTCGCAGGCCCTCGCCGTCTTGCGCGAACTCGGCCTCCCCGACGATGCCCCTCACGTGAATCCCAATGGCGGCGCCATCGCTCTCGGCCATCCCCTCGGGGCTAGCGGCGCCCGCCTCGTCACCACCGCGCTCTACCAGCTACTCCGTACCAACTCAAAATTCGCGCTCTGCACCATGTGCATCGGTGTCGGCCAAGGAATCGCTATCGTCCTGGAGCGCGTCTAAGCTCTTATGCCTTTCGCCCAATTACACGACGTCCGTATTCACTACGAACTCTCCGGCCCAGAGAATGCACATCCTTTGGTCCTCTCCAACTCTCTCGGCTCCAACTTCTCCATGTGGGATGCGCAGATGCCGGTCTTCACGCAGCACTTCCGCGTCTTGCGCTACGACACACGCGGCCACGGCCAGTCCTCCATCCCTACTGGCTCCTATACCGTCGAGCAGTTGGGGCGCGATGTTCTCTCGCTGCTGGACACGCTCCATCTCGAGCGTGTTCATTTCTGCGGGTTGTCCATGGGCGGCTCGACTGGCATGTGGCTGGCCCTAAATGCGCCGGATCACCTAAACAAGCTCGTCCTTTGCAATACCGCTGCGAAAATCGGGACGCCGGAAATCTGGAATCCGCGCATCGAGACCATTCGCAAAAATGGGATAAAAGCCATCTCCAACGGCGTCATTGGCCGTTGGCTTTCGGAGGGCTTCCGCGCCAAATCTCCTGCCGTTGCCGCCAAGACCTTAGAGATGTTGGAACGCACCAACACCGAAGGCTACGTCGCGAACTGCGAAGCGATTCGTGACTTCGACGCTCGCCAAGCGATCGCCGCCATCCGTGTCCCAACCCTCGTCGTTTCGGGGACTCACGATGTTTCTACGACTGCTGCGGACGGCCAATTTCTCGCGGAACACATTCCCGGCGCGCGCTATCTCGAACTCGATGCCGCTCACCTTTCCAATATCGAGCAGAGCCACCGCTTCAGTTCCGAGGTTTCCGCTTTTCTCCTGTCTTAACTTCGTGCAGTCCTCAAGCGTTCTTCAATCCCGGCGACGCCCGCCGCAAGCATCCGTATTTTGGAAGAAATGCCCCTAGCGAACTAGACTTTTCGGCCCACTGACTCTTCCAGGCCCGAGCATCCTCGCTCCCGGAGCACGTCATTCGACACTAAGCCCCTCTCACAGATGAACCGGCATCGCCATCTGGCTGCTGCGACACAGCTGTGGTTCACCAGTGGCCATCGTCGTAAGCTAAGCTCATACTACTTTTCCCGAAATCGGCGACTTTAGTTTCCGAAATTTGTGTAACCTTTATCACTTCGTTGCGTCCAAATCTCTAGAGAAGGTATAGCAGGACATGTATCTCGGCGGTGCAGCCTCGAAGATACAGATGACCGGCCTGGGTCAGACTGCGACTGGGCGCATATCCTAGTCCCCTAGGCGCGTGCACCCTGAAGGGGATACTTCTGATGGCTGCCTCTGCCAGTGCTAGCCGGCATTTCTTTCACCGCAGCGCTCCCCTCTCTCACGAACTCATCGGCACGACTGAAGATCTCCGGCTCAGCCTGATTTCCGATAGACCCGGCGTGGTCGAATTTGGTGGTTCTTCTGGCGTTGTGGTTTCTATTCACGTCGGCCCTTCGGTCGCAGTCGACTGCCGCCGCGGCGGCGAACGGCGCGTCGGAACGACGATTCACGGTGATGTCGAGATTATTCCGCCGAACACTTCCGGGTTTTGGGAACTGAAGTCTTCCGACAGCGCCTTGGTGATCGGCCTCAAACTGCGCCTTCTCCACGCCGTCGTGGAGCAATCCGGCGCCGACTCTGGCCAGCTCAGAATTACGAACCGCCTCCAGACTCGCGACCCTCAGATTGAGCACATCGGGTGGGCTCTGAAAGCCGAAATGGAGAGTGGTTATCCATCCGGCCGGATGTTTATCGACGGGCTCGCCACCAGCTTGGCCGCCAGAATCGTCCGCAATCACAGCTCCTTGGCTCGTCCGGCGCGCACCCCAAGAGCCCCCATGGCTGCGCGAAAGTTGAAGACCGTGCTGGCTTATATCGAGGACAATCTCGCACGGGATATGACCTTGCAGGAAGTCGCCCAGGTTGCCGGCCTCAGCACCTCGCACTTCAAGGCCCTCTTCCGCAAGTCCGTGGGCATGCCTCCGCATCAATATTTAATTCGTCGTCGCGTCGAGCGCGCCGCTATGCAGTTGCGCACGGGCAACACGCCGATCGGCCAGGTGGCCCTCGAGAACGGCTTTTGTCACCAGAGTCACCTCGCGATGCACACGCGTCGCGTTTTGGGAGTGACGCCGCAGGAAGTCCGGGACAATTCCTGAAGGCCGCCTCGCTTTCGGGCCTCCTCCTGCGCGCACGGCAACGCGATTTTCGTCGGTCGCAGCGAGAGCAGTCGCCAGATCGGCTGCGTTTATTCGTCCGATCTTGCTTGTGCTCGGTCAAATTTGAGCGACGCCCGCCTTCGGGGTCCGTAGCATTGAACTGGCGCACATCGCGCCAGACCGAAGCCGGCGCGCACAATGTTGTGCAACGCACAGTCTTGGGGCCACGGAACCCGTACCAACATGGGTGAACCATACAGAGCAGGGCTTACACAATTTGAACGGAAAGAGGAACACCTCGACTCCGATGTTGCCCCAACGCCGCGAATGCACCTGGAAGGCACTTCCGATCTTGGGGCGTGGCGCGTCAACGTCCGCGACTCATCGCCCGCGGCGAGCGACGTTTCTAAGGATGGCACGTCAACTATTGTGGATGACAGCCCGCGGCACGACTCTCTGCATCCCATCTCCGTGAAAATCGCCATCAAATCCAAGGGCAAAATCCTGCTCATCAGCCCTGCCGACATCCTTGCCGTGGAAGCCGATGGCAACTATGTTTTGCTACTGCGCCGTTCCGACTCACATCTTCTGCGTGAATCCATTTCTACCATGGCCGAAAAACTCAAGCCCTATCACTTCGTGCGGATCCACCGCTCCGTGCTCGTGAACGCCGCCACCGTCGAGGAAATCTATCCCGGGCCAACGGGTGAATACATGTTGCGCATCGTGGGCGGCAAGCAGTACATCGTTTCACGCACCTACAAGTGCAACCTGAAATTGCTAGCTCAGTCTTGGATCGGAACGGACTCCTTCGTCGACGAAGAGTGATTCCTTCGCCGCTGACTCGACAGAATAGTGGGAAAAATAGTCACGCAGGAGATCATCTCGTCGCGCCACTCAAGGTAGCTGGTTTTTTCTGACTGTTTTCCCGCACCCCAACTGAGCCTGCACTCCGCAGATCACCTGCACCGCAATTCTCCGCTGAATTTATGTGTTCTTTAGAAACATTTATCTTTCCTGCTCCGCACCAACTCGCCGAGATCTCCAGAATCTGGAATCTGGGTGCTTCCGCCGTCTTGGGGACGTATGGCTTGTTCTCCGGTGTGAAATGTTGGCGCTCGGGTACGAATCGCACAAACTTTCCGCTGAAGCGTCTTGATTCATCTTCGTTAATTCATATTCGGGGCTCGATTTCCGCGGGCCAACTCGTTGAAAACAAATCAGCTCCGAGAAATTTATAAATGGTATCTCTCTTGCAACTTTGATGATGACGCTCGTGTGTACTCGAGTGTCGCGTGAATGAAATTCTTCGGACGTGTTTCTTTCGCGCCTCGCAGCAAATTTGCCCGAAATGGAGGAAGTAAATGCCGAGTAAAAAAGCTCTTCTTGGGCTCTGTGCTTTGTTATGTTTGTTTGCTTTGGCGCCCTCTGCTCTCTTCTCGCAGAGTTCCTCAACCGGGACTATCGCAGGCACGGTCACCGATCCTTCGGGTGCGGCCGTCCTCGGCGCCGCAATCACCTTAACCGACAGAGCCACGAGCGCTGTTCGCACTGCATCAACAAACGAAAACGGACGATACCTTTTTGTCGACGTTCAAGCCGGTACCTACGACCTTACGGTCAACAAAGATGGGTTTCGCATTGCTAAACTCACGAATCAGGTGGTCAACGTCAATTCGGCTTTGACCCTCAATGTCAGTTTGGAAGTTGGTTCCGTCTCAGAGAGCGTGGAAGTGACGGCCAGCAACGCCGAACTCCAAACCTTGAACGCTACAGTCGGCAACACCGTCTCCGGGGTGGCTTTAGACTCCCTCCCCAGCGTTAGCCGTGATGCTACGACCTTTTTTACTCTGCAACCTGGAGTCGCTCCCGACGGCAGCGTGGCTGGCGTGGCCATGGATCAAAACTCCTTCCAACTCGATGGCGGTCAAAACACCAACGATATGGACGGCAGCATGAACATCTACACGCAGAGCTTCGCTGGCGACGTAACTGGCGGCCTGATCCAAAGACAAGTCACGGGAAACCCCGGTGGTGGTCCCACCGGCGTCATGCCTACGCCGATTGACAGCATCGAGGAATTCAAGGTCAGCACCACCAATCAAACCGCCGACTTCAATAGCTCGGCTGGCTCACAAGTCTCCATGGTCACCAAGCGCGGCACCAACAACTGGCACGGCACTCTCTATGAGTATTATCTAGACAACAACTGGTCGGCCAACAACTTCGAGAACAACGCGGCCGGCGTTCCCGTTCCCAGCTTTCACTATAGTCGCTTCGGCGGCGCCGTCGGCGGTCCGATCATCCCCAAACAGATTCTCGGCGGGAAAACCTACTTCTTCGCCAACTATGAGGGCTTCCGTTGGCCCAACTCCACCCCCGTTACCCGCGCCGTTCCCACCGCCTCCATGCGCATGGGCCTGCTCTACTTCGGCGGCAACTACTACAATCTGAATCCGACTCCCGTCACCTTCAACGGTGTTACCTATCCCGGAACGACTCTTGATCCGCGGGGCATCGGCCTCAATGCCGACATCGCCAAGATGTGGTCCTCCATGCCGCTACCCAACAGCACCGGTTGCGGCGGCATTACGCTCTGTGACAACAGCCCCGCCGGCGGCAATATCGGCGCTTTCTCAGCTAATTTATCCACTCCTCAAAGCAGCAACTTCGGCGTCGTCCGCGTCGACCACGACTTCAGCGACAAGTGGCACTTCATGACCAGCTACCGCTACTACCATCTGGATCTCACCACCCCCAGCCAGTACACCATCGCTAACGGCACACCCGAAGCCCTCTCCCAACGCCCGCAAGTCCCCTGGTTCTATGTCGCCGCCCTCACCACCAACATTTCCACCAACACCACCAACGACTTTCACTACAGCTTCCTGCGCAATTTCTGGCAGTGGGGCGCCTTCGGCGACATCCCCCAGCTCACGGGCTTGGGCGGAGCTCTCGAACCCCTCGGTGAACAGGGCTCCGGCGCTGGCTTTGCCCTCACTCCTTACAACGTGAACACCCAGGACACCCGCACGCGCTTCTGGGATGGCAAAGACAATATGATTCGCGACGACCTCAGCATCCTGCATGGCAATCATCTTTTCCAGCTCGGTGGCACCTACGAGCGCAATTGGGACTTCCATCAGCGCAGTGACAACGGCGGCGGCATCAACTTCCAACCCGTCTATCAGCTCGGCACACTGAGCGGTTCGGGCATCAACTTGACCGGCATCGTCCCCGGGTCCATCGCTTCCGGCGACCAGGTCACTTTCGGGAACGACTACACGGCAGCTCTGGGCATGATCTCCATCGCTCAGCAGGCTTACACCCGCAGCGGTTCGCAACTCACCCTCAATCCTCCCCTGACTCCCGCCGAGGACATCAGCACCATTCCCTTCTATAACGTCTACTTCAGCGACTCCTGGCACCTGAAGCCCTCCATCACTTTCACCTATGGTTTGGGTTGGACGCTCGAGATGCCTCCGGTCGAACAACAGGGACGCCAAGTCGAGCTTGTCGACCAGGCCGGTCAGCAGCTTGACGTCGCGGCCTATCTCAAACAGCGCCAAGATGCCGCCCTGCAAGGTCAGGTCTACAATCCCGAACTCGGCTTCACCCTCGTCGGCAACACTGGCGCTGGCCAAAAGTATCCCTACAACCCTTTCTACGGTGCCTTCAGCCCTCGTCTGGCTCTCGCCTGGAATCCCAGCTTCACCGACGGCCTCCTCGGCAACATCTTCGGCCAAGGCAAGACCGTCATCCGCGGCGGTTACAGCAGAATCTTTGGTCGCCTCAATGGCGTTGATCTCGTCCTCGTTCCCCTCCTCGGCACGGGCCTCATTCAGCCTGTGCAGTGCATCGACCCAACCAGCACGGGGACCTGCGCTGGTACCCTCGGCTCCAATCCTCTCACTGCCTTCCGTATTGGCACCGACGGCCCGACCGCGCCGCTTCCGGCACCCAGCGCCACGCTGCCTCAGCCTGACTTCCCGGGCTACAACGCCATCGCCGCCGCCACCGGTGAAGCCTTGGACCGCAACTTCCGGCCCGATGAGTCCGACCAGTTCGATCTCACCATTCAGCGCCAGCTCAACAGCAAAACCATGCTGGAAGTGGGCTACATCGGTCGCCTAATTCGTAACGAATATCAGCCTCTCAACATCAACGCCGTTCCTTCCATGATGGCGCTCGGTGGTCAATCCTTTGCCAAAGCCTACGCCCAACTGGAAATCCAGTACTGCGGCGGCGGCACTGCCAAAGGTCTTCTCGGTGGCGCTTGCGCCGGCAACATCGGCGCCGTCACCCCGCAGCCTTTCTTTGAATCCGCGCTCGCCGGTACCGGCTACTGCACCGGCTTCGCCAACTGCACCACCGCTGTCGCCATGAAAGAAGGCAATTCGGGCACTGGCAACCTCGGCATCCAAAACGTCTGGAGCTTGTGGAGCGACCTCGACCAGGGCGATGCCACCTGCAGCGCCACCCAGGCTTGCGGCTTCAACTTCGCTCGCACCATGCTCAACAGCCCCATCCCCGGCTCTGCTTTCGGCGCCAACGGTCAGCTCACCTCCGGCGTCGCCGTTAACGCCAGCCTCGGGTGGGGCAACTACAACGCCGGCTTCGTCACTCTCAAAATGGCCGATTGGCACGGCGTCACCCTCCAACAGAACTTCACCTTTAGCAAGGCTCTCGGCACTGTAAACACGGTGCAAGCCACCAGCGAGTTCACCACGGTCGATCCTTATAACATCGGCGCCGGCTATGGTCTCCAGCCCTTCGACCGCAAGTTCGTAGACAACGTGTTCCTGGTCTACGAGCCGCCCTTCTTCAAGGGCCAGCACGGCGTTGTCGGCCGGCTCCTTGGCGGCTGGTCCTTCGCACCCATCTTCACCGCCGGCAGCGGCTTGCCTCTCGAACTCAACGTCCTCAACGGCGACGGCCAGTCCTTCGGCGCCGCCGACGCCGTCAACTTCTTCGACGACGAGAACGGCGTTCTCGGCTGCGTCAACAACTTCGGCAGCTCGCGTCACAACAACGTGACCGGCTCCGGCGGCGTCGGCATCGCCGGCAGCGTCAACATGTTCGCCAACCCGCAGGCCGTATTTAACTGCGTCCGCGATCCCATCCTCGGTCTCGACGGCGGCGCGGGCGGCGCGGGCGTTCTCCGCGGCATGCCCTTCTGGAACGTCGACTTCCAGGTGAAGAAGAACATCCACATCAACGAGCGCTTTAGCGCCGAGTTCCAATCCATCTTCTCCAACGTCTTCAACCACGACCAGCTGGGCGACCCCTTGCTCAGCCTCGCGCTACCCGCGATCTGGGGCGTCGAAAGCACGCAAATCAACAACCCGCGCTCCATTGAGCTCGGCTTGCGCTTCCGCTTCTAACCTCATTCGAGCGGCGTCCCGCGCTAGCTGGCTTCGCGAGCGAGGGACGCTCGCTCTGTTTTTTGAGCCAACAACACGAATCAAAACAAAACGCCAGAGGCCTCCTTCGAGCCCTCTGGCGTTTTGCTTAGTACCCCGCGGCCTTCGCCTTTACCGCACGTGCTTGGCCTCTTCCCTGCGCCTTCTGTGCCCTCGGTGTCCTCTGTGTAAAATGTTTTTTAAAATTTACTTCGGCAAGTCCTTGCTCATCCTCTCCACCGTTTCCTTCGGCTCCGTCACCGGCCGATTGTTCAAATACTTCCCAAAAAACACTAAATACCTCTGCATCCGGTCCTGAATATGCCGCGGCTCGACGAATCCATGATTCTCCCGCGGATACGTCACATACTCCACCGGCACCTGCCTGTCGTACAGCGCCCGGTAGAATTCCTCGCTCTGCGGAGTCGGCACGCGCGTATCCGCCTGCCCATGCAGGATCATCGTCGGCGTCTTTACGTTGTTCACGTACTTCAGCGGCGAATGATCCCAATACTCCTGATAGTTATCCCACGGCGTCTTCATGCCCTCGAACTCCGTCAGGTACTTGTGAATGTCCGTCTGCGCATACATGGAAATCAGGTCCGGCAGTCCCGCTCCCGGCGAGATCGCCTTAAATCGGTCCGTCTGCGTGTCAATCCACATCGTCATGTACCCGCCGTACGACCATCCAAACGCCCCCAGCCGCTCCGGATCGGCCCAGCCCTTATCCACCATCGCCTGCACGCCGCTCATGTCGTCCTTGTAGTCGCCGCCGCCCCAATCGTTCTGATTCGCCGTCGCAAATTTTTCCCCCCGCCCCGACGACCCGCGGAAATTCGGCTCCAGCACCATGTACCCGTTCGCCGCCATCACCTGCTCCCCGGGGTTAAACGTCAGTAGCGAAGCTCCCGTCGGTCCGCCATGCGGATTCAGCAAGAACGGAACCTTCTTCATCCCGTCCCAATCCACCGGCTTCGTCACAATTCCGTCGATCTCCATTCCGTCCTTGCTGCTCTTCCACTTTACGACTTCCGTCGCGCCCAGTGCGTACTCCGCCAGCCAAGCATTCTGATTCGTGATTTTCTCCAGCGTCCCAAAACTCAAATCGCTCCGGTACACATCATCCGGATGCAGCGGATCTCCGGTCGTCCCCACCGCCGTCTTTCCGTCCTCGCTGATTCCTGCAAGGTTTACAACTATTCCCTCCTTCGTCAGCGCCTTTACCGTTCTCGCCGCCACGTCCGCCGAGAACACACGCAGCGATTCACGATCGTCCGTGCTGAAATAAATCTCCTTCCCATCCTTCGACCAGTGCGGCTCTCCTGCATTCAACTCGAACGACCCGCTCAGCTTCTTCGGCGTTCCGCCATTTGCGTCCACGACGAACAAGTTTTGCTTGTAGATCAGCATCCCGGTGGTGCCCAGAAATGCAATCGCCTTCCCGTCCGGTGACCACCGCGCCGTGTGCGTCCAGTCCGCCACGTTTGCCTCGGTCACCTTTCTCTGCGTCCCGCTCGCCACGTCCAGCACCCACGCCGTCTGCATGCTAATTTCGTCCAGCCGCGGCGTCGGATTCGTCGTGAACGTCACTTTCGTCCCGTCCGGCGACCACCGCGCGTCGCTCACCGTGAAATCGCCTTTGCTGATCTGCTTCTCCTCGCTCGTCGCGATACTCCACGTCCAGAGCTGCGCCATCTTGAAGTCGTGATCCACCACCACCGCGTCATCCTTCTGCTTCGTGCGCTTTTCTTCGTCCTCCCCCAACGGCGCCGTCGCCGTCAGCAGCAGCGTCTTCCCATCCGGCGAAAATTCAAACCCGCGCACTCCGCTCTTGTGTTTCGTGACTTGCCACGGCTCACCCCCATCGGCGTACATGAACCACACCTGCGGCTTCGCGTCCTTCTCATCGCCCGCTTCCCTCGTGAACGCCAAAATCTTTCCATCCGGCGACCACGCCACATTCGAAACGCTCTTCTCTCCGCGCGTAAATTGCCGCGCCGACGTCGCCGGCCCTGCCGCCGGCACCACCCACAAGTGCGTCACGCTTTTCCACGGATCTTTATCCTTCTCCATCTGCGTCTCCGCTACCAGATACGCCACGCGCGTTCCATCCGGCGAAAGGCGAGGTGAACTCACGCGCGCCAGTCGCAACACCTCCGCGGTGCCGAACAATTTCTTTCCATCCTTGCTTCGCGCCCCCTCCTGTCCCGAGGCTGGCTGCGCCCCCATCGCAATCGTCATCGCAACCAGCGCGATCGCCATCGCGCGCACACTCGCCTGCCATCTCCCGCTCTGCCTCTTCGCCTTCAACACCGCCGTTCCAGTAAAACTCATCGCCTCAACCCTCCTCGTCCCTGAAACATTCGTTTCATGCTCTGCAACGCCGCGCAGTATATTGTCTGCCTCCCCGCAGCGCAAGCTAGGTCCTCCGCAAAACACCTCCTCTGCTCATCTCATGCAGTCGCGGAAGGAATTGTCCGATTCACAGCGCAAGCCTGAGCCATTCTCCAAGCAACCACCTTTGCCCCCCAAACCATCTCACTTATTGCGAGCGGACTGAGAAACGGCTCGCTCCATGCAGTGGCTCGGCCAAGCCTTGGCCTGTTTCTCCAGCCGCTGCTTTCCGGCGTTCCCTCCCAGCCTCCGGACATCGAGCCAATTACAACCGAGAGGATTACCACATGCGAATCGCAAGAACGCTTCAACTTGCACTCTGCGGAGCCACCCTCTGTGCTGCCTTAGCCTTCACCGTCAGAGCCGACGACTACAACGAAAAAACCGTTGTTACCTTCAGTGAGTCCGTCCAAATTCCTGGCCAGGTTTTACCCGCCGGCACTTACACCTTCATGCTCCTCGACAGCCCGGCCGATCGCAACCTCGTCGAAGTCTGGAACGCCGATCAATCCAACCTTCTCGCCACTCTCCAAGCCATTCCCGACATCCACATGCCACCTCCCGACCATCCCATGTACTCCCCTGACCACGCTACCTTCGAACTCGACGAGCAGCCCGCCGGCCACCCCTTGCTTCTGCGCTCCTTCTTCTTCCCTGGCAGCTTGGACGGCTTCCAGTTCGTCTACCACACCGCCCAGCCCACGCGATAGCCCCCTCCCGTTCTATCGAACAACTAGGCGATGCAGCGCCGGCACAAAAAAGCCGGGCTCCATCGCCTCCCTTTTTGCCACCAAGAAACTTGTGCGTCTGTTTCCGCCGCTAGTCCGTCCTCAAGAAATCTTCTAACCAGAACCGTCGAGCGCACCCGGGCGGAGCAAGCCCGGTGCGCCCACCGGCGATGTGTCGCACTGGTCATCCCCCTGCAACAGCCAAATCACGCTACTGCAACAACACTGTAATCTGTGCCCTGCACATTCGCAGCATGCCAACATCCGCGGTGCTGGAGCACGGCTGCGAGAATCCACTAGCGTCCACAACTCAGTTTCGCGTAGGCCTTGCCGATTCCCTGCAAGACCTCCTCGATTGTCAGCGGCTGCGCTATCTCGTTTTCAAC
>Ga0335078_10010910_pt1 | contig 13459 bp, 6 predicted proteins | sample Lox_Sample_32_FD_206711 | JGI IMG/M metagenome (GOLD analysis project Ga0335078, IMG submission 206711) | Soil microbial communities from Loxahatchee National Wildlife Refuge, Florida, United States - Lox_Sample_3.2 | ecosystem: Environmental > Terrestrial > Soil > Wetlands | place: USA: Florida...
ACCGCCGGCGCCATACCGCGCAACACGCCGCTGACGATCACCTGGAGCGGCGGGGATCCCAACGGCTTCGTGGACATCACTGCGGTCTCGTCCACGGCCCAGGCGGCGTCTGGTCCTACAACCACCACCCCGGGCATCCTGGTAGAGTGCATTGCACCGGCTAGCCAGCTTTCGTTTCAGATCCCGACCTATGTGTTGCAGTCGCTGCCAACCAATGCCGGCAGCCAATCGGTGATTCCGCCCGGCGAGTTGCTGGTGGGGCCGGCCAGTCCCGTTACGAAGATCACCACCCCCAGCGGTCTGGATGCCGCGTACATTTACTATCACTTCATCCAGGGCACCAACGTAAGCTGGCAGTAGGACGCACTCAGGCGGGGCTGGCGGCGCGCCAGCCCCGCGCACTCGTCAGTTGAGCAAAGCCCCGGCAGCGATTTGCAACGCCGGCCGGTGATGCACCTCTCCGGCGGTTTGATCCTTACTGGAAGCGGCAAGCGGATGCCGCGCGGGGCCGGAGACTGCCGAGGGTTAACGAGTGGGAGTTAACTCTCGTGCGTATAGACGTATACCGTTGGTTGTATGAAATTGGAGAGAGCACCGAGCAAACGATCTAAGCGAATACTGCCGATAAGAAATTAAGGTGTAGGCAATTGGTCCGGAACGGGGTTGAAGGAACTGTTCGGGGCGGGGCCCCGGGCAGCCGTCCGCGGCGGGCGCGCCACGCCGTGTGCCGCACAGGTATCGCTCTGGCTATCGCTGCGTGCGTCGGCTGTGCGCGGCGGCCGGAAGCTATGCGGACTGTCCTGACTACCGTGCGCCAGGTGCGCGAACTCCCGGCGGCGCAAGCTAGGTTGGGCATACAGGTCCGCATCGACGGCATTCTCACCTACTTCGACCGAGTCTCCAATTACTGCTTCGTACAGGACAGTACCGGCGGAATTCGAGTGGCATGGGCGCCCGGACAGACGCTGCCGCAAGCCGGCTCGCGGATCGAGGTGCGCGGCCTAGCGGCTTCCGGCGGAGCAGACCCCGCGCTGGTGGATGCGCACGTTGCGATCCTGGGACCGGACGTGCTGCCCAAGTCGATCTCACTCTCCGGGAGGCGGTTGCGCGACCCACAATACCAGTACCGGACAGTGGCGGTGACCGGAGTGGTACGGTCAGTGGGTTCCGAGCGTGCGGGCTTGGTGACGCTCATGATCCGCACCGCCGGGACCAATGTAAGGATCGAGGTTCCAGCTTCGCTGGTGGTCATTAATGACGACTGGGTGGATGCCACCGTGAGGGCCAGCGGCGTGCTGGCCGGCGCCGTGAACGACATCGGGAACAGTACCGACCCGGTGCTGTGGGTTCCCAACCCCGGCGCTCTTCAGGTAGTGTCTCCGGCCAAGCCACCCGATGCTCTACCTCCGACCAAAACGGCCGCGCTGTTGGCTGTCCCACCGGACCACTTGCCGGCGCACCGTGTGCGTGTGCGGGGGGTACCCTACGTGCCGGGAAAGGGCGGTTTAGCGGTCATGGATGACACCGGACAGATTGCCGTCCGCATGGCGCCGGGCATGGCGAAGCCTGGCGCGCGCGAACTGGATGTGGCCGGCTTTCTAGCCCGGGAGAACGGCAGCCTGATTCTGGAGCGCGCGGTGCCAACCGGCGGCACGGGAGAGGGAAACTGGGAACGCGCGCCGGAAGCGGGGTCCGTGCTGACCACCGCGTGGGCGGTGCACCACTTGTCCCCGAGTGCCGCGCAACTGGCGTACCGGGTCCATCTGCGGGCCGAGGTGACGTTCTTCGACCCGGTCAACTATCTGCTCTTCGTCGAGGACCGGACGGACGGGATTTTCGTGGTGTGGCGCGATAAACCGAAGGTTTCCTTGCGGGCGGGAGATCTGGTAGATGTGACGGGCGTAAGCTCCAGTGACTTCGCTCCCGACGTGGACCGGGCGCGGATCAGAGTGATTGGCCACCACGGGCTGCCCAAACCGGGTCGCGGTACCTTCCAGAGCGCCATCCTGGGCCATGAAGACTGCCACTGGATCGAGTTGCAGGGAATCGTCGAACGCGTCGCGCCGGGACAGGGAGATACGCTTCTCACGGTGGTGTGGGGCAGGGACCACTTCAAAGCGCATGTTCTGGCTTCGCAAGAGTCCCTGGCGCCCCTGGTGGACGCGGAGGTGCGGATGCACGGCGTGTGCGGAGCGCTTTTCAACGGCAAGCGCCAATTGCTGGGCATCCAGTTGTTCGTGCCGGCAAAGTCATGCATCCGTGTGCTGCGGGCGCCGGGCCGGGATCCCTTCTCCATGCCGCCCACGCTGATCAGCGACCTGCTGCAGTTCTCCGAGACCCGCGACATGGGACACCGTGTCCGGCTTCGCGGAACCGTGACATACGGTGACCGGGCCGGTTCCACCTGGGTCCGCGATTCGACCGGTGGCCTGATGATTCAGGACCTGGACACCGAAGGATTGACAGCAGGCGACCAGGTGGATGTAGTGGGCTTTCCGGCGATCGTGGGGTTCGGCCCGGTGCTGCGCGGTTCACAGATCCGGAAACTTCGGTCTGGAGCGCCGCCGGCGCCGGTCCCCATCACAGCCGTGCAAGCCATGAAAGGAGATTTCAACGGCCAGCTTGTCGAGATCGAGGGCAAGCTGCTGGACCGGCTGCAACAGCCGCCCGAGCAAGTGCTGGCAATCGAGTCCGGGGATACCATCTTCGATGCAAATCTGCCCAGCGGAGGGGGGGCGTTGTCGCTGGAGCCGGGCATGCTGCTTCGGTTGACGGGGATTTGCTCAGTGGAGGTCGAGCAGGACCGCGATCTGATCTTGCCGCGGACGTTCCGGCTGCTCCTACGCTCTCCGGCGGACGTCGCGGTTTTGAGCCGGCCGGCCTGGTTGACCGCCAACCGGGTGGCGCCTATGCTGGCGGGCGCCATGCTTTTGATCGCGGCCGCGCTGGCCTGGGCCGGCCTGCTGCGCAAACGGGTGAGAAGCCAGACGCAGGTGCTGCGGGCCCAGACCATGCAGTTACAGGTGGCTCATCAGCGCACCCGCGACGCGTTGCACAAGGCGCGCGAGGCGGAGGCGCTGGATCTGGACAGCAAGCGGATCCTGGAGCTCATCGCGCGCGATGAGCCGGTGGACCTGATCATCGACCACATCGCCGAGGCCGTGGCGGTGCACGCGGAGGGCGCCGTGTGCGTCATCCTGCTGCCTTCAAAGGAGGGCCTGCGGGTCTGCGCGGTGCCGGCCCTGCCGGCGGGCTGGCTGGAGGCGTTCGAGTGCCTGGATCTGAGATCCATAACGTTCAACGCCGAGTTCCGGGACTGCAGGGAGTTCTCAGACCACCCACGGTGGAAGGACCTCAGCAGCTCGCAGAGCGGCGCCCGTTTCCGAAGCTTCCGCGCCGCGCCCATCGTAGTGGATTCGGCGACGGCGGGCGTGGTGGCCACGTTGTTCCGCAATGAGAAGCCGCCCGCCGAGATGCAGTGCGATCTCGCCCTGTGGTGCAACATCGCCGCCCTGGCCCTGGAACGGCGGCGGCTGCACGACCAGCTTTCTTACCGCGCCCATCACGATGAACTCACCGGACTGCCCAACCGGTCGGTCGTTTACGAGCGGCTCGAACGCGAAATCGCGATCGCTTCCCACGGCGGAGGGCTGTTGGGCGTTTTGTATCTGGATCTGGACGGCTTCAAAGAAATCAACGACACTTACGGCCATGGCGCCGGGGACATCGTTTTGCAGGAAGCCGCCCTGCGCATGACCCAGTGCGTGCGCCGCGGCGACACGGTGGGACGCATCGGAGGCGATGAGTTCGTAATCCTCCTGCCCCGGCTGACACGCCGCGAGGACGCCGAGCAGATCTCCGCCAAGATCGCGCAGGTGCTGCGCGAACCCATTCACTTCGAGCAGCACCGGCTCTCCGTCAGCGCCAGCGTCGGCATCGGCATTTGGCCGCTGGATGGCGACCAGCCGGATCCCCTGCTCAAGTTCGCCGACTCCAAGATGTATGGGCAAAAGAAGAGGCGGTGGTACGAAACCACGGCGGCCCCGGTCCAAACAGAAGAGGCGGCCGAAGCACTTACCGGACTGGCGCCCCGGCGGCCTGCAGGGTAACCTCGAGCGCCTAATCGTCCGCGTGGCAGGCCCCGAGTCGGGATAGAATCGGCGGTGGAGCTCCCATGATGTCTGCAACGCGCGCAGCGGCGCTGCTCAGCGCTGTTTTGTCCGTGGCGCCGGCCCAGCCCATCCGCCTGGATCCGAAAAACCCGCACTATTTCCTCTTTCGCGGCAAGACCGTCGCTCTTGTCACCAGCGGCGAGCATTACGGCGCCGTGCTGAACGCGGACTTCGATTACCACAAGTACCTTGAGACTCTGGCAGCCGAAGGCATGAACTACACGCGCCTGTTCGGCGGCAGCTACCGGGAGATTCCCGCGAAGTCTTTTGGCATCCGGCGCAATACGTTGGCGCCCGCGCCAGGCCGATTTGTCGCGCCATGGGCCAGCGCCGGCGGGAATAAGTTCGATCTCGACCGGTGGAACCCGGCGTACTTCGCGCGCTATCGCGATTTTCTGTCCGAAGCAGCGAAGCGCGGCATCGTGGTGGAAGTAACGCTGTTCTCTTCGTACTACCAGGAAGCACACTGGCAGATCAGCCCGTTCAACCCCGCGAATAACATCAATGGCACGAAACCGATCGATTGGAAATGGCTGCACACGCTCATAAACGGCAATATCCTGGCCTGCCAGGAGCGCTACACACGCAAGCTGGTGCGCGAGGCGAATGCTTTCGACAATGTGATTTTCGAGATCCAGAACGAGCCGTGGTCGGACCGCGGAGAAGTGGAAGACGTCGTCAACCGGTATCTGCAGCCGCCCGCCCGCGACAAATATCCGAATTCCATCGATGTGGCGGATCCGAATTCCACCGCCTGGCAGGCGATTGTGGCGAGTTGGATCTGGAGCGAGGAACGGACGCTCGCAAACCGCCACCTGATCGCGCAGAATTACTGCAATTTCGGCCTTTCGGTGCGGGAACTGGTGCCGGGCGTCAGCATCGTGAACTTTCACTATGCGTATCCGGAAGCCGTGCAGGTGAATTATGGCCTCGGCAAGGCGATTTCGTACGATGAAACGGGTTTCCTGGGCCGGGACGACGCCGTGTACCGGCGGCAGGCCTGGAACTTCATGCTATCGGGTGGAAGCGTCTTCGACGGACTGGATTATTCGTTCAGCGTCGGGCATGAAGACGGAACCGACACGCAGCCGAATGGTCCCGGCGGCGGAAGCCCGGCACTGCGGCGTCAGCTTCGCGTGCTGAGCGAGTTCCTGCAAAAGCTGCCGCTCGAGAGCCTGGGGCCGGACACGCACGTGGTGAAGCACGCGGCAGGCGTCTACGCCCGGGCGCTCTCCAGTCCGGGAAAGGTATATGCCATTTACTTGGACGGATACGGCAACACCGCGCTGACGCTCGATCTGCCCGCGGGCAAATACGCGGCCGAGTGGATCAACGTTGAAAACGGCAACGTGCAGCGGACGGAGGACTTCCGTCACGCTGGCGGTGAGAAGGTCCTTCAGTCGCCCGCCTTCGGCAACGGCATCGCCTTGCGGTTGGATAGGACGCCGTTACTCGTGCCGCAGGGCGCTCAGGGGATCGGTACGCGCGGCGCGCCGGGCGGGAATGAAGCAAGCCGTCAGCGCGACGGACAGCAGTAAGACCGCAACGGCGGCGTACGTTTCCGGATCGAACGCACTCACGTTTATCAACAGGCTGCTCAAAACCCGCATCGAGGCCAGGGCGGCGAGCAGACCGATTCCCAAACCGGCGGCCACCAGCACGACTGCCTGGCGCATGACAAGCCTTAACACACTGCCCGGCTGCGCGCCCAACGCCATGCGAATGCCGATCTCGTGCCGCCGGCGGCTGGCCGCGAACGAGACCGTTCCGTACACTCCAACCACGGCCAGCAGCAACCCGAGGCCGCCCAAAACGCCTGCCAAGGCGGCACCCATTTTGATGAGGAAGAAGCCGTTGGCGCCTTCGAGAGCTTTTTCCATGGTCATTACGTCGTAGACGGGCAAATCCGGCGCCAAGTCGCGCACCAGCGCCTCAACCGCGGGCACCAGGCCTTCCGCCGACCCCTCGGTTCGCAGTTGCAGCACGTGAACGGACTTATAAACCTGGGTCTGCGGCAGGAAGAAGTACATGCCCGGTGGTTCAAGGAGTGCCGTCAGCTTGGCGTCCCGGACCACACCCACCACGGTGACTAATGGCCCGGAAGCGCCCTTGTAGCTGAATCGTTTGCCGACCGCGTCCTGATGCGGCCAGAACCGCTCGGCCATGGTGCGGTTCACGATGGCGACTGGCGTGGAGGAAGCCGTGTCGCTTTCGATGAAGGCGCGTCCCGAGAGAATCGGCATGCGCAAGTTGGAGAAGTAATCCGGACTGACGCAATTCAAGGGAGCGCCGGGCACACGGGTGCCGGGGGGAACGGGCCGGCCTTCCGCGTACACCTGTGCGCCGTCGCTGTAGTAACTCATGGGCGGCGCAAACGCGAGGCTGGCCGACCGCACTCCGGGCAGCGTTTTAGCGCGGCGGAGCAACTCGCGGAAGAAAGCCTCGGCACGCGATTGGCTGTAGCCTTGCAGGCCGGGATCGAGCCCCACGTTCAGGACATTGTGCGGATCAAAACCGAGGTCGATGGATTCCGCACGCGTGAGGCTGCGCGTGAACAGGCCCGCGGCGACCAGTATGATCAGCGAGCCGGCCACCTGTGACACGACCAATCCGTTGCGGAGAAGATGACGCCTGCCATCGCCCGCGATGCCCCGCCCGCCTTCGCGGAGCGATTCGTTCAAGCCGGCGCGCGAGATGCGCCACGCGGGCGCCAGACCCGCGATCACGCCCGCCAGTACGGCCGCCGACGCAGTATAGGCAAACACCCGCCAGTCAAAAACCAGCGCCAGTCGCACCTGAAAATCGCCAATCGGCCGCACACTCTCCAGACTGCGCACCACCCAGTTTCCGAGCAGCGCGCCGCCCACACCGCCGGCCAGAGCCAGCAGCAGGCTCTCGGTAAGGAGCTGGCGCATCAAGCGTCCGTGCCCGGCTCCCATGGCGGCCCGCACGGCGATCTCCTTCTGGCGCGCCGCGGAGCGCGCCAGCAGCACGTTCGCGACGTTAATGCACGCCACCAGCAACACCAGGCCAACCATCACCAGAAACACGGTGACGACGAGTGGCATGGTGTTCGCCACCGCGGGTTCCGGCCGCGCGAGATGCTCTGGAACCACGCGCACGATTTGACCCTTATCGGCTTCCGGGTAAGCGCGCCCCAGGCGGTCCCCGATCACTTGCAGGGCGGCTTGGGCCTGTTTCACGCTGACTCCCGGTTTCAGGGTCGCCAATACCCGCACTTCGCGATCGTCGCGGGAAGTGAAGAAGTCCGTATGGGAACCCAGCCGCAACATGCCGATCGGGAGGTAGGCATCCATCTCCACTACGTTGTAGGGGCCGTGAAACTCCTTTGGCACAACACCGATGACGGTGACTGCGTGCCCGTCCAGGCTGACACTTCGGCCGATGATATTCGGGTCGCCGCCAAAGCCGCTGCCAGTAAGTGTGACCCAGCACGACCAGCTGTCCAGTTCCCGGCGCATCTCCCTCGCCAGGCATGATGAGCCGCCCGGCCGCGGGGCGAATGCCCAGCATCGTAAAGAAGTTACTTGGCACATAACTCGCCAGTAACCGGTCGGCATGCCCTTGGAAACCAAGGCCCACCAGACCGATTACGTAGCCCGTCATGTCCGCGAACACATTCGAGTGCTGGCGATAGTCCAAGAAGTCCGGGTAAGAGAGCTGGTTTGGGTCGCTGTTGGCTCGGCTCTGGATAGCGACCACTGTCAGACGGCCGGCATTCTTCACCGGCAGCGGACGGAACATGAACGCATTGCCCAGACTGAAAATTGCCGTATTAGCCCCGATGCCCAACGCCAGCGTCAGGATGGCCAGGGCCGCGAAGCCCGGATCCTTGCGCAGCATCCGCGCGCCAAATCGTATGTCCCGCCACAGGCTTCGCATGCAGTCAGAGTGTCCTTTATCACACGCTATCACACGCTTCTACGAAGCGGCAGGCGGTTTTGTTCGGAGCAGGGCGTGGGAGCAGACCCTTTCGCTATGATAGACTCCTAGCGTGCTGAATAACAGATTGGCCCATGCCGCAATCCTTATCTCAATCGCTTGCCTATGTTATTTCGCGGCACTGAGTTGGAGTCAAGCTGGCTCGTCCCCGCTTGGCGTAGCGCCACCGCCTGGCCAAAGCTGGCACGTTCAGGCCAACGATAACTTCGACCAGGACGATTCCATTAACCAGGCGCTCTGGAATGGCGGCACGGGCGGCGGCATGCCGTCAGGCTTCTGCGGTATAGTCGCCACGAGCTGCGGTTACACTGGCGAGGACTGTAAGAGTTACTTCGGCACCTACCCGAATCCGCCGTTTGAAACCATCGACCGCGGAGTGGGGCTGGCCATTCAAGCGACGCACGCCGCGCCGGGCAACCGCAAGTACTATGACAACAAGATGGCCGACATCCAGAGCTACGGGAAGATAACCGTCCACGCGGGATCTTTCGTCGAGTGGCAAGCCAGGATGCCGACAGACCGGCAGGGTGAAGGTGATGGCTGGCACGTTGACCTTTGGTGCACGACACTCAGCCGAAATCAGTGTGACGATTCATCCGAGGTGGATGTTGCCGAGAAGGTCCTAAGCGTGGCGAACAGTTCAAAAGCTTTCTACGTCGTCCACGACCAACCGATGGGACTCGAAACGGTCATTCAGGTTGGCTATAGCGCGCCGGGAAGTCTTGACCTCTCGGCTGGCTTTCATACCTACGGGCTGGCCTGGCGCAATGACCACCACGGCAAGCAAGGCTCGCTGGAGGCGTACATCGATGGGAAGCCCATCGTGAACCATCCTGTGCCGATTAATGATCCATCATGGGGTAGCGGGGCGTACTGCTACGCCGGATGGATGCAGCAGGAGTTGGGCGCTTGGGGTGACGGCGCTCATATCGACTCGCACACCTCCTCGAAGGACCCGCTCTACATCAAGCGCTTCACGGTTTGGAAGGCGTACTGAGTCATTCGTATCTTAATGCCACCAGCGGATCGATTTTCGTGGCTCTCTGCGCCGGCGCGTAGCTGGCGGCCACGGACACGGCGATCAGCAGCACCGGCACGCCGGCGAACACCAGCGGATCGGTGGCGGTCACGCCGTAAAGCATGCTGGACAGGCCGCGGGTCAACAGCAGCGCCGCGCCCAGGCCGATGGCCGCGCCAATCAGCGAGGTGACCAGCTCGTGGCCCACCACCAGGCGCAGGATATGCGAGCGGCTGGCGCCCAACGCTACGCGCACACCGATTTCGTGGGTGCGGCGGCTCACCGTGTAGGCAGTCAAGCCGTAGATTCCGACCGTAGCCAAAGTCAGCGCGAGCGCGGCAAATACCGCGAGCATGAGCATGGAGATGCGGCGCAGCATGAGCGAATCGGAAAGCACTTGCTCCATGGTGCGCACGTTGGAGACGGGCTGCTCGGAATCGAGCTTCAGGACTTCACGCCGCACGGCGGAGGTGAGGGCGGCAGGATCCCCATCGGTCCGTATCGCGATTGCCATGGAATCCGCGGCGTGCTGTTGATGCGGCACGTAGACGGCCGGGTCGACGGGCGCATCGAGGCCGTAGAGTTTGGCGTCCGCCACGACTCCTACGATCTCATTGGGCTGGCCGCCGAAGATGAGGTGCTGCCCTAGCGGGTTTTCATGCGGGAACTCTTTGTGGGCCATGGCCTCGTTGATGAGCGCCACAAGCCGCGAGTCCGCATCGTCATGCTGGTCGAACAGGCGCCCCCGGCGTAAGGCGATTCCCATGGTGTTGAAATAATCCGGCGTCGCAATGCGGTAATCCGCCAGCGGCTCCTGGCCTCGCGGAGGGGCCGGGCGGCCTTCGACCGAGTAGCTGTTCACGCCGATGCGGAACGGGAGTATCGAAACACGCAGCGGCAAAAACAGCACCGCGCCGGCGGAGCGCACGCCGGGCAAATCGTCCAGGTGCTGGATGAGGTTCTTGTAGAAGGTCGCACGCTTGAGCGGTGTATCGTACTTGACATCCGGCAGGCTCAACTCCATGGTAAGCAAGTGAGAAACGCGCACGCCCGGGTTAACATCCATCACGCGCACGAAACTGCGCAGCAGCAGCCCCGCGCCCACACACAGGAGCACCGCCAGGGCGACTTCTGAGGCCAGCAGGAAACTGCGAATCCGGTGCGATCCACCGGCGCTTTCCGAGCGTCCGGCGGCTTCCTTCAGCGTGGTATTGAGGTCCGTGTGGGACAACTTCCAGGCCGGCGCCAGGCCGAAGAGAAGACCGGTGAAAAGGGAGATGCCCACGGTGAAGGCCAGCACGCGGAGGTCGATGCTCATGGATTGCAGCATCGGGAACATGTCGGGCACGATGCCGCGCAGCAAACGCACGCTGTAGTTTCCTAAGACCAGCCCCACCAAACCGCCGGCGCCGGCGAGCACCAGGCTTTCCACCAGCAGTTGGCGGACGATCCGGCGGCGCCCCGCGCCCAGCGCGCCGCGGATGGCGATCTCCTTTTCGCGGGTGGCGGCGCGCGCCAGCAGCAGGTTGGCCAGGTTGGCGCACGCGATCAGCAGCAGCAGGCCGACTGCACCGAGCAGGATCAGCAGAACCGGACGGATGCGGCTGCTGTACATCTCCGCGATGGGAAACAGCGTGACGCCCCAGCCGGTATTGGTTGCGGGATAGGCGCGGTCCAGGCGCCGGGCGATGACCGTCATCTCGGCGCGCGCCTGGGCCAGCGTCACGCCCGGCTTGAGCCGCGCCACGATGCCGTAGTTGTGATTTTCGCGCTCGGTGCTGTTCGGATCGATGGCGGTCGGAAGCCACAGATCCGCTTTCACCATCTCGCCCAGGCTATGCGGAACGACGCCCACGATCGTGCGCGGGACGCCATCCACGATCAGCTTGCGCCCGGCAATCGACGGATCGGAATGAAAGCGCCGCTCCCACAAACCGCGGCTGATCAGCACCGCGGGCGGACCGCCGGGACGGTCTTCCTCCGGGAGGAAATTGCGGCCGATGACGGGCTTGATGCCCAGCGCCGGCAGGAACTCACGCGATGCCTTGGCGGCCGGCACACGCTCCGGCTGTTCCGCGCCCGTGCCGCTGATGTTCAGGCCGTACTCGGGAATCGCGAAGGCCGCCGACATGTCTTCCAAGGAATGGGCCTGCCGCTTCCAATCCAGGTAGTCGGCCGGACTCACGGGCATCTGGCTGAAGCCCGATTTAAGCAGCGTTCCCCAGATCATCACCACGCGGTCAGGGTCCGGAATGGGCAGCGGTTTGAGCAGCACCGCGTTGACCATGGTGAAAATGGCGGTGTTGGGGCCGATACCCAGCGCCAACGCCAGGACGGCTACGGCACAAAACCCCGGATTCCGCGACAGGGTTCGCAGGCCATAGCGAAGATCTTGCCAGAAGAACTGCACACTTCCTCCTAACCATCAAACTAACGCAGCACCACAGCGATTTGTTCCGCAGAGCGCTTGCTAACGCGCGCGGCTCATCTCGTTCTGAGCCGCGACCGTGAGGGAGTGGCGCCCGCTCGTCATCGGCCTACATTTCACACAAATGACGATACACCAGAGCGACCGGCAGTCCCATCACGTTGAAGTAACAGCCCTCGATGCGCTCGATAAACTTGGACGCCAGCCCCTGGATGGCATAGGCGCCGGCTTTATCCATAGGCTCGCCGGTGGCGGCATAACCGGCGATCTGCCGGGGCGAAAGCGGAGCGAACCAAACGCTGGTTTCGGCGCAGTCTTCGATGCTGCGCGCCTCCGACCGCAGGCAGATGCCGGTGAGCACTTCGTGCCGGTTTCCGGACAGCGCCTCCAACATGTGGACGGCCTCCTCCGCATCGCGAGGCTTGCCTAGGATCTCGCCTTTGATGACCACCGTGGTGTCGGCCCCCAGTACGATTTCGCCCGGTGCGGTCGCGACCGCTGCCGCTTTTTCCCGCGCCACGCGCAGAACATAGTCGCGCGGAGGTTCGCCGGGGTACGGCGCCTCGTCCACGTCCGCAGGCCGGGTTACGAAAGGAATACCGGCCTGCTGCAGGATCTGGCTGCGGCGGGGAGAGCGGGAGGCTAACACGAGCATCCCTTCATGTTAGGGGATCAGGCCCCCGGCCGGCCGTGCCCGCTACATTCAACCCGCGGACTTGTGAGAGTTCAGCACCTCGCGCACCTTACGCGCCAGGGTGTCGGGCAGGAAAGGCTTCTGCAGGAACGGCGCGCCGGATTCCAGAACACCGTGATGCGCAATGGCCTCGTCGGTATAGCCGGACATGAACAGCACTTTTATGTTGCCGTGCAGCGCGCGGATCTGTTCGGCCGCCTGCGGACCGCTCATCTCGGGCATCACGACGTCGGCCAGAAGCAGGTGAATGCGGCCTTTGTGTTCGGCGGCCAGGCGAATGGCCTCTTCACCGCGCACCGCTTCCAGCACGTGATATCCGCGGGCGGTCAGGACCTCGCAGATCAGCCTCCGAACGCGCGCCTCATCCTCCAGCACCAGGATTGTCTCACTGCCTCGCGGCAACTCGGGACGCGCCTTCGTGGAGGATCCCGCACCCGCTTTGCCTTCCGCCGATGGCAGGTAGATCTTCACCGTGGTGCCGCGGCCCGGCTCGCTGTAAACCGAAATCGCGCCGCCGCTCTGCTTCACGATGCCGTAAGCCGTGGCCAGCCCGAGTCCCGTGCCCTTCCCGGGCGCCTTGGTAGTGAAAAAGGGCTCGAACAAGTGCGCGATGGTTTCCGAGTCCATGCCCATGCCGGTGTCGCTAATGGCCAGCACCACGTAGGCACCTGGTTTCAAGTCCACGTTCGGTCCGGCATAGGCCTGGTCCACGTGCACGTTGGCGGTCTCGATGATCAGCTTGCCGCCGCCAGGCATGGCGTCGCGCGCGTTCACCACCACGTTCATGATGACTTGCTCGAGCTGTCCGGGATCGGTATGCACGGCAGCCGGGCCCGCGCCCGGTACGGTGATCAGTTCGATATCCTCGCCGATCAGCCGGGAGAGCATCTTCTCCATGTTCACGATCAGCGTGTTCAGTTGCACGGCGCGCGGCGTGAATGGCTGCCCGCGGCTGAAGGCCAGCAGTTGATGGGTAAGGGCGCCCCCGCGCTCCGCTGCCCGGCGGACCTCTTCCAGCGCCGTGCGCGTTGATTTGTCCAGATTCCGGCCGCCGAGCAGCAGGTCCGCATAGCCCGTGATGATGGTCAGCAGGTTGTTGAAGTCGTGCGCCACGCCGCCTGCCAGCCGGCCGACGGCTTCCATCTTCTGCGCCTGGCGGAATTGCTGCTCCAGGCGGCTCCGCT
>Ga0335078_10010911_pt1 | contig 13459 bp, 9 predicted proteins | sample Lox_Sample_32_FD_206711 | JGI IMG/M metagenome (GOLD analysis project Ga0335078, IMG submission 206711) | Soil microbial communities from Loxahatchee National Wildlife Refuge, Florida, United States - Lox_Sample_3.2 | ecosystem: Environmental > Terrestrial > Soil > Wetlands | place: USA: Florida...
AGCGCGCGAGTCCGGCGTTGTTTTGGATTGCCAGCCGTTGTCGGCCTGGTATTTCTGCATGGCCGCTTGAGTTGCGGCATCCCAATTTCCGGAAGCCTTTCCCGATAAGTAATGCTCGCGAATGAGAGCTCCCTGGATCTGCTCGGCCCGCTCGGAATCGATCTTCTGCTGTCCTCGTTTGCGCGAAGTAGCCGTTTTGCGCGACTTCTTTTTCTTACCCGTCGGGTGATGAGCTGCGGTATGAGCGCTAGGCTTCTTGGCTGGAGGAGTAGTGTCCGCATGCGACAAGACGGTCGCCAGCGCCATCGTACAGCCCAAAATCAGCAACTTTCTCATGCAGAAATCCACCAGTAGTTCACCCCAAAGCCAAAGACTGGCACTAGTATGATGCGGGATTCGCAAAACCCGTGCCAGTCTCTTAAGTTGCAGTCCGGTTACGGAAGTGTACCGGCCAGGAAGATCGTTCCACCGTCGCGGCCAGCTCCGCGTTGACGAACAAGGAACACAACATCCTGTCCGCTCTTCAGGCCAGACGCAATCCGCGTGAAATCGTCTTCCGAATTCACTTGCTGTTTGTTGATTTCGAGGATCACGTCGCCGCGCGACAAGCCCACATCCTCGGCGAATGAGCCCGCTTTCACATCCTGCACGATCACGCCCTTGCCGGCAGGAAGATCCAGACGATCGGCCATCTCACTGGTTAGGGTATGAATCGTGAGGCCAAGTTTACTGGCCTTCGGCGTGGCTTCTTCCCCGCCCTCATCTTCTTCACCAAGCCTTGAGGCAAACAACTTGGCGCGATCTGCAACCGTCACTGTGGCGTCTTGCTTCTTGCCGTTGCGAATGAAACTGAGATCAATCTTGGACCCAGGCTTGCGGCTGGCAATGTCGGCAACGAGCTCGTCACCATTCTTTACCGGCTTGCCATCGATCGAAGTGATGGTGTCGCCCACTTTCAGACCGGCGGATTCGGCAGGCGTCCCCGCAATGACGTTGGCAATGGTCACGCCGTTTCCGCTGCCGTACACACGAGCGATTGCAGGATTTTCTTGTGCTGGAAATTCAATGCCAATCGAACCCCGTGATACGCGATGGTCGGGACTGATGAGCTGATTGTAGACGCCCACGATTGTGTTCGAAGGCAGGGCAAAACCGACACCGGCATAGGCATTCGTGTCGGTAAGAATTGCGGTATTGATGCCAATGACTTCCCCAGCCATGTTCACCAGCGGCCCACCGGAGTTGCCGGGATTGATCGCCGCGTCGGTCTGAATGAAAGACTGGAACTGGCGATTCTGAACAATGTTGCGCCCTTTGGCAGAAACTATGCCTGCGGTAACCGTTTCCTGCAAACCAAAAGGGCTGCCGACGGCCAATACCCAGTCGCCGACTTGCATACTGTCCGAATTGCCGAGCTTCGCGATCGGCAGGGGCTTGTCGACGTCAATTTTAATTACTGCAAGATCGGTTTCCTGATCGGTTCCGATCACCTTCGCGTCGTGCAAAACGGTCGGAGGATCATCTTGCAGCTTGACCTTGATGCGATCGGCTTTCTCGACCACGTGACGGTTCGTCACGATATAGCCTTTAGCGTCCACAATGACGCCGGAACCGAGTGAGCGCTCGCGGATCGGCCCCTGATTCTGTGGGCCTCCAAAAAAACGGTCGAAGAAGTCGTCGAAGGGATTCTGATCGTCGCCTTCGCCACCGCCCTGATCTGGCGTGCCACGGCGCCGATGGGGATTCTTGATGGTCGATTCCGTATTGATATTGACCACCGACGGCTCCAACTGCTTGGCAATCTGTGAGAACTGGTTCGAAAGCTGGGTAGGAGACGGTACCGTGAGAGGAGTGGGAGCATCGGAACTCTTTTTGCTCTCCTGTCCCTTTACTCCCTTAGAAATGATGGTTCCGATGAGAATGCCGATGGCCAGAGTGGCCAAAATCGTAAGAGTATAGGCGGGGCGATTTGCCTTTAGATGTTTCCAAACGCCGCCTGCTTGCGGATCCATACGTTCACTGTCCTCCATTTTCAATACTTTGCATTATACCGTCCCGGTTCTGTCCCGCGAGAATGATCGGTCTATCAAAGGTAGACGGCGTGCGCAGGAAAATGGCACAAACTGATTGGATGCCGACTGTACCAAAGACGGGACAACCTATGAGTAACTCGCCGGATTACGAATAACGTCCCCGCTCGCCTCGGCAGCCACAGACGTAACTCAGGCGGCTACGGGGGATTCAACAAGGATTTTGGGCTCCATTGTGATTTGAGAAGACAGGGAGCGAACGACGAGACAAATACGCTCGGTCTTTTCCAAGAGGCGAAGGCCCAGAGCGCGGCTCTCTTCTTTATAGATGATGAGTGCCGGGCGGATTGTGAGTCTCGTGAAGCGAAGACCGCCACCGTCCTTCTCGATTAGGCCATCTACAAAGACCTCGATGCCCTGGAATTCCAGCTTGGAAGCCCGCGCCACGGAGCGGAACGTTTCGATGAAGCAGGAGGCGACCGCAGAGAGCAAGAAGTGCTCCGGTGTCCAAAAGCCTGGTTCTCCGCCGAACTCTGGAGGGGCTCCGAAATGGATGAGGCGGGGTGTACCGTGCTCCCATTCGACGAAGCTGCGGTCGTGTTGATGGAATTGCGACCGGACCTGATAACTGTATTGCGATTCCATGGCTTACCTCCTGGCTCAAGGATGAAGCATCACGGGCCGCCGGCTTGTGATGGCGGTCACCGATGGTCGTGAGAAGGGTCACGGCATGGACGTACCAAACCGCCGAGAATCAATCTCGAATAACCGGCGTGCGTACGTTCCCCGCCGGGCGGGAGGCAGGCTATGTCGGACGACAAACGGGATATCCTGGAAGTGCTCAAGTTCGAATTGAATTTTCTTGAGCAGGGTGGCTATGGGCGTTCGGTCCGCACTCCATGGAAGCCGACATCGGTTTTTCTCGACTCTCCCTCCTGCATCAACTTCAACGATTCCGGCCGGCCGCATCCCTGCAAAGAATGCGTTCTGACAGACTTTGTTCCATTGCGGAATCAGGAGGAAGAGGTTCCCTGCCATCACATTCCGCTGAACGCCCAAGGCGAAACGGTTTACACCATGGAGCGGCAGCGGGAACAGTTGGAACTGGAAGAGGCTCTGAAGAATTGGCTGCGCGAGACCATCCAACGCATTGAGCGCGAGCGCGCCGGCAAGCTGCAACCCAACCAGGCCCGGGTTCAGGCCGCTCCCTAATTCCATCATTCAATTTTTGCTGCAAAGACTAGCCCAGGGTTTTCGCCCTGGGCTGAGTTGTCTGCTGGAGGTCTTCGTAGCAGACGGGTTGCGGTTGGCGCCCCTGAATCGAACGGGCGCCTTGATCATTAATCACCAGCGTGTGTGAGAACCTCCTCTTTGGCTCGCACAGACCACTCACCCTCGGCGACATAGCCGCGGTCATCGTAGGAATGGCCGGTAACGAGTCCGAGCACAAACCATCCCAAGACCAATGCCCCGATAGCGAAGATACTGTCGCCGATCATGCGAAGCCAGCGAAGGCGGCTCATCAGCGGAGTCTGGAGAAATTCGGAGGATCTTGCGTACCAGGTGCCGAATTCGACCGAAGCCCAGGTTTGCATTAAGCCGATCGGAAGAACGCTGATCAGAACCATCGCGGCCAAGCCAACGTTGATCGTCCAGAAAGCGAACCAGAGCGGAGCATTTTTCCACGCTTTGCCTGGACGAAGAGCTCGCAGGCAGAACAACATCAGACCCAAGCCGAGCATGCCGTAGACTCCGAACAACGCGGTGTGCCCGTGAACCGGGGTCGTGTTCAATCCTTGCATGTAGTAAAGAGCGATGGGCGGGTTGATCAGGAACCCAAAGAGCCCGGCGCCGACGAAATTCCAGAAAGCCACTGCCACGAAGAAATAAATCGGCCACTTGTAGGCAGCCAGCCAGATGTGCTGCTCCCGGGCACGAGCCAGACGGATGTTCTCCCAAGCTTCAAAGCCAATGAGAACAAGGGGAACGACTTCGAGAGCGCTGAAGACTGCTCCGAGGCCCAGAACGACATCGGGCGTTCCGGCGAAATAAAGATGATGGAATGTCCCGATAATTCCGCCGGAGAGAAAGATCACACTGGAAAAGAGCACACCGCGGGTTGCGGTCTCAATCGATAAGAGGCGCAGCCGCGTCAGCAGGAATGCGATGACCACGGTGGCGAAGACTTCGAAGAATCCTTCCACCCAGAGGTGCACCACCCACCAACGCCAGTATTCCGCGGTGACGAGATTGCTGCGCTGGCCATACATCAAGCCTGCCGCATAGAACAGTGGGATGGCGATGCTGGAGATCACGAACATTGTCAGCAGGGCGTGGTTGCTGTCCTTTTTCGCGAGAGCCGGTTTAAGGCCGCGCCACATGAGCCACAACCAGAAAAGCAATCCGACAAACAGCAGGATCTGCCAGAACCGGCCGAGGTCGACGTATTCGTAACCTTGAGTGCCAAACCAGAACCAGAGATTCCCAAGCTTGTGTTGAATGCTCATCCATTCGCCAGCGAGCGAGCCGACGACGACCAGCAGGAGTGCACCGAATAGCGCGTTCACACCTAAGCGCTGGCCTTTTGGTTCGGCTCCGCTCACAGCAGGAGCGACGTAGAGACCGGTCGCCAGCCAGGACGTCGCGATCCAAAAGATTCCGATCTGCAAATGCCACGTTCGCGTGACTGCGTAGGGTAACCACCGGTCGAGTGGAATACCGTAGAATCCGGAGCCTTCGACGCCGTAATGCGCGGTGATCGCACCGAGACCGACCTGAACCACCCAAAGCGCAGCAACAACAAAGAAATATTTGAGAGTGGCCCGCTGAGAAGGAGTGGGTTGGAAACCAAGCAACGGATCGCGGTCCGGCAAGAGATCCTCAGCCACCGTTCGGGGTTGCGAGGCGAAATACCAGACCATTCCGCCTACGCCGGCGAGCAGTAACACGAAGCTGATCACGCTCCACACGATCGCGGCGCCAGTCGGTTGGTTGCCGATCAGCGGCTCATGCGGCCAGTTCTGCGTGTAAGTGACCTCTCGCCCGGGACGGTTGGTCGAGGCTGCCCAAGCAGTCCACCAGAAGAAAGCACTCATCGCCCGCTGTTTTTCCGGATCATTGAGAGCGTTTTTTGGGATCGCGTACGCGTTGCGGCCATTGCTGAAGATATCTACGTAATAGAGATTCAGCTGCTCGAAAGCTGCAGAGCGCAGAGGATCAACCGTGATCGTCCCCGTGGTTCGATCATAGGTATTTCGCCGGAGGACCGACTGCAAGCGCTCGCGGAGGCCAGCTTGTTGCTCAGGAGAAAGCGCTGCATAGTTGATCGCGCCGGTTTCTCTCGCCCACCCGTCAAGCAGGATTGCGCATTCCCTGTGCAACCAATCCGCCGTCCAGTCAGGCGCAACATAGGAACCGTGTCCCCAGATCGTCCCTACTTCCTGGCCTCCGATCGACTGCCACACGTTCTGCCCATCCTGGATGGTTTCACCCGTAAATAGAACTTGGCCGTCCGTCGTCAGGACACGACTGGGAATAGGCGGCGCGCTACGAATCACCTTGAGTCCCACTCCTCCGAGAACGCTAAACGAGACAATGAGGACAACCGTCAGCGCAATCCAAAGTTTTCGGTAAGACATTTCTTTCTCCTGTGAACTGGTGAGTTTGCTGTTCTAGCGCGCAGCCGCGAGAGTTTGTTCCTCGATCTGTACGGCGCGGGGAAAGAGGATATTGTTCTCAAGATGAATGTGCTGGTGCAGATCAGCCTCGAATGTCTGCAGCGCCTGGTAGAGCGTTCGATAGCTGAAACAGGCGTCCTCCGGCGGAGCGAAGTCGCGGCTGGCGTTACGAATTTGGCGAAGCGCTTCGCCAGCGCCGTCATGCTCCTGCATCATCATGCGCACAGGGTTTTGCACGGTGCTGAACGGCGGAGGAACGACCGGCTCTCCCTGGAGCACCGCTTCTTCCATGCGAACGATATAGGGAAAGAGGATGTTCTCTTCCTTCATCAGGTGAAGCGTGAGCTCCTGGGTGAGCCCATGGAAGACTTCCTGAATGTCCATCAGTTCCGGATGATTCGATCCGTGAACGCCGCAGACCTTCTTGAGCAGGGCTTGCAATCTCGCGGTCTCTTCGCGAGTGAACTTGTGATGGGTGCGAACGATGTGATCAATCAGTTCCGATAAGGACCCGGAGGGCAGATTGGCTGGAACTGGCGCCGGATCTGAAGCCTCGTTCTCGAGTGCCTTTACGACTTCACTGATCTTCAACCCTGCCAGTGAGCAGGCTTCATTCAGGGACTTCTTGCCCCCACAGCAATAGTCGATACCCAATTTCTCAAATACACGCGTGGCATTCGGGATCTCTACTGCCAGTTCGCGCACTGTTTTTTCCTTGTTCACATTCATGACTCTCCTCCGTCGATTTGAAGATAGGATCTGCCGGGAAATCTGGATGTGACATTTGTCACACAGATCACAGATTCCAGTGATGGGTAGCCGCGAGAGAAGTGATTGGCGTTACTCGGGCTGTTGGAGTTCGGCTTCGAGCGCAGGAAGATTGGGGATCAGGACGGTCCGGCCGCTTATCTGGATAAGACCGTCCGCTTGGAAACGACTAAGATTGCGCGAAACCAACTCTCTCACGGTGCCGATCTGTGAAGCTAGTTCCTGATTGCTGGCCGGCAAAGTGACCTCTATGCCTGAAGCGGCTTTCTTGCCCTCCCGCTGGGCTGTGCGCACCAGAAATGATGCAAGGCGGCTTCGGACCGTAGTGAAAGAAAGTTCCTCAATAATGCCAACCAAGCGCCGCAAGCGTCCGCCGACGATCCGCAGCACCTTCAGAGCAACTTGCGGGTGAGTAAGGCAGAGAGTCTGGAAATCTTGCTTGCTGACGAACAACAAGGTAGCGTCGTCCAGAGCGGAAACGGACGCGGGATAGTTGCCGCCATCAAATACCGGCAACTCTGCGACGGAACTGCCTGGACCCTCAATGTTGAGGACCTGTTCGCGCCCATTGGCAGAACTCTTGAAAATGCGCACGTGTCCTGACTCAACGACGTAAAGGCCGGCACAGGGTTCGCCTTCGCCGAAGACCATCTGCCCTGGAGAGTAATGTCGAGCGACGGCACGTAATGCCAGAAAATCCAGCTCACTCTCATCGAGCCCGGAAAAAATGGCCACTTTGGCGAGAGTAGCGGCAGGACTAGTTCGCGTCTCAGCCATACAAGACATTTTAATCGGCTCAACTCAGTGCGCGTGCTTGGGCTCTTTGAGAACAGCCATTCGCGGCTCGTAAATGCAGAACGGCTCCTCGTCGAGGTAGTCGCCGGTCGCGGCAAAAGCGCGAGCGCGACAACCCATGCAGACGTTGCGGAACTCGCAGCCTCCGCACTTTCCTTTCAGGTTATTAGTGTCGCGGAGTGCATTGAATACCGTCGCGTTTTCCCAGATGTCGGTGAAGGTTTGCTTGCGCAAGTCACCGGCGATGACCGGCAAGTACCCGCAGGGGAAAACTTCGCCTTCATGCGAGATAAAGCAAACACCCGTACCAGCAAGGCAGCCCTTCGTCATGGCATTCATATCGCCGGGATGGCCCGTGTGATGACCACCGGGGTGACCTTGAGGCTTGAACGAGATTCCCGTCGCGCCCGGCATTGCCATTTCAGTCGGGCCGATCGCGGAAGGGTCCGGTCCGGCTTCGATTTGCGACTCATGCGCGCGGGCAGCGGCTGCGGCAGACCGGTGCTCGGCAGCCCGGCGTTGGCGCACCACTCGAAAATAATGCGGAGCGCAGGTAGCCTTCAGTTCAATCCCGCCCTCCAGAGAACGATCGTAGAACCAGTTCAGCATGGCTTCGTATTCTTGCGGGGGGACCATCTGTTCGGCCGCAATGTCCACGCCACAGCCGACTGGTACGAGCAAGAACGTGTGCAGCGCATCGGCTCCCAGGGACTTCGCTAATTCCAGAACTTCGGGAAGCTGTTTTGCGTTGTGACGGGCAATGGTGGTGTTGATTTGCACCGACATGCCCAGCGCCTGCAAATTCTTCATGCCTTGCACGGCCGCGTTGAAAGCACCAGGGATACTACGGAAGGCGTCATGCGTGGCGGCGTCCGCGCCATCAAGGCTGATGGAAACCCGCTTGATGCCGGCATCGACGATCATGCGAGCGACTTCCTTGGTCACGAGCGTGCCGTTAGTTGCGAGGGCTACGCGCAGGCCCTTGTCTCGGGCATGAGTGGCCAATTGAAAAATATCTGAGCGGTACAGCGGCTCTCCGCCACTGAGCACGAGAATCGGGTTCCCGGCCGCTGCGATCTGGTCGATAATGTTCAGCGCGGTTTGGGTCGGAAGATCCCGTGGAGAACTGAGTTCGGTGGCACTGGCGCGGCAGTGGATGCAACGCAGATTGCAGCCCTTTGTGACCTCCCAAAAAATGAGGCGCGGCTTATTTTCGCCTGCATCATGTCCATTCCCATGTCCGTTGCCATTGCCCGAAGTCATCGGCGCTCTCCTTCCTCGCAGAACCGTAGGTGGTATTCACCCCTGGCTAAGAAGATAGAGAATCGGTGAACAACGGGCCGTGATTCGAATCACGGGAATTTGTGATGTGTATCACACAAGTAAGTGGCTGAAAAATAAGGCATTGCGATCGCGCGGTTAGAGCGGACCGTCACTCGAGTAAGGCGAGCGTCAGGAGTACTCGGGTTTATGGTCCGACACCGCCGTTGTGGCAATCGCTACAGGTGACCTGGCTCAAATCGCCAATATCTACCGGGTGTTTGAAAGAGGTGCCAGTCGCCGAAATCAGGCTAGTTGCGCCTTCCTGCTGTTCGAGCATCGTGTGGCAGATGTTGCAATCCTTGGGGACCACGCGTCCGTCAGCGCTTTGGTGCTGCCCGTCATGGCAGCGGAAACATCCCGGAAAATAGAAATGCCCGATGTTGTTGGGATGGGTTTTCCAGTCCAGCTTCATCTCGGGGAACGTGGTGCTCTTGTAGATGCGCTGCACTTCCACGATCGCCGCGCGAATCTGAGTGTCTTTTGTGTTTTCAAGATCCGGGTATTTCGCGTGATAGAACCCGTGCATATCCGTCGCGATCCGCTCGAGGGCCTCGGGCGTGGTTTTGTATTCGCCGGTAAGGACCGTGACCGCTTCCTGCTTGACGAACGGCAATGACCGATCCAGCCGGCCTTCGAAGAGCGCCTGATCCACGGCTCGGTCCGGCGGCACATAGATGTGCGTGGGGCGGTTATGACAATCCACGCAGTCCATGCGGCGTTTCGGCATCTTCTCAATCTGTTCTTTGGTCAGAGTCGAATCCTTCGCGACGTACTCGGTGATCCGCCCTTGCAAGTCTTTCACGTGAATGTAGGGAATCGTTTGGCGCTTGGAGTCGGTTGCGACGTATGTGATCTCATTGGCAATGTTCATGTGCCAGTGAATACCGGACGGGGCGCCAGTGGAGGGATCGCCACCGCCGGTGTGGATTAGCATGCGAACTTGTCGCGGAGAATTTTTCTCGTCGCTTGCAAAATGGGTGAACACTTTGAACTGCGCGCCATAGAACTTCCGTGGCCAGTGACATTCTTCGCAGGTTTCCGGAGCCGGACGCAGATCGTGCACCGGAGTGGGGATCGGGCGCGGATACGTTTTAAAAACCGTGGCGAACACTTGCCGGGCGCCAGACAATTTTGATTTCACGTACCAACCGGCGCCGGCTCCTACGTGGCATTCGACACAAGCAACCCGCGCATGTGGAGAAAGCTGATACGCCGTGAACTCGGGGTTCATCACCGAGTGGCAGAGCTGACCGCAGAATTGAACCGAGTCAGTGTACTCATAGGCCCTATAGCTGCCGACAACGCTCAAAAGAATGAACGCGATCACGAAACTGAAGAAGAAGGCAAAAGCGCCGCGTTGGCTGGGATCGTTGAAATCGATTTTAAGATAATGCGAGGCTTCTCCCGCAGCTTGCGTGCGACGGCGTCGGCGATCAAACCAGTAGCCAGCTGGGATTAAGGCAAGGCCAAGGATGAAGAATGCCGGCCCGACCATATACGCGAGAATTCCAACGTAAGGCGCAGGCTTTTCCGACAAAATGTCGATGAGGAATAAGAAGGAAATATTCGCGAGGCTGACCACAGCCAACGCGGCACCGGCCAAACTGATGGGGTTCCGAAACCAGATTCGAACTCTCGAAATCGCAGTTGCCTGATCAGGCAAGCCAGAGTTTTCCGGACTCATGCGTTCTCTCCGAACGTGCAGTCACAATTTTTGACGGTGCACAGGATTGTCCCCCAAGCCGGGACAAAATCCAAGCACCGATTAGCGGGACGACTCAACGGGCTCCGCCTCCGCTTTTTCCGGCTTGTGGCCGTTGGTCGATTCCGTCTCCGATTGCGGCCGTTCTTGCGGGACAGATTCCTGCGCCGCTTGCAACAAGGTCTCACCATCCAAGCCGTGCTCCTCGCGATAGTGGTCGAGCGACATCTTGCCGTCCCACCAGGCCCAGTTCATGGGATAAACGTCGGGGTCAAGAAATACCTGATAGAAATGCCAGACGATGATCGCCAGTGTCGCAAGGATCGCCTCATATAAGTGAATGGCGGTCGCGACATCCAGGAACCAACGAGGCAGCAGATTCCCGAAGAAAACTTTCGCCCAGAGCATGACGCCGGTGCTGGCCATCACGACCATGCCCCAGACCAGAGCCCAGTACTCGGCCTTCTCGGCATAGTTGAAGCGCGCGAATTCCGGCTTCTCGGAACCAAAGCCAAGGTAGAACCGAATTGTTTGCAAAACATCGAAGCCATCTTTCGGGACCGGGAGGAGGTCCTTCACCAAGCGTCGACCGCTGCGGGTGAAAATGGCGTAGCCGATGTGGTACATGCTTCCAGTGATAAGAATGACCGCAGCTACGCGGTGGGTGATGCTTCGCACTCTCTCACTCATTCCGAGTAACGCCGCGAACCACGAATCCGGGAACTTGAGCGCGAAGCCCGTGATGACAAGAGCAATGAAACTGGTCAACAGTGTTAAATGTTGGAAACGTTGATTGCGAGTCATGCGGGTGACTACCCGGTACTGGGCCTTGCGATGAGCAATCGCCTTCTTGCGCCAGATGATGAAGTTGTGCAGCACCATGCCGCCGATCACTACCACGATCATGCTGATATAGAGATTCCGGATCCATCGCACGGCCACGCTGCCAGTGTCGGCGGAGAGTGGTGCATCCACGTGAACTTTGGCGGCGACAAATTTCTCAGTGACCCCGGGATGGCACTGGCCGCAAGTCTTAACGAGGTTATGAGGATTGATGGTGGAGCGCGGATCGCTCGACGGCAGGATATTGTGCACTCCGTGGCAGCTGTCACAATTCGCAACCACTTGCGATCCGAGTTTGGAAGCAAGGCCATGATAGCTGGCCAGGTAAGTCGTCGCCCTGCGTCCCTGGAAACCGAATTCCTGGGTTAAGCGCACCCCCTCATGACAACGGGCGCAGGTTGTGAGCGCAACATTCTGCGCGTTCACCGGTGAATTCGGGTCCTTCGGCGACTTGATGGAGTGAATGCCATGACAGTCGGTGCAGACCGGCGCCTGCCAGTTTCCGCGAGCGATCGCCTGGCCATGAATGCTCTCGGCAAATTGTTGTTGCACCGGAGCGTGACACTTCGCACAAGTCGTCGGTACATTGAATTTGAAAATCGAGGACTTTGGATCATTGGCAGCCAGGATTTCGTGGGTCCCGTGGCAGTCAGTGCAGACCGCGGCTTTCTCGGATCCGGCTGCGACCGCCTTGCCGTGCACGCTTTCCTGATAAGACAGATAGGGCTGCGCGCTGTGGCCGCTAGCTTCCATTACGAATTTTTGCCCATGGCAGACACCGCAAGTTGCCGGAATATTCGCGTGATTCACCTTCGACTTCGGGTCGGAAGCGGCCAAAAGCTCGTGAGGGCTGCCGTGACAATCGACGCAAGTCGCAGCTTTGGCGTCGCCGTCCTTGATCGCCTTGGCATGGAAGCTGCGCTCATATGCAGCTTGCTGGTCCGCATGGCAGGTGGCACAGGAGACCTTTGCCGGCGTATTCTCGTGCGGCGAACTCTTGAGGTCCGTGTGGCAATCGACACACTGGAACATAGCGCCGTGCATCGAATCCTTGAACTTGTCCGGATTTACATACAGGCTGACGGGCTTGCCGTTGACGTCATGAGTCAGGGTTGAATCACCATGGCAGGCGAGACAATCCTCATTGGTCGGCTTGGGAGCGGGTTTCGAACCGGCGAATAATTGCGAAGAACTCAATCCAAAGATGAAAAGTATGAATGCCGCCCTGCTCCAAACCGCGCATGTGAAGTTCCAGCGCTTTCCTGACATCGTGTCGAGCCTCCCTGCTCGCCCACTACGCAGTTCCATTGTTCGTGGAGGGGCGGGGAAGCAGCAATGAGTCTTCTCACCGGCGGACGTGATGTACGTCACAAGTTTGAAGCCAGGAATAGCCCAGCCTGTGTGACAGATCTGGAAGCCACTTTCCGAGGCATTTGCCATCTCCGGTCACCCCGAAATGGTGGACGCTAAAAAGCGTACTTCAGCGAAAGCGTCGCGTTATTTGCGTGGAAGTAACGCGGGGCGGTAGGCCCTACAAATGAGCCTTCCGCGTACTGGTAGTAATTCCAGCCGGTGTTCCAACTGAGGTTGTGACCCAAGTCCACACTGACGTCTCCGACCGGTTGCTGATACCTGTAATTCAGGGCTCCGAGAGGCTGCAGAACATTGAACTGCGGTATCTGGCCATCGACGCTGGTGATGCTGTAGCCCGCGCGGGCTGTGACGCGCTTCACAGGCGCCACTCTCAGCGTGAACATCCCAAAGTGATTGTGGTTCACGTAATAAGAATTTGTGAGCAGAGGATTTCCCGGGTCGTTGGCCGCGCACGAACCGGCATTGGTTACCACTGGAAGAGACACGCCTAATGGCGGCGTGTCATTGAAGCAGATGATCGAGTTCTGCTGAAGGTCGTTGTAGTTGTAGGCAAGGTCCAGTCCGTAACGCTCGCGTGGCGTCAAGGATGCGGTAAAACCATAGTTCCGGTTATGACCTTGATAATTTGTGGTCGGGTCTCCGTTTGAATCATCGAGAACGTTGATGGAACCGCCGAGTACTGCCCAAGGACGCGGAGAGTAGCTGGTCTGGAAACGATATCGTTGTTCCTTTCGCGGCTCGACGCGAACGATGACATTGTCATAGTTCACGTTCTCCAGATCGAAGTTGAGCCGCAACCCGTGAACCGGCCGCGCCCACACGCCGAACAGGGCCGTGTATTCATGAATGTTGAAACGGTCTTCGTCGCCCGGGAGAAAATCGTTGAAATGCGTGAACTTCTGGTCGCCGTAACGGTAGCCGACGCGTGCACCGATTTTGCTGGTGAT
>Ga0335078_10010913_pt1 | contig 13456 bp, 14 predicted proteins | sample Lox_Sample_32_FD_206711 | JGI IMG/M metagenome (GOLD analysis project Ga0335078, IMG submission 206711) | Soil microbial communities from Loxahatchee National Wildlife Refuge, Florida, United States - Lox_Sample_3.2 | ecosystem: Environmental > Terrestrial > Soil > Wetlands | place: USA...
GGATGATCGCGGTGGCGGAGCGGGAGCTGGCTTACGTCCGCACCGGGCACCACAGCGCGACGTCGGGGGAGTGGCGGGACGCGGACGGGTTCATCGTGGCGAGCTTCGAGCAGCACGATGCCCGCGATGGCGCGCCGCAGCTGCATGTCCACAATGCGATCGCCAACCGGGCGCAGCGCGCGGACAAAGCGGAAACCGGCGACGAGAAATGGCGGGCGCTTCACGGTCACCCGCTGTTCCGGAACAGGCTGCGGATGGGCACGCTGGCCGAGCGGTTCCTGGCCCAGGAGCTGGAGCTGATCGGCTTGCTCAGCGTGCTCCGCGAGGACGGCCTGGCGCTCGAGGTCGGCGGCATCAGCGACGCGGCGATAGATGAGTTCAGCACGCGGAGCAAGGAGCTGCGGGACCGCGCTCGGGAGCTCGAAGCGGAGTATGTGCGGGACCATGGGCGCGCTCCGGGCAAGCAGGCGCGGTGGGCGATCAAGCAGCGGGCCGCGCTGGAGACGCGGGATTCCAAGGATCACAACCCGCCTCCGGCCGGTGAGCAGGTGTCCGCGTGGGCGCGCAAAGCGGAGCGGAGCGGGATCGGAGCGCTGTCCTCGCTTCACGAAGCAGCCGGGGCGTACTCGGCGGAGCACGAGCCGGGCACCGTGCCGGGCGAGGCGAAGCGGGCGCGGATCATCCGCGAGGCGGTGGCCGCCGTCCAGCGGGTGAATGCCACCTGGGACAGGTCGCAGCTGATATTCGAGCTCGGCCAGGTGCTGCCGCAGCTGCCCGCCGGCGTGGACCCGGAGGAGTACCTGAACGGCCTGGCGGACGAGGCGGTGTCGGGCCGGGCCGAGGGCGTCAACGTGCTGCAGGTCGCCCCGTCGCCGGACCTGATCGACGTGGCCCGGCTCGGCCTGCGCAAGGACGGGACCAGCATCTACCGGCCGCCCTTCCAGGAGCGGTTCTGCACCGCCGAGCACCGGGATCACGAGCAGCACCTGGTCGACGTGGCGGTCCTGCCGGTGCCGCGGCGGGTCAGCGCGGAGGCCGCGGCCGCGGCCCTGGCGGGCACGGACCTGGACTACTTCCAGCGGGAGGCGTGCCTGGGCCTGCTGACCTCGGCGCGGCTGATCAACTGCCTGGTCGCCCCGGCCGGGACCGGGAAAACGCACGTGATGGCCGCGTTCGCCCGGGTCTGGGCTGAGCAGGCGCGCGGGCGGGTGATCGGGCTGACGGCCAGCACCAACGCCGCCCGGGTCATGGCCGATGAGGCCGCCGCGGCCGGGGCGCGGATGGAAACGTTCAATATCGCCCGGTTCCTCGGCAAGATCAAGGACTCGGACGAGACCCGGCCGCACGTGCCGGTCTATCCCGGTGACGTCCTGGTGGTGGACGAGGCGACCCAGGTGTCCACCGAGGACGCGCTGCGGATCGCCCAGATGGCCCGCCGGTGCGGCGCCATGGTCATCGGCACGTTCGACCCGGGGCAGCTCGGGGCGGTCGACGCGGGCGGGATCTTCCCGCTGATCGCGGCCCGTCACGGGTCGTACCGGCTCACGGAGGTCCGCCGGTTCGCCCACGCCTGGGAGCGGGACGCCTCGCTGCGGCTGCGCGAGGGCGACGTGACCGCGCTGGCCGAGTACGCCGGCCGGGGCCGGATCTACCACGGCCCGCAGGACCGGGTGTTCGACGACGCGGTCTCGCTGTACCTGAACGGCTTCCTGGACGGCCAGGAGGCCCTGCTGATGGCCACCTCGAACGAGACCGCAGCCCGGCTGTCGGCCCTGGTCCGCGAGCGGCTGATCGAGCTCGGCCTGGTCGCCGCCGAGGCCGAGGTCACGCTGGCGGACGGGAACCAGGCCGGGCGGGGGGACCTGATCCGGGCCCGGCTGAACACCCGGATCGACGCGGACGGGCAGACGCTGGCCAACCGGGACGTGGTCCGCCTGGACGGCACGCATGACAGCGCTTTCGGGCGGCTGGCCGCGGTGCGGCGGCAGACCGGGCCGGACCAGTGGTCCAGGCCGTTCTTCGTCCCCGTGGCCTACCTGCAGGAGTCCGCCGAGCTGGCCTACGCGGGCAACGTCCACGTCGCGCAGGGCCGCACCGTCGACCGGGCTCACCTGGTGGTCGACGCCGGGGCTAACCGCAGCCTGGTCTATGTCGGCGCGACCCGGGCCCGGGAGAAGAACACGCTTCACGTGGTGACCGGGCCGCCGGACCCGGCACAGCCCACCCGGGCGGAGCGGGACGCCTATACCGCGGCGCAGATCCGCAGGCGGGCCGCGCTACGCGAGGCCGGGCGGCCTGACCTGGCCCGGGACATACGGCTGACGATGCCGGACCGGCCCAGCGACCGGCAGATGGCGCCATGGGAGGCCGTGCTCGCCCAGGCGCTGCAGCAGGACGAGCCGGAGCGGACCGCGCTGGAGGAGATCCAGGCCGCGCAGGACCACGCCACCCACACCGGGCACCTCCTGGAGCTGGTGGAGGCGTTCTGGCGGCTGGATGTGGTGCCGAAGATCGATGAGATGGTCCGGCAGCGGATCCCGGCCGCCGCCTACGAGCGCTATCTCCAGGACCCGGAGCGGCCCGCGTTCCTGCAGACGCTGAGGGCCCACGAGATCGGCGGCCGCCGAATCGAGGACGTCCTCGACGCGATCACCGCCGCCCCGCTCGACGGCCTGCGCAGCATCGCCGCGGGCCTGCACGGCAGGGCGGGAAAAGAGCCGGCCCCGCAGCGGGGCATGACGGCCGGATGGGCTGAGCGCGCCCCGCGGGACGCCACGCCGGAGATTGACGCCGGCGTGCAGATGATGCAGGCCCGGCAGGCCGAGCTCGGCCGCCAGCTCGCCGAGCGGCCCCCGCCGTGGGCCCTGGAAGCATGGGGCGTCCCGCCACAGGCCGGCGCGGTCCGGGAAGAGTGGCAGCGCCGCGCGGGCCTCGTGCAGTCCTACCGGGAAGCGGCCGGGATCACCGGTCCGGCGCAGGCGATCGGGCCCGTCCCGGCCGGGAAAGCTCACCTCGCCGAGGCGTTCCACGCCAGCGTGCGGGCGCTGGAGCTGCCCGACGAGGCGGCGCTGCTGAAGGCGATGGGCCAGGGTGATCTCGAGGCGGCCGTGGACGAGCACGACCGGGCCGCGGCCCTGGCGCCCCCCGACGTCCAGGCCGAGATCGGCGAGCGGACGGCTGACTGGGAAGCCGCCCAGGTCCGCGCTCACATCGCCGGGTTCGCCATGGATGGCGACGCCGCGGCGCAGGCCGAGGCCGACGCCCGGGACGCCGCCGCAGACCTGGCCGGGCTCGCCGTGGCCGACGCGGCCCGCCGGGAATGGGCTGAAGCCTACGCCGGGCAGGCCGAAGCGGCCAGGAAAGCCGAGGCCGAGCTCCGGCACCGGGACCAGGCCGGCCGGGCCGCCCAGGCCGGTGAGACCGCGCAGGAACGGCAGGCAGAGACCGAGGCCGAGTTCCTGGCCCGGCTCGGCAGGATCGTAGCCGAGGCCGACGGCCGCGAGTACGCCCCGCCAGAGCCCGAACCGGAACCGGAACCACGGGCAGAGCCCCTGCCGGAGGCGGAGTTCCAGGCGAAGCTCGGCCGGATCGTCCGGGGCTCGCAGCGCGATCGGGTCATCGAACCCGAGGCCGCGGCCGGCGAGCACGAGCGGACCGTGCTGGAGGAGATCCAGGCCGTCAGCGCCAAGGTTGACCAGCTGGCCCGGCAGGATGCCGAACGGGAGGCTGAGCGGCGCGCTGAGATGGACCAGGCCGGTATTGACGAGCCGGTGGTGCACGAGCCCGAGGCCGAGGCCTCGCTTGAGAGCTCGTGGCAGCCTGGCAACGCGCAGGGCCGCTACGAGGCGCAGGCCGAGAGCGACTACGAGCCCGAGATGGAGCTCTAGCGCGCCCGCCCCGGCGCGCGGAGGCCGAAGGCCCCGGACGCCGGGGAAGCGCGGCCGGGGCCTTCTGGTCGGGTCAGGCGGTCAGGTATAGCGCGGCGGCAGTGGCGGTCGCTGCCGTTGCCGCGCGGCCAGCTGGCAGCCGATGACATCGCACGGGACCGCGTGGGCGAGGCGGGACAGCACGCCGGGCAGCCACCGCTCGAAGAACCACAGGGCATCCTGCAGGGGCCGGCTGTCCGGATCGGCGTAGACACGGGTCCACTCGGTCATGAGGTTCGCCAGTTCCCAGACCGCCTCCGGGTGGTTTGCCCAGCACGGCGCCAGCCGGGACAGGTAGCCGGGCCACTGGACGCAGGCGACACGCTCGACCCAGGCCCGGACCTCAGCGAGCCGGGCCGCGTGCTCCTCCCTGCTCAGGCCCAGCCAGTACGGCGCCGCAGGATCGGCACCCTGGCGCCTGCCATTCGCCTCGTCTAGCTTCTCGCCGAGCTTCTTGAGCTCGAGGCGGATCAGCGCCTCCTGGCTGGAGCCCTCGTCCAGCCGGGCGCGGAGGCGGCCGGTCTCACCGGTGTAGCGCGCCAGCTGGCCGCGCAGCTCGGCGACCTGCGCGGCCAGCTCGGCGACCGGATCGGGCTCGGTCACGCAACCTCCAATTCGGGTTCCGGCTCGGGCTCGGGCACTCTTACTCCGCGGCCCGGAAAATCACCGGGGCGGGCATTTGCAAATGCTTCTCTCCCGCCAGGTCCCCAGCGGCGTTCTTCCAGTTCGGCGTGATCCGGGCCGCCGCCGGTCACCGGGGCGGCGGCGCGCGCCCACTGTTCCGCTAGGTCTGCCTCGGCGTGCTGGCGGCCGAGCTCGTACATCTCCCGGCAGAGCCGCGCGGTCTCATCAACCGTGAATCCGGCGGGCTCGCCGGCCTCAGGCGGTGTCATGAGGCGGCCTCGATCTCCGGTTCCGGAGCATCCGCCGGGCGCAGGAAGCCCTCTGCCGCGTGGCGCACGTAGTCGTGGCCGCCGGCCAGGCCGCATTCGGGGTAGCCGTCCAGTTGCGGGCCGGGCTGCGGGTTCGGGACCTGGCACTGCATATCGTGGTAGGTCCACGGGCGGCGCGCGCCGGCGCCGGGGCCGTGCGCTGAGTCCGGCGCCTTGCACTCCCGCTCCGGCCAGCCGCAGCGCGGCCGGGGGACGATCCGCGCGGGCCGGGCGCGGCTCACCGGGACTCACCGCCGGTGCTGGCGAGCGACGGAGCGGCGGAGTCCGGGACACGGGCCGGGGCTTCCTGTGGGCCGGGGGCGTCCCCGGCCGGGATCTCATCCGGGCCGGAGAGGCCGAAGAACTGCGCGGACCATGGTGAAACGTACGCCGGAGCCCGCCGGTTCAGCCGGGCCAGGCCGCGGCGCTTCCACGCGGGCCGGATCTTCACCACGACCGGGTTGAGGTTCATCCGCAGCACCAGGGCACGCCAGTCCGGCAGGGCGCGCAGCAGCTCCGGCGGGACCACCCGGGCCTGATCCTTGTCCTCGCCGATCGCCACTGACCCGCACAGCCGGGAGGCCTCCTCCAGCATGTCCGCGTCGCTGGAGCCGCCGAGCAGGATCTTGGTCCCGCAGGTGGCCCAGATCGTGGCCGCGCCATGCTCGCCCCACCGGTCAGCGAACTGGCTCAGGCTGTGCGCCACCGGCATGATCAGCACGCCCTTACCAGCGCTGTCGGACAGCATGGCTGGCAGGGCAACCGGGCAGATCGTGGTGACCTCATCCAGGGCCATCAGCAGCGGCGGGTCCAGTCGGCCCCGCGGGGCGTTGCTGCCGGCCAGGCCGGCGGCGTAGTGGACGTATGAGGCGAACGCCGTGAACAGCGGGGTCAGCGGCGAGTCCTCATCGCCCGAGGCGATCAGGTACAGCGTGCCGTCCTGTTCCAGGAACCGGGCGGCGTCGAAGCCGTGCCCGGGTGCCGGGGTGACCGCGGCGGCCAGGTCCGGGATGATCGTCCAGGCCAGCGCCAATTCAATGGTGTCCCTGATCGAGCCCGCCGTCCGGTTGCCCTCGAAGGTGTGCCGGGCCACCGCGAGCATCTGCGGGGAGCTGTCCGGATGCCGGTGCAGGACCTGCAGCGCGTCCTCGTGGCCGGACAGCTGCGCCCAGTTGAACACGTCGGTGATGGTCCGGCCGGACACCGCGGCGGCCCACAGCAGGCAGCCCAGGGCCACGTCGCCCTTCTGGGAGAACCATTCGATGTTGCCGAGGTTGCCGCCGGTGCCGAGGACGGCCGAGGCCAGCCAGCCGGCGATCCGGCGTGCCATCACCAGATCGCGGCAGGGCGCCAGGATGTCCCACCCGAACGTGGACGGCACGCCCTCGATGCCCTGCGGGTTCCACACCTCGGCCGGGCCGCCCATGGCCCGCGAGGTGCCGGTCAGCCGGTACAGGTCCGGCCGGGTCGACGTCGCCAGCACCGGGCCGGCGTGAGACAGGATCCGGTCCGCGATCAGCCCGGACTTGCCGGTCCGCTGCGGGGCCAGCACCACCGCCTGGTCCTCCAGCCGGGCGTACACCCGGCGGCCGTACTGCGCCCGGCCGAGCCGCCAGGCGTAGTCCGTCGTCCGCGAGCGCAGCCGCCTGCGCAGGGTCAGGCCCGGCCGGGCCCGGCGGCCGTGGGACAGCGCGGCCAGCCGCCCCCACCGCAGCCACAACTCGCCCAGCGAGGCATACCCCGGGCCGGGGCGCAGCCGGACCCTAATCCGCCACCGCAGCGCCCGCACCCGCTGACGGCGCTGCGCCCCGCGGCCGAGCACCGCCCTGTAGAACAGCACGGCACAGGCCAGCACGGCGAACAGGACGAGCGCGGACAGCCGGTGATGGATGGCGAGCACGGCCAGGTCCCGGGCGAGGCCGGCCAGGAAGCGGAGCAGGCCGGAGACGATGGTCATGACGTCCGCCTTGCCTGCTCGAGGTCAGCGCAGATCCGGCCGAGGTACGCGCGGGCGGTGCCCTCGCTGAGGCCGACCAGCGGCGCGAGGCGCTTCGCCGCAGCGCCGACGTCGCTTCGCTTCCCGTAGCCGGGATCCCGCTCGTACCACCAGGTGAGCCGGGCCTTCTTGGACGCGCCCGCCAGCTCGGGCGGCTCAGTCACCGGCGACTCGATAGCCGGAGTCTCAGCGCTGGCCAGCGGCACCGGCGCGCGGCGCGCGGCCTCCGGGACCGGGGCGGCCTCGAGCACGAGCCGGCGCAGGCCCTTAGCTGTCGACGGGGGCGCCAGGACCAGACGCAGCAGGTACAGCGCGACGACGCCGGCCCGGGTCGCCGACGCCCGCAGGGTGCGGCCGAGCGGCACCCATGCGGACTCCGCATCCATCGGCAGGACGTGGCGCCTGATCACCGAGATGACCCGGTCCACGATCACCGCGAGGAACACCGGGGCGGCCACGTAGGCGACCACCGAACGCCAGCTGGCCGTGTCCGCGGCCGCGTAGTTCATGAACGCTGACAGCCCGGCGCAGACCATGATCAGGAACCGCTCGGCCCTGGACGGCTTGCCCGCCAGGGCCAGGCCGATGCCCAGCGCGGACAAGATGACCATCCCGGCGTCGAGCATGGCCGCCTCGATCGCCGAGGCAATGCTCACGTGCTTGACCGCGAAAATGTACTGGTACTGGGCCTGGAAGCTGACATACATCAGGCCGCCGCCCAGGAACACCAGCAGCCAGGTAGCGAAGGCGATCACCCGGCTGCCCGGGGCGCGGTCGAACCCGGCCAGCCGGCGGATGTTCGTGATCATGGTCTCGCCGCCGGCCCGGCCGACCGCGAACAGGCCCGGGCCGCGCGGGGCATCGGCCGGCGTGACCGGCTGCCGCGGCAGCCCGGCGGCCGCGCGGAAGTCGCTGACGTCCCGTGGGACGCTGTCAGTGCTCATCGATGACCTCCAGGTCATTTGAGGAGTCAGGCCCGGCCTGCGGCAGGCTTTCCAGGGCGGAGCCGCGGGCCGGGTGCTTGAGGGACGAGGCGGGAACGATGTCCCGGCTGACGGCGGCGACCGCCAGGCGGATAGCGGCCGCGTGGGCGCGGGTCCCCGCGCCGGCGCCGCGGTTCCACGCGATCCAGACCGCGCGGCGGACCGGCCCGGGGACCTGCCGCCAGTGCGCGGGGCACATCAGCTTCGCCGAGCCCGCCTCGGCGGCGCACCGGGGACCTGGACACGTGTGCGTCACGGCTCAGCCTCCGGTTCCGGCTCGGCCTCCAGCAGCGCCTCCGCGCCGGCGGTCAGCGTGTACGGGACCGGGCTGTCCGCTGCCTCCGCCTCGATCTCGCGGATGGCGGCGTTGACAGCTGGTGCCCACGGGTCGCCCTCGGGCAGCTCCGGCGCCGGGTAGCCGGGATCGCCGGGCTCGGCGACCTCCACCTGCTGGTAAAGCGACCCGGAGGCGCCCCAGTCGGGGACGCTGACGAGGCGGCTCATAGCGAGGCCTCCGGCTCCGGCTCGGCGACCCGGTCGCACGGGCCGTAGACCTCCAGTTCGGTCTCCGGGCGCGGCCCGGCCGCGCCGAAGAGGGCGGCGAGGACGTCCAGGACGCTGGGGATGTTCATAGTTCAAGCTCCATCTCGGGTTCGGGTTCGGGCTCGCGGGGCGCGGGCACCGTGGCGGGCAGGCTGGCGGCCTCGGCCTTCCACTGGCTTTCCAGCGCGTCCAGCACGGGCAGGTACTTGGCGTAGTCGTTGGCCGCGGCCTCCAGGTCGGGTTTGCCGGGCCATGGCCACGGCGTGCCCGGGTCTGGGGTCGGCGTCTCCGGCGAAGGTGCCGGAGACGCTGAACGGCCTCTGGCCACCGGCTTGGGGCTGGGAGTGCAGTCCGGGCACAGCCTCGGGCTCTCGGCCCGGTCCTTGATCGCCCGCTCCCGCTCCCGGGTGCCTTCCCACGTGCGGGAGACGTGCCAGCTGATGCCGCGTTCCTTGCACACCTCCATCAGCCGGGCGCCGCGGCCCGCGCGGTGAGCCTCCAGCCGCGCATCCAGGTCCGACGCCCAGTGTTGGACCTGCCGACAGTTCGTTCTGGTTCTGCCTGGAGCCGGTCGTCCCTTGTAGCAGGTCAGGTGGCAGGACAACCGTGCCGGCGTGTCGCTCGCAGATCCCTGAACCGGTGTCGGCAATCCGGTACAGTCCTCGGCAATTGCGAGCCAGGTTCGTGATTGCTGAAGCCGAGGTGCTGCGTGGCGCTGGGAGTGGTCCGGGACCTGCGGTCCCCGCGGTCCCTCGCTGACCCCGGCGAGGCCGCGGCCTACCAGGAGCACCTGATGGCCGAGTACGTGCTGGCCCGGCTGGCTCACGGCGTGGCCGACTCCACGATCCGCGGCGAGATCACCGCGGTGGAGCAGTTCCTGGCGGATGCGGGCGTGTTCGCCTGGGAGGCCGGGCCCGCGCATGCCGACCGGTTCCTGGGCCAGGCGCAGCGGCACCAGGCGCCGGAGACCCGGCGCGGCAAGGCCGGGGCGATCGACTTGTTCTTCCGTTTCCTGGAGGCCCGGTACCGGGGCGAGATCTGCGAGCTGACCGGCCGGGTGATCGCCTCGCCGATCGATGCGTGCAACCGGCCCCGGCATTCGGGTGACTTCCATGTCCGCGTCCCGCCGTCCCCGCAGGCGCTGGCGGCGTTCTTTGCTTCGTGGCGGAGCGAGCTGCCCGCGGCGCGCAAGTGGCTGGCCGCGGCCCGGCATTACGCGATGGCCCGGCTGGCCGACGAGACCGGGCTGCGGCTGGCCGAGCTGTGCGGGCTGCGGCTGGAGGACCTGCACTTCGGCCACGGCCCGCTCGGGAAGATCCACGTGCGGCTGGGCAAGGGCTCGCGCGGCTCGGGGCCCCGGGAGCGGATGGTGCCGATGCTGGGCGATGCCCGGCCGCTGCTGATCTGGTGGGTCCAGGACGTCCGCGGCCAGTTCGCCGATGACTGGGAGCTGCCCCGCGCGGTGCTGTTCCCGTCCGAACGGGGCGGGCCGATCGGCGGCGACACGTTCGCCCGGGCGCTGGCCGAGGCTGCGGCGGCGCACCTGCGCGGCCCGGTGACCAAGCTGACCCCGCACGTGCTGCGGCATGCGTGCGCGTCCCGGTTGTACGGCGAGGGCATCGGCCTGGCCGCGATCCAGCAGCTGCTCGGTCACCGGTGGCTGTCCACCACGGTCCGCTACGTCCACGTCGCCGACGGGGCCATCGAAAACGCGTACCAGCAGGCGGCCGAGCGGGCCGCCGCCCGGTTCAAGGAGTAGGCACATGCAGTGGAACCTGCGGCTGGCCGCCGCCCAGCGCGGCATCTGGCGGTCCTCGGACCTGCGGCGGCTGCTGGCCGAGGCCGGGCTGGAGATCTCCGCCGGGAAGATGTCGCACCTGTGGTCCGGGCGGCCGATCTCGATCCGCCTCGATGACCTGGACATCATCTGCGCCGTGCTCGGCTGCGAACCCGGCGACCTGCTCATCCGCGACCCCGCCGCCGCCCAGGCCAGCCGGGAGGTGCCTGCGGCTGCCGCGGCGCAGGCACCGCCGGCGATCCGGCCGTCGCGGCGGGGCGGCCGGCCGCTGCCGCCGGTATGACCGCGGCCGCGGGGCCGGTGATCGCCTGCGCCGCGTGCGGGAGCACCGGGCCGGGCCGGCGCAAGGCCGGATTGTGCCAGCGCTGCTATGCCCGCGCCTGGCGGGCGTCCCGGCCGTGCGCCCGCTGCGGACAGGACCGCCCGCACCTGGCCGCCGGGCTGTGCCAGCGCTGCTACCGGCTGTCGCGGACCCGCCTGGTCATCTGCCCGGGCTGCGGCGAACAGCGCCCGGTCTGGCTCGGTGACCGGTGCGAACGCTGCAAGAAGCGGGCGGCGTCGCGGGCCGGGGCCTGCCGGGACTGCGGCAAGCAGGTCGCGCGGCTGTGGTCGGCCCGGTGCCGCAGCTGCTATGCGAAGTCCCGCGAGGTCACCGGCGCCTGCCGCGACTGCGGGGACCTGACCCGGCTCACCAGCGGGCTGTGCCGGGCGTGCCGGCTGTTCCGCTGGGCGCACCCGGCCGGGACCTGCCCCTGGTGCGGGCGGGCGCAGCCGATCGGCAAGGCCGGGGCGTGCCGGTCCTGCCAGCTCGCGGCCCGCACCGCCCGGGCCCTGCGCAAGCGAGCCCGTGAAACGCCCCGGCCCCGGCCGGCGCCGAGCCCCGCCGTGCCGCCGCCCCTGGACGCGCTCGCCGGCTACGGGCAGGCCCGCGGCTGGGCCCCCGGCACGCTGCGCCAGGCCTGGCGCGCCGTGACCGCCGTGCTGGCCAGCCGGGCAGAACTCGGCGAGCCGCCGTGGCAGGCCGCCGCGCTGCGCCAGTTCCTGAACAAGCGGAACCTGGTCGCGCTGCGGGCCGTGGAGTTCCTCACCGACCAGGGCCTGGCCCGCCGTAACCCGCAGGCGGCCTTCGACCGGTGGCTGGCGGCCCGGCTCGCCGCCCTGCCCGCGCCGGTCGCGGCCGAGGTCCGCACCTGGACCGAGGCGCTGCAAGGCCGCGGGCCGCGCGCCGGGCGGCCCCGGCAGGCCACGACCATCCAGGGATACCTGCGCATCCTGCACGCCCCGCTGGCCAGCTGGTCCGCCCGGTATGAGTCGCTGCGACAGGTCACCACCGAGGACCTGACCGCCGCCCTCGCCCCGCTGACCGGCGCGACCCGGCTGCTGGCCCTGTCGGCAATGCGGTCGCTGTTCGGCACGCTCAAGGCCCGCCGGGTGCTGTTCACCAACCCGGCCGCGTCGCTGGCCGGCCGCAGAATCCAGTCCCCGCCCGTCCTTCCCCTCGATGACGGCCTGCGCGCAGCCCTGCTCGGCCGCCTGCCCGGCCCCGCCGAGCGGCTCATCGTGCTGCTCGCCGGGATCCACGCGCTGCGCCCGGCCGGCATCTGCGCCCTGACGCTGGATGACGTCAACCTCGCCGCGGGCACGCTGCTGGCCAGCGGCCGCGCCCGGCCGCTGGACCGGCTCACCGCGGGGCAGCTGCGCGCCTGGCTGCAGGCCCGGCACGCGCGCTGGCCCGCGACCGCCAACCCGCACCTGCTGATCAACCTGAGCACCGCGGGCGGCCTCGAGCCGGTCCACCGCGGCTACGTCCACGCCGCCGTGCACGGGCTGGGTATCACCGCGCAGGACCTTCGTGCCGACCGGCTCCACGCTGAAGCCCAGGCCAGCGGCGGCGACCCGCTGCGGCTTGCCCACCTGTTCGGGATCAGCGACGCCGCCGCCATCCGGTACTGCGCCGAGCTGGACGCCGCCACGTCGCCCGGATCTCCGGCCGGACACCCGACCTAGCACCGCGCCAGGCACCATCAGCCCTGCTGAGACCGCCGCGAAGCCACAATCCAGGCCTGGTCTGCCGGCCCGGTGCAGGCGGGAATCCGGCTTGATCCGCCGCGCGCCGCCCAGCAGGACCTCCGCTAGCATCGGCTCATGCGCAGCCGGTCGAAGCAAATGTGGTGGGGAACCGCCATCGAGGCGCCGGACCCGGGGGCGCTGGCCGCCTTCTACTCCAAGCTGCTGGACTGGCCGGTGGTGCACCAGGAGCCAGGCACGGCCATCCTCAAGCCACCTCAGGACTCCGTCTTCGTGGTCTTCCAGGCCGCCGAGGACTACACGCCGCCAGTCTGGCCCCCCGCACCGGGCGAACAGCGCACCATGATGCACCTCGACATCCAGGTGGACGATCTTGACGCTGCCATCGCCGACGCCATGGGCCTGGGCGCGCGAATCGCCGAGTTCCAGCCGCAGGACAACGTCCGGGTGCTGCTGGATCCGGCCGGGCATCCGTTCTGCCTGTGCCGCGATGACGAAGGCTGATCTGCCACCCGCCCGCCGTGCGTCCGCGGCTGCCTCACCCAGCAGGCAGGCGGTAAAGGCCCGCAGTTCAGCCAACTCACGGTTCACCGGCGCGAACTGAACCTTCAGAAATCGCGAACTCTCGGACTTCCCCAGGTAATGGCGGGCATGGTCAGCTATCGCCTGGTCAAAGTGGATCAGGTACACCGTCCCGGCCGGGCCGCGGCTCATGGCTCCGCCTCCGGCTCAGGCTCGGGGACGGGTTCCGGTGCGGGCATCGGCCGGTGAAGGCTCTGCAGGGCGCCTCTGGCGGGCTCCGGGTAGCCGACCTTCGTCACCCAGGACCGGGCTTCCGGCTCGCGGCTCATGACGCCCTCCGGCGCCGCTCGCGGCGGGACTCCTCGAAGTCGACCCCGCCCCAGACCCCCCACGGCTCGCGGCGGTCGGCGGCGGCCTGGTAGCAGCGGGCACGGACCGGGCACCCGGCACAGACCGCCATGGCCTTCGCCTGGCGGCCATACCGGGCCGCGGCGGTCTCGTCCTCCGCCGGGAAGAACAAGCCCGGATCGGCGCCCCGGCACGAGGCCCCCGGAAGGTCCGGGACCGCCAGGGCGGTCACGATGACAGGCCCGCGCGCCCGGGCCCGGCGGGCCCGCTGAGATACCCGGTCACGCTCCCGCCGGCGGCGCATCTCCGCCGGGCCGGCAGGCAGCGCAGGCGGCGGGGGCACCGTGCCAGGCGGCGCGGGATGCCAGCGGGACACCGGA
>Ga0335078_10010914_pt1 | contig 13455 bp, 9 predicted proteins | sample Lox_Sample_32_FD_206711 | JGI IMG/M metagenome (GOLD analysis project Ga0335078, IMG submission 206711) | Soil microbial communities from Loxahatchee National Wildlife Refuge, Florida, United States - Lox_Sample_3.2 | ecosystem: Environmental > Terrestrial > Soil > Wetlands | place: USA: Florida...
ATCGCCTGCTCGAGAAAGTGAAAAAGGCGCTGTGGGTGATGAAGGGGAAACAGATCGGCGTGCTCGGCATCGCCTTCAAGCCGAACACGGATGACATTCGCCTGGCGCCCGCCATCGAAGTAATCCGGCGTCTTCTGGCCGAAGGGGCGGAAGTTCGCGCCTCCGATCCGGAGGCTATGGAGCGGGCGCGCGCGGTGTTCCCGAATTTAAATTATTCGGCAGACCCATACGAAGTGGCGCGTGGCGCGGATGCATTGCTAGTGCTTACCGAGTGGGAGCAGTTCCGGCGGCTGGATTGGAAGCGCGTGCGCAAGGAAATGGCGCGGCCGCTGGTGGTTGACGCGCGGAACATGCTGCGTCCCTCGGAGATGAGAGAACTGGGATTTGAGTATATGAGTTTCGGGCGGCCCGATACGGTCGCGGTGATGGCGGGGCAGTAGGACGGCATTCACAAGCCGCGGAAAAAGTCCCTTGCAATTTTTGTCATTCCGAGCGAAGCGAGGAATCTCTCCGAAGGCCACGCCGATGAAAAGAAAGAGAGATTCCTCGCTTCGCTCGGAATGACAAAAATAATTATTTTTCCCCGCAACCTGCTCGGCCCGCCGGTTTCGTAGCACAGCCACTCTTGGCTGTGCGGGTTTCGCAATGGATCGCGTTCCGATTATGCGGGAGTTAAAAGCCGCACAGCCAAGAGTGGCTGTGCTACTTGTTCGCCTCCGCAAATTGCTTCTTGAATGAATCCAGCGTGAGGCGCAGGCCTTCCTCCAGATTCACTTTTGGTTCCCAGCCCAACAAGCGCCGCGCCTTGGAAATGTCCGGGCAGCGCTGCTTGGGATCGTCTTGGGGCAAGGGTTCGAAGACGATGGGCGTGGAGACGCCGAGCAGCGTGCGAATGCGTTCGGCGAATTCCAGGATCGTAATTTCATGCGGGTTCCCGATGTTGGTCGGCTCATGCTCGTCGGACATCATCAAGCGGTAAATTCCATCGATCAAATCGGAGACGTAGCAAAAGCTGCGGGTCTGCTTGCCCGTGCCGTACACGGTGATGGGCTGACCGGTGAGCCCTTGATAAACGAAATTCGGCAGGGCGCGGCCGTCATTGAGGCGCATGCGCGGGCCATAGGTGTTGAAGATGCGGATGATGTGTGTGTCGAGGCCCTTGGCGCGGTGATAGGCCATCACCATGGCCTCGGCGAAACGCTTGGCTTCGTCGTAAACGCCGCGCGGGCCGACCGTGTTGACATTGCCCCAGTACGTTTCCGGCTGCGGGCTGACGTGCGGATCGCCGTAACATTCGGACGTGGACGCGAGAAAATATTTGGCGTTTTTGGCCAGGGCCAGGCCGAGGGTATTGTGCGTGCCGAGCGAGCCCACTTTCAGCGTTTGGATCGGGAGTTTCAGATAATCGACGGGGCTGGCCGGCGAGGCGAAATGCAGGACGTAATCGACAGGGCCGGGGACATCGATAAACTTGGTGACATCGTGCTGCACCATGCGGAAGCGGGGGTTTCCCGCGAGGTGGGCTATATTCGCCGATGTACCAGTTACTAGATTGTCAATGGAGAGGACTTCCCAGCCGTGTTCGAGCAGGCGGTCGCAAAGGTGCGAGCCGAGAAAGCCCGCGCCTCCCGTGACTACCGCGCGCAAGGGATTGGCCTTTCGAGACCGCTGTTTTCCAGAGGATGGCGCTTTTCCATGGTTCCGTATTCCCTCCCACGGCAGAAACTTGTGCAGACACGGAAATGCATTTTGGCCAAACAAGTTATTGTAACCGCGCCGCGCGCCCGCGGGGAAGAAATTAGCGCCCACAATTGACCTCGGATGGCCAGCGCGTTACGATCAAAACGCCCAATCTACGACTATGTCCCACGAGCGATGGTTTTTTCTTCGGTGCTGCCCATCCTGCAAGAGTTTCGACGTGCGCCGCTCGCACCGCCGCGGATTTTTCGAGATCGGGGTGCTTCCATTTTTTTTGCTGCGGCCCTTTCGCTGCGAGGACTGCACCAAGCGACACTATAATTTATTTTTTACCAGGGCGCTCCACGAACCCGAGGAGAAACGCCGCCGGCGCAGCTGAGCGGCATGCGGGCGGTTTCCTGGAGCGCGGCGCGGCGATGAGGGGGAATTTTGATTGAATTCGGATCCGTAAACCGCCGCTGGCTGATTGCCGGCGGGATCGTCCTCGCTGTCGCCCTCCTGGCGACGACTTTTTTTTTCACGATCGGGAGATGGCTCGTGGTCGAGGATCCTCTTGTCCATGCCGACGTGATCGTGATCTTGAGCGGCCGCCTTCCGGAGCGAGCCCTCGAAGCGGCTCGCATCTACAAGGCCGGTTACGCCGACCAGATTTGGATTTCTCCGCCGGTTTCCCCCGTCGAGGATTTGAAGGCCATGAAGATTTCCTATCTCGGCGAGGATTTTTATAACGAAAAAGTTTTGATCGTGAAGGGAGTTCCGCCGGACTCGATTCGCGTATTGGACCGGCCGGATGCGAACACGGAGGCGGAAGTCCGCCAAATCTCGGAGGAGCTCCGCAGATTGGATTATCACGCCGCGATCATCGTCACTTCCAAACCCCACACGCGCCGCGTGCGCACCATCTGGCGCAAGCTGGTGGGCGCCGAACCGCGCATGATGGTGCATTACGCTCCCGACGATCCCTACGACGCCGCGCATTGGTGGGAACATACCCAGGACGCGTTGGACGTAGTGAGGGAGACGCTCGGCCTATTGAATGCGTGGGCCGGTTTCCCGTTGCGCCCGCATGAGAATTGATCATGCCGGTCCGCCAACGAATGCCGAACGAAATCGCACAGCAAGTGGTCCCGCTGCTTTTGCTGGCGATCGGCATGGTGTTCACCAACAACACCGTGACGTTCATCGACGACGAATCCACGATCGTTGGCGCCGCGGCCACTCCTTTGCGAGCCACTCTCTCCCAGCTTTTTTCCGGCGCCGGCAGGCACGAGCACCCTCCCCTGTATGACATCCTGTTGCATTTCTGGCTGCGCGGAACGGGAGGAAACTTCGACTACCTCCGCATCCCATCCATTCTGTTTTTTATCGCGGGACTTTTTCTGCTGGGCCGCGCCAGCCGCCATCTGACGGTATCGGCCGGAGGAATCGCCGTGATTTGGGTGGGGGTTCTGTGGCCATTCGGCTTTCACTTCGGCCGGCTGGCGGCCTGGTATTCGTTTTCGTTTTTCCTGGTCGCTGGGTTGACGCTCGCCTATTTCAAGTTTTTGGAGAAGCAGACGTTCGGACGTTGGGCGGTATTTTTTCTCTTCGGCGCTTGTTTGGTTTGGACGAACTATTTCGGCTGGGCCATTCTCGCCTGCCTCGCGGTGGATCAGGTTTTGCGCCGGCATTTCGAGGAACCCGCGGCTACTCCCAAAATCCTTGCCGGCACGGCGGCGCTGCTGTGCGTTTCCTTCCTTCCTCTTTTTCCGGCTTTCCGCGCGGAGCTCTCCAATGGGATGGAATTTCATCAGCGCCCCCTCACGATTGTGGCCAACGCGGCGTTTAACGTCTTTTCGCTTTTCGTCAGCGAATCGGTCGCTCCCTGGTATTGGTGGCTGAGCATTCCGGCGGGGCTTGCCATCCTGCTATGCGTGACGCTGGTTGCGTGGCGCGACCCGCGCCCCGTGCGGCGATTCTTGCTCTACAGCGCGGCGTTGATCGCTTTGATGGCCTTGATCGGAATCCTCAAAACGAAATATCTGCTCACGCTCACTCCCTGGATTTTGCTGCCGGTCGGCGTTGCGATCGAGACGGCCAAGCCTCGCTGGGCAACGTTTAGCCTGGCGGCGGCCTTTTTGGTCATCGGCGCGGCCGGATGGTACGGGATCCATACGCGGCGCTACTATTCCGCGCCTCGATTCATCGAGCCGTGGCAAGAAGTGGCGGGCGATGCAGCCGCGAAAATTCGCGACGGCGCCACCGTGATCGCCGACCATCCCTCGTTTCTGCTTTACCTCACCTATTCGCTCCGCGTGCCCCATCGAAATGGGCCCTGGAAATTCGAGGGCTTGCTTCCGGATACCGTCCGGGATCCCCATGTGTTTTCCCCGGCGGGCTGGCTTGCCGCGGGGCATCCGACGAGTGGAAAAATGATCCTGATTCGCGGGGGGCGCGATGCAGGAGCAGGCGAACCCGTCGATGAAGCGGCGCGGCTGCTGGATCAGTCTTGCGGTTCGATTTCGTCCCGGCTGCGGATGCGCGACGAAGGTTATAAGTGGAAGCAACGATTTTTCCCGCAATTGGGCGAGCCGCTGTGGAGAATTGAAATTCGGGAATACGGTTGCGACTCGACGAATTCCAAGCAGGTCTCTCCGACGCCTGCACATTGATTGAAAGCATAGCGAGGGACTTATGATGCCTTCGCCAATCTTGCTCCAGGTTTACCGATCAGGACTTATATGCCGCTGAAAAAGTCTAGTACGTTCGGTCCATTGTCAGCTCCGTTCCTCTATTACAAACTGGTAATGGAAGGGAGAAGTTGAATGCGGGCAACGGCTGTCCTAGTTCTTTCAGCTATCGCCTGCAGAGATTTCTTCCTCTATTACTGGCGCTCCCTGTTCGTGGCCGGGTGCTAAGGAATCTTTCCAGGCCGAATCGGAGAACGTCGAGCGCGAATCGGTACTTGCGGCGTAGATGGTTAGTACGAACAGCCCATTGCTAGGAACGGAGAAATAAACGAAACTGTAATCGTCAGAGCGAACGAGATGATTCCGGCCATCATATTCACGGTTTCGGTAGTCGCCTTCGGACAGTTCGCGCTTTACTACTGGCGCGCGGCCATCTCCGGAGTGGCGGCGCAGGCCATCTCGGATCGAATCCGAGTGGCTGCCGGCATCACGCATAATGCCATCGGTCCACAAGACTTCCGTAACATCATTATTCTAAAGGACTTGTCTCCAGACCTGCGCGGGGCGAGTGGAAGCTTCACCGCCATTCGTGCCTACTACACCGCAGTGGAGAAGCTGGGCCGGCTCCTGCCTGGGGTCGCCAGCTGGGCCAACGCCGAAATGGCTACCTGCGCGCGTTACGCCGCGGTTCTGATGGATCAGCACCTGGAGCGCAATATGGTTTGCGCCGCCCAGGTTCGCGGGATCTAAATTCAAAATTCCAGATTAAGTTGAGTACCTGAAAAGGTAATTAATAGGCCCAGCGAAGAAGAACCCCGCCCGACGTATATCCCGCGCCGACCGCGACAAGCAAGACGAGATCCCCCTTTTTGAGGCGGCCTTCGGCGACGGCATCCCGCAGGCCGAGGGGTATGGTGCCCGCCGTGGTGTTGCCGTAGCGATCGATATTTACCATCACCCTGGCGTCGTCCAGGCCGAGCCGCTCCTGCATGGCGCGGATGATGCGCAAGTTGGCCTGGTGAGGCACGACCAGAGCCAGGTCCTTGCTGCTGAATCCGTTTCGTTCGAGCATTTCGCAGGCGAGATCGGCCATTCGGCGCACCGCGTATTTGAAGACCTGAGCGCCCTCCTGATGGACGAAGTGCATCTTTTGGTCGACGGTTTCGTGGGAAGACGGGTGAAGCGACCCGCCGCCGGGCATAAAGAGAAATTTCCCTCCGGATCCATCCACGTCGTGCTCGAAATCGAGAATGCCTTCGTCGTCCCGGTCGGTGTGCTCGAGCAGGACGGCGCCCGCGCCGTCTCCAAACAACACGCAAGTAGCGCGATCCTGGAAATCGATAATGGAGGTCATCACGTCGCTGCCGATAGCCAGCGCTTTTTTTTGGGTGCCGGCGCCGACAAATTGGGCGCTAACCGTGAGGGCGTAGAGAAATCCCGAACAGGCCGCCGAAAGATCGAATCCCCAGGCGTGCGTGGCGCCGAGATTGTTTTGAACCAGGCAGGCGGTCGCGGGGAACATCATGTCCGGCGTGACGCTAGCCACCACGATCAGGTCGATCTCCGAAGCGGGCACGTTCTTGCAAGCGAGCAGTTGGCGCGCCGCGGCCGTCGCCAGTTCCGACGCGCCAACGCCTTTCTCGGCCACGTGGCGTTCGCGGATGCCGGTGCGCTCCCGAATCCAGGCATCGTCGGTATCCACCAGCTTCTCCATGTCGGCGTTGGACAGCACACGCGGCGGGACGTACCCGCTCACACCGGTAATTTTCGCTGCAATACGTCTGGACATTCTGTCTCCGCAAGGATTGCTGGTCCCCGGCAAGAAGAACCGCGATTCTACGCAATCGAGGGCGGCGAAACAAGGGCTGGTGTTGCCGGAATGTGTCAGGGACGCACGGTAGGACGGGCTTCAGCCTATCGGTTTTAGATGTATGAGAATCGCAAAATTCAAAAGAAGGAAGACAGGCTGAAGCCGTCCTACCGGACTTCCGGAACCTCAGCAAGGGTAGGATTTTGGATCAGTGGGTTCGGCAACTCCCGCATGCGGGAAATGAAGATTCGCAGCAGCTCCGGATCGAATTGTCCGCTGCCGCAGCGCTCCAGCTCCAGGAAGGCTTCTTGCGGCGTGCGCGCTTTTTTATAGGTCCGCTCGGAGGTGATGGTGTCGTAGGCGTCGGCAATGGCGATGATGCGCGCGCCGAGCGGAATCCGTTCGCCCGCAAGTCCATCCGGGTAGCCCGAGCCGTCGAAAAATTCATGATGGTGGGCGACCATCTCGCGGATGTTTTGAATCCCGCGCAGCGGTTCGAGCAACTTGGACCCGTATTCCACGTGGCGCTTCATTTCCTCCCATTCCTCGGAATTGAGCGGGCCGCTCTTGTTCAAAATCGATTCCACGATGCCAACTTTTCCTACGTCATGCAGCATGCCGCCCAGGCGAATGGCCTCGATCTCAGGGCCATCCAGGCCGATGGCCTCCGCAAGCAACACCGCGTAGCTTGAAACCTTGTGAGAGTGCCCCTGGGTGAATTGATCCTTGGCATCGACGGCTAGCGCCAGCGAAGTAAGCGTATCCATCACAATGGCAGGCAGAGGCTCGAAAGACGCCTGGCCGGAACTCTCCGAGATTTCCGTTGTGCCGCCGGCGTGATTCGCGGCCGATTCCGTTTCGGCCAGTGACCTGGCGAACTGGCCGATCCGGCTGTAGATTTCATCGAAGGCTTCGGGGCCGGTGGTGAACAGGCGCTTGAGCGCCACGCCGAGATAGGCGTCCAGAACGTCGCGCTTCCATTGCTTGGAATTATCGGAATTGAATTGATCCGCGGTGGAAACGGCGTTTCCGCCCTGATGCTTGGATAGATACATCGAGGCGTCGGCGACCTGAATCAGTTCCTGGGGAGTCGATCCATTCAGGGGAAACGTCGCCACGCCAATGCTCGACGTCACGTTTTTTTCACGCAGAATAGGGTCGCTGGAAATCAACGCGCGCAGTTTCGCGGCAATCTGATGGCTCTGCGCGGACTCCGCTTCCGGCATCAGCACGACGAATTCATCGCCCCCATAGCGCGCCACCACGTCCGATTGGCGGCAATTGGTTTCCAGAATATGGGCCACGCGCTGCAGCACCAGGTCGCCATCCAAATGCCCGTAAAAATCATTCACGAATTTAAAGCGGTCCAGATCCATTAGCACCAGCGAGAAGGAACGTCCCGCGCGCGTCGAGCGTTTCCACTCCGCTGAGAGGGCCTCCATGAAGTAGCGATGCGTTTTCAGCCCAGTCATGCCGTCGGTGATGGCTTGTTCCTGCGCTCGCTGGAAGGTGAGGGCGTTGTGCAGGGCGCCGGAAATCAGGTCCGCTAGCGTCCCAAGGAATTGAGTTTCCTCCTGCGGGAAGTTGGAGACCTTGTCGGTTTCCACGTATAAGACTCCGTGCAACTGGTCGGCGTACACAATCGGCAGTGCGATGGCGGAGGCCGATCCCTTCAGCACGGGCTCGCCCGCGGCGTGCTGCGCGTCGTACGATACAGCCGCCATCTGCCCCGTGCGGGCGACTCGCCCGATCACATTGCCGTCCAGGCCCAAGCGGCGTCCCACCGCGCCCTTGCGCTGTCCCGCTTCGGCCTGGATCACGATTTCCTTGGTGGAATAATCGAGCAGGCCGATTCCGATGTGAGAATAGTCAAGCGCGTGATCCAGTTCCGCCGCGATCTTGGCGAGCATTTCCTCCGGGTTGAGGGTCGCAATAATGTTGCGGGAGATGTTATTGAAGAGAGTCATGCGGCGCGATTTTGCCCGTTCTTCGCGAAACAAACGCGCATTTTCAATCGCAATCACCGTTTGGCTGGCCAGCACGCGCATCATTTCCAGCTGGCCGAAATCGAGAACGCGCTCCTGAGGACTTTGCAAAATCATGGCGCCGATGGGGCGATCGTACAACATGAGCGGAACGCCGCAAAAGCATCCTTCGTGCGAATACTGCGGCTCGACGCCTAATTTGCGCATTTCCTCGAGGTAATTTTCCCGAATCAAGACGGGCTGGCAGGTGCGCATCAGGTATTCAATCACCAGATTGCCGCCGAAGGGTCGGGACCTTTTCGGCTGGACCACGCCGTCGCGTACTTCGACTTCAAATCGAATTTCATTGCGGGACGTGTCGTGCAGCGCGACACAAAAATGATTCACATCGAAGAGCCGTTTGATTTCGTTCAGAATCGTTTCAAAAAGCGCATCCGGCTCCAGCGTGGAGCTGAGCGCGCGGCCGATTTCATTGAGCATGTGAAACTCTTGCGCGCGCCGTCCGGCCTGTTGGACGAGGTAGCTGTTTTCCACGGCCATTCCGATTTGGTGTCCCAGCGCCAGCAGGAGGCGAAGCTCGGCCGCCGTGAAGCGGCGTGTGTCGGCGGCGCCCAGGAACATGACGCCGAACGCCTGTTCCTTGGCTTGCAGGCTGATCCCCACGACGGTGCGCAAATTCTGGTTCGTGGCCAGTTGCCGGAAGCGCCGGAAGGCTTCCTCGCCTTCCAGGGCCTTCCAGGAAGCATCGCGCCCGAGATCGCGAAAGACCACCAGGCCGCCAAGGCGCGAAACCATCTCCACCAGGTGATCGTCGAGCCCTTCTTCCTGAGCGCTGGCGCAGAAATTTTCCGATAGACCGACGGCCACGACCGAGGTGGGGCCCTGCGCGTGTCCGTGGTGCAGGAAGAGCGCGCCGGCCGGCATGCCCACGACGCTCAAGACGCGCTCCAGGGCTTGCGAGAACATCTTTTGAATTTCCGGGCCGGCGGAGCTGGATGTGGCCAGGTTCACGCTGGAAAGCGCCAGCATGTTGTGTTCGACGCGCCGTTTTTCCTCTTCATAAAGTCCCATCACCATCAAGCCGGCCGCGAACATCTGGGGCAGAAGCTCTAGAGCGTGAAGCGAATTAGCGGTGCGGGAATCGACCAACAGCTCGCCGACGAGGATCGCGCTCCAACCGAGGAAAGACAAGGCCAGCAGGAAATCCGCAAAGGTTTCGTGGCGCCGGCTCTCCTGGTAAAAGAGCCAGGCGGCGGCCGTGAGCACCACGGCCGCGCCAAGTTGCGGCGAAATGCCGATCGCATGCAGGTAGTAGGCCGTGGACCACAAAGCGAATCCGGCGCCCGCGGCGATCTGCGGACGCACCCACGGCTTGATGTTGGTGTACATCTGAGCGGTGCTGAAAAACAGCAGCGCCGCCGCGGCCTGGAGCCACTCGTTAAGCGCCGCCTGCCAAGGGGCGGTGGACGTCCATGCTTCCATGGCGGGACTAAGGTAGTGCAGTGCGAGCAAGCACCAACCGGCGCTCCAGAGCAGGAGATAAGCCTGGCGCCGCAGGCTGTGCATGTAGGCAAAGAAGCCCGACGTCAATGCCGACGCTGCCAGCAGGGTGATCGCAATGATGCTTTCTGAATTCATTGAGTCCGGCGCGGCGCCCGAGCCGCGCTTCGAGCGTGCCGCTCGATGCAAGCCCTGCGGAGGGCGCCGCAGGCCGAGAAATTAAATCCCAATCGCTGTCTTACCGCAATAATATATTACTTGTTGATACAATCGAGCACTCTTCAATGCCCCTCTTCCCATGAAGATGCAGGTACCGGCGATAGAGACACCACACCTGTAGCGACGACTCTCCAACGTTCGCGACTATAAAGGACGCCTTTCCAGACGGTCAAGGGTACGGGGGTACCAGACTGGGAACAAGGCACTTGTGAGATCGGGCACACGATTTGCTAACTCCGAATTGACCTTCCTTCCTCCCTGGTTTTCCGGAAAGTTGGGTTTTGCCCGCCCGCAGGGAGGGCCAATTTGAAAGCCGCTCGGAAGATTTCGAATAGAAACGCACAATTCGAACCTTAATTCAACAAAATGCAAGCTCTCCTGAGGCCCGGCGTGAGATATAATCCTTGGCTAGAAGGGTGTTTTAAATCGGCGCCGACAATCCCTTTCAAAGCAGCCTGCTCCCGACTTCTCGTTCGCCTTCGCGCTTCTCCCTCAAACGATGGTATGATCCCGCCGATAATCCCGACTTACTTCAGTTAAGTGGAAACCTGAAGAAAAGGAGATCGCGCGCATGAAAGCTCAAAAGAGCGTCGCTTTCAAATTTAGTTTGGCCATGATTGTGGCTCTGCTTTCACTCCCGGTGCTTGTGTTCGCCCAGGGGCCTCCCATGCCTCTGACCGTCAAACCGTTGCACGGAGGCGTTTACTGGTCCTCGGGAGGCGATGGCGGAAATACCGGCTTCATCGTGGGAAAGGGCGGAGTGATCGTCATTGACGCCAAGACCACGCCGGCTTCCGCGCGAGACTTTCTGGCCCAGATCGCCAAGGTCACCTCGGAGCCCGTCACGACCGTAATCCTCACGCATAGCGATGCCGACCATGTGAATGGCCTGGCTGCTTTCCCCAAGGGAATGACGATCATTGCGCAAGAGGGCTGCAAGAAAGAGATCGAAGAGTCCCTGACCGGTCCGGAGCCTTCCCCGCGCGATTATTTTCCCAACCATACGGTGAAGAACAAGGAAGTGACCACCATCGACGGGGTGCGCCTCGAGTTGCTCCACTGGGTGCCGGCGCACACGAGCGGCGACCTGATTACCTATCTCCCGGCCCAGAAAATCGTGTTCACCGGCGATATCGTCGCCGCCATGCCAGGCCAAATGTACACCGGCATCCATCCGGCCAAGCACGGATCGTCGGCGGGCTGGATTGAAACCATGAAGGGAATTCTCGCCTTGGACGCCGACACATTCGTTCCGGGCCACGGCGATCTGCAAACGAGAGCCGACCTGGAGGCCCGCCTGGCCAGAGTGGAGCAGAGGCGCGCGCAGATTTTCCAGCTAGCCGCCCAAGGCAAATCCCTCGATCAGGTCAAGCAGGCGCTCAATGACACTTCCAAGGACACGGTTCTTCCCAACGGCCTGGTGTTCCCGACATTCACGGAAGTCGTCTACATGGAAGCCACAAAGAAGAATTGAGCCTTTGTAATAGGCGGAAACCGCCACCAGGTTTTTCATGCTGGCGCGTAGTAAAAAAGAGCCCCGAGAGAGAAACATTTCCGGCCGCGCGAGAGCCCAGAGGGATACTCGCAAGCGGTTCGCGGTGCAGTGTCGTTGTCTCTGTAAAGAGCTGCTTCGATCCGACGCTTGACCTTGGAGCCTTAGCTTGAATCTTTCACTGTGAGTCACTCTCCCATGTATGTATTCGCCTGTGGCCGTCCACATTGATTTCGATCTTCTGGCGACAGTGATTTCGTACTTTTCTTAGGGCGTCTCGCCTTCCGGACTAGGTTCGGATAAGATGAAGTGTTTTTCATTGACGGGAGAGGCTCGCAAGGAGCATGTCCACGACTTCGAGTGCGGCTGGGAAGCTGGCTGGGGAAATTCGCGTGCGGTTTGCGCCCTCGCCGACGGGCTATTTGCACGTGGGGGGCGCGCGCACGGCGCTGTTCAATTGGTTTTTTGCGCGCGGGCGGGGCGGGACGATGATCTTGCGCATCGAGGACACGGACGTCGAGCGCAATCGCCCCGAGCTGGTGGAGGGCATTCTGGACGGGCTGCGGTGGCTGGGCGTCGATTGGGACGAAGGGCCTTACTTTCAGTCGCAGCGGCTGGAATTGCATCGCGAAGCGGCGCTGAGGCTGGCGGCTTCGGGCGCGGCTTACTTTTGCGATTGTCCGCCGGAGAAATATGCGGGCGGCGACGCGGTCGAGGAAACCGAGGACGCGAAGAAAGAAGCGGGGCCGCGGCGCATCACGCGCTGCGCGTGCCGAGAAGGGAAGGCGGGATTGAGCGCCGAAAACGCGGCGATCCGTTTTCGAGTTCCGCTCGGCGCGAACACGCGATTCGAGGACGCGGTTTTCGGCCCGCGAGAAGTTTCCAACGAAGAGATCGAGGATTTCGTTCTGCTGCGCTCGCCCAAGGATGGGCAGGCGCGCGGCGCGCCGACCTATCAACTGAGCGTCGTGGTGGACGACATCGACATGCGCATCACGCACGTGATTCGCGGGTCCGATCACATCTCGAACACGCCGAAGCAAGCGCTGCTGTACCGCGCGCTCGGCGCCGCGCCGCCCATTTTCGCGCACGTGCCGCTGATCCTCGGGCCGGACCGCACGCGCCTTTCCAAGCGCCACGGCGCGACGAGCGTGGGTTCCTACCGCGACGAGGGCTTTCTTCCCGAGGCGTTTCGGAATTTTCTGGCGCTGCTCGGCTGGTCGGCGGGGAATGAGGAATTCATGCGGACTTCGGAAATCATCGAGCGATTTTCACTCGAAGGCGTAAGCCGCACGAATGCCGTCTTTGACCGGCCGAAGCTTGAGTGGTTCAACACGCAGTATTTGCAGAGACTGCCAATCGATGAGCTTCTTCCCGCCGTGCAGGGCGAGCTCGAGCGCTCGAAGCTTTGGCAGCCGGAATGGGCGGGCGAAAAACGCGAGTGGTTTTCCAAGACGGTGGATTTGTTGCGTCCCCGAACGCGGTTGCTGCCGGATTTTTCGACTTGGGCGCGCGCGTTTTTCAGCGATTCGTTCGAGTACGATCCGCAGGCACGCGAAAAATTCTGGAAAGACGAGCGGCTGGGCGCGATGCTCGGCAAATTGGCGGACGCCCTCGCGGCGCTGCCGGGGTGGGATCACGATGCGTGCGACCATGCCCTGCGCGAACTGGCCGCCGCAGAAGGAGTAAAGGCAGGACTCTTGATCAACGCGACGCGCGTCGCGATTGTGGGGCAGGCCGTGGCCCCGCCGCTGTTTGACACGATGCTGGTGCTGGGGCAGGAGCGCGTCGTGCGCCGTCTGCGCCGCGCCGTCGAGGCGTTTGCTGCGCGGTGAATTGCTTTGTAGAACGGGCTTCAGCCTGTCGCTTTTCGGCCGGCTCGCGCGCCAAAAAACCGACAGGCTGAAGCCCGTCCTACTTGGAAAATATATCCGCGTGGGCGGGATGCGCGGGCGTGTCTACCGCGGCGATTTCCAGGTCTGCCGTCACGGGAATTTTCGTTGGGGGCAGGCACGCGTCCTGATTGCAGGCTTGGTAGCCCAGCGTGAGCGGAATTTTTTGCGGGCCGAGCGGGGCGGCGCC
>Ga0335078_10010915_pt1 | contig 13454 bp, 11 predicted proteins | sample Lox_Sample_32_FD_206711 | JGI IMG/M metagenome (GOLD analysis project Ga0335078, IMG submission 206711) | Soil microbial communities from Loxahatchee National Wildlife Refuge, Florida, United States - Lox_Sample_3.2 | ecosystem: Environmental > Terrestrial > Soil > Wetlands | place: USA...
GCCGAGCGGCTTGAACGCCTCGAACACCTCGCCGCGCAGCAGCGCAAACCCGCGCAGGTGCGCGTGCGCGTCGGGCGCCAGCCGACGTTCACGCGCTATGTGTTCGATCTGCCTGAGCAGACTTCGGTGTCTGCCGACCGCGTCAACGATCGGTTGACGCTGACCTTCGACGCCCCAATCGCTTTCGATCTCGCCGATGCAGACGCCGCCTTGCCGGCCACGGTCGGCGCGATCAATGCCGAGGTCGAGGAGAATTCCTCGCTGGTGCGTTTCAGTTTCCTTGCCAAGGTCGACGTGCGCACCTTCCGCGACGACAAGAGCTACGTCGTTGACGTACTCGACGCCGAAACCAATCCCGCCGAGCGGGCCCATGCGGCCGGACGTCCGCTGCCAAACGTGGCACTCGAATCCGGATCGCCAGACTCAATGCCGCTTGAAGGCGCCCGCCCAGGCCCAGCCGCTCCGGCACCCGCGGAAAAGCCCGGCGCGCCAGGACCGCCGCCGACCATCATCGCGGCGCAGCCCGCAGGCGAACCGCGCTCACCCTTGGAAATGGCGGCACCCGGCGCGCCGGGAGCGAAGCCGGCCATCGCCGCCGTCCATAGCCAGCCTCAGACTCAGCGCTCGCAAACTCAGCCGACGCCAGCACAGTCTGCGCCGACTGAGCCGACGCTAGCTGCTACGCCCGCGGAAAAGCCTATTGGATCGCCAGCCGGGGCATCCAAATCCGAAGCCGCCGCAACAACGGCCCCTCCAAACCCGGCGCCTGCTGCACCCACGAGCCCCGCAGGCACCGCGTCGCCGACCACGCCTGTCTCCGCGGCACCGGCCCCTCCCGCCGCCCCGGAACGCGGCGGCGCACCGCCGCGGACTACGGCACGAGAGGACAAGGCCGGCGACGCGGTCGCGGTTGATCTCTCCCGTCAAGGAGCGACTCTGAAACTCTCGTTTTCGTTCATGACCACAACCGCGGCGGCCGTATTCCAGCGCGCCGACACGCTGTGGATCGTATTCGATGCAAAAGCGCCCATCGACCTCTCTGCACTCGAAGGCGAATCGAGCCGCACCATCCGCGGGGCGACGTTCACGCGCGCGCCGGATGCCGACATCGTGCGCATCCGGCTTGATCATCCGCGGCTTATAAGCGTGGCGACCGACGGCCCGGTTTGGACGGTGAAGATCGGCGACAGCGTCTTCGATTCCACCCGCGCGCTTGAGATCGTCCGCAACATGATCGGGCCCAATCACGCGAACGTGACGATCCCTTTCGAAGGGCCGCATCATCTCCACCGCATCGACGACCCCGAGGTGGGCGATCAGATTTTCGTCGTTACCGCGCTGGCGCCGGCCCGCGGCTTCGTCAACCCGCAGGAGTTCGTAGAATTCCGTGCGCTTGCCTCGGCGCACGGCGTCGTGATCGTGCCTATCGCCGACGATCTCAACGTCGAACTCTCCACTGACAAAATCGTCGTCAGCCGTCCGAACGGCCTCGCCTTATCAACGGCGCTCCACAGCATTCTGCATAGCAGCGGCTTGCGGCCGACCACGTTCGATTCGCAGCTCTGGGGCCTGGATCGGCAATCGACCTATGACGAGCGCGAATCGATGCTCATGGCTGCCGCTGCCGGCGCGCCAGCCGGCAAGCGCATGACGCCGCGGCTCGACCTGGCGCGCTTCTATATTGCCCGCGAGATGTACGCGGAGGCCAAGGGCGTGCTCGATATCGCGCTCACCGAAGAGCACTCGCCGGCGCAGGATGTTGCCCCCACGGTGCTGCGCGCCATCACCGAGGTGATGATGAGCCGGCCCGAAGACGCGCTCAAGGATCTTTCCAATCCGCTGGTCGGCGACCAGCACGATGCGCCCTTGTGGCGGGCGCTCGCCTACGCGCGGCAGGGCAAATGGGCGCAGGCGCGCGAGGAATTCAAGGCGGTGGAGGCTTCGATCGCCACGCTGCCGATGGAGCTCCAGCGCGTCGCGCTCAAGGACGAGATGCGCTCGGCCATCGAGGTCGGCGATTTCGCCGCGGCCGCGAACGAGCTCAACGATTTCGAGACCATCGGCGTGCCGCGCGAGATGCAGCCGGCCATGTCGCTGCTGATCGGCCGCCTGTCGGAAGGGCTGGGCCACAGTGACGACGCGCTCAGCGCGTACCAGACCGCCGCCGATTCGTGGGACCGCCCGGCCGCGGCGCAAGGGCGGCTGCGCGTCGCGTTGCTGCGGTACGCGCGCGGCGAAATCAGCCGCGACGACGCGACGGCTGAGCTCGAAACGCTGACAACCATCTGGCGCGGCGACGAGACCGAGGTGGAGGCGCTCAAGGTCCTGGCGCACCTTTACACCGAGGCGGGTCGCTATCGCGATTCCTTCTACGTGATGCGCAACGCCATGGCGGCGCACCCGAACTCCGATATGACGCGGCGTATCCAGGAAGAGGCGGCAGCGACGTTCGAAACGTTGTTTCTCGCCGGCAAAGGCGATGCCATGCCGGCGATCGATGCGCTGGCGCTGTTCTACGATTTCCGCGAGTTGACCCCGATCGGCCGCCGCGGCGACGAGATGATACGGCGCTTAGCGGACAGGCTCGTCTCCGTCGACCTCCTCGATCAGGCCGCTGATCTTCTCCAATACCAAGTCGATCATCGCCTTCAGGGCGCCGCGCGCGCGCAGGTGGCGACGCGCCTTGCGGTTATCTATCTCATGAATCGCAAGGCCGATCGCGCGCTGGCCACGCTGCGGGCGACGCGCAGCGGCGATCTCGCCAGCGAATTGCGTAACCAGCGACTGCTGCTTGAGGCGCGCGCTCTTTCCGATCTCGGCCGCTACGACGTGGCGCTCGAGGTGACCGCCCATATCGAAGGGCGCGAGGCCATTCGCCTGCGTTCCGACATCCTCTGGGCGGCTCGGCGCTGGCGCGAAGCGGGCGAGCAGATTGAGCTTTATTACGGCGACCGCTGGAAGCAGTGGCAACCGCTTAACGAGGCCGAGCGCTCCGACATTCTGCGCGCGGAAATCTGCTTTGCACTCGCAGACGACACGCTTGGTCTCGATCGCTTCCGCGAAAAATACGCGGCGAAGATGGCGCAAACGCCGGACGCGCGCGCCTTCGAGATCGTCTCGGCACCGCTGGGCACCAGCGGGGCGGAGTTCCGTGAGGTTGCTCACGCCGCCGCGTCCGTCGATACGCTAGAAGGATTTCTCCGTGACATGCAGGCGCGTTTCCCTGACGCCAGCGCACTGCCGCCGCCTGCGTCGCCAACCGCGCCCGCGGCCGCGGCGCCCGCGGCTGCTGCGCCTGCGGCTGCTGCGCCTGCGAAATCGGAAGCGCCTGCTGCCGCGCCGGCCAAGAGCCGTGCGCCCGTCGCCGCCACCAAGCCGCAGGCGCGCTTGACCAGGGCGCCGCCATCGCCGCCGCGGACGAGCGCGCGCACAGCGCAGCGTTGACCGCCGCAAGCAAGTCTCGCCGAGTCTGCTTGTTCGCGGTCTGCTTGTTCGCGCGAAGCCCCGGCTGTGAGGCCGGGGCTTCCTCCGAGCGCCTGTCGTTAATGGTCTCAGTCCTGTTGAGACGCTCGGCGCTTCCCAATCATTTGGCCAAACAGTCCCGGATACTTTGCGCTGCAACGCTCAAGGGCATAATGAATTTGGTCGGTTCAACACGTCTCGTCATTGCAAGGATCGAGGCGACGAAACAATCGACGGTATCGTCTCGCTCGCAATGCTTTTTATGGTCGATCTAAAATCATCAATGCTTTAATGGTGCCAGAACAGCGCCAGCAGAATAATGATCGGCAACGGTATGCCGAGGAGCCACAGCAACAGTCCGCGTCCTAGTCCCATGAAAAGTCCTCCGCTTTGTCAGTTGCTTAAGCAACGCAGACGGGCGGCGGAGGTTCCGCGCCAGGAGCGAGCAGGCTGAACGACAGATAGCGTGCGGGCGTGCCGCTCGCGTCAGCCGTCATCCGGTGCCGTAGCTTTGGATGAGCGAGCCCGCGACGAGCGTCCAGCCGTCGACCAGCACGAAGAAGATAAGCTTGAACGGCAGCGACACGACGACCGGCGGCAGCATCATCATGCCCATGGACATCAGAACCGAAGCAACCACGAGGTCGATGATGAGGAACGGAAGGAAGAGCAGGAAGCCGATCTCGAAGGCGCGTTTGAGTTCGGAGATCATGAAGGCGGGGACAAGCACGCGCATCGACACGTCTTCAGGCTTTTGCGGCGGCGCTTCCCCGGACATGTCCATGAAGAGCTGAAGATCCTTATCCCGGACATTCTTCTCCATGAAGCCGCGGATCGGTCCGCTGGCGCGGTCGAACGCCTCGTTGACGCTGATCTCGTTGGCGACCAGCGGTTTGATACCGACGTCATAGACGCGCGTGAGCACCGGACTCATCACGAACGCGGTCAGAAACAGCGCGAGCGAGATCACGACTGAATTGGGCGGCGATGTCGACGTGCCGAGTGCCGTGCGCAGCAGCGACAGCACCACCACGATACGCGTGAAGGAGGTCATCATCACCAGGATCGACGGTGCAAGCGAGAGAACCGTCAATAGCGCCACGACCTGGATGATGCGCTCGTTGAGCCCGCCAGCGCCCTGGCCGAAATTGATGCTGATGTCCTGCGCGGCGAGCGGCGTCGCCGAAACGATAAGGGCCGCTACTGAGGCCGCCACCGTTTGTACACGGACGCGGCGGCCCCATGATGCTGCCATCAGATTTTTCCCGCTGGACGGCCCAACAAGCTCGCCATCTCCTGTTCGAGACTGTCGTAGAGTGCCTTGCCCTGGGTCGCTTTGCCTTCGGCGCGCTCCGGTTTGGGCTCGCTGTCGCCATCGACGGCGGGCGTCGGCGGAAGCGGCGGAGGCCCCGAGTGCAATGGATTGTCCGGCTTGGCCTGCAGGGCCATGGCCTCAGCGAGCGATACAGGCGGCGGCACCCGGACCTCGCGCGCATCTGGCGCCGGTTTCGGCTTGCGTAGCGCTGCCTCCAGCCGATGCGCCATTTCCGCTAGGGTTTGATCGGCCGAGGCGACGGCATCGCCGCTCGGCGTTGAGATCGACGGCATGCGCGGCTCGGCGCGGGTCTCTGGAAGCTTCGGCACGGTCGAGGACTGCCGCGCAGCGCCGGCGCGGTTGCGCGGCGGCACCGGGCGGGCCGCGATCTCATCCAGAAGGCCGGACAATGGCGGCGGTTGCCTTTTGTTCGATTCGCTTGCCGCCGGCTCATCGCTCGCCGCGGCGAGCCGCGGCGCGTGGCGCGGCGACGTTCCCGGTTCCGGCTGCAGCGGCCAGGATCCGTCTTCCGCCAGAGGGACGGCGCGCGGCAGCGACTCGGCGGCCACTGACACACGCGGCGGGGGCGCCTCACGCGCCGCTGCGGCACGCACGATATTAGCCTCAACCACGATGTCGGTCGGTCCGCCGACCATCACCAGGTGCTCGACGTTGTCGCGGCGCACGAGGATAAGACGCCGGCGTGAATCGACGTGGGCGTGATCGATGATCGCCAGCCGCGGCTGGCGTCCGCGCACCCCGGCGCTGCGAAACCGCGCGCCGACACCGAACCGGCCGATTGCCCAGAAGGCGACACCGATCAGTCCCAGCACGATGAGGAATGCTAGGAAGAAACGAATGGCGAGCGGCATTTCCGCGCCAAACAAAGCCTCGAACATCCGCACGTGACCCCCTGACCTCGCGGCTGTCTACTGGTACCGCAATAGTTAACGGCGCCGGTAATATTTGCCGCCGCGAATGCTAACAAAAGATTAAAGCCTGCGGGCTTCTTTAAGCCCGGTCCCACGAAATGCAGCATTCTCGTGGTAAACGGCAGTTTAATGGCAAAAGCATGCGCAGATCAGGCTTAACCCGCCATTAACCATGCCCCCGGCAAAGTCTGCCCAGTGAAACCAAGGATAGGCGCCGATGGCGATCTCCGACATTCCGATTCTTTCGATGCTGCGCACGCGCATGCAGTGGCACCAGGAACGCCAGCGCGTTCTCGCGGAGAACGTGGCCAATGCCGACACACCCAACTACCGCGCGCGCGACCTCGCGCCGCTCAATTTCGATCGCGCGCTTACCGGCGCGTCGGTCTCGCTGGCGCGCACCGACGCCAATCATATCGCCGCGGCCGCGGGCGGCTCGCGTTTCACCGAAGACGGCCACCCGAGCTACGAGGTGCGCCCGCGCGGCAACGCGGTCAGCCCCGAGGACGAGATGCTCAAGCTCGCCGGCAACCAGATGGACTACGACGCAGCAGTGTCGCTCTACACGCACAGCCTTGCACTCATAAAGACGGCGTTCGGCAAGTCCTGAACCCGGTCCTGACGCAGCGGGAAACGAGGCATGATGGACTTCATCAAATCGATCGCGATCGCCGCCACCGGCCTGCGTGCGCAGGCCGGCCGCATGCGCGTCATCTCCGAGAACATCGCCAATGCCGATTCGACGGCCAAGGTGCGCGGCGGCGACCCCTACCGGCGCCGCATCGTGAGCTTCCGCTCGGAGCTCGACCGCGAGCTCGGAGCGCATGTGGTCGGGCTCGGCCACATCGGCCCCGACAATTCCGACTTCCGCGTCAAGCACGAGCCGGACAACCCGGTCGCCGACGCCAAAGGCAACGTCAAGTATCCGAACGTGAACTCGCTGATCGAGATGACCGACTTGCGCGACGCGCAGCGTTCCTATGAGGCGAACCTTAACGTCATCACCGCCACGCGCCGCATGCTCCAACGCACGCTCGACATCCTCAAGACCTGAGACGGATTTGCTTCAGATCAGAGCCTTATCACCAAGGTGAACCATGCCGACACCGGCCGCCGCCGCGAACGCCTATGCCGCGCTATCCCGCATGGGCAGCCAGACCGCCGCCGTCGCCCGCGACGCCGCGCCGCCAGAGGGCGGGCCGAGCTTCGGCTCGATGCTCAAGGACGTGGTGGATACGGTGTCCGAGATCGGCCGCAAGTCTGACGCTCAGGCGCAGGCCGTGGCCGCGGGCAAGGCGAATATGATCGACGTCGTCACCGCGGTGGCTGAAAGCGAGACCGCGATCCAGGCGCTCGTCTCCGTGCGGGACAAGGTGATCGCGGCCTACGAGGACATTCTGAAAATGCCGATCTGACGATTCGCGCGGTGACCTCCGCCACCGTGAGGTGCGGGCGCGGCGAGCTTCGAAAGGCGGCCTTAGCGACAGGGCGGGTGAAGGCATGAGCGGACCGGAAGTGATGGACGTGGCGCGCGACGCGATCGTGACGCTTCTGCTGGTGGCTGCGCCATTGATGCTGGTTGGCCTGATCGTCGGCGTCGTGATCTCGCTGTTGCAGGCGCTGACCCAGATTCAGGAGACGACGCTGGTGTTTGTTCCAAAGATCCTGGCGATCTTCGTGGCGCTCCTGATCGCGCTGCCGTTCATGGCCGATGCGCTGCGCGGCAACTTTTTGAGAATCGCCATGCACATCACGAACGGCTGATCGACCACGTCGTCCTGCGGCGCGCGGCGAGCACACCGCAGGCAAACGCAACGGTCAGTATCCTTCGAGGCCCGCGCTCCGGCGCCGACGCTCGGGGTGAGCGGAAGAGGGGAGCCGTGCGCATCGACGTGTCGTTCCTGCCGGCATTGGCCGCGGCCTTCCTGCTGGTATTCGCACGCACCGGAACGATGCTCATGCTGCTGCCCGGGCTCGGCGAGCAGAATGTTTCGGCGCGCGTGCGGCTCAGTGTCGCGCTCGTCCTCGCCGCCGTGCTGCTGCCGCTGCACCGCAGCGCCTATCACGTCGATCCGGGCGCGCTCGGAGCGGCTTTGGTCATGCTGGTCGAGGAGATCCTGATCGGCGCGATGCTCGGCCTCACCGCGCGTCTCACGGTCTCTGCGCTCGAGGTGGCCGGCTCCGTCATCGCCCAGCAGCTCGGCCTCGGCTTCGTCACGGCGATCGATCCGACCCAGGGCGAGCAGGGCGTGCTCGTCGGCAATTTCCTCACCATGCTCGGCGTGACGCTGATCTTTGCGACCGACATGCATCATCTCGTCATCCTTGCGCTCAACGACAGCTACGCCTTGTTCGGGCCTGGAGAAATGCCGGCGGCCGGCGATGCGGCGGCGCTCATCACGCGCATCGTCGCCGGGATGTTCCGCATCGGCATCCAGCTCTCGGCGCCGTTTCTCGTGTTCGGGCTTCTGTTCAACATCGGTCTCGGCGTGTTGTCCCGGCTGATGCCGCAGATGCAGGTGTTTTTCGTCGCCCTGCCGCTCTCGATCCTGCTCGGCCTCATGATTCTGGTGGCGGTCATGGGCGCGATGATGGGATTGTTCCTCGATTACGCTGGCGGCGTTTTGCACGCGCTCTCTCCGCGCGCCTGACGGTGCACAATGGCCGACGAACGCGACGATACCCAACGCACAGAGGACCCGACACCGAAGCGGCTTGACGAAGCGATTAAGCGCGGCGACGTCGTCAAGAGCGCGGAAGTCAACACCTGGTTCATGCTTGCGGCGGGCACGCTGACGCTAATGGTCTTTGCCGCGCCGATGTCCGGCAGCTTCGCGACCATGTTTCGCGGTCTGCTCGCCCACTCCTATGAGCTACCGGCGGACGGGAATGCGCTCGCCGCTCTGGCGCGCAAGCTTGCGACGGATGCGCTCGTTACGCTCGGCGTCCCCTTCATTTTGCTCAGCCTCGCCGCGCTCGCCGGTAGCGTCATTCAGCATCGCATCGTCTTCTCCGCCGATCCGCTCAAACCCCAGCTTGCGAAAATCTCGCCGGGCGCAGGCCTCGCCCGACTGTTCTCGCGCCAGGCGCTCGCCAACTTCGCCAAAGGGCTCGCCAAGCTCGCCGTCGTCGGCGCGGTGCTCGGGGCGCTCCTTTGGCCGCAGCGTCAGCGTCTCGCCGGTTTCGTCGGCTACGATCCAGCGACGATCTTGCCGGTCACGCGCGCTCTCGCCATGCAGATGCTCGGCACCGTCGTCGCCGTTCTCAGCGTCGTCGCGGCGGCTGACTACCTGTTTCAGTACCGGCAATGGTACGAGCGACAGAAAATGTCGCTGCGGGAAATGAAGGAGGAGTTCCGGCAGACCGAGGGCGATCCGGTCGTCAAAGGCAAGATCAAGCAATTGCGCCATTCGCGCATGCGCAAGCGCATGATGGCGGCGGTGCCGAAGGCCTCCGTGGTGATCACGAACCCGACCCATTTCGCGGTCGCGCTCAAATACGAGCGCGGCATGAACGCCCCCGTCTGCGTCGCCAAGGGCGTCGACTTGATCGCCCGCAAGATTCGCGAGATCGCCGAACAGCACGACGTGCCCGTGGTCGAAAACCCGCCGCTCGCCCGGGCCCTGCATGCCACGGTCGAGATCGACCAGGAAATCGCCCCCGAACATTACCGCGCTGTCGCCGAAATCATCGGCTACATCATGGGGCTGCGGCGCGCTGTCGGCCGTGCATAGTTCTGTGAAAGCCGTTCTAGGCCCCTTGCGCGGTCCGACGGCAAGGGGCACCACAGCAAATCCCTCCCGCTCGGTCCGGCGAATCGCCGGCCAAGGGCGGCCGGCTGTGTTCCCGCTTTCGCGTCGAAGACCGGGTTATCGGCAGTAGGGCAGACGATGACGACGCAGAGCCTTGGCGACGAAACGATGGGTGCAATGCATTCCCGCGCGGCGATTGACCGCAGCGCCGGCTCAAACCGGGGCAGCATTGCCTTGGTCCTGCTCGTTGCCGGCAGTCTCGTAGCGGCGGCAGCCGCCTTTGTCGTCCTCGGCAACAGCATGGCCGAGCCCTATATCCTCGCTTTCCTGGCGGTGTTCGCCACCGTCGGGGTGTTCTCCTTGTTTGCGCTCGCAAGCGGAATTCTACGGATTGCGGCAAAGGTGCCGGTAAGCCCGATGATCAAGGAAGTCGTGGACGGCGCCGCCGACGGCGTGCTCGTCACCGACCGTGATGGCCGCGTCGTCTACGCCAACGCTGCCTATCTTGACCTCATCGACGCGTCTGACCTCAGCGACATGCGGCCGGTCGAGCGCGTGTTCATCGGCGATGCCGACGCGTCGGAGGCGATCTATCGGCTGCTTAAGGCGGCGCGCGAAGGCAAGCGCGTGCAGCAGGAGGTGCGCGTCGCCGGCACCAAGGGCCGGCCGGCACGTTGGCTGCGGTTGCGCGTGCGCCCGCTCGGCGACGGTGCGCGCGCGCCGCGGATCACCGCCTGGACGATTACCGATGTGACTCGCGAGCGCGAGCGACAGGAAAATGTCTTTCAGGAATTGCAGCACGCTATCGACTATCTCGATCACGCCCCGGCGGGCTTCTTCTCGGCCGACGCCAAGGGTAACGTGATCTACCTCAACGCGACGCTCGCCAACTGGCTCGATCAGGACCTGGCGCAGGTCGGCTCCGGCGGGCTCAGCCTTGCCGACCTTGTCGCCGGCGACGGCGCGGCGTTGTTGACGACGCTGCGCGGCGCGCCGGGCGAAGTGAAGACCGAGGTACTCGACCTCGACCTCAAGACCCGCAACGGCCGCACCCTGCCGGTGCGCCTTTTTCACAAGCTCGCGTTCGGCGCCGCCGGCGCCCCCGGCGCCTCGCGCACGCTGGTGCTCAATCGCGCGCGCGACGACGGCACCGACCCGCAGCGCGCGGCGGAAATCCGCTTCATGCGCTTTTTCCACCGCACGCCGATGGCGATCGCGACTGTGGATCGCGAAGGCCGCATCGTGCGCACGAACCCGCTGTTTGCGCGGCTATTCCACAACATGCTGAGCGGGGAGGGCGGCGAACGCTCGATCAGTGCCGTCGTCGCCGAACGCGACCGGCCGGCGCTCGGTTCGGCGATCGCGCAGGCAGCGCATGGCAAGGGCGACATCGCGCCAGTCGACGCGGCTCTGGCGGTCGCGGGCGGGAACGGCGCCAACAGCCGGGCCGAGCGATTCGGCCGCTTCTATGTCACGGCGGTCGAGGAGGAGGAGCGCGACCAGGAAGCGGCCATCGTCTATGTGCTCGAGACCACTGAGCAGCGCGAGCTCGAGACCAAGGTCACCCAGCAGCAGAAAATGGAACTTGTTGGGCAGCTTGCCGGCGGCATCGCCCATGACTTCAACAACGTCCTCTCTGCCATCATGATGGCGACGGACTTTCTGCTCAACGCCCACAAGCCGACCGATCCGTCGTTCGCGGACATTATGCAGATCAAGCAAAACGCCAACCGGGCGGCGAGTCTGGTGCGGCATCTGCTCGCCTTCTCGCGCAAGCAGACGCTGCGCCCGCAGGTGCTCGACGTCGGCGAGGTTCTCGGCGATCTTACCATGCTGCTGCGCCGCCTGATCGGCGAGAAGGTCACCCTCGATGTGGTGCACGGGCGCGACGTGTGGCCGGTCAAGGTCGACATCTCGCAGTTCGAGCAGGTCATCGTAAATCTCGCCGTCAACGCGCGCGACGCCATGCCCGGGGGCGGCCGGCTGACGCTGCGCACATCCAATGTGACGGCCAAGGACTGCGAGCGTTATCGCGCTCAGGGCATGCCGGCCGCCGATTACGTGCTGGTCGAGGTCGCCGACACCGGAACCGGTATCCCTGCGGCCATCCTCGACAAGATCTTCGAGCCGTTCTTCTCTACCAAGGAGGTCGGCAAGGGCACCGGGCTCGGCCTCTCTACGGTCTACGGCATCATCAAGCAAACGGGCGGCTTCGTTTACGTCGACTCCAAGGAAGGGAAGGGCGCGACCTTCCGCATCTTCCTGCCGCGCCATGTCGGCGCGGCCGGAACCGCTACGGAAGCGCCAGCGATCGCCGAAACGCTCGCTGCCGCCGCCGAAGTCAAGCGCGCCGCGGGCGCCGATCTTACCGGCGAAGGCACCATCCTTCTGGTCGAGGATGAAGAAGGTCTGCGCGCCCTCAACGCGCGCGGATTGACCTCGCGCGGCTACACCGTGCTCGAAGCCGGCAATGGTGTCGAGGCGATAGACGTTCTGGAGAAGACCGACGCGCGGGTGGATCTCGTCGTGTCCGACGTGGTGATGCCGGAAATGGACGGGCCGACGCTGGCGCGCGAACTGCGCAGCCGCAACCCGGGCCTCAAGATCATCTTTGTTTCCGGTTACGCCGAGGATGCCTTCCAGAAGCATCTTCCCGAGCATGGCCAGTTCGCGTTCCTGCCCAAGCCCTTCACGCTCAAACAGCTTGTTGCTGCCGTGAAGGAGACGCTCGCGGCGTGATGCAACCGCGGTTCGCGGATCGGCGGTGAATTACTGCTGCGCCGGTTTATCGCTGTGGCAGGCGAGCAGCGGAGTTCCAGCATCGCTGTGCTGCCAAGTCGGCACGTCGCATTTGGAGCAGGCGGCGAGCACGAGGCCAAAGCCTGCGACAAGCAAAAGCCGCAGCACGCCCTCACTCGCGACATGCAGGACCCTCGGCATGCGCTCTCAACCCCCGCGACCGCGCCCTTCTCAATAATAGTCCACTAAAGAGGCAGACTGCGACCTTCTTGGGGCGCCGGGCGAAGGAAGGGAGCGTATCTCGCGCCGATTTCCGTTATCTTACCGCTGGGAACCGCCGCGTTGTCCCCCTCCAAATAGCCCGGCTGCCGGCCGGGATCTGGGGAGGTGGCGCGCCGATCGAACGGAGAGGACGCATGGAGATCCATCCTTGTGGCTCGGCGCCGTCGCGCCGGGTTCCGCCCGAGTATTTCACCGGCACGGTATGGCAGGATCCGATCCTGGAGACATCTGGCCCCGGCCACGTGCGCTCGACCTGGGTGCGCTTCGATCCGGGCGCACGCACGAACTGGCACACGCATCCGGTCGGCCAGACGCTGTGCATCACCTCGGGCTGCGGCCGCGTGCAGAGCTGGGGCGGGCCGCTACGCGAGGTCCGCGCCGGCGACGTCGTGTGGTTTTCGCCGAACGAGAAGCACTGGCACGGCGCCGGACCGGAGACCACCATGGTCCACATCGCGATCACCGAAGTGCTCGACGGCAAATTCGTCGAGTGGCTGGAGAAGGTCACCGACGAGCAATACAAGGCGGCGGCGGGGTAACCATGCGCTACGAGCTCTATTATTGGCCGACCATACAGGGACGCGGCGAATTCATCCGCCTGGCGCTGGAGGAGGCGGGTGCCGACTATGTCGACGTCGCGCGCAGGCCGGGCAAGGGCGGCGTTCCGGCGATGCAAAAAATCCTAGACGGCAGGGGCGTCGAGCGCCCGCCCTATGCGCCGCCGTTCCTGAAGGCCGGCAAGCTCATTGTCGCGCAGACCGCGGCCATTCTGTTCTATCTCGGCCCGCACCTGAAACTCGCGCCGGCCGACGAAGCCGGGCGGCTGTGGGCGCACCAATTGCAGCTTACGATCTCGGACCTCGTGGTCGAGATTCACGACACTCATCATCCGGTTTCGGGCTGGCTCTATTTCGAGGAGCAGCGGCCCGCGGCGCGGCGGCGCACGCAGGACTTCTGGCGCTACCGCGTGCC
>Ga0335078_10010916_pt1 | contig 13454 bp, 9 predicted proteins | sample Lox_Sample_32_FD_206711 | JGI IMG/M metagenome (GOLD analysis project Ga0335078, IMG submission 206711) | Soil microbial communities from Loxahatchee National Wildlife Refuge, Florida, United States - Lox_Sample_3.2 | ecosystem: Environmental > Terrestrial > Soil > Wetlands | place: USA: Florida...
GGCGCGCCGGCCGTGTGGCCGCGGCTTGTCGCTCGCGCGCGGCCCAGCGGTCGGCGAACGCGCAGACGGCGCAGATGGCACCACCGCCCGCGAGCACGAGCGCCTGCACCCGCAGACCGCCGAGGAACACGTCCCACACGTCGCCGACCACGCCGCCGCGACCCGGCGCGGCCGCGTGCACCGCGACCGCGCGACCGACGGTGAGGAGCAGGACGATCGCCAAGCCGCCGATCAGCAATCCGATCCCGAGTCGCCCGGCGGTCCGGCGGCGGTCCGGCGACATCGCCAGGCCGCCCGCCGCCGCGAGTACCGCGAGCCCCGCCAGCACCCACGCCCACGAGGACACATCCTTGGCGGTGCGGACCGCATCGAGCACGCGACCATCCGGTCGGTAGGAGACCAGCGTCGGCAGCTGCTGCGTCGCGAGGGTCGCTGCGACGCGGGGCGCGAACTTCTGAAGTGGACCCTGGACGAGCACCCCGAGGTCGTTGACGGTCAGCTCGATCGTCGGGCCGTGGCCCTCGACGACCGCGTTGTGGGCCACGAGCACCGCGTGGCGAAACAGCGCGGCGAACGCCGAGCTTCGGACGATCGCCCCCGCGGCGGAACGAACCAGCGGGCGGAAGGCAACGAGGTCCCCGCTGCCGACATTCGTGACGACGAGCGTGGTCAGATGGTCGGCGACGTCGGCCTGGACCGCCGGGTGACGGAGCGTCGCCACCGCGCGATCGGCGAACGGCTGCGGTTGCAGCACCGCGCGGCCGAGATAGGCGAGCACGAGCGCGATCACCGCGAGCACGACCGCGATGACCGCGAGCAGGCCGGCCGTCCATCGCCGACCGCGTCCGTGACCGCGCGAGTTGCCCTGTCGCTCCATTGGCAGCGGACACTCTCCCAGGTCTCGATCCGGGGGCATGGCACCGGCCCCGCCCTCGCCGCCGCGGTTGCGGTAACGAAACCTGACCTTTCGAAAAGCGAGGTCTTGACAACCAAATGCAAGGGAGTAAGCTGCCCGCCCGGCCGCCGAGCAGCCTCGGCGAGCCAGGTTCTCATGGCAGGGAGGAGAGAAGTGTCCGGTCGTTTGCGCTTCCCCGTTGGTCGGCGGCCGATGGAGGCCGGGTCGAGGCTTCTGGTCGCGCTGGCGGCTGCCCTGGCTGCGGCGGCGCTGGCGCCCGCGGCAGCCGCCGCGGCGACGCGCCACGACGCGGCCGGGCCCGGTTCGGGCTGCCCGGTGGCGACGCCGGCCCAGGCGGCGGCGTCGCAGCCGGGAGCGCCGACGGCCGTGCACGCGATCGCCGGCAACGGCTCGGCCACCGTCACATGGTGCGCCCCGACCCAGGGACAGGGGCAGGTCGCCTCGTACACGGTGACCTCGTCGAGCGGCCGGCAGACGACCGCCGACGTGCCCAATCACTACGTGATCGCCACCGGCCTCAGCAACGGCAGCTCGTACTCGTTCACGGTCGTCGCGAACACCGCCTCGGGGTCGAGCGGCCCCGCTTCATCATCGTCGAACTCCGTCACGCCCGAGCCGATCCCGGGGCCGCGCAGGGTGCTCCTCGGCACGCCCGAGTCGGTCACCTACGACCAGTACTCGCTGATGATCGGCGGGAAGCGGACGTTCATCTACGCCGGCGAGTTCGATCCGTGGCGGCTCCCATCCCCCTCGCTGTGGCTCGATCGCCTCGAGAAGATGAAGGCCGACGGCTACAACGCGGTCACGCCGTACTTCGACTGGGACTACCACTCGCCGGCGCCCGGCGTCTACGACTTCTCCGGGGTCCGCGACGTCAACGAGTTCCTCAACATGGCCCAGCAGGCCGGGCTGTACGTGATCGCGCGGCCCGGCCCCTACATCAACGCCGAGACCGATGGCGGCGGGTTCCCGGGCTGGCTCGTGACCCAGTCGGGCACCGCGCGGACCGATGCGCCCGACTTCGTGGCGGCGTCGGATCAGTGGCTGTCGGAGATCGACCCGATCATCGCCGCCCACCAGATCACGCGCGGAGGGGACGTAATCCTCTACCAGGTCGAGAACGAGCTGTTCAACTCGCAGACCGCGACAAACGACTACATGGCCGAGCTCGAGGCCAAGGCCAAGGCGGACGGGATCGATGTGCCGCTCACCGGCAACTCGAGTGACACGTTCGAGCGGACGAACGGCAACCCGCAGATCCCCGGGTATGACAGCTACCCGCTCGGGTTCAACTGCGCGGACACGAGCGGTTTCGGCAACCCGCCGACGTTCTCGGCGGAGCCCGGCGTGCCGCTGATGCTCCCCGAGTTCCAGGGCGGCTCCTACGACAGTTGGGGCGGCAGCGGCTACCCCAACTGCTACGCGCTGACCGGTACGGACTTCGAGAACGTCTTCTACAAGAGCAACCTCGCCGACGGCGTGACGATTCAGAGCAACTACATGGGCGTGGGCGGAACCAACTGGGGCTGGCTGCCGGCGCCGTTCATGTACACGTCCTACGACTATGGGGCGGCGATCCAGGAGACCGGCGAGATCGGCACGCCGAGCAGCCCGAACAAGATCGCGAACTCCAAGTACGGCGAGAACAAGCTGATCGGCGACTTCATCCAGGCCGCGCCGGCGCTGAGCAAGACCGTCCCGGTGACCGCGCCGGCGCTCGACAACCCGGCGGTCACGGCGACCGCGCGGGCGAACCCCGACGACGGCACGCAGTTCATCTACCTGCGCCAGGCCAACGCCGGCTCGACGTCGACGGTCAGCGCTCACATGGCACTGAACGCCGATCAGACCGGCACTTACACCTACGACGACAACGCGCCGGCGCTCGCCTACACGGGCAGCTGGTCACATGTCAGCAACCAGAGTTACACCGGCGGCGACTACGAGAAGACCGAGAGCTTCAGCAACGCCGCCAGCGACTCGATGTCGGTGACGTTCACCGGCACCGCGGTGCAGTGGATCGCGCCCAACGCCTCGAACCACGGCATCGCCGACGTGTATCTCGACGGCAACCAGGTCGCCACCGTCGATGGGTACTCGCCGGGAACCGAGTTCCAGCAGGTCCTGTACTCAGTGAGTGGGTTGACTGACACCAGTCACACGCTGAAGATCGTCGTCAGCGGCCAGAAGAACCCGGCCTCGGGCGGCACCTACGTGTCGATCGACGCGATCAACGTGCCGACCGCGGCCCAGGCCGCCGACTACTACCCGGTCGTCCCGCAGGCGGCCGGGACCGCGATCACGCTCCAGGGTCGCGACGCCAAGCTGCTCCTCGCCAATGACGCGTTCGCCGGCCAGCAGCTCGTGTACTCGACGTCCGAGCTGATGACCCAGGCCCAGATCGGGAGCCAGGCCGTCGCGCTGCTGTACGGGCCGGCCGGGACCGACGGCGAGACCGTCCTGCGGTACGCAAGCCAGCCCACGGTCAAGGTCCTGTCCGGGAGCGTGACCAGTACCTGGGGCGCCACGCGCGGCGATCTGCGGCTCGACTACGTGCACAGCGGCCTGGCCAAGGTCCAGCTCACCGGCGGCGGGCGGCCGGCGCTACTGCTCCTGCTCGCGCAGAAGACCGCGGCCGAGGAGTTCTGGCCGGAGAGCACGTCGGCCGGGCCCGTGCTCGTGCGCGGTGGCTACCTCGTCCGCGGCGCGCAGTCGAACGGCTCGACGCTTGCGCTGACCGGCGACACCGGTCGGCCCGCGAACCTGACGGTGTGGGCGCCGCCCCAGATCAGCCGCGTCGCATGGAACGGCCGCCCGGTGGCGACGACGGCTCGCCGCAACGGCTCGCTCACCGGCGCCGTCGGCGGCCCGGCACCGGTCAGCCTGCCCTCGCTCGGCAACTGGCGCTTTGACTTCGAGACGCCCGAGGCCCAGCCCGGCTACGACGACAGCGCCTGGACGCTCGCCGATCATCCGGTCTCCACCAACCCGACCAAGCCCGTCACCACGCCGGTGCTGTACGCCGACGACTACGGGTTTCACACTGGGTTCGTGTGGTACCGCGGCCACTTCACCGCGACCGGGAACGAGACCGGGATCGACGTGACCGCCGGTGGCGGCACCCACGGCGCGTTCTCGGTGTGGCTGAACGGCGCCTTCCTCGGCTCCGACACGGCCGGCGGCGATCAGACCCAGATGACCTTCCCGTTCCCCGCGGCGGCGCTCCGGCCCGGCCAGGACAACGTGGTCGCGGTGCTGACCCAGAGCTCGGGCCACGACGAGGACGGGGTCTACGGGCCGCCGCCGTCGGACGCGCAGAAGTCGCCGCGCGGGCTGATGGGCGCATCGCTCGAGGGCGCCTCGACCGCCTCGATCACGTGGCGCTTGCAAGGTGCTCAAGGCGGCGAGCAGCTCCAGGACCCGGTGCGCGGACCGATGAACGCCACCGGCCTGTACGGCACCAACCGCGGCTGGGACCTCCCCGGCTACCCCGATCATGGCTGGCAGCCGGTCTCGGTGCCGGACTCCTGGTCAGGACGCGGGCTGCCGCCCGGGATCGGCTGGTACCGGACGACGTTCGACCTCGACCTCCCCCGCCAGTCCTACGTCCCGGTCTCCGTCCAGATCGGCGGCGCCGGCTCCGGCCCGGGCGCCAGTGACAAGAACTACCGCGCGTTCATCTACGTCAACGGCTGGCTCGTCGGGCAGTACGACAACAGGCTCGGTCCCCAGCGCCAGTTCTACGTGCCCGCGGGGATCCTCGACCAGGACGGCCGCAACACGCTGGCGATCGCGGTCTGGGGCCTCGACCCGACCGGCGGCGGCCTCGACCGGGTGAAGCTGGTCGCGACCGGCGATCAGAGCGGCGGGGTGCCCGTGCAGACCGTGTACGGCCCGGGCTGGAACCCGTTCGTCTACGGAGCGCCGACCGCTCCGAGCCCGACGCTCGGCGTGACCAGCTCGAGCGCGCTCGTCAACCCCGGACAGGCGTTCACGGTCAAGGCGACGCTGGCCAATCCCGGCGGCTCGCCGCTCCGTGACGGCACGATCGGCCTCAGCGTCCCGTCCGGCTGGACCGTGACGCCGAGCGGCGCCGATTCAGTCGGGACGGTCGCGCCGGGAGCCACGGCGTCGGCGAAGTTCAAGGTCACGGCGCCGGCGTCGGGGACGTCGACGCCGGGACCGGTCGACCTCGTCGCGCGCGCCACCTACGATGCGCTCGGACGGCCGCAGTCGCTGCTCGGGACCGCGCAGCTGGAGGTGCCGTTCGCGTCGCTCGCGGCGAGCTTCGACAACACCGGCATCACCGACGACAGCAACCGCAACCCGAGCGCGAATTTCGAGGGGTTCGATGGGGAGGGGACGACCTACTCGGCGCAGGGCCTGGCTTCGGCCGGGCTCGCGCCGGGCAGCACGGTCAGCGCCGACGGCCTCAGCTTCACGTGGCCGAACGTGGCGCCGGCGCAGCCGGACAACACGATGGCCGAGGGCCAGATCATCCGCGTGTCGGGGTCAGGCACCAAGCTGGGCTTCGTGGCCGCCGCGAACAATTCCCCCGAGTCGGGCTCGGGCACTGTCTACTACACGGACGGCAGCACGTCCACGTTCACGCTCGACGTCGGTAACTTCTGGTACGCCTCGGGCCAGAGCGGCAACCCCACCAGCAATCAGGTCGCCTCGGTCAACTACGCCAACTATCCGACCGGCTCATCCGGTCACACGATCTATGTGTTCGAGCAATCGGTTCCGATCGACTCCGGCAAGACGGTCGAAGCGGTGGCGCTCCCGGCGCTCGGAGACGTTCAGGGCTACAACCCCGCGCTCCACATCTTCGCGATCGACGTCGGCGGTTGACGCGGGGCCGCGGGGGTCGCGGTGAGCTTCGACTCCGGCCGCCTGGTCGACGCCGAGGTCCCGGCCGAGCTGCGCCACGAGCGGATCGCCGGCCTCGTCCAGGAGCACGGCTTCATGCGGGTGGTGGACCTGGCCACCCGGTTCCACGTCTCGACGGTGACGATCCGCAGCGACCTCCAGCTGCTCGAGGCGCGCGGCCGGCTGCACCGGATTCGCGGCGGCGCGGTGCCGGCCAACGTCGCCCCGGGCGAGCAGCCGTTCGAGGCCTCCGAGCTCGACCTCGCCACCGAGAAGGCGCACATCGGCACGCACGCGGCGCGGCTGGTGGCGAGCGGCGAGACCGTGCTGCTCGACGTCGGGACGACGACGACCGCGGTCGCCAGGGCGCTGATCGCGCGGACCGACCTGCGCGACGTGACCGTGTTCACGACCGCGCTCAACGTCGCGCTCGAGCTCGAGCGGGCGTACCCGCGGATCACGGTCGTGGTCACCGGCGGCACGCTCCGGCCGTTGCAGCACTCGCTGGTCAACCCGCTCGCGACCGTGCTGCTGAGCACGCTCAACGCCGCGATCGGCTTCATCGGGTGCAACGGCGTCGACGTTCGCGGAGGCATCACGAACATCAACCTGCCCGAGGCCGAGATCAAGCGGGCGATGCTGCTCGCCGCTCGCCGGCGGGTGATCGTCGCCGACGGCTCCAAGCTCGGCGAGGTCGAGCTGGCCAAGGTCTGCGACCTCGAGGAGGTCAGCCTGGTGATCACCGATCACACCGCGGACCCGGAGGTGGTATCGGAGATCGAGGCCGCCGGCTGCGCTGTCGAGCTCGCGCCCTGACCGTCGCGCGCGCTACGGCCCTCCGGTCCCCGGTGGCGGCTTCTGGATCTCGTGGTTGATCAACTCGCCAAGGATCTGCTGCCCGCGGTCGGTGGGATGGAACGCGCCGGGGTTGATTCCGAGCCCGCTCGACCCGCTGATGTGAGAGCTCGGTGACTGCAGGCAGGAGTTGCCCTCACCGATCTCGCAGCCGGCGAACGCGCCCGAGGCGTTGATGCACTCGGCGCCGACCCCGGCGCTCTGAACGGCCGCGCAGATCGTGTCGTCGAGCCTGACCGCCTCCTGGTTGAAGAACTGCTGATCGCTGGGCGTCAGGCAGACGTGCACGAACGTCACGCAGGCCGCGTTGGAGGTCGGCGGGTCTCCGAACAGCTCGGGGTAGGTCATGATGATGATCCGGGCGTGCGGCGCGCGCTCGCGCAGCGCCTGCAGGTCGGCGGTCAGGTTCGCGGGGATGCCCGCGATCTTGGCGTTGATGTCCGGTCCCTCGTAGCTGCACGACTTCGACCAGTGCAGCTTGAACCGGTTCTCGTAGCAGTTCTTCAGATCGTCGGCGAACCCGGCGTCGTTGCCGCCGATCGACATCGTGATCAGACTGGTGTCGGGGCCGACCCGATCGGCCTGGCACCCCTCGCCGTAATGACCGGAGGCGTGTCCGGCCGAGCACGTCGGATCGTCCGGGTCGTAGATGTCCTTGGTGATCGACCCGCTGCACGCCCAGGTCTGCTTGCCGCCCTCGAACGCGTACTGGTTCGACACCGTGCTGTTGTAGGCGGACGCCGAACGGTCACAGCCGTCGAGGACCTTCGGGTCCTTGTGATAGACGCAGTGACCGAGCACCGAGACGCGGCACTGGCTCTGGTGCACGCTCGAGCCGGGCTGATAGTCGCCCAGCCCCTCGCCCGCGGAGTACGAGTCGCCGAGCGAGACGTAGGTTCCCCATGTGGCCCGCGTGACCGGATCGGATGAGTCCCACGGCGTGCCTGCGGTCGGCGCCGGGCCGCCCGCCCCCGCCGAGCAGCTGTGCGCGGCGCCGAACGCCTTCGTCACCGCGCACGACACGCCGTGCGCGATCGCTTTCGGGGCGCCGCTGAAGAACACCAGCCCGATCACGGCCGCCACGAGGACGAGCAGGCCGGCCAGCTCGACCGTGTCCTGTCCGCGCTCTGAGGACATACCGAAAGTAATCCGCGCGGCCGCCGAGCCGACAAGAGTCCGCGGGCCCCAGTTCGCCTCGGCTCGGGGCCCAAACTCGACCGGCCAAAGGGCCCACGCCGCCGTCTAGTGACGCAGGCGGCCGGGCCGTCGGTGATCGTGCCAGGCGTGTAGCGCGGTGCCGAGGGTCCGGCGAAGGCCGGATGCCCGTCCATGACGGGAGGATCTTACGTCGGCGTGATGGCCTCGCGCAGCAGTTGCACGCCGCGCTCGATCGCCGGCTCGGCCAGGTAGGCATGTCCGAGGACCACGCCGGGTGGGCAGTCGCCGGTGTAGCTGTGCAGCGACAGGCCCTCGATGCCGACCCCGTGACGGGCGGCCGCCGTGATCAGCGCCGGCTCGTCGACGTCGCCGGGCAGGGTGACCATCCGGTGCAGCCCACCCCCGCCGCCGGCGGCCGGTCGCCAGTCCGGAAGCTCGCGCGCCAGCACAGCCAGCAGCGTCCGGCCGCGCCCGGCGTAGCGCAGCCGCATCCGGCGCAGGTGGCTGGCGAGCTCGCCGCGGGCGATGAAGTCGGCGAGCGCGAGCTGGCCGGCGATCTCCGACCCCGCGTCCTCGATCGCCTTGGCCGAGATCAGCCCCCAGGACAGCCATGACGGCGGAAGCATCCAGCCCAGCCGCATCCCGGGGGTCAGCCGCTTGCTCGCCGAGCCGATGTAGAGGACGCGGTCGGGCGCGAGGCCCTGCAGTGCGCCGACGCGCTCGCCGCACAGCTCGGCGTCGTAGTCGTCCTCGATGATCAGCCGGTCGCCTCGCTCGGCCCACTCGATCAGCGCGGCTCGGCGGCGGGGGCTGAGCACGACGCCGGTCGGGAACTGGTGCGCGGGGGTGACGACGACCGCCTCGGCGCCGCTGGCGTGAAGCGCCGCGACGTCGATGCCCTCGTCGTCGAGGGGGATCGGCGTCACCGCCAGGCCGGCCTCCTCGGCGATCAGCCGCTGCGCGTGCCATCCGGGGTCCTCGAGCGCGACCCGCTCGAGCCCGGTGGCGCGCAGCCACCGGCTGGTGAGCGACAGCCCCTGGCGAAAGCCGGTGCAGATCAGCATGTGCTCGGGATCGGCGACCACGCCGCGGACCCGGCCGAGGTAGTCGGCGAGCGCCTCGCGCAGCTCGCCGACCCCGCGCGGGTCGCCGTTGCCGACGGCGTCGAGCGCCGACTCGCGCCAGGCGGTCCGGAGCGAGCGCAGCCAGCGATCGCGCGGGAACCCGGCCAGGTCGGGCAGGCCGGGAGCGAAGTCGTAGGCGAACCGCGGCACCAGCGACGGAGCGGGCGGCCTCGGCCCCTGCGCGCGCAACCCTCGCGCGACCCGGACCGGGGCGCCCTGCCTGGTCTCCAGATACCCCTCGACCGCGAGCTGGTCGTACGCCGAGGTGACCACGCCGCGCGAGATGCCGAGCTCGCCGGCCAACCCGCGGCTCGATGGCAGCCGCGCCCCCGCCGGTAGCCGCCCGGCGCGGATCGCGGCGCGCAGCATCCGCTCGAGCTGCTCGTACATCGGCTCCTCGCCACCGCGGTCGAGCTCGACGAGCAGGTCAACTGGCCCTCTCAGGAGGTTCACGACTGGAACTGTACGCAAGGCCAGCGCGGCCGTACCGTTTCCGACCATGGACGAGATCACGGTCATAGGTGGCGGAGTCGCGGGCCTCACCGCGGCGATCACGTGCGCCGAACGCGGCGCACCCGTGCGGCTGTTCGAGGCCCACGAGACGCTCGGCGGGCGTGCCCGGAGCAGCGACGGGCCCTACAAGGCGAACCTCGGCCCGCACGCGATCTACACCGGCGGGGTCCTGTGGGAGTGGCTGACCGCGCGCAACCTGATGCCCCCGCTGGCCCGTCCGCTGCTGACCGGGGTGCGCTTCCGCTACGAGGGCGCCGTCCACCGGACGCCGCCGCTCAGCCTGATCCCGCCGGGCCTTCGCCTGCGCGGCCGGATGGCCCCCGTCGACCAGGACTTCCGCTCGTGGGTCACCGACCACAGCGACGAGCGCACCGCGGCTTTCCTGTCCTCGCTGGCCGGCGTCTACACCTTCCACCATGATCCCGGCAAGCTGTCGGCGGCGTTCGTGTGGGAGCGCACGCAGCGGCTCCTGCTGACCCCGCGGCCGCCGGCGCGGTTCATCGTCGGGGGCTGGACGGTGCTCGTGGACGCGCTCGAGCGCCACGCCCGCTCGCTCGGCGTCCAGATCGTCACCGGCGAGCGCGTCGACGCGCTTCCGGGTTCGCCGGCGATCGTCGCGCTCGAGCTGTGCGACGCGCGGCGGTTGCTCGTCGACGACGCGCTCACGTGGCCCAGCGGCAGCACGGTCTGCCTCGATCTCGGGCTGAGCGACCGCGGCGGCGACCCGTGGGTGGTCTCCGACCTCGAAAGCGCCGGCTGGATCGAGCGTTACTCGGCGCAGGACTCGTCGCTCGCGCCGGCCGGCGAGCAACTCGTGCAGGCCCAGATGCCGATCGCGCCCGGCGAGTCCGCCGACGCCGCCGCGACCCGTCTGGAAGGGCTGCTCGACGCCGCGTTCGAGGACTGGCGCACGCGCGTCACGTGGCGCCGGCGTCAGGTGATGGACGGACGCAGCGGCGCGGTCGACCTCCCGGGCACGACCTGGCGCGACCGCCCCGCGATCGATCGCGGCGACGGCGTGTTCCTGTGCGGCGACCAGGTCGCGGCCCCCGGCTGTCTGTCCGAGGTGTCGTTCGCCAGCGCGATCGACGCCGCCACCCTCGCGCTGGAGCACTCGCCGCGGCAGACCCTGCGCCCCGTGGCCTGAGCGCGCCAACGTACCACGACCTCAGCCGCGTCCGGACGCCGCCGCTCGCCGGGCGGCGGCGGCCCGGTCGAACATCTCCGCTGCCGCCTCGTGGAAGCCGGCCGGGAACCCCGCCGCCGCGAATGTCGCGGCGATCTCTTCCATCTCTCCGACCCAGCGCCATCCCTTCGCCGCCGCGGAGTCTGAAGCGCTCTGGCAGCGGTCCTCGAGATCGGGCAGCGAGCGTCGCCACTCGGCTCGCAGAGCCTCTTCGACCCCGGTCTCCCGAGCGGTGCCGAGCACGGCCAGCAGCAGCGCCGCCGACCCCTTCGTCCAGGCCGCGTACGCCATCTTCAGTGCCGACGCCGCCACCGGCGAGCCGGCCAGGACCACGGGCTCGAGACGGGTTCCCTCGAACAGGAGCGCGGCCTCGGCAGCGTGTTGCCCGGACAGATACAGCCGCGTGGTCCCCTCCCGGCGAGGCGGTGGCCCGACGATCCCGCCGTCGGCCCAGCGATCGCCGATCAGCTCCCCGATCTGGTGGGCCGTCGCCGGGGACACGGCGTTGGCGTCGATCACGAGCGCGCCGGTCCCCCGGAGCGAGCGCGCGACGTCGAGCGCCGCGTGCGGAGGGCACACCGAAAAGATCACCTCAGCGCCCGCGAGCGTCTCGACGCTGGTCAGGCCCGCGGCGGCAGCCCGCCGCTCTGTCGCCTCGCTTCTCCGGTGCGGGAGCCAGAGCACCTCGTGGCCGCGCTCGACCAGCACCGCCCCGATCGCCGCCCCCATCTCTCCGGGATGCAGCAGGCCGATGCGCACGGGTCAGTCGGGGATCGCGGCGGCGTCGGAGACGACGATCCCGAACAGGTCGGCGATGGCGGCGAGGCTGGCGGCCTGTAGCGCCTCCGAGGACACGACGCCGGTCGGTCCCGGGAGCGCGCGGGTGGCCGTCGCGCCGGCGACGACCGTGGGCGCGTATCCGAGGTTGAACGCGCCTCGGGCGGTGGAGTTCACGCACATGTGGGTCATGAACCCGGCGAGCACGAGATCGTGCGCGGAGGCCGCCTTGAGGCGATCGTCGAGCTCGGTCTGCACGAAGGAGTTCGGAAAGCTCTTGACGATCACGGTCTCGTCGCCCTGTGGCGCGACCCGGTCGACGATCTGGCCGATCTCGGCGCGGATGTCGTAGGGCGAGCCCTCGCCGGAGTCGTGCTGGATGTGGATGATCGGGATACCCGCCGCACGCGCCCGGTCGAGGAGCGTGGCCGCCTCGTCCAGCGCAGCCGCCACCCCGTCGAGCTCCATCACTCCGCGGGTGTACGTGTTCTGGCAGTCGATCATGATCAGCGTCGAGTCCGACAGGCTGGCCGGGGTTGCCGGCATGCCGCTGAGCGCGCGCAGGGTGTTGGGCTCGGGCATTGTGGTCCTCTCTCCGCGGGTTCTTGGTGCGAGCAATCTACTCCGCGACCTCGGCCGGGTCGCGGAGGCTGCCGGCAGTCCGGCCTGAACCGTTTGCCGTCCGTGCGGGGTCGAACCGAACGTGAACAGAGACGGAAAGGAACTGAATATGAGCTACAGCGAGGGCACGGAGCGCGCAACGTTCGCGGCCGGGTGCTTCTGGGGCGTCGAGGCGTCGTTCCGCCAGATCGAAGGCGTCGTGGCGACGCGCGTCGGCTACACCGGCGGCACCACCGCCAACCCCACGTACGAGCAGGTCTGCTCGGACTCGACCGGTCACGCGGAGGCGGTGCAGGTCTGGTTTGACCCAACCGCGGTCAGCTACGACGAGCTGCTCGATGCGTTCTGGTCGATCCACGATCCCACCAGCCGCAACCGGCAGGGATGGGACTTCGGCAGCCAGTATCGCTCGGCGATCTTCTTCCACGACGGCGACCAGGAGCGGCAGGCGACCGCGGCTCGCGACGAGCTGCAGGGCAAGCGGTCGAAGCCGATCGCGACCCAGATCGCGCCGGCGTCCGAGTTCTACGACGCCGAGGAGTACCACCAGCGCTACGTCGAGAAGCACGGCGGCGCTGCCTGCGCGACGACAGTCCGCCGCTAGCCGGGTCAGCCCTCCTCGAGCTGCAGGTACGGCTCGAGGAGGGTGCGCAGCTGCATCCGCCCGCGGTGCAGCCGGCTCTTGAACGCGGCCTCGCGGACGCCGGCGATCTCGGCCGCGTCGTGCGTCGAGAGACCCTCGACGTCTCGCAGCACGACCGCGGCGCGCCAGTCGGGCGGCAGCTCGTCGAGCGCCCGCTCGAGCGTCTGCTCGAGCTCCCGGTCGAGCGTCTGAGCGTCCGGCCCGAGCGCCGGCGACTCCGGCAGCGAGAGAATCTGGTCGCCCTCGCGATCGGGATCCGGCCCGGCACGCGGGGCCGGGCGGCGCGATAGCCGCCGCTGGGCCTCGTTGAAAGCGATCCGGTACAGCCACGTCGAGAACCGCGAGCGCTCCTCGAACCGTTCGAGGCCGCGCCACGCGCGCACGAACACCTCCTGCGCGACCTCGTCGGCCTCGTCAGGGTCGAGCCCGAAGCGACGGAGCGCGCCGTACACGCGGTCGGCGTGCATCATCACGAGCTCGGCGAACGCGTCCTGGTCGCCGGCGCGTGCGCTGCGAATCAGCTCGTGCTCGGGGCGCTCCGCGCCGGTCACCGCGCGGTTATACCGCCTGGCCGGCGGGCGGCACGCGAACGTCGCGCCCGCCGCGGTGCTTCGGTCTTAGTGCTCGTCGAGCTCGAGCGAGCACGAGTTGATGCAGTACCGCTCGCCGGTCTCGCCCGGGCCGTCGGGGAACACGTGACCGAGGTGCCCGCCGCACGCGGCGCAGTTGACCTCGATCCGATGCATGCCGTAGCTGAAGTCGTCGACCAGCTCGACGTTGGCGCGGTCC
>Ga0335078_10010917_pt1 | contig 13453 bp, 15 predicted proteins | sample Lox_Sample_32_FD_206711 | JGI IMG/M metagenome (GOLD analysis project Ga0335078, IMG submission 206711) | Soil microbial communities from Loxahatchee National Wildlife Refuge, Florida, United States - Lox_Sample_3.2 | ecosystem: Environmental > Terrestrial > Soil > Wetlands | place: USA...
GAGAACCTATCTCACGAAAGATTTGACGTGTCCCAGAATCTTCGTCGACTCTGCGACGAAACCACGCTGGGCCAAGTTGTAGATGGCAACCGTTCCGGAGCTGGCACAATCAAGTTGTGCTTGGTCCCCATGTCGGAGAATGGAAGCCAAGCAGTCAAAGTGGATCAATACGCCGCCGTCAACGATGTGGCTGGCCCATCTCGACGCCGACAACCTCTTCCCGGTAAGGCGGCAGGGCGTCCGAAATGTCCTCAAGCGAGACGAAGGCGCCAAGGTTCATGAGGTGACGCCCGAACAGCGCCGGTGAGGCTCCCGGCCGGTGGCGGACCCGGGTGGTGACCCGCGCGTCGGAGCAGGCGTTGTCCGTTGGTTCGATCACAGTGATCTTCTCGAGGAGCCCGCAGGTCTCGGTGAATGCCCGCACGCCGGCCTCGCCGTGCTCAAAGCCCTCTGCCACCATCCGTCAAGGTGCGAGTAGGAGGCATCAAGAGCGGGAAGATCAATGTGGCGGAGAAAACCCGCCACCTGATTGATAGCCGGCTGCGCAGAGCATCGGTTGGCATCGTCCAGGACCGCAGCGCAGGTGTAGTTCAACCGGGCTTTGAGACAGGGCGCCGCTCCCGGTGGGGTGGTAACGCACCGGCGCCGGCGCCGCGCCGACCACAGTTGCAAAGCGGAGCTGATCGCCAGAGCTGTAACTGAACCCGCCGTTTGCTTATCTCTATGGTTCACCATAGGTTAGTTAAAAGACGGGGCGCATTCCTAACGCACGGCATTCGGTGTTACACAGCCGTGATACAATCTACCCAAATAGACAGGTGGGCTGGATTCATTATGGGGGCGCTTCTCAAAGACGAACCCGTCCCACGACCGATCCCCGTTGAAGAGCGAGTCCGGCGTGTGATCGATACGCTTCCCGCGCTAGTCCTTAGCGCCAGGCCTGACGGTTCTGTCGATTTCATCAATCAACGCTGGCTGGAATTCACCGGTCTCAAATCGGAAGAGTTGCAGGGCTGGGGCTGGCGCGCGGCGATTCATTCCGATGATGTCGGACGATTCGTGGACGAGTGGCGCAAGGCTGTGGCCGCAGGGGATCTCTTCGAGAAGGACCTTCGCTTACGGCGTGCTGACGGCGAATACCGCTGGTTTCGCATCCGCAACGTGCCATTGCGCGATGAGCACGGAAATATCGTCCAGTGGTATGGAACGGGCCACGACATCGAAGACTATAAGGCAACGCAAGCCCGCGTCCGGCAAAGCGAAACAGAGCTTCAGCAGGCGATCGACGCCATCCCGGCGCATGTCATCGTTCTTGAACCGGACGGAAATGTTGTCTTTGCGAACCGGCAGGACCTCGAATACACGGGCCTTACGCTGCGGGAAGTTGGTTCGGAAGAAGCTCTTTCCAGAATCTTTCATCCAGACGATGTGGAACGAGTTCGGTATGCCCGGCGAAACCTTTTGTCGCAAGGAATGCCGTTCGAAACGGAAGCACGAATGAGGGGGAAAAACGGACAATATCGGTGGTTTCTGCTCCGGCTTAACCCCCTGAAGGACGAAGCTGGGCGCGTAGTCCGATGGTACGGCACACGGATCGACATCCAGGATCGAAAAACGGCCGAAGATCACCTCCGGCTCGTGGTCGACACAACTCCCACACTCCTGCACAGCGCTCGTCCTGACGGCTACCTCGATTACTTCAACCAACGGTGGCTGGATTTTGTGGGTCTCTCCCTGGAAGATATTTGCGGCTGGCTCTGGACCAACTCCATTCATCCGGATGACGTGGAGGACATGCTAGGCAAGTGGCGTTCCTCCCTGGCGACCGGAGAACCCGCTGAAATTGAAGCGCGAGTACGGCGGGCCGATGGAGAATACCGTTGGCTTCTCCATCGCACCGTGCCGCTCCGCGACCTCTCGGGCACCATCGTCAAGTGGTATGGCTCCAGTACTGACATCGAGGAGCGGAAGCGGGCCGAAGATGCTCTGCGGCGGACCCGGACCTATTTAACTGAAGCACAGTCATTAAGCCACACCGGCAGTTTCGCCTACAACCCTGGGAGTAGGAAAACGCTTTACTGGTCGGAGGAATTGTTCCGAATTTTCGGATTGGATCCTCAGCGCGGCGTCCCCGATTATGACGAGACTCGTGGACTTGTGCATCCAGACGATCGCGACAGGGTTTCCGAAGCCTGCCTGAAGGGATTTCGCGAGAAAGCTCCTTTTTTGCAAGATTACAGGCTGCTATTGCACGATGGGACCGTCAAGCACCTCCACGTAAATTGGCATCCGGTCCTCGATAAGGAGGGAGAAGTGATCGAATACGTCGGCACGGCGGCGGATGTGACGGGGCACAAGCAAGCCGAACTGGCGCTACAAAACGCCCTTGACGAAATCAGGGTTCTAAAGGACCAACTCCACAAAGAGAACATCGTGCTACGCGAAGAAGTTGACAAGGCCTCGATGTTCGAGGAGATCATCGGCTCTTCCTCGGCGCTGCGGCGGGTCCTGGTGGATGTGGCGAAGGTGGCGCCGACGGATTCGACCGTACTGATCACCGGCGAGACCGGGACCGGGAAAGAACTAGTCGCCCGTGCGATTCACAGGCGATCGCAGCGTGCCGCGCGCGCCTTTGTTCCTGTGAATTGCGCCGCGATCCCGCCATCTTTGATCGCCACCGAGCTGTTTGGCCACGAAAAGGGGGCGTTCACCGGAGCGATCCAGCGCCAATTAGGTCGGTTTGAACTGGCCGACGGCGGAACCATTTTCCTGGATGAAGTTGGCGAACTCCCGCTTGAGACTCAGATTACCCTGCTGCGGGTGCTCCAGGAGCGAACGTTCGAACGCATTGGGGGCAGACAACCGATTGCCGTGAACGTACGGGTGCTCGCCGCCAGCAATCGCGATTTGCGAGCCGCGATTGGGGCCGGCACATTCAGGAATGACTTGTTTTACAGACTGAGTGTTTTTCCGATCTACGTGCCTCCGCTGCGCGATCGCATTGATGACATTCCCGTGCTCGTCGAGTACCTCATTGAGCGGTACGCGACCAAGGCCGGCAAGAAGATCAGGAGCGTCAAGAAGAGCACGCTGGAGCTATTCCAGGCGTACGATTGGCCGGGAAACATTCGCGAGCTGCAGAATGTGTTGGAGAGAGCGGTGATCCTTTGCGATGGAGATACCTTGGCAGTGGATGAAACGTGGCTGCAGCCTGAATCGCGCCGTCCGGGTCGTGCCCCGCGAGGACTGGGCCGACCGGATGTAGGTCAGGAAAAGGGAATGATCGAGACTGCGTTAGCCGAATGCCGAGGGCGGGTATCCGGTCCACTCGGCGCGGCTGCAAAACTCGGCATTCCGCGGTCGACACTTGAGTCCAGAATCAGAAGCTTGGGAATCAACAAGCACCGGTTCCAATCTGTATAGACTTCGACGCGAAGCGACAGAACTCATCTTCGAGTTCCCCAACGGTCCTCCGTATCCCCACAAACACCCTGGACCGCACGCGGCGTTCAGTTTGCCGCTGGCGCCGGTTTTCGATTAGCCAGTTCCGGGCAAAGCACCTTGGCCCTGGTCGGCGGCAAAATGTCGATCATTTTGCAGGAACTCGTCAATTGTCGAAATTCACCACCGAAGCCTGAGGTCGAAGGCTCGCTCAGTCAGTAACTTAAGTTTGGCATCCTAGCTGCACTCTCAGAGTCGAGGCCGCAAATGGTCTTAAAGATCGAGAAGGTGTCGGACGGACCTGACACTCTTCTCAGACTCTGCGGGCGGATCGATTCTGAACGTGTACAAGAGTTGAAGGCCCAAATTGATGGCAGCACCGGGAGAATCGTCCTGGATCTCGAACAGGTGCGGCTTGTCGACTTGGACGCGGTGCACTTCCTGGCGGTCTGCGAAGCAAAGGGGATGGAGCTCCGATGCTGTCCACCCTATGTTCGACAATGGATTCTGGCCGAAAGACCGAGGATTCGTGAGCCTCGAATGACGGAAGCCAAATGAAAGGCCCCACCTTAAGGGTGGAGCTGAACGAATGCAAGCACGCCCTTGGGCTTCATCCGAAGTCCCGCAGGTACCGAAGTTAAGTCCCATAGTCAAGTGGGAACATCTCACAAGAAGGAGAACGCATATGAAAAGTCAGTCCGCGGCGATAATGCAGCCGGTCAATGAGGCCGCGCCCGTGAACTGGCTCCCCACCAGCGAACTGGGGGATCAAATCCAGACCCTATTCAACTCGACCGCTCGCCGCGCCTTTGAGATCTTTGACGGCCGCGGGCGCTCAGACGGGCACGACCTCGAAGATTGGTTCCGCGCGGAGTCAGAGTTGCTACATCCCCTTCATCTCGACGTCGAAGAATCGGACAATGCGCTCACAGTTCATGCCGAGGTCCCGGGCTTCAGTGCCAAAGAGCTCGAGGTGGGCGTGGAGCCCCATCGTCTGACGATCACTGGCAAGCGTGAAACCAGCGCAGAGGGCACAAGCAAAAAGACGATTTACAGAGAACGATGCTCGAACCAGATCTTCCGGGCCATTAACTTGCCTGCCGAGGTGGACTCGTCCAAGGTCACGGCCACACTCAAGGATGGAGTGCTGAAGCTCTCGATGCCGAAGGCCGCCAAGGCACAACCCGTCCGAGCCGAAGGAAAGCCGGCCTAAGGCTTCATCTGGTGGAGAGCGGCGCCTGGGTCACTTGTGACCGGCCGAACATGGATCACAGAAGGAAGCAGAACCCGATGAAAGAAGGAGAAAAGCGATGCAAAGTGACACAGCATTACAGGCTAGTGTGCTCGAGGAACTCAAATGGGAGCCGGGTGTAAAGGCTACGGACATCGGGGTCACCGTTAAGGACGGCGTGGTTACTCTTGAGGGTACGGTGGATAGCTACGCCGAAAAGTGGGCTGCGGAAAGGGCCGTAAAACGGTTGCCGGGTGTTAGAGCCCTGGCGCTGGAGCTCGAAGTCAAGCTTCCCGGCTCCAGCGAGCGGACCGACGCCGACCTCGCCCAAACCGCCGAGAATGCTCTGGAATGGAATATCGCACTACCCGGGGAGCGGATTACGGTAACCGCGGAGAAGGGCCTCCTCACTTTGGAAGGCGAGGTCGATTGGCAAATCCAGAAGTCGGGTGCCGAGGGGGCGGTGCGCTACTTGAAGGGAGTCAAGGGAGTAATCAACAAGCTCACCGTCAAGCCGAAGGTGGCGCCCACGGACGTCAAGGAGAAGATCGAAGCCGCACTCAAGCGCAACGCAATTCTGGACGCGCAGCAGATCAAGGTGCAGGCGGACGGAGGCAAGGTGACCTTGAGCGGGAGTGTTCACTCCTGGGCGGAGAGGGATCAGGCAGAGGATGCTGCCTGGGCCGCGCCCGGGGTCTCCACAGTTAGGGACCTCATTACTGTCACATACTGAGGCAAGTCTCGCGCAGCGCTGAAAGGTTGACCGAGAGCACCGTAAGGAACCACGGCAGCGCCCAAACGGGTGGCTGGGTGGCAATTTAAACTCAAGACAGGAGATGACCTATGGATCGCATGCTGGTGGTGGTTTTTGATAACGAAACGAAAGCGTATGAAGGGAAAAGAACCCTTCTGCAACTGGACGGCGAAGGCAGCATCAGCGTCTACGCCTGGGCGGTGCTGGCGAAGCACGCCGATGGGACGGCAACGGTAAAGCAAGGCGATGACTCCGCGCCGCTCGGCACTCTCGCTGGAACCGCGCTGGGAAGCCTCATCGGCCTGTTGGGCGGGCCCGTGGGTCTGGCGATCGGCGCGGTTTCAGGGATGGCTGTCGGCGGAGCCGCCGACCTGAACAACGCTCGGATTGGCGATGATTTCATCGACGACGTTACCAAAGTCTTGTTGCCGAACAAAGTGGCGGTGGTCGCCGAAATTGAAGAAGACTGGACCACGCCTGTGGATACGCGCATGGAGGCAGTCGGCGGCACCGTGTTCCGGCGGGCGCTGTCGGAAGTGAAGGACACGCTGCACGCGGAGCACGTCGCCGCCATGAAGGCCGACCTCGCTCAATTGAAGGCAGAGCAGGCCAAGGCTCAAGCCGACCGGAAAGCAAAGCTCCAGGAGAAGATCAACCGGCTCGACTCCAAAATACAGGCCGAATTGCAGAAGGCCAAAGAGAGAGGTGAAGCTTCGGCGCGCCAGGCGCAGGCCAAAGCCGAGGTTCTCAAGGCGAAGGCAGCGGCGGCGAAGGCCAAGGTATCATAACGCGAGTGTTACCGGACGGCCGCCATCAGGGGCCAGTTGAGGTCGCAGTGGGTGCCACCGCTGGCTCCCTTCTTGGTGTGCCCGGGGGGGCAGTACTGCCCGCACCGCTGATTTATCACGGCGTGCTTTGCGGAATGAAAGGCTTTGCTCTCCGTAAAGCAGAGACTTAGCACAAAGGAGGATTTATGGCAGACAAAACGAACGATACCGTCGTTGTTTACGTCGCAACTTATGCGGGTCTCGACGACGCCAAGACAGACTACGGGGCGGTGAAGCAGCTCCATTCTGCCGGCGTCATCGGCACGTACGACGCGGCCGTCGTCAGCAAAGACGCGGCCGGTAAGGTGAAGATCATCACGACCGAGAAGCCCACCCAGTACGGAGCATGGGCCGGCTTGGCGGTGGGGGCGCTGGTCGGCATATTCTTTCCGCCGTATCTTGTGTGGGAACTCGCGGTCGGCGCCGGTGCGGGGGCCCTGATTGGACACTTCTGGCGGGGATTGTCGCGTTCTGATCTCAAGCAGATCGGGGACACGCTTCAGGAGAGCACTGCAACCCTGATCGTGATCGGCCGATCGAAACTGCAACAGTTTCTGCAGGAAGCTACCAGGCACGCCGTGAAGCAGTTTGAGAAGGAATTGAGCACCGACGTCGCGAGCTTCAACAAGGCCCTGACGGAGGCCGTTAACGAGTCGCTGAAGGCCGCCGCCTGATGAAATGGTCTGAATAAGCCTGGATCCTCGGCATACTCCCACGGGGGAACACCCCCGGTGCTGGAGGGCTCGCTCCAAGCCTTTTTCGTGGTCGCCATCGGGGTCCAGGTTGACGACGCTCGGGTTGGTGTGCAAGCGCAGTGCATCAGCAAGGATGCGGAGCGGAGGTTACCGCGGCGATCGAGATCTCTCCGACTGGGCTCGTGATAACCTCCCGCCGCCCTCGATCAGAACACGAACAACAGAGCAATTTTCGCTTCGAAGAGTGGATAGAGCGGATAAGGAGAGGAACCATCATGGACAGAATGCTGGCAGTCGTTTTTGACAACGCGTGGAAAGCCTATGAAGGAAAGAAGGTGCTTCGTCAATTGGACGATGGCGGCACCATCTGTGTCTACGGCGCCGCCGTGGTGACGAGAAAGCCGGACGGCACGATATCGGTGGTGGAGGACGATGACTGGCCGCTGTACGGCACCATCGAAGGGACCGCGGTGGGAAGCCTTATCGGTCTGCTCGGCGGGCCGGTCGGTTTGGCTATCGGCGCTGCGGCGGGGCTAGTGGCCGGCGCAGCAGCGGACATGAACAAGAACACGATTGGCGAAGACTTCGTTGGCGACGTGGCCAAAGTTCTGTTGCCCGAGCGGGTCGCGCTGGTGGCGGATATTGAGGAGGACTTGACTGCTCCCGTGGACATCCGCATGGAGGCGATCGGGGGCACCGTATTCCGCCGAGCTCTCTCAGAGGTTAAGCACACGATCCACGAAGAGCACATCGCCGCCATGAAGGCCGACCTCGCTCAATTGAAGGCAGAACACGCCAAAGCTCAGGCGGGCCGGAAGGCAAAGCTCCAGGAGAAGATCGACCAGCTCGGCTCCAAGCTACAGGCTGAATTGCAAAAGGCCAAAGACAGACGTGAGGCCTCGAACCGTGAGGCGCAGGCAAAAGCGGAGTTGCTCAAAACAAAGGCAGCAACCGCCAAGGCCAAAGCGGCCGAGACGCGCATTTAGAGCGCGGTCCACTCTGGATCGCACTTCAACCAAGGAGTCGAGAAGACTCCCTGTGCGTACCTCTCTTGAGGAAGGTCGCGAATGCACTCCAACATCAAGCTGGGAAGAATCTCGGGAATCGAGATCGGGCTTCATTACAGCTGGTTCATCATCGCTGCCCTGATCGCGTTCTCGCTCAGCGAACACTTCCGCCAGGTCAGCCCCAATTGGGGCACAAGCCAGATCTGGACCGTTGCGCTGATCACCGCTGTCCTGTTCTTCGTCAGCTTGCTGTTGAATGAACTCTCCCATTCACTGGTTGCCCAGGCCCGAGGGTTGAAGGTTACAACAATCACATTATTGGCACTCGGCGGTGTTTCTCAAATCGAGGGCGTTCCCGGTGACGCGAAAACAGAATTCTGGGTCGCGATCGCCGGGCCCATCGCCAGTCTGGTTATTGGGTTTGGCTGTCTCGCCCTCGCGGTGGGCCTGGGCTGGCGACGTCCGGTCGAACCGCAGAATGGGGCGACCCCCGTCCTAGTCTGGTTGGGCTATATCAACGTCGCTCTCGCGGTCTTCAACCTGATACCTGGCTTTCCCCTCGACGGCGGCCGGGCTGCGCTGTTTCGCCGTGGAGGACCATGGTCGCTTGGCGGGCCTCATTACGTCCCGCGATGTTGGCGCCATCCGGCGTGACCGTTGGGCCGAGTCCACTGTGCGCGAAGCCATGCGCCCACTGGAGAAATTGCACATTGTCACTCCTGACACACAGGTTCTGGATGCACTGAAGCTCATGGCCGGTCAAGGATGTAAACCAACTGCCGGTGGTCGCGAATGGCACTTTGCAGGGGCTTGTCTCCCGGTCACAGCTCATGCGGGTGCTGCAGGCTCGTTCTGAGCTGCGGTGCCGGCCCGGAAATTATGCCCCGTTGCGTCGCAAGGGTAACGAAGCAAGACATGTTCTCGGTGGTTTCTCTGGCGAAAGTGTCTGAAAGGAGAGGGCATTTATGAATGAAGGTCCGATAACTTCAGTTTCAGTTCACTTTCAACATAAGCCACTGACAAGCAGCAGGCCCGCCGACGGCCACCAGAGAGAGAGCCTCAGTTTCACCGTGCCTTACGGCATGCCGATCGTAACGGTTCCGATTCCCGCCGTCGACGACACAGTGTTACTGAAGCTGGACGATCCAGACCGGCCCCGCGCGTACAAAGTGCTCACAAGGCATTTTGCTTACACGCAGATTGAGAGCGGTCTATTCGTAGCGATCAACATTGTCGTAACCGACGTCGAGCCTGGGGAGATGGAGACGCGCCTGAAGGAAGAGCTTCGTTAACGAATTCAACCTCAAAACAGCCGGTGATTTATGGATCGGATGCTCGTGGTGGTATTTGACAACGAAACCAAAGCGTACGAAGGGACCCTTCTGCAACTGGACGGCGAAGGCAGCATCAGCGTCTACGCCTGGCCGGTGCTGGCGAAGCACGCCGATGGGACGGCAACGGTAAGTAAGGCGATGACTCCGTGCCCGTCGGCGCTGTCCTCGGAACCGCATTCGGAAGTCTGATCGGACTGTTAGGCGGGCCGGTCGGCTTGGCCGTTGGTGCCGTCGGAGGGCTTGCTGCCGGCGGTGTCGCCGACCTGAACAACGTTCGGATTGGCGAGGATTTCCTCGACGACGTTACCAAAGTCTTGTTGCCGAACAAGGTGGTGGTGGTCGCCGAAATTGACGAGGACTGGACCATGCCCGTGGACACCTGCATGGAGCCGCTCGAGGGCACGGTATTCCGCCGGGCTCTCTCCGAGGTTAAGCACACGATCCACGAAGGGCACATTACCGCCATGAAGACGGACCTTGCTCAACTGAAGGCCGAGCAGGCCAAGGCTCACGCCGACCGGAAAGCAAAGCTTCAAGAGAAGATCAAGCGGCTTGATTCCAAGATACAGCTGAATTGCAGAAGGCCAAAGACAGACGTGAAGCTTCGGCACGCGAGACGCAGGCCAAAGCCGAGGTTCTCAAGGCCAAGGCTGCGGCTGCAAAGGCCAAGGCGGCCGAGATACATATTTAACCGACGATCCACTTTGGATCGCCCGATCCGCAGTTGTGGCGGAGACAAATCCTGCGCAACGGTGATGGGCCACGAATGCACGTGAACCACATTCGTGAGCGCTCTTGTGTGCCCTCGACCGCATTAGAGCAGCAGTTCCGCTCGAATTCGTCGATCTTCGCGAGGTTCAGCCGGGACGCGACTCGGCTACCTACCGTGCTGCGACGGGCAAAGCTCAATCAGCCGGCAGTGCGCAAAAGGAGAATGAAAATGAGCTCTCTTTCTGATTTCTTCGCCGCCGGCCTCGAGCAGGTCAGGAAATCCTGGGGCTGGTTCCTCGTAGTAGGCATTCTGCTGACCATTCTTGGCGCCGTGTGCATCGTGAAGGCGGAGACGGCTACCACTTTCTCGATCCTGGCGCTGGGCTGGGTGCTTGCCATCAGCGGGGTGTTTTGGCTCGTGAGCGCATTTCAAGCCTTCAACTGGCACGGGTTCTTCCTGCACCTACTGAACGCGATCATTCGCGGGGTGGTCGGATACCTCCTGATTCGTCACCCGGATGCAGGCGCGGCAGGAATCACTATGGTGCTCGCCGCACTTTTCATTGTGGGAGGGCTGTTTCGCACAGCCGGGGCGAGTGTCATTCATTTCCCCAGGTGGGGATGGATGGTCTTTTCGGGAGTCGTCTCCTTCGGTCTTGGGGTCTTTCTATTGATCACGTGGCCCTCAGCCAGCACCTTCTTTATTGGCATCGCGATCGGTGTCGACCTCATCTTTGATGGCGCGGCCCTTATCGGGTTCGCTGGTGCCATTCACAGTTTGCTCATGGCCGAACGCAGAGCTGCCTGAATCGCCCGGCGGGCATGGTGGCGGTAGGGTCCTGAGTAGCGCCGATTTGGAGAGGACAGCAGCATGTTCTCACTCGACGATCATGCCGGGAATGTAGTCACCACCGTGGCGCTCTTTGTGGCCACGGGGACTATTCTTTACCTGGCGCCTGGTGCTCTCCTCCTTTTGGTGCTGTCTCTGCTCTTTGCCTACCTGCTCGAACCGGCGGTCGCGTTCATTCAGCGGCATTCGCGGCTGGGCCGGAAGAGTCGCATTTGGGCGATTGCGCAGGTGTACCTGGCCGCGACTCTTGTGTTGGGCAGCGCGGGGTACAAGCTTGGCCCACACCTTGCGAGGCAGTTAAGGAGCTTGAACGCGGCGGTGCCCGAGCTCTTGCAAGACCTTTCCAGCGGAAAGCCTCCCGACGGTCTCGCGCGCGGGCATGGCTTGAGTGCGGCCGAGCAGCAGCGGATACAGGACCTGCTGGCTCGCAACCATGACTTCGTCGCACGTGTTTTCGAGCGCGGGGCAGCGTGTATCGGATATATCGCCGCGAGCGCGACCTGGCTTTTCCCGATTCCCATCCTCGGCGCCTTCATCTCGCGCGACCGAAGGCAGATGGCGAATGCCATAAGCGAAGCGCTGGAGCGGTACAGGGAATTCACACGGGCCTGGCGCATCCTGCAACAGGTGGACACGATGCTCACCAAGTACATTCGCGCCCAGCTCGCCCTGGCGGGCCTCTCTTTCGTCTTCTATAGCGCCTCAATGCTGGTCCTGAGATTCCCCTATGCGATCGCGCTGGGCCTTCTGGGGGGAGCTCTCGAATTCCTTCCCGTGCTGGGATGGATTATTTCTGCCGTGGTTATTCTGACGGTCGGTCTCCTGACCCACTCACACTGGATCTGGATGGCGGGAGCGGTGGTTGCCTGGAGACTCGTGCAGGATTATGTGAACTCGCCGCGCATTACGGGAAACAGCCTAAAGTTAAAGCCCTTGACCGTGGTGTTTGCGCTCATGGTGGGAAGTCAAGTAGGAGGCATTGCGGGCGTGTACCTCTCGGTACCCGCGGTCGCGGCGCTGCGAATCGTGTGGCTGGAGTGTTTCACGACTCGGCACTGCTCGACGGCCTTGCAAGTGGAGGCATCGGAGCGTTGAAGGCCATCGGTGAAAAGAGCCGCGATCTTGTCTTTATGATTCTGTTCCATACCACGTTCACGGCATTCACAGGGAGGTAGGACCATGAACGAACCGCAATTGTCACCAGGAAAACACGACCGCGACGATAAGAAGAAGCGCCAGGAGCAGAGCCGGCGTCAGTTTCATTTCGCCATCGGTTATTTAATTACGAGCCTCATTGCGTTGTGGCTATTCCAGCTATTCGTCTTGGCGCCTAAACGGGGCACAGAAATTCCTTACAGCGAGTTCAAGACAAAACTGGCTGCCGCTCAAATCGTAAAGGCAACCATCGGCGAAAGGGCCATCATCGGTGAGATGAAAAACCCCAAAGCAAACGTAGCTCCTCCGGTAGTCGCATTCAGTGCTGTACCTGCGCCAGGTGGCGACCCCAAGCTGATCGAAGAGTTACAGGAGGCAAATGTAACTTACGACTTCGAACGCCCCCCGAACCCCCTGGGTGGCATTTTGCTGGAATACCTTCTGCCGCTCGTACTGCTCGGCGGTTTCTGGTACATGGCCTACCGGCGAGCGGGCGGAAGTGCCGGCGGAGGACTGGGTGTCTTTGGGGTCGGCAGGAGCAAAGCGATTGAGGTCAAACCCGAGGATGTTACGGTCACATACAAAGATGTGGGGGGAGCGGATGAAGCCATTGCCGACCTCCAAGAGATTATTCAGTTTCTGAAGACGCCGGAGCAATTCGCTCAGCTCGGCGGGCATATCCCCAAAGGAGTATTGCTGGTCGGCCCGCCGGGCACCGGGAAGACGCTGCTCGCCAAAGCAACTGCCGGCGAGGCCCAGGTCGCCTTCTTCGAGACCAGTGGGTCCGAGTTTGTCGAGATGTTCGTCGGCGTGGGCGCCGCACGCGTGCGCGATCTGTTCGAGCAGGCGCGCAAAGCGGCCCCTGCGATCGTTTTCATTGACGAGATTGATGCCATTGGCCAGAGCCGGGGAGGCGTGATGCGTCTGGGTAGCAACGACGAGCGTGAGCAGACCCTCAACCAGTTGCTGGCAGAGATTGACGGATTCAAAACCGACACCAGCGCTCCGGTGATTATCATGGCTGCCACGAACCGTCCGGAGGTGCTTGACCCCGCACTTCTGCGCGCGGGCCGATTTGATCGCCAGATCGCCATCGGCAATCCGGATCTCATTGGCCGGGTGCAAATCCTGAAAATTCATAGCAAGGGTGTAAAGCTGGTGGCAGACTTTGACATGCAGCAGGCCGCCCGAATGACGGCCGGCTTCAGCGGCGCTGATTTGGAGAATGCCATGAATGAGGCGGCACTGGGCGCTGCCCGGCGCAAGGCCACGGCCGTCACCCAGAATGATTTCGAAACTGCGATCGAACGGGTGATTGCGGGTTCCGAAAAAAAGAGCCGGGTGATGAACGAGCGGGAACGAAGCACGGTGGCATACCACGAGGCCGGCCACGCGCTGGTGGCGGAACTGGTGCCGCATGGCGAACCCGTCAGCAAGATCAGCATCGT
>Ga0335078_10010918_pt1 | contig 13453 bp, 11 predicted proteins | sample Lox_Sample_32_FD_206711 | JGI IMG/M metagenome (GOLD analysis project Ga0335078, IMG submission 206711) | Soil microbial communities from Loxahatchee National Wildlife Refuge, Florida, United States - Lox_Sample_3.2 | ecosystem: Environmental > Terrestrial > Soil > Wetlands | place: USA...
AGCGGATTGCCGCCGCGCACTACGAACTTGTCCATCGGAGGGTGTCCTAACCGGATACTGCTAACGCCGAACTTTCTCAGCACGCGGCGCTACCTCATTGTACGAGTAATCTGGCCAGGGAGTCGCGGCAGATACGGCTAACGGTGGAGATGCGCGCTGCACACGCTACGAAATGACTGGCGGAGTATACAGGATCAGAGCCTGTGGAAAAGAGTAATCTTTAACATGGACTTACGATTGCGTCGATTTGGGAATCGTGCCGCCGGCGCTCTCATCTGCTGGCCGACGCAAGAGAACTGCCACTCATCGTTCTACCAGTGAGGAGCACCAACCATATCATGTCAAAACGCAAAGCATTGTTTGGCACGCTGACGATGATCACGCTCGCCGCTTTGGGCAGCTTCTGCCCAGCGGCGATTGCACAGGAGCATCCCAGCAATCCACTTCCTAACACGGTCTGGGTGGGCGCCGACGGCAAGTACGAATCCGATCCCGACACCGCGATGGTGCAGTTCGGCATCTCGGCGCAGGACAAACAGCTCCAGAACGCCAGCCAAAAGGCGTCGCAGCAGGCAGAACAAATCCGCCAACTGCTGCGCTCCAACGGCATCGATCCCAAGGATGCCCAGTTCAGCCGCTTCAGCACCAACCTGGTTTACGACTACCAAAACGGCAAGCAGAAGCTCGAGGGCTATCGAGTGGAGGCCAACATCAGCATCAAGCTGAAGGATTTCTCCAAGCTCGGCCCGATCGCCGACGCTCTTGCGAACCTCGATGTGACGAACAGCTCGATCAGCTATCTGCTCGAAGACATGGACGCGGCGAAGGTCAAAGCCGTCGACGATGCGCTGCGCCGTACGCGAAATGAAGCGAATGCGGTCGCGCAATCCAGCGGCCGGACTCTAGGTGAGTTGTCCTATGCCTCGGTGGACATTTACGAACCGCAACCTATCCGGCCGATGATGGCGAAAGCCGCCACGATGGGCGCGCAGGCAGCGCCTCCGCCGCCAACTGCCGAATTCAGCGCCGAGAAGATCACCGTGACCTCGCACGTCAATGCGTTGTATAACCTGAAGTGAAGCGATTAGCGATTAGCATTTGGCATTTGGCATTTAGCCAAACGCGCTGGACCGCGACTACGCCAGCCGCGCAGCGGCGGAATGAAGTTAGCCCGGGGCGTGAGAGGCTGTTACGAAACTCTCCCCGAAGGAATGTCGGTGGAACAGAACGCGACCGGATCAAGCGTCAAACCAGCCGCAACGCGGCGGGATGAAGTTAGGCGGGGGCGTCAGCCCCCGCTCACGTGGGAAGAAGAGAGCCGCGCGAGCGGCGACACGGGTTTCGTAACAGCCTCGTGAGCCCTGGGTTAGGCAGTGGAAAAAGTCGAAGCCGCGGCGGCGGCAGGGTTTCACTCGGAGACCGAACTCATGCCCTGAAACGAAGCGACTTCGGAATGGCCATCAGTCGTCTTCACGCGACTTTTCAGCCATTACGGAGTTCATGTTCAGTAGGAAGCGCAGGCCATGCTGGAAAAAATCAAAGCCATTGTTGTGCTGCTGGCAGCGGCGGGAATGCTGCCTCTCGTCGCCCAGACCACCCAGGATTCGCCGCACCTCACCCCGCGAACGACTGCGGCTTCGCAGCCTCAACCGCAACCCGCAGCGGATCCTCCGGCGGTGGTCGAGCTCACCGTGCCCGCCGGCACAAAGATCCCGCTGACGTTGAAGCAGGGGATCAACACCAAGAGCGCGCGGCCCGGCGATCCGGTTTACGCGCAAACCGCGTTTCCCATCACGCAGAACGATCAGATCCTGATCCCGGCGGGAACGTTTGTGCAGGGCGAAGTGCGCAGCGTCGTCCGCCCCGGGCGGGTCAAGGGGCGTGCTCAATTGCAGATGAGCTTCACCTCCATGATCTTCCCCAATGGCTACACCGTCATGCTGCCCGGCGCGGTGCAGAATACTCCCGGCTCCCCCGACAACTCGGTTAAGGGCAAAGAAGGAACGATCGAGGGTCCCAGCGCCAAGGGCAAAGATGCAGCCACGATTGCCGCCGCAACCATTCCCGGCGCCGGCATCGGCGCGATCGCGGACGGCGGCAAGGGCGCTGCGGTTGGCGCAGGCGCAGGCGGAGTCATCGGACTGGCGACAGTGTTGCTGACTCGCGGCCCAGAGGTCCAGCTCGGAACCGGCGATTCGATTGAGATGATCCTGGAGAGCAGTCTCGATTTGAATCCCGCCAAGATCCATCGGCCGGCGTCAGCTCAATGAAGTAGCTCGAGCCGTCCCTACCCGATTCCGGAACGCATTCTCGATACTACCCAGGTTTTCTTAACGCCAAAACGGCCTTTCGTAACCCAAAACACTTATGGCACCGAAGAGCCAAAGTAACCATGCTCTTCGAGTTAGTAACCTTCGTTGTCTCCGTTTAATTTCAGTAAACGGGAGGGCTGGCAATACCAATCAAGACAATGCGATTTACAGCGTGAATCCTGCCTAAGCATTGTAGTCTTACCGGGGCTAGTAGCAAGGCCAGTCGAACAGCCATAGCTGCGCGAAGTAATCTACACCTTGGTGGGTTCGACTTCGTAGATCTTGTTTTCGTGCTTGACAACGAGTACTAAGGTGGAATACTAGTTAGCTGTAGAAGTCCGGGCTAGGGCACCCCTATTTCCAATTTGCTCAGTAGTCTAGGTCCGGAGGGACCGCTCTTTCCGCCTTTCCTCAGTTCGTAGAACACAGGAAACGCAAAGAGCCGGATGCGCCACATGAACGCGAGTTCCAAATCTACGTGCCACGGTCAGAACCGGGCGCTGTTCGCATTGTCGCCAGCCTCTCGCTGTCTCCGCAGCCGAAGGTCCCAACAACATACTGCAATAATCGCACGGCCGATGTCCGAAGAGAGAGGCTACTCACGGCATAGTTACACTTCGCGCGAAGGAGTACACACATGTTCTGCAAACTGAGGATGTTGAAGTCAGGGCACGCGAACGAATCCGGACAGTCGATGGTGGAGTTCGCCCTCGTGGGCTCGGTTTTTATCCTGCTCATGTTTGGCATGTTTGACATGGCCTACTACTTCTACGGCAGGGTGACGTTGCAAAATGCCGTGCGGCAGGCTGCACGATATGCCATCACCGGCAACTGCGGCACGCCGGGCTCCTGCTTTGCTGGATCAAACGGCAAGGGCGGTGGAACAGGAGATCGTCTAAACACGATTATAAGTACCGTTCAGACCTTCTCGTTCGGACTCAATCCGACAATCAGTATTACGTGTCAGGGTGTTTGTTTAGGCTACTACGGAGACGGCGGCACCAATAATGCGGGAGGCCCCGGAGACACCGTAATGATTTCGGCGTCCTACACGTGGAGTCCGTTCGTTATAGCGAGGCTTGTTCCCAAAGGCACCTTCCCCAGCAGCTATACGTACAGCGTCAGCTCCATTTTCAAAAATGAACAATTTCCTCCGGCGAGTTAGGGGAAACGCGCGATGAACCTACAGCGAGATAAGTCCGGACAAGCGTTGTTAGAGTTTGCTTTTGTGTTGCCGATGCTTTGCATCTTCCTGCTTGGCGTCGTCGATTACGGCCGTGCTATATACCAATCCGAAGTCATCACCAATCTTGCTGGAGAAGGTTCCAGTGTCGCATCGCGCTCAAACTCGGGGAACCTGGTGGTGAATCTTCAAGACGCAGCGAATGTTGTCATGGCAGATGCTGATCTGGATATGAAGACTTACGGATGCGCCATCGTTACTTCGGTAACGACCGGTTCCAAGGCGGGCACGTACTCGATCACCGGACAGGAACAGCCGAATGCTCCAACATGCACCATCAGTGTGGGGAGCCGGATTGGTTGCGGTCCTCAGTCAGGCAGTTGCAACGGCTCGGCTACTGTTCCTCCTGGCGTTGGGTCGGCTTTGTCGGCTGAACCAGCCGGCAGCACCGTGTATGTTACGGAAGTCTTCTACAAGTTCAGCTATGCAACGCCTATCGGAGGTTTCCTGGGCGGTACAGGTGCGCTACCGGCCAACCTGTATGCGGTCGCGTACTACTAGAGAGGCCATTTATGCGGAAATTCTTATCCATGTGGAAATTCTCTCGTAGTGAGAATGGCCAGATCTTTCTCTGGCTCGCCCTTGGAATCCCGTTACTCATACTTATGTCTGCATTAGCTCTGGATATGGGGATGATCTACCGGACCAAGGCGCGCCTCGGCAACGCAGTGGACTCTGCCGTACTCACCGGCGCCAAGTACTATGCCTTGGGAGAGAGTAACGGAAAGTGGACCTCAACGGTGCCTCAGGGGCTAGCCAACGATATGTTCGTATCAAACTATGGCACCGCCTGCGGCAGTGGCGGCGTAACCTGCACTTGGACCTGGTGTCCCTCAGACGCCAGTTGCCCCGCCGGCAGTGCCATTACCGCAACCCTGACTGCAAGGGTCCCTTGGCAGACAACCTTCATGGCCTATCTGCCCCAGTGGGCGACCTGGACGGTCGGCGACGCAGGTCAAGCTACCCGCAGCACCCTGGTCATGACGCTGATTTTAGACCGTTCCGGATCGATGAGTTCGAACAATGGAGGGACGGCTTTGCAGGCCGCGGTGCCGTTGTTTGTTGGTGACTTCACCGAAGGTACCGATTACCTTGGGATGGTCAGCTTTGCCAGCCACTCCAGCATCGACGTTGCGGTTGAGAAAACGGGCTTTACCAGCGCCATTGACAATGCTGTCAAGAATATGACATTCGTGGGTGGGACATTTGGCACCGGCGCCGGCTCAGGCAGTGTCTATAGCAACACGAACGGACCGCCGCTAAGCCTGGCCGATGCTCAGAACAAGAGCGTTAACTTGGGAGCCGGAGTGCCTGAGGTTAAAGTGGTGGTCTATTTTACCGACGGGTTGATGAATACCATTCAGGACCAGTTCATCTGTTCGGGAACCACCTATACCCTCAACTACGGAGGGTACGACCAATCGCAGTGCGGGCGCGGCGATCCCTGCGAGTTGGTCGCCACTCTCGATCCTCTCAGCGAGGATAACGGTAACACTTGGGGCTGCTACGACGCATCCAACACTGACTGCCAAAACACGGGCTTTCAATACGATTCCGGCGGAGACTATTGCAGGAACCCCGGTTACGTAAAAACATTCACCTCCGAACTAAACGGGGCAGGAACGACGATCACGCGCGCGCACGTAACCTCTGAGGCGCAGTATCGCGCCATCATCACAGCAAATACCATGCGCCAGGAGACTATCCAAACGTACGTCTTCGTTATTGGTTTGGGTCACGACATCAGCGGGACTCTGAGCACGGAACAGTTTCTTAACACGTTGGCCAATGACCCCGGCGGTCCGGCGGCCTATGGTTGTGGCCAAGGCCCCTATCAATCCCCCTATACCAACTGCTACGACCCTAACCTGACGCAGGGATTGTTCGTGGTCGTGCCCGACTGCCCCGGTTCAGCGTGCACAGCAGAGTTGGAGCAGGCATTCAACCTGATCGCAAGCAAAATATTGCTGCGACTCTCGCAGTGACAATCGACAGCGTGCTGCGCTTAATGACGCGAGGTCGGCAAAGACCTCGCGTTTCTTGTTGCGCTAATCGAATGGTGTTCTCATCGATTCTCGCCCGTCGTCCAAGATTTGTTCGCCACGCGTTCAAAATCTTGACACTCCCATGCCTCGGATTCGCTGAGTGTAACCTCTCCCATCCCTAAGCCGCAGACCAGCCTAGATTTAGCTTTCCACAGCGGAATCCGCGTCGTGGTAGAGAACTTGCTCTCAACGCATGGCACGTTGGGATCATCATGTGATAGCACCTAGATGCCTTAGATGCTGCCACTCAGGCGGTTCGACCTACGTCTTCGCACAGCTCAGTGCATGGGACTGAGAATGGCGAAGCCTCGCGCGAACCTGAGGGATTCTCTTTTGATCGAAGCGGGATCACAGTGTCGGAAGGTCGAGGCCGAAGCACAGTGTCGAAAATATTGGCTTGCGGCCTACACGCGCTCCCGGCATGAACGCCAGGTCGCCGAGCAACTTCGAATGAAGAATCTGGAGTTTCTTCTACCGAGCTACAACAAGATGAGACGGTTTGAGATCCCGCAGGGCACCGGTCGACTATGACGCCGCCGGCAGGCTACGCCGGGAGCTATTGGACAGGGCCAACCTCTGCCGGCCGGCCTTCGTCTTACTGTATAGTAGCTAGATTATGTGGGGTCTCAACCGGCTTCCGGAATTCAATCGGACTTATAACTCGACCGACGCGACCTGGAGTGCCGGCGACGTTGCCGCGAGCCTGCAATTCCCGCAAGGGTTACTCTTCTCCTTCCTACTTGTTACGCCGTTCTGGACGGCTGTCGGAATCGGTCTGCATCTCCTGACCAAATAACCCAGAGCAATCGTCAGCGCTTGCTATCATGGAATTGGTGTCTCAGAAGTCATCCCTCATTCTCAAGATAGATCCATCACATGTCTGACGCTTTTATTTGCGATGTAATTCGCACTCCCTTCGGCCGCTATGGCGGCGCGCTGTCCACGGTTCGCACCGACGACCTGGCCGCCATTCCAATCAAAGCTTTGCTCGGCCGCAACCCGTCCGTGGACTGGAACGCGGTCGACGATGTGATCCTCGGCTGCGCTAATCAGGCCGGGGAGGACAATCGCAACGTCGCGCGTATGGCGCTGCTGCTCGCCGGCCTACCGATGACCGTTCCTGGCACAACTGTCAATCGGCTCTGCGGGTCCAGTATGGATGCGATCTCGATCGCCGCTCGGGCGATCAAGACTGGCGAGAGCTCGCTGGTGATCGCGGGGGGCGTGGAGAGCATGTCGCGAGCACCCTTCGTCATGGCAAAGGCGGACGCGCCATTCTCGCGTGCTGCGAAACTGGAGGACACGACGCTGGGCTGGCGATTCGTCAACCCGCTGATGAAAGCGCATTACGGCGTCGATTCCATGGCGGAGACGGGAGAAAACGTCGCCGAAGAGTTTGGCATTTCGCGGCAAGACCAGGACGCGTTTGCGTACCGCAGCCAGCAGCGAACTGCCGCGGCGATGAAGAACGGCTTCCTCGCAGAGGAGATTATTCCAGTCACGATCACGCCGCGAAAGGGAGTGCCGGTGACGGTGGATGAGGATGAGCATCCGCGTCCGGAGACAACCCTGGAGGCACTCGCCGCACTAAAGCCGGTGGTCAAAGCGAATGGCACGATCACGGCAGGCAACGCATCCGGCGTGAACGATGGCGCCTGCGCGGTGTTGGTAGCTTCTGCCGAGGCGGTCGCACGCTTCGGGCTCAAACCGAAGGCGCGCATCCTTGGGACTGCGGCCGCAGGCGTTGCGCCGAGGATTATGGGAATCGGACCCGTGACGGCAGTGCGCAAGGTGCTGTCCCTGACCAATCTCACCATTAAGGACATGGATGTGATCGAGTTGAACGAAGCATTTGCGTCGCAAGCGCTCGCCGTGCTTCGCGAACTGGGCATTCCCGATGACGCACCTCAGGTGAATCCTAAGGGCGGTGCTATCGCGATCGGTCATCCTCTGGGCGCCAGTGGAGCGCGCCTGGTAACAGCCGCGGTCTTACAACTGCAGCGTTCGGGCGGACGGTACGGCCTCTGCACGATGTGCATCGGCGTGGGACAAGGAATCGCAATGGTTCTGGAACGGGTCTAACCGGTTTCTATTTCGCGTTCGCCACATCGAAATCCACCATCGATTTGACCGCATCATAGGGAGTGCTGTTGTTGGCAAAGCCAACGAGCTTGCGTCCATCGATGAAGAAAGTTGGAGTGCTGCTGACATCCAGCTTTTCTCCCAGCGCCATCGAATCGTGAACGCGCTTCTCGGTATCTGGCTTGCTTGCGCACGCCGCAACGGCGTCAGGATCGCCGCCCGCGTCCTTCACATAGCCCTTCAGCATCTGCTCGACGTTCTGCTCGGTGATGTCCGACTGATGGTCATAAGTAGTGGCAATAAATTTCCACGCCGCATCGTTGTTCTGACGGCCCAGGCAATCCAGATACTTCGCAGCCGTCATCGCCCACTTGTGTTGCGGCAGGGGATAGTTTTGGAAGACCAGCTTAACCTTCGGCTCCTCTTCCATCAATTTGGCGATATTAGGCTGCGCCGCCTTACAAGCGGGGCACTCGAGATCGCCGAACTCGACTATGGTCGTGGTTGCGTCTTTGGGTCCGTGTACCGGTCCATTAGCGGCCAGAAGCATTTGACGCGCTTCCGCAAAAGGATCAGCCCCAAAGGGAAGTAAGTCGGCCATGAACGTGTATTTCTGATCGGCAGTGATGTAGAAGCGCGCGACCTGCGGTCCTCGGGGCGTGTTGAATACGACTGTCGCCTGCGAGATGCCGGAAGCCTCGGAAGGCTTGATCTCCTCGACCTTCCAGGTCAACTCCTGATTCCAGCCGAACATCTTCTTCAAGAACTTATCGACCGTAGCTTCACTGGGAACGGAAGCGTTCGCGCCCGTCGCTGGAGCTGCTTTGCTGCTGGGTGGCGGAATGGCTGGGGTGGAGTTCTGAGCAACAGCGGATAGGCTGGCGACAAACAAACTGACAATCAGGAACGCGCGCAGACGATGGTTCATAGGTCCTTTCGAGAAATAGCAATCAGCAACTAGCTGCGAACCGTGAGCTATGGGCTGTGAGCTCCGGCGTTTGGAGATCCAGCAATTCTCTCGCACAACCCACGATGCGCTGAAAGAGATTTCTATTCTAGCAAGCGCAGACCGCGGCTCTTATTCGCCGCACGCGTTGAGCTTAGCAGCTATCGGATAGCGGCGGCCGAAGCCGAAAGCCTTCTCAGAAATCTTCAATCCCGGTGCGGCCTGTTGGCGCTTGTATTCACTTTTGTCAACCATGCATGCCACCCTGCGCACAAGCTCCACGTCATAACCGCGCTCGCGGGCGATCACGTCGGGCGACTTGTTGTCTTCCACGTAGTCTTCGAGGATCGCGTCGAGAACGTCATAGGGAGGCAGCGAGTCGCTATCCTTCTGGTCCGGACGCAACTCTGCTGAAGGCGGCTTCTCGATGGTGAATCGAGGGATGACCGGCGACCGCGAGTTGATGAAGTTCGCCAGGCGATAGACCAGCGTCTTGGGAACGTCGGAGATAACCGCCAGACCTCCGCACATATCGCCGTAAAGCGTGCAATAGCCCACGCCCAACTCCGACTTGTTGCCGGTGGTCAGCAGCAAGCCGCAAAACTTGTTGGAGATGGCCATCATCAGCGAGCCGCGAATGCGCGCCTGGATGTTCTCCTCGGTGACGTCAGGCTGACGGCCGGCAAACACGGGCGCGAGCGAGGTTCTGTAGGCGTCAAACATGCCGCCTATCGGGATCAGTTCAAACCGGATTCCCAGGTTCCGCGCCAGCTCCGCTGCATCGTCAATACTTCCCTGAGAGGAGTACGGCCCCGGCATTCCTATGCTCAGCACGTTTTCGCGGCCAAGGGCATCGACGGCAATGCAGGCGGTGAGGGCGGAATCAATTCCACCGCTCAAGCCGAGTACCACCTGGCGGAAGCCGCACTTATGCACGTAATCACGCGTGCCAAGGACAAGCGCGGCGTAGGCGCTGGCTTCTAATCCTTCATCGCGACCACGCACATCACCGGTTAGCGTCTCGGCGTCGAAGCAGATGAGGTCTTCCTCGAACGACCTGGCCTGCGCGACGATGCTGCCATCTGGGCCGAGAACAACGCTGGAGCCATCAAAGACCAGGCTGTCGTTGCCGCCGATCTGGTTCACCATGGCGACGGGTACGCGATAGTGCGTAGCGATAGCAGCCAGCATGTCGTGCCGCAGTTCTCGCTTGCGCAGGTAGAACGGTGATGCAGAGATGTTGAGCAGCACTTTTCCCCCGGCGCCGATCAGGTCTTCCACGGGATCAACCCCATACAGTTGGCGGTCCCAGAAGTGTTTATCGTTCCAGGCGTCTTCGCAAATGGTCAGCGCGAGGGGCTGGCGATCGAAGCTGAAGAGCTGTTGACGATCAGCCGGCGCGAAGTTGCGCATTTCATCGAAGACATCGTAGGTGGGCAGCAGTCGCTTGGACTGCACAAAGGCGATCTTGCCGTCGCGCAGTAATGCTGCGGAGTTCAAGACAGATTTGCCGGTCGAGGAGTTAGCTGGAGTGACAAGGCCGCAGATGACGGCGATCCCTACCGTCTCGCGCGCTATCGTTTCGGCGGCCTGCCAATTGCGCTCGACAAACGAGGGCCGCTCCACCAGATCGCGCGGGGGATATCCGCAGACCGACAACTCCGGAAAGAGGATGAGGTCCGCGCCGCCGGAGCGCGCCTGTCGCGCATACTCGATGATTTTTTTGGAATTGCCGGAAAAGTCGCCAACCGTGGTGTTGATCTGGCCGAGTGCGATCCTCACTCTACCAGTCTAAACGCCCGGGATTCCGCGCGTCATCTCGCGCGCGCCGGAGGCCTGCGTTACAGCTGGCGCTACTCCGGCGGTTATTGATACAAACCGGCGATTTGCCAATGGGGCGATGTCCCTCCGGGATTCGTCGTGGTGGGCTTATCCGTTGGCTGTGGTTGCTGCCTGCTTCCATCAGACGCGTCGTCGGCTTGCTCGCCGGGACGAAGTAAGCTGGGGGCATCGGCCGGCTTCTCCTCAGCCTTCTTGGCAGCCAGTTCGGTCTCCCGCGACGGCAAATCCACTTCTTTCTGAGTGCGCACAATCTTCTGGCCGTCGACGGTCATGATCTCGAGCCGAGTCACAAGCGTTCCCTGAAAGCGCACGAAATCCACTTCTTGCGGCGGTTCGCCGTAGATCCATTCTTCGTAATCAGCGCCGCTGTCGTCCTTGTCGCGAATCTTCTTCGGCGCACGCCCCTTGGCATAGACCACCATCTCCCGATCCATCCCCACCAGGACCTGGTGATTCTTGATCGCCTCCTGCACCTTCGGCGGTAGAGTCTTCTCGTAGGCTTCCGCCTGGTTGAGTGCCTTGAAATCGAAGACCGGAGCCAGTAAAGCGCGAACTTGATCTCCGGTCAGCTCCGGGACGTATTTGTCGAACTGCAAAGTAACGCTTGAACCCTTGGCCTCCAGGGCCGGCGGAGGACCGCCGGGTGTAACGCTGCCGCCACCGGCGCCGAGAGAAACATGCTGATACCACTTCGTGTGTTTCTTGCCGCCACCGTTGATCTCGATGAATATCGACTTCTCGCGGACCAAGACGTTGGTAATGACGACGCGGTCACCCGGCTTGGCGGCAAATCCATGCAGCATCACCAGCTGAGCCACCTCCTGCTGATTGGGGCTCACCTTGCCATCCTTGATCTCCAGTCCCTTTTCGCCCATCGGCAACGGCGTTTTGACAAACACTCGCTCCGCCTGAAGATCGCGCATCACGAGGATCTTGGTTTGCGGCGTCATCTGGCCGGAGGATTTGGGTGATTTCGAATCGTCCGCGGTAACAGTCAGCGGTAGCAGCACAATGGCTGTCGCGAGGAAGCAGAAACAAGGGCGGTTCATGGAAGACCCCGAATGAGCCAATTATAGTCTCACCGTTGCAGTACGGGCGCCGCGAATGATCGGGCAGCCCTAGGATTTGATGCTGGAGAGGCTTTCGACGGCGGGCTCGGCGGGCGCTTGCGTAATGGGCTGCGGTAGCTTTGCAGCCGGCAAGGTCGAGACCAGGAGAATCCCGATGAGGATGGCGAATGTTCCCGTGGCGGCAGCCTCCACCCCGTAGAGATTTCCGGTTAACCACTGCGGGCCGTAAGCTTGGGTATAGATCCACAGGTTGAAGGAACGGATGCCACTGACCGGCAAGCCGAACAACAGGCCCAGCGTGGTGTTCCAGCCGAAGTGAATTCCCCAGGGCAGCCAAAGCGCCCGGGTGCGCAGATAGGCGACGGTCAGAAGGACCCCGATAAGGAAGGTGTTAGCGATGCCCCAAACCGAGGCGGCGGGGTTGATCAAATGCAGCAAGGCGTAGAAAAGCGAGAGAACCACGACTGCCTGCGCGGTGCCGATTCCCTTCTCGAGATGCTGAAAAGGAAAGCCGCGAAACATCAGCTCTTCCGCCAGCGCACCGACCAACAGGGTCAAAATGACGGCCACCAGATTCGGCAGGAAGCTCCACGTCCAGAGAACTTTGTACCGGAAATGTCCCCAGATGTAGATGGGAGCGACGGCCAAGGCAGGTAGTACAAATCCCAGGACAATGCCCATGACGAACTGCTTCAGCCAGCCCTTTACGCGAGGAAGTCCTTGCGCGGCGATGCGATGCTCCTCAACGTGATCGCCGACAGTCAGCAACCAGATGAAGATTCCCAGCAAGAGTACGGCCCATAGGGCGCGGAAAATCAGTTCGCGACGGAAGGCATGGTCGCCGGCGGCTTCCGAGGCGATGTTGCCTGCAACCAGAAAGGCGAGCGCCCCCAGGATCACCGAGAAGACGAACGCCCAGACCGGTTTTAGCTTTCCTTTGCCGTCACTGAACATGCTCATACCTTGACCGTGTGCCGCTGACTCACGCTGTGAAAGTGTAGCCCATCGCGCGCGACTCGAAACTCAAGTGGCACGCCGCCGCGCTCGACGATGGCATTCTCCACTCGCTTGCGGGCACCCTTTTCAACCAGAGCGATCACGCAGCCCCCGCCGCCCGCGCCGCAAACTTTCGCTGCTCGCGCGCCGTTGCGCTGAGCCGCTTCTATCAGCATATCAATCAGCGGGGTTGAAATCCCAGGCGCATTGGTGCGCCGGAGGGTCCACTCCTCTGCGATGAGCTTTTCGACCTCATCCCAACGCTCGTCCGCCAGCGCGGAACGCATAGCGTGGGCAATCGCGGCGATCTCATCGAAGTTGCGGACCACCCGCCCGTCACCGTTGATGTGCTGCTTGAAAACCTCCCAGTTGTTGATACCCGACTGCCGCGGCGCCCCGGTGTAGAACAATACGAAACGCTGATCCATCTCGTCGAGACTAACCGGGATGCTCTCCCGCCGTACGCCGTCAACCTCGAGATGTACCGCGCTGACGCCGCCATACATCGCAGGATAGTAGTCCTGGCAGCCGGTGGGAACGCGAATCAGTTGCGCCTCGATGTTCTGCGCGATCACGCGGAGTTGCTCAATGTCGATCTCGCGTCCCGTGAACCGCGCCAAGGCGGCACTGGTGGCGATCATCAGGGCCGACGAGCCCGAAATCCCGGCTCCCGCGGGCGATTCGGAGTGCGTTGCAAGCGTGAAACCGACTTGCGGCTTGAAGAAACGGATCAGATACGCCGCCAGGGGGTGAGCGTACGATTCCGCTGCCAGCAAATCGTCCAGCGACGCGAAGTGTTCCTGCCGCTCCATATCGTGCGAAACAAGGACGATTTCACGACTGGAGTGCGGCGTAATCTTGCAGGCCGTCAAAATTCCCAGCGCGACGTTGACGCTCACGGCCCCGGGATGAAACAG
>Ga0335078_10010919_pt1 | contig 13453 bp, 15 predicted proteins | sample Lox_Sample_32_FD_206711 | JGI IMG/M metagenome (GOLD analysis project Ga0335078, IMG submission 206711) | Soil microbial communities from Loxahatchee National Wildlife Refuge, Florida, United States - Lox_Sample_3.2 | ecosystem: Environmental > Terrestrial > Soil > Wetlands | place: USA...
ATTGCGACGCCGCCGGGTATGCAGCCGCCGCCGCTGACTCCGCCCGGCATGGCGGGTATGCCCGGCATGGCGGCGGCCGCGGCTTCGCCGCAGATGACCATGAAAGATCTGGGCGTGAAAATGGTGCAGGGCATCGAGGTGCACGGCCATCAGATCACGCTTCCGCCGCTCACACCGCCCAAACCGCCCGCCCCGCCACAAGTGCCGGGGATGCCGAACAAGCCGGGCCTGCCTGCCGTTCCGCAGCCCGCGCAAGTCCCCATGATCGCCGAGACGTGGGTAAGCACGAAGCTACAGATGCCGGTGTTGACACGGATCACGGGAAGCTTCGGCCAGCAGATGTGCCACTGCAAGAACACCGTGGCGGGCGAGCCGCCGGCATCGGCATTCCAAATTCCCCCGGGATACAAGCAGGTGGGATTGCCGGCCGCTCCAGCGCCCCCCGCGCCGCCCGCTGCCCCGGCGGCTCCGTCAATGCCGGCGGCGCCCGCGATGCCGTCGATGCCTACTCCGCCGAAACCGCCCGCCCTGAAATTCTGACGCCGCGCAAGACCACGATCGCTCCTCCAAACGACAGCAGGTATTCCCATTCGGGTAACATGCCTTGCCAATGGAAGGTGAACTTGCCGAGCGCCACCAGCGGGGCCGTGGTTGCCACGTATTCCAGCACCCACTGTACGATGACGAGCGCCAGGCAGGCGGATAACTCGCGTCCGGGCGCCCGGCGCGCTACCCAACGGCCCACCTGAAATTGCCACCCCAGCATCCACGCGTAGGTCACACCAACGGTCGCGCTCGCGAGCCAGTGCGCCGGCAACCACAAATCCACTGCGGTCAACATCGCCGCCACCCCGGCCACTTCCGCGCCGAGAAGCAGCCACACCCATCGCAGAGCCAGCCCAAACGTGCTTCGCCAATCGGCAATCATTCCGCGCCACACCAGCGCCGCCGCTGTGCGCAATATGCAGGCCCAGAACCAGATTTCGCCGCGCGACGCAGCCGTCTCGCGCAGGTCGCCTAATATGGACGCCGCGCGCGCGCGTGTGGTCACCGCCTCCACCAAAATTTCTGCGATACGATCGTTATGCATTGGCCCCTCCCGGCAGTCTCAGCCCTTCCAGCAGGCGGCGATAACTGCGTTGCGCGCGTGTGACCGCCTCCACGCCAACTTCGCTCACTTTGAAAAATCGCTTGGCGCGTCCTCCGCGCTGCGGCGTAGGGTCGCCCAGGCGCGACGCGATGAGGCCCTTGTCCTCCAGGCGGTCGAGCGTGGTGTAGAGCGCGCCCGGCGCGGGCTCCCGTCCGGTGCGCTCGCGGATCTCCTCGCGGATGGCGACCCCGTAAGCATGGTCGCCCAGCCGCAGAATCGCCAACAGGACAAATTGCTCGAACTCCCCCAGACTCGGCATTCCTGGCATTTCCTCTACAGCGTAGTTGAAATGGACCCGGAATGCAAGAAAAATATCTTCGCGGCAAGCGGCAGTGTCCATCGGTCCGGAAGGGCGGATCGCCCGTTCCACGCCCGGGCGCCTGCCCGGCGATGCCGGGACGAGTTTCCGGAGAGACCCGAGGACGCCAAAGAGAAAATGCCGCGCAGTCCAACAGCGCCTGAATATCCCGGCATGGGCTTTCTCTGCGTTCTCTGCGTTCTCTGCGAGAAAACTTCTCCTGATATCCTGACTAGATGGACGAAGTCGGACTCGGGATTATCGGCCTCGGCAACGTCGGCTCCGGCACTCTCGCCATCCTCGCCGATAACGCCGGGCAGATTGCTCTCAAGCTGGGATTCCGCCTGAAGGTAGTGGCGGTCTGCTCTCGCACCGTGCACACCAAGAAACTGCCGGAGGCCCTGGGGCCGGTGATTCGCACCACCGATTGGCGCGAGGTCGTCACCCACCCTCAAGTGCAGATTGTCGCCGAGTTGGTGGGCGGCACCACCGTGGCGGCGGAGATTTTCGATGCCGCCATCGAGCATCGCAAGTCGATGGTCACGGCCAACAAGGAACTGATGGCGGCTTGCGGCCCGGAGATTTGGGACCGCGCCATTCGCGCCGGCATCAACCTGGCCATGGAAGCCAGCGTGTGCGGCGGAATCCCCATTCACGCCGTGCTGCGCGAGGGAATTTCCGGCGATCGCGTGCAGGCGTTCTACGGCATTCTCAACGGCACCTGCAACTACATCCTCACCCAGATGGAGAAGCGCAACGTGCCGCTCGCCACCGTGTTGGAAGAAGCGCAGCGGCTCGGCTACGCGGAAGCCGACCCCAGCGCCGATCTCGACGGCTACGACGCGCGCTCCAAGCTGGTGCTGCTGGCGGCGCTGGCGTTCGGCGAGAAGATCACGCCTTCGGACATTTTCATGGAAGGCATCCGCCGCATCAGCGAAGTGGATTTCCGCTATGCCTTGCAGATCCGGCACACCATCCGCCTGATCTGCGGAGCGCGCAAGACTCCCGCGGGGCTGATTCTTTCGGTCCGCCCGGCGCTCATTCCGCTTTCCACCATTCTGGCCGGCGTGCAGGGTGCGTACAACGCCGTGTGGGTGAAAGGCAAGTACGGCGAAGACACGTTCTACTACGGCTGGGGCGCGGGCGCGCTTCCCACGGGCGTGGCGGTGGTGAGCGATCTGATGCGCGTGGCGCGCGAGATCCGCAGCGGCAGCCCGGAGCGCGTCTCGCCGTTCGCGCACGAACGGCTGGGCGAAAACAAACCCGTCTCGGTCGCCCTCCAGCGGAAGGCTTATTATTTGCGCTTCCGTGTGGAGGACCGGCCGGGCATCATCGCCGCGCTGGCCGGCATCCTGGCGGGCAAACACATCGGGCTCGAATCGGTGCTACAGGAATCCTGGGATAACAAGCACGACCTGCCGTTCGTGATCACCACCGAGGAGACCACCGAGCAAGCGATCCGCGAGGCTGTAGAAGAAATGTCGCAACTCGATTTTCTGAAAGAAGCGCCGCTGGCGCTGCCCATGGAGACCGCTTTATGAAAAAAACGATCGTTTTGTTCGCGCTGGCCGGTGCGCTGAGCGCGCAGGTGGCGCAGCAGGCGAACTCCACGTATCAGACCATGGCCGGCCGCGACAACATCGCCAAGAGCTTGATTGCCGCCAATCGCGAGTCCACCGAGAAGCCGCGCGAGTTGGTGGAGTCGATGGGATTGCAGCCCGGCATGACGGTGGCCGATGTCGGCACCGGCCCGGGATTCATGCTGCCCTACCTGAGCGAGCGCGTCGGACCTTCCGGGCACGTGCTGGCGGAAGACATCTTCGACGATTTCCTGGCCGATGCGAAGAAGAACGCCGCGCAACACAGGCTCGCCAACGTCGCCTTTATCAGGGGTACGGAGACCGGTCCCAATCTGCCCGAGGGGCAGGTCGATATGGAACTGGTGCTCGACGCCTACCACCATTTCAACTATCCCGAGAAGATGCTGGCCGCGCTGCACCAGGCGCTCAAGCCGGATGGCAAACTGGTAATCGTGGAATACTACAAGCGGGAATCGGCCATGCCCGGCGGGCGCGCCATGACGCACATCCGGCTCGACATGCCGGACCTGATCAAGGAAGTGGAAGCCAACCATTTCCACCTGATTATGGAAAAGGAACATATCAAGAACGTCCAGTACATGCTCGTACTGGAGAAGAGTTAGATGCCATGAAACGCTTTTTGCGATCGACCGGATTCGCGGCGTTGCCGCTGGTTTTGCTGCTGCCCCTGGTGGCGCAGGATGCCAAGGAGTCCAAGAAGAAAAAGGCAACCGCCATCACCGGCGAGCAGGCGGAGCAGATTCTCGACGAACTGCGCGATATCCGGCAGTTGTTGCAGCAACAGCAGGCCACGCTCCAGGCGCTGTCCGAAAAGAACGGCCCGGCGGGCCCCACGCGGGCGAAACTCGACCTCAGCGGATTTCAGATGCTGGGGTCGAAGGACGCGCCGCTGACGCTGGTGGAATTTACCGATTATCAATGCCCGTATTGCCGCCAGTTTCACGTCAACGTATTTCACGAGCTGAAGAAGAACTATATCGATACCGGTAAAGTGCGCTTCTACAGCCGCGATCTGCCGCTCGACCAGATCCATCCGAACGCCATGCGCGCCGCCGAAGCGGGACGCTGCGCGGCCGACCAGGGACAATTCTGGGCCATGCGCGAGCTGATGGGCTCGAACCCCGATAAGCTCGACCTGGAGAATCTGGTGGCCGAAGCCGGCACGCTGAAAATGGACTCCAAAACTTTCCGCACGTGCGTGGAGTCGCAGAAATATAAGGAATCGGTGCAGGGCGACATACTCGAAGCCATGAAGATCGGCGCCGAAGCCACCCCGACTTTCGTGCTCGGAAAAAGCACACCGCAAGGAGTGGATGGCGAGCTGATCGTCGGGTCGCAGCCGTACGCGGAGTTCGTCAAGCAGATCTCCAAGCTGGATTCGAAATAGTGCAACCACCCGCGCGTGGTGCTAAAGTGATTCCGGGAGCATAGTCCTCATGATTATCGGCGTTCCGAAGGAAATCAAAGATCACGAGACACGGGTCGGCCTGGTGCCGAGCGGCGTCATCGCACTGCGCGAAGCGGGGCACGAAGTGCTGGTGGAGACCCACGCGGGCGAAGGCAGTTCCATCACCGATCGCGAATACATGCAGGCCGGCGCGGCCATTCTGGAATCGGCCGCGGACGTGTGGCAGCGTGCCGGCCTGGTGGTCAAAGTGAAGGAGCCGCAACCGGGCGAGTACGCGTATTTCCGGCCGGGCCTCATCCTGTTCACGTATCTTCACCTGGCGCCCCTGCCCGAGCTCACCGACCGGCTGATCTCGTCCAAAGTGAACGGCGTGGCGTACGAGACCATTCTCGAGAGCGACGGTTCGCTGCCGCTGCTCACCCCCATGAGCGAAGTGGCGGGACGAATGTCGGTGCAGGTGGGCGCTCAGTACCTGGAGAAGCCGAACGGCGGGCGCGGCATACTGATTGGCGGCGTGCCCGGCGTGGCGCCGGCGAACGTGGTCATTCTGGGCGGCGGAATCGTGGGGACGAACGCCGCGAAAGTCGCCGTCGGCATGGGCGCGCACGTCACCATCATCGACCGCAATCTGAATCGCCTGCGGCAGCTCGACGACATTTTCAATGGCGAAGTGGTCACGCTCGCCTCCAACGTTTGGACCATCAGCGAGAACCTCAAGACCGCCGACCTCGTGGTGGGAGCGGTGCTGATTCCCGGCGCGTCCGCTCCGCGCCTGGTGAAGCGCGAGATGATCGCCACCATGAAGCGCGGGGCGGTGATGGTGGATGTGGCCATCGATCAGGGCGGCTGCTTCGAAACCTCGCACGCCACCACCCACACCGAGCCCGTCTACTTGGTGGACGGCGTGCTGCACTATTGCGTGTCGAACATGCCGGCCGCGGTGCCGCACACCTCCACCTTCGCGCTGACGAATGCCACATTTCCGTACCTGCTCGAACTCGCGAAGCATGGGCTCGAAGGCGCCTGCGAACGCCATGCACCCTTGAAAAAGGGCGTGAACACCTATAACGGCTATGTGACGCATGCCGGCGTGGCAGCCTCGCAGGGCCGCGCGTTCAAGGAATTGGCGGCGGTGTAAGAGAGAAGCACCGCTCCTTTTACAAAGTAAATCTACGCTGAGGCGCGTTTACGTTGCACCAGTTTCAGCGGTATTTCCGCCGCGGCGTCGATCTTCGAGACCGGCGCGCGGTTTGAGCGGTAGTTTCCTGCCCGAAGCGCGGCGCGGAATGCCGCGTGCGCCGTCTTTTGCGCCTGCGCCAGGGGAACGCGCTCCCACACAGCGTCGTGCGCCGAAATCCGGCCGTCGCCGAGCGCGCGGAGCGCAGCCTGCCCGGCCATGGTCAACCGGTTGGGAGTAGTCAACATGTCCAGGCGGAGGATGGCGAAGCGCGACCGCGGAGTGCGGCGCTCGATGGTTACCATCGGGACTCTCAGACGCCAGCACCATAAGCCGTGCTTCCTCACCAGGGATCGATTGTCGGGGCACCTGGCGTCCAGATATCCGTGCTCGCGCGCCTGTTCCAGGCGCCGGCGTTGGCGAGTAGGGAGAGCCGTCATTTACAATTTGTGGCGCCGCCCGGAGAGTTTCTCTCCAGGATATTTCCGCGCCCGCGGGCTACACCCCCACCTTCGCCGGCAATTCCTTGATAAGTTCCGTCACGAACGCCTTGGCGTCGCCAAAGAGCATCAGCGTCTTATCCATGTAATAGAGATCGTTATCGATGCCCGCGAAGCCGGGGTTCATCGACCGCTTGATCACCATCACCGTCCGCGCTTTATCGACGTCCAGAATCGGCATGCCATAAATCGGGCTCGATTGGTCCGTGCGCGCGGCGGGGTTGGTGACGTCGTTGGCGCCGATCACCAGCGCCACGTCGCACTGCGCGAATTCGCCGTTGATGTCGTCCATCTCCCAGAGGCGATCGTACGGGATGTCGGCTTCCGCCAGCAGCACGTTCATGTGGCCGGGCATGCGGCCGGCCACCGGGTGAATCGCGAACTTCACGTCCACGCCGCGGCGCATCAGGCTGTCGTACAGCTCGCGGATTTTGTGCTGCGCCTGCGCCACCGCGAGCCCGTATCCCGGCACGATTATGACGCTCGTCGCCGATTCCAGGATCGATGCCGCCTCTTCCGCGCTGGCGCTGCGATAATTCCGCTGCTGCGCCTGCGCGTGCGACGTCTGAATTTGCCCGAACGCGCCGAAGAGCACGTTGGCGAACGAGCGATTCATCGCCTTGCACATGATGATGGATAGAATCAGGCCCGACGACCCATCCAGCGCGCCCGCCACCACCAGCAGATTGTTGCCGAGAGCGAATCCCATCGCGCATGCCGACAATCCGGCGTAAGAGTTCAGCAGGGCGATGACCGTGGGCATGTCCGCGCCGCCGATGGGGATGATCAGCAGCACCCCGAACACCAGCGCCAGGCCGGCGTAGATGGGAAAAATCCAGGTGTCCGTGGGGACAAGAATCAGCCGCACCCCGAGCGCGGCGGCGATTCCGAAAAGCGTGAAATTGACGGCGTTCTGATTGCGATACGTGATGGGCCGCTGCGGCAGCACTTCCTGGAGCTTGCCCATCGCCATCAGGCTGCCCGTGAAGGTGAGGAATCCGAGCAGCGTTTCGAGCACCAGCGCCACCATCGCGAACGTGGGCAGCGGTTCGTGCAACTGGTTCGACCGGTAATATTCCGCCGTGCCCACCAGCGCCGCGGCCAGCGCGCCGCATGCGTGCGACAGCGCCGTCCGCTGCGGGACGGCCGTCATCGGCATGATGTACGCGATGGGGATGCCGACGGCCGTGCCGATAAAGAACGCCGCGAGAATCCACTCCCAGTTGAATATCTGGTTCACCACCACGGTTGCCACGATGGCGATGACCATGCCGATTTCCCCGGCGAAGACGCCGCGCCGCGCCGTGGACGGGGTGTTCATCCACTTCAGAGACAGAATGAACAGGCCCGCCGAGACGATGTAGAGATAGATGCCCGGGTGCGGGTGCGGAGGCATTACTTCTTTTCCTCGCGCTTCTTGAACATCTTCAGCATGCGGTCGGTAATCAGGAACCCGCTCACGATATTGGTCACCGCCGACGTGATGGCGATGAAGCCCAGCACCTTACTCAGCATGGTGGCGCCATGCGCGCCGGTGATCAGGATCGCGCCCACCACCGAAATCGCCGATATCGCGTTGGTCAGCGACATCAAAGGCGTATGCAGCAGCGGCGAGACTTTGCGGATAACTTCCAGGCCGACGAAAGTCGCCAGCATGAACACAAACAGTCCGATGGAAAGATCCATCTTTTCCCCCTCCCAAAAGCACCGCGCAGCCGCGGCTCGGCGAGACCGCGATTAGACCGCCTGCGGAGCGGTGAGGCCCATCAGTTCCCGGACCTTGGCGTGGACCACTTCGCCCCCGTGCGTCACCAGCGTTTCGCGCACGATTTCGTCCTCGCGATTGAGCGCCAGGTTGCCGTCCTTGCCGATGAGGTACTTCAAAAACGTAGCGATATTCTTGGCGTACATCTGGCTTGCATGATACGGCACCGCCGAAGCCAGATTCACCGGCCCTACGATCCTGACGCCCTTGTGCACCACCGTATCGCCGGGCCTGGTCAGCTCGCAGTTGCCGCCGCGTTCGGCGGCGATATCCACCACTACCGAGCCGGGCGCCATCCGCTCCACCATTTCGCGAGTGATCAGCACCGGCGCCTTTTTGCCGGGCACGGCGGCCGTGGTGATCGCCACATTCTGCTCGGCCAGCACGCCGCCCATGGCCTCGCGCTGGCGGCGATAAAATTCCTCGCCCATCGCCTTGGCATATCCGCCCTTGTCTTCCGCCCCGCCGGCATCCACCTCCAGCACCACGAAGCGCGCACCAAGGCTTTCCACCTGCTCCTTCACCGCCGCGCGGATATCGTATCCGCTGACCACCGCGCCCAGCCGGCGCGCCGTGGCAATCGCCTGCAACCCCGCCACGCCCGCGCCCACTACCAGCACCCGCGCCGGCGCGACGGTGCCCGCCGCGGTCATCAGCATGGGAAACATGCGCGGCAGCGTGTCGGCGGCTATCAGCACGGCCTTGTATCCGGCAATGGTCGCCATCGACGAGAGCGCGTCCATGCTTTGCGCGCGCGTGATGCGCGGCATCAACTCCATGGCGAGAAAACTGACCCCCCGCTCGGCAAGCCCGCGCGCCGCCTCGAACGCCGTGAGCGGTTCGCCGAAGCCGATCGCGACCTGTCCGCGGCGCATCGCGGCAATATCGCGATCGCCGCTCTCCGGGTTGGCCCCCGGACCGCGAACCTGCAACAGCACATCGGCGGCGCCGAAGATCTCCTCGCGCCCGGCGGTGCGCACACCCTTCGCGGCATATTCGGAATCGGGGAAACCCGCCCGTTCGCCCGCGCCCGCCTCCAGCATTAACTCCGCGCCCGTTTTATTCAGCACGGAGAGCGCCGCGGGAACCATCGCCACTCGCAACTCGCCCGGCGCCCGCTCCGCGACAATCCCGACTTTAGTTCCCATCTTGCCTAACCAAGCTCCCTCTGAGATCCGGAAAGCCGTTCACCCGGCGGCGAGAGGCGGCCCGGCACGATCTGTGTTCACCGGTGTTCATCTGTGTTCCCCTGGGCAGAGGCGCTGCCGTTTCAACGCATCGCTGAAGAGCCGCCGCCGCAAGCGAGCGGTGCCGTTGGCCGCCAACGTTCAGACTCGCGGCTTTAGCGATTGGAACACCGAGGAACACAGAGGAACACAGATCGAGGACTTTGTTTCCCACGGGGCCTGAGTTTTCTCCGCGGCTCTGCGCCTCTCCGGTAACCATGACACCCTAAATCAAATCCGCGGTGCTGAAGAAGAACCGGAGCTCCGTCTCCGCGGTCTCCGGAGCGTCCGACCCATGGATGCAGTTGCGCTCGATATTCTCGGCGAACCGCTTGCGAATGGTACCCTCGGCGGCCTTTTCGGGATTGGTCGCTCCCATCACCTCGCGCAGACCCTTGATCGCATCCTCGCGCGCGAGCGCCATCACCACGATGGGCCCTTCGGTCATGAACTTCACCAGCCCGCCGAAAAACGGCCTGTCCCGATGCACCGCATAAAATCCCCGCGCCTGCGCCTCGCTCAGGCGCGTCATGCGCAGCGCCAGAATCTTGAATCCGGCCTTCTCGATCATCGCCAGGATTTCTCCGGCCTGGCCATGCGCCACCGCGTCGGGTTTGATAATCGAAAACGTGCGTTCCACACTCATAAGCGGCTTTTGATTTTCTCTCCAATTTCGGCGGGGGAAGAGCAGACCGTGATGCCCGCTTCCTGCATCGCCCTGATCTTGTCCGATGCCTTGCCCGATCCGCCGGCGATGATCGCGCCCGCGTGGCCCATCCGCCGTCCCGGCGGCGCCGTCTGGCCGGCCACGAATCCCACCACCGGTTTCTTCACGTGCGCTTTCACGTAGGCGGACGCGGTCTCCTCGGCGTTGCCGCCGATCTCCCCGATCATGACAATGGCGTGGGTATCGGGATCGTCGTTGAAAAGTTGCAGCGCATCGACGAAATTCGTGCCGATAATCGGGTCGCCGCCGATTCCGATGCAGGTGGACTGCCCGATCCCCAGATTGGTCAATTGCCCAACTGCTTCGTAAGTCAGAGTGCCCGAGCGTGAAACCACACCCACGTGGCCCTCCCGGTGAATTTTGCCCGGCATGATTCCAATTTTGCACTTGCCGGGCGAGATGATCCCTGGGCAATTGGGGCCAATGAGGCGCGTTTTCTTACCTTTCAGAAACGCCCACGCCTTCACCATGTCGAGCGTGGGGATGCCCTCGGAAATGCAGACCGCGAGCGGCAAACCGGCGTCGGCCGCCTCCATGATGGCGTCGGCGGCGAACGGCGGCGGAACGAAAATCACCGTGGCGTTGGCCCCCGTCGCTCTCACCGCCTGCTCTACCGTGTCGAAAACCGGGCGATCGAGATGTTTCGTGCCGCCCTTTCCGGGCGTGACACCGCCCACCACTTCGGTTCTGTAGGCGATGGCCTGCTCGGCGTGAAACGTGCCTTCGCGGCCCGTGAATCCCTGCACGATCAGCCGCGTGTCGCGATCTACCAGTACGCTCATGTTCTTCCGTTATGCCGCCAGTTTGACTACCTTCTCGGCCGCGTCGCGCATGTCTTCCGCGACCGTAAAATTGAGGCCGGATTCCAACAGGATCTGCCGTCCCTCGTCCTCGTGCGTGCCTTTCATGCGGACCACGATCGGCACCTGAATGTTCAGATCGCGCGCCGCCGCCACCACTCCCGTGGCCAGTACATCGCCGCGCAGAATGCCGCCGAAAATATTGATCAGCACCGCCTTCACGTTCTTGTCGGAGAGCAGAATGCGGAAGGCATTCTTCACCTGCTCGGCGTTGGCGCCGCCGCCCACGTCGAGGAAGTTGGCGGGGCTGCCGCCCGCGTACTTGATAATATCCATGGTCGCCATCGCCAGCCCGGCGCCATTCACCATGCAGCCCACCGTGCCGTCGAGCTTGATGTAATTCAACCCGAAACGCGAAGCCTCCACTTCCAGCGGATCCTCTTCGTTCAGGTCGCGCAGATCCAGTAGTTCCTTGTGGCGATAAAGGGCATTGTCGTCGAAATTCACCTTGGCATCGAGCGCGTAGACCTTTCCGTCTTTCGTCAATATGAACGGATTGATCTCCGCCAGCGACATGTCCATCGCCACATAGGCCTTGGCCAGCGCGGTCATCGCCGACACCGCTCCATTCACGCTGCCGGCCGGAATGCCGATGCCGAACGCCAGCTTGCGCGCCTGGTAGTTCGACAATCCGAAGCCCGGTTCCAGCGTTTCCTTGAGGATCAACTCGGGCGTTTTCGCGGCCACCTCTTCGATTTCCATGCCACCGGCCGAAGAGGCCATGAACACCGGCTTGCCCTGCACCCGGTCGAGCACGATTCCCAGGTACAATTCGCGCTCGATGGGCAGCGTCTCTTCGATTAACAAGCGTTGCACGATGCGCCCTTCGGGCCCGGTCTGGTGCGTCACCAGCCGCATTCCCAGAATCTGGCGCGCCAGTTCGACGGCGGAGGCCAGGTCTTTCGCCACTTTCACTCCCCCGCCCTTGCCGCGCCCGCCGGCGTGAATCTGCGCCTTCACCACCACGCTTCCGCCGATCTTCTTGGCGGCCGCCTCCGTGTCTTCCAGCGAGAACACCACTTCGCCGCGAGGCACAGGAACGTTATACTGGGCCAAAATGGCCTTAGCCTGATACTCGTGAATTTTCATTGGAGAAACAGCCTGTGCTAGCCTGAGATTGCACCGAACTTCCCAATATATCATGTCCCTTCTGCCCTACCTCGAATCTGTGGCCGACAAGCACAATCTCACCGTGGAACAGGCGCGCGCGGCCATGCATGTGATTCTGGGAGGCCAATCGAGCCAGGCGCAATTGGCGGCTTTCCTCATGGCCATGCGCATGAAAGGCGAGACGGTGGACGAACTCGTGGGGTTTGCGCGCGCCATGCGCGAAATGGCCGAGCCCATCGAGCACGGCATCGCCGGCCGGACCCTGCTCGATACCTGCGGCACCGGCGGCGATTCGGCGGGCACTTTCAACATCTCCACCATCGCCGCGTTTGTGGTGGCCGGCGCGGGCGTTCACGTGGCCAAGCACGGCAATCGCTCCGTCAGCAATCGCAGCGCCTGCGGCAGCGCCGACCTGCTCGAGGCGATGGGAATCGAGATTACTCTTCCGCCGGCGCAATCCGCGCGCGCCATCCGCGAAGTGGGAATCGGCTTCCTGTTCGCCCCCCACGTCCACACCGCCATGAAGCATGCCGCGCCGGTGCGCACCGACCTGAAGATGCGCACCTTTTTCAATCTGCTGGGACCGCTCACCAATCCCGCCGGCGCCAGCGCGCAACTCGCCGGAGTCCCTTCGGAGCGGGCCGGCGAACTGATTTCCGGTTCGCTCGCCGCGCTCGGTTTGGAGCGCGGATTCGTCGTGCACGGCTCGGATGGCCTCGACGAAATCACCACCACCGGCCCGACCCTGGTTTTCGAGATCCGCGCCGGCCGCGTGGAGCGGCGGATCGTCGAGCCCGCCGATTTCGCCGTCCATCTCGCTTCTCCGGACGACCTGAAGGGCGGCGATAAGGCGCGCAACCTGGAAATCGCCCACCAGGTGCTCGCCGGCGCCCGCGGTCCGCATCGCGATATTGTACTGGTGAACGCCGCTGCCGCGCTGGTGGCGGCGGGAAAGGTCGACACGTTCCTCGAAGGCATGGCGATCGGGACCGTGTCGGTCGACAGCGGCGCGGCCAGCCGGAAGGTGGCGCAACTGGCGGCGTTCACCCACCGGCCCGCGGCCTAGCGGGCCGGGCTCGGGCGAATGCCCGCGAGGGACGCTCTGTCCCGGTACCGATCAAAGCGGCGCTCACGCCCCTGCCGGCGTCTTGGCATCCGATCTATTGACCCGCTTTCGCCATCGAAGCCGCCGCGATCGAGCTGACTTTCAATGTGCCGTTCACCCGCTCCCCGCTCGCTGTCACGGCAAGCGGCATCTTGTTCGCCGGGTTCCGGACGATTTCGGCGGCCTTGGCGTTGCCGGCGGCATCGAGCTTCAAACTACTCCAGTCCGGTAGCACCAGCGCGAAGTCTTTCGTTTTGCCGTTCGGCGAGCATTGCCGCAGCTCCAGGTTCATGTCCCGCTCCACCGTACTTGGGTTGTCGTTGTGGTTCGTCTGATCGCTCTTATAGCACCGCGAATCAACCAGGTATCCGGGCCAGCTTTGGGCGAAGCCCAGCGCGGCGGTGAGGCACAGTAAGGCAAAAACCCGCATCTACGCACCCTCCTCTGCCTATTTCGATTCCGTTGCGACACGAAGCGTTTCCAACCGCTGGCGGACGCTGTTCCTTCCGGCACAATCCCGTCTTGC
>Ga0335078_10010920_pt1 | contig 13452 bp, 7 predicted proteins | sample Lox_Sample_32_FD_206711 | JGI IMG/M metagenome (GOLD analysis project Ga0335078, IMG submission 206711) | Soil microbial communities from Loxahatchee National Wildlife Refuge, Florida, United States - Lox_Sample_3.2 | ecosystem: Environmental > Terrestrial > Soil > Wetlands | place: USA: Florida...
GCGTGAACAACAACGACGTCGGTTCCGGGCGCACCATTCTGGTGTATCCGTCGGTGGACACCATCGCGGAATTCAAGATGATTACGAACTCCTACGGGCCGGAGTACGGGCAGGCCACGGGTTCGATTATCAGCATCACCACAAAGTCCGGTACGAACCAAATTCACGGCGGTCTGTTCTACGCCGGCCGGAATGACAAGTTGGATGCGAATAACTCGCTTTCCAACCAGAACTGCGCTCCTGGAGCGAATTGTAAGGCGGAGCTGCGGCGCAACGATTGGGGCTACAACGTCAGCGGCCCGATCGTGAAGAACAAGCTGTTCGCCTGGTGGAACCAGGAATGGAACCGGGAGATCCGTGGCGTTTCTGCCAGTGCCTGCGTTCCGTCGGCGGCCGAGAGAGCCGGAGATTTCAGCGGCGCTCTGAGTTGCGGTGCGACACTACCGACCCTGCCTTCCAGCTTGACGTTGCCGGGCCAGCCAAACACATTGGATCCCAGCAAGATTGACAAGAATGCCCAACTGATCTTCGGTTTCTATCCTTTGCCGAATGGTACCTACCCGAACAACAACAACTGGGCGGCAAACGAGAACAATAAGCCAGATTGGAGCGAATGGAACGTTCGCGCCGACTATGACCTGACTTCCAAGAACCGCGTTACCTTCCGGTGGACCCAGGATTCCTGGACGCTGCCGGGCCCTGCCGAGAACTTCGGCTGGGGCGACGCGATCTTCCCGAACATCGACTCGGATTGGAGTCAGCCTTCGAAGAGCGTGATGGCCAAGTTGACCACGCAAATCAGCAACAGCATGGTTAACGACTTTGAATTTGGCTACGGTCACAACGCCATCATCACGACACTGGCTGGAACCGGAGCGAGCATCAACGGGACCACCTACACGGGCAAGACCCTGGTGCAGGCGATTAATGCCGCGATTCCGCCGGAATGGCCTGCCTCGCTAAAGAGCGCGCCGGCCATGCCGGGCTTCAACGTCGGCGGATGGGGCGGCTTGTCTCCGTACGGAAGCGGTCAGGAGATGTGGACGATCGCACCGTATGCGAACCACGAAGACCTGTATGCCATCCAGGACAACGTGTCCAAGGTGCAAGGCAACCACCTGTGGAAGTTCGGTGCGTACTACAGCACCAACGCCAAGATCGAGAACAACAACGGCGGTACCGATCAGCCGTCATTTAACCCCACGAACCTGAACCTGTGCCCGAGCGCGACGCCAAACTGCACCAGCAACAATGGCCAGCCGCTTGGTACTTCGACCGGGAACCCGATCGCGAATATGCTGATTCCGAACCAGGTCTACGCTGCCGTGGGCGAGAACAGCAAGAACGCGGTGGCGCAGGTCATCTGGCATGACTTTGAATGGTATGTCGGTGACACCTGGAAGTTTCGGCGCAACCTGACACTGACCTACGGTTTCCGCTGGTCCTTCTATCGAGAACCGTATTCGCAAACGAACGAATGGAGTTCCTGGAGCCTGGCGGACTGGAGCGCTTCGGAAGCCACCGCCAATCCGACGGACGCCTGCAACGGCATGATCATCGTGCCCGGCAGCAATGTGTGCTCGAAGCAAGCTGCTTTCTTGTCCAGCTTGGGCATTAACATACCTCTGTCCGCCGGCACACCAGGGCCCAATCGCGCGCTGGTGAACAACAACAATCACACCATCGCGCCGCGTCTCGGCCTCGCCTGGGATCCCAAGGGCGATGGAAAGACGGCCGTCCGCGCTGGCCTGGGGCAGTTCTACCAGCGGGAACCTGTGGGCCTCGACGAGGGTCACTCCTTCAACGCGCCTTTTGTCATCGGCGCTTCACAGACGCGTGGTTTAGAAGCCGCGACCAGCTTCGCGGGTGGATCGGTTTCGCCGAGCTACTCGAAGTCCGCGCTCGCACTGGTGCCGAACAGCTGGCAATGGAACGTCTCGGTCGAACGGGAAATCCAGCGCAACATGACCCTCAGCGTCGGCTACGTTGGCAATGCGGGCATCCACCTGACTTCGGGCGAGCAGATCAACGCGGTACCCAAGGCAGACTGGACCGAAGCAGCGTTTCTCAGCGGCGGCGCACTGAACGCGTTGCGCCCGGCGTTCAACTTCGGCACCATCGCGCAGTTCCAGCGCGAAGGCCACGCCGACTACAACGCCCTCCAACTGCTCTACAAGTGGCGTTTGGGGAACTTCTCGACCATCCAGGCGGCGTATACCTGGTCGCACTCGATTGGCGATGTGGAGTTGGATAACTCCTCCGGCAGCGTCAACGAGCAGGCCATTACGGACAACTCGGATCCCAGCCTGGACAAGGGCAACACCAACATCAACCGTCCGAACATCTTCGTGATGAACGAGGTGTTCTATCTGCCGAAGCTGCCGAATCAGAACCAGTTTGTACGCGGCGCTTTCGGAGGCTGGGAACTGAACAGCATCCTGAACGTCTCGTCTGGCGCTTCGTTGAGTGTGTTCTCCAGCGGCGCAAGCGACTATCAACCGGCTGCTCTGAAGGACGCCGGCGGTAACGTGATCGGCCCGTGCAGCGCGGCTGACCAGGCAAACAACACATGTATATCGGCGCCTGGCTGGTCCGTCAACGCCTCGGGAGCTTCCGTTATCCCTGGCATCGGTGCGGTGAACTCGACGCAAGGTTCCGGATACACCAACAATAACCGTCCGAACCGCTCGAATATCAACTGCAACGCGGGTGAAAACGGCCGCGACATACTCAATGCGGGAGCGTTCACGTTCAACGGCTTCGCGATCGGTTCCGACGGGACCGCGGGCCGCGGCGTATGCTCCGGCGCAACGTTCCGGCAATTCGACATGCAGCTGGCGAAGAACTGGTACTTCAAGGAGCACTATCGCATCAAGTTCGCGATGGACTTCTTCAACCTGTTCAACCATGCCAACTGGGGCAGCGTCGAAAACGCCAACTTCAACGCCAATGGGTTGATCTGCGGTTCCGTGGTGCAGGGCACCAACAACACCACCGATCCTTCCCACTACCTGCCGTGCTCGGCGACGAACAACGTTGTCAGCAAGATCGGCGGCAGCCCGAACAATAACTTCGGTCAGGCGGGCAGCGTGCAGCCGGGCCGTGAACTTCAGTACTCGCTGAGGTTCTACTTCTAAACGGCACAGAAGTCTAAATTCACACCTTCAGCGGCGGGACTTGCTAATTCGAGTCCCGCCGCTTATTTTTGAAAGTGGTGTTCTGGGCTCGTGAGTTCTCCAAATAATCAGCAGAATGGAAACGGGAAGCCGCGATTGCTCCTGCGCTGGGTTGCTGCGGTCTTGCTTGGGACCGTCGTGCCGGTCGTTTATGGCCAGAGTCCCGCGGGGAAGGGCACGATCGAGAACCAGTGGGAGGCGGAGTTGCAAGCGAGGCTGCAGCGCGCGGAAAGCGCGAAGTCTCGGGGTAATCCGGCGGAGGTGGCACACGCCAGCGAGTTGACCATCGCGTTGGCTCTTCGGCATCTGGGGCAGATCCGGCAGGTGGAATCCGCATACGGGCAGGCAGCGGATCTATTTGGGCGATCCCTGGATTTTGAAAACCTTCCGGATACGCGAGTGGACCTCGCCATTGCGAAGTTTTCCGCCGGCGAGCTCGATAAAGCCATCGAGGAAGCAGATCGGGCGCTCCTGGACGATCCCAATAATGCCCGAGCGTTCCGGGTACTTGTCCGCGCCTGGACATCCAAGGGCGATTACGCACAAGCGGCGCATGCCATGGTGCGGGTAGCCGAAATTAATCCCACGCTGGAAAACATATACGCTTCGGCGACCGCTTTGCTGGCAACCAAAAAGCCCGCCGATCGGGCGCTTGCCGACCAGGCCTTCGCGCAAATGACAAAGATCGCTGGAGAAAGCGGGTCGCTGCACGTGCTGTTTGGACGCGCGTACCGCGACGGCGGTGATTTGCCGGCCGCGATCCGGGAATTCGAGCGTGCCATTCAGATAGATACAAAGACGCCTCACGCACACTACTTTCTGGGTCTCGCGCATCTTGCCGCGAACGAGTGGGCGCCAACTCCGTTGGTTAAATCGGAGTTTTCGAAGGAGCTGGAGCTTTATCCGCGGGACTACCTGGCGAACTACATGATGGGATTTGCGGAATCCTACGACCGAAAATACGAAACATCGACCAAATATTTGAAGATCGCCACGACGTTGAACCGCGAGGCACCCGATCCGTGGTTTTACCTGGGACTGAACGCTTACGCACAAAACGATATGAAGGACGCCGAGACGTACTTCCGCAAAGCGATTCAACTCACCGGGACCGATTATGCGCGCGCCAATTATCTGATTCGACGAGCCTACATCGACTTGGGTCGAATCCTGGTAACTTCGGGGCGAAAGGAGGAAGCCGAGCCGTACCTGGAGAAGGCCCGAGAACTGCAGAAGAAGTCGCTGCAGAACAGCCAGGAGAGCATGGCGGATCTTTACCTGCGCTCCGGTGCCGAAGCGACCTCTCCGGCCGTGGTGATGCCAACCGCCGACAAGAATGGTGACTCCGCGGCGCCGGCCAAGGCGAAAGCCGACCAGTTTGCCGAGATTCAGCCCGAAGTGATGGCGCGGTCGAACTTGACGCAGCAGCAGAAGGCCGAAGCGGAGGCATGGGAAAAGCAGTTGCGTGCGGTGCTGGGGCAGAGCTACAGCGATCTGGCTACATCGGATGCGATTCGCAAGGAATATGCGGCGGCGCTGGCGCACTACCAGGAAGCCGAGCACTGGAGCCCGGAGCTTTCGGGTTTGATGAGAAATCTCGGGGTCGCGGCGTTTCGCGTGCAAAACTATCCGGAGGCGGTGCGCGGGTTGAGCAGCGCACTCGCGGCGCGTCCGGACGACGCTCCCGCCCGGGCGATGCTGGGCGTCGCTTACGTGGCACAAGACAAGTTCAAAGAGGCGGTGAAAACGTTCGCGCCGCTGGGCAAGCCGGGAATGCAGGACGTCACCGCGGGATATGCATGGGCGCTGGCACTGACGCGCGTTGGGGAGCTTAAGGCCGCCACCGAGGTGCTGGACGAATTTGAGAAGCAGCCGCGAGCCAATGACATGCAGATGCTCGTGGGACAATTGTGGATTGAGATGGCGGACTATTCCCGCGCGGTGGAGAGGTTCCGAGGTGTGCTGCAAGAAGACCCTTCCTATCGGAAGGCCCATTATTTTGCCGGAAAAGCGTATAGTCGCCAGGAGCGCTGGGAAGACGCGGGCAAAGAATTTGAGGCAGAGTTGCAACTGTCGCCCGCTGACGCGGATGCGAAGTTCAACCTTGGTTTCGTAGACCTGCAATTATCCAAGCGGGACGAGGCGGAGAAACTCTTCCAGGAAGTGATTGCGGCCGATCCGCAACACGCCAGCGCGCAATATGAATACGGGAAAATCCTCATGGATCACGGCCAGATCGACGAAGCTATCGGTCATCTGGAGATTGCGGCAAAATTCAATCCTCAAGCCGATTTCGTGCACTATCAATTGCAAGCAGCCTACCGAAAAGACGGACGAATCGCGGATGCCGATCGCGAGTTGAGCATCTATAAGAAGATAAAAGCGGCGAACCGGGGACGAGCCAGCGCAGCGATTGCGAGCCAGTCTCCGTGACCGACGGGCGAAGGACGGACCATTGAAAATCAGCGAAGGTGCAAAGGTGTTTCTCGCGGGAGTGCTGCTGTCTTGCAGCGCCACTCTGGCGTGCGCGCAGGAGGGACATAACGCGCCGGCTCCCGTGCGGCCCGGAGCCAAGGCCACGATCTGCACGGGGCGGCCGATCCCGCAACTCGAGAACATTACCAAGAAGGCCGATGTAACGTTCAGGCACGCGTCGGATCCGGCGAAGAAATACATCGTCGAGTCCATGAGCGGCGGCGTGATTTTGTTCGATTATGACCGCGACGGCTGGCTGGACATTTATTTCACGAATGCGCCGAGCGTCGAAGGCGCACTAAAGGGCGTGAAAGCTCCGGGGGCGCTGTATCACAACAATCACGACGGAACGTTTACGGACGTGACGGAGAAGGCCGGTATCGGGAACCCGTGTTTTGCCATGGGCGGAGCGGTGGGCGACTACGACAACGACGGTTGGCCGGATTTGTATGTCACCTGTTTGGGCGGGAACGTTCTTTATCACAACAATGGTGACGGCACGTTCACGGATGTGACCAAGAAAGCAGGCGTGGCGGACGGGCGTTGGTCGGCGGGCGCGGCGTTCGGCGATTACGACGGCGATGGTTATCTGGACTTGATGGTAGTGAACTACGTGGATTTTCGCCTGAACGATCTGCCGGCGTTCGGTAAAGCGCCGAACTGCAAGTATCGCGGCATTGATGTGCAGTGCGGGCCGCGTGGATTGAAAGGCGCGGGCGATTCGCTGTTCCATAACAACGGCGACGGAACGTTTACGGATGTTTCGAAGCAGGCCGGCGTGGACGACCCCAACGGGTATTACGGTATGCAGGTGATCTGGTCGGATTTTAACAATGTTGGGCGGCCGGACGCGTACGTGACCAACGATTCGACACCGAAATTTCTGTACAAGAATCTCGGCAATGGCAAGTTCTCCGAAATCGGTCTGGAATCCGGAACCGCGGTGGACGAGGATGGCTCGGAGCAGGCATCCATGGGTATTGCCATTGGCGACTACAACCACACGGGCCGGCCATCGTTGTTCATCACCAATTTCTCGGACGAATACGCGGTGCTGTTTCGAAACGACGGCGACTGGAATTTCACCGACGTGTCTTACAAGTCGGGCGTCGCGGTGCCGTCGTTGCCTTACGTGAAGTGGGGCGCTGCCTTCGCGGATTTTGCCAATGACGGCTGGCTGGATCTGTTCGCGGTAACCGGGCATGTCTATCCGCAGGTAGACGAACTACCTTCCGGAGCGCGTTATCGCGAGCCCAAGATGCTCTTGATGAATCAACACGACGGAACCTTCTGCGACGCGAGCACGCAGGCCGGGCCGGCTCTTCAGGAGATACAAGCTTCGCGAGGCGTGGCCATCGGAGATTTGTTCAACGATGGGCAGATGGACGCGGTAGTCAACAATCTCGATGGAGAGCCGATGATTCTCCGCAATCACGGCGTCCCGGGCAATCATTGGGTGAGCTTTGAACTGGCGGGGACAAAGAGCAACCGGTTGGCAATCGGCGCGCGGTTGAAACTGGTGGCGGGTGGCATGACGCAAAGCAGCGAAATTTATAGTGGCTCGAGCTATCTGTCACAGCACGACTTGCGGCAGCACTTTGGTTTGGGCAAGGCCACCAAGATTGATAGCCTGGAAATCCGCTGGCCGTCCGGCAAAGTCGAGACGATCAAAGACCTCGCAGCGGACCAGTTTTATAGCGTGCTGGAAGGGCAGGGCATCGTAACCGCGGACGCGATTCGTCCGAAAGCGAAAGGCAGCGAGGCAGTAAAGGACGCTGCTCCAGCAAAATAAGGGCAACTCCCGAAAGCGTGCTAAGCGCCGGCGCACGGTTGCGCCGGGGTCTCTTTGTTCTTTACACAAAATCGATTTTGTACTATAGTTTTGGCAATTGCAAGGAGCGCAGAATCCCCAGAGTTTTCCTCGAGTAGCCCTCGGGAGGGGTGTATGGTTCCGCGCGCACGTGGTGTTTCGCTCGCTGTGGTCATTCTGCTTCTTCTATTCTCTCCACTGCTTTCTGCCAATGACGACATCCCCAAGGCGGCCTGGAAACGGCCGTTAGGCGCTCCGCTCGAAACCGCAGGCAAGAAAAAAGCGGGACTGGAGCCACAGCACATCGACGATGGCTACTGGCAAGGTGCGCCCGTCGGCGGCTTCGGCGCCGGGAGTTTCTCGCGCAGTTATCGGGGCGACTTTGTGCGTTGGCACCTCAAGCCTGGCGTGCACAAATACGAGTCCATCGCGGCAAACCAATTCTCCATGTTTCAAAAAGTCGAGGGAGAGCAGCAAGGGGTGGCCCGGGTGCTGATGAATGGCCACCCCTCCGGGCCTGGGTTGAACGCGTGGCAATGGGATTATCCGGTGGGTGCCGGAGATTACTATGCGCTCTATCCCAAGTCGTGGTTCGATTACCGCTGGGAGAAGTTTCCCGCGCACGTGGTGCTGGAGCAATTCTCGCCGATCCTTCCGGATAATTATAAAGAGACGAGCTACCCGGTAGCGGTGTACCGCTGGCACGCCGAAAACCCCACGAACAAGCGCGTGAGCGTGGCGGTGATGCTTTCCTGGGAGAATATGGTGGGCTGGTTCCGCACGTATCGGCGGGACCTGAGCGACGGAATGAACGAAGGGAATTACAACCACGTGGAGAGCGAGCCGCTGGGTGGCGGCGCGACGATGCAGGGCATTGTCCTGGACCGCAACCACATCGGCAAGATCTCGGAAGAATGGGACGGACAATTCGCGATCGCCAGCGTCGCTTCGCCGGGGGTAGAGGTCAGCTACCAGAACACGTTCAGTCCGGACGGCTCGGGCGAAGAAGTGTGGAAGCCGTTTGCCAAAGAGGGAAGACTAGCGAACAGCAAGGAAGCCTGGACGAGCAGCGGCGAGCCTATTGCGGCGGCCATTGTGCTGCGATTCACATTGGAGCCGGGGGAAAAGAAAGTGGTTCCCATGGTGATTGCCTGGGATCTGCCGATTTTCGAATTTGGTTCGGGGCGCAAATGGTACCGAAAGTATACGGATTATTACGGCACGTCCGGACTGAACGCGTGGGCGATTGCGCGTGACGCCCTGAAAAACGCAACTTCCTGGAGCGATGCCATCGATGCGTGGCAGTCGGACTACGTGAAGGACGAAAGCAAGCCAGCGTGGTACCGCGGCATGTTATTTAACGAGCTATATCCATTGGCGGACGGCGGAGCGGTATGGGGACGGCCGGTCGGCGCGGATGTAAAACAGCCGGCTACCTACTCCTTCATGGAATGCTACGACTATCCGTTCTACGAAACTCTGGACGTGCGGTTTTACGGGTCGATGCCGCTGATCAAGTTCTGGCCCAATATCGAGAAAGGCGTAATGCGGGAATTCGCGGACACTGTGCCGCAGGAGTCACGCGAGCGCATGATGTGGGTCTGGAAATCGGTGGAGACGGGCACGCCGAACTATCGCATTCGCAAAGCAAAAGGCGCGGTTCCCCACGATTTGGGAGTTCCGGAAGAGGACCCGTTCGAGCAGATCAATCAGTTCAGCTGGCAGGACACCAACGGCTGGAAGGATTTAAATCCCAAATTTGTCCTGCTGGTGTACCGCGATTTCATGCTGTCCGGCGCGAATGACACGGAGTTCCTGAAGTATACCTGGCCGGCGGTGCGCGAATCGCTGGCCTATTTGCAGCAGTTCGATACCGATGGAGACGGCATCCCGGAGAATCAGGGTTATCCGGACCAAACCTACGATGAGTGGGTGGTGCGGGGGACCAGCGCTTATTCCGGCGGGTTGTGGCTGGCGTCGTTGCGCGCCGCCGAGGAAATCGCGAAGAAACTCGGGGACGGCAAAGCAGCGACGGAATATCACCAGCTCTTTGCGAAAAGCCGGGCTAGTTACATCAAAAAGCTCTGGAATGGCGAGTACTTCCGGTATGACACGGACAGCAGCTACAAGGACAACATTCAGGCCGACCAGTTAGCGGGTCAATGGTATGCCAACATGACCGGCCTGGGCGATCTAGTGCCGCGCGACATGCAAGTGAGCGCGTTAAAGAAGATCTTCGATTACAACGTGATGAAGTTTGCCGACGGGAGCATGGGCGCGGTGAATGGAATCGGTGTTGATGGCCAGCTGATCATCTTGAAAGACAACCAGCAGGTCGATGAAGTGTGGAGTGGAACGACCATGGGTCTCGCGGGGCTGATGTTGAGCGAAGGAATGAACGAGCAGGCGTACCGGACGCTATGGGGTTTGTACCACACCACGTATGAAACCCGCGGCTACTGGTTCCGCACGCCGGAAGCGTGGGATATTTCGGGGAATTACCGCGCGTCCATGTACATGAGGCCAGCGGCCATCTGGACCATGGAGATGATGCCAAAGGGGCATGGTGCGGATTAACACTTCGTTGATGCGGGGGTGCCAAGGCGTTGTTTGTTTTGCGCAAGCTTCATAGAATGTCTGGGCAGAGGGGCTCATGAAGATCATGCATAGATTGGTGCTGGTGTTGGTGTGTGCAGGAATTGCGTTTGCCGCGGAAGCAAAAACGCAAGTCACCAAGACAAGCGGCGGGAAGCTACCGAATGGCGCGGCGGTGGATATTTACACGCTGAAAGATGAAAAGATCGAAGTGCAGGTAGCCACGTACGGCGGCGAAGTGATTTCGCTGAAGGTCCCGGATCGCAACGGAAAAATGGCCGACGTGGTGCTGGGCTTCGACGATGTTTCCGGATTTTATGCCAACAGCAATTCGTCGGGCGCGGCGTTTTTTGGGCCTATTGTTGGCCGCTATGCGAACCGCATCGCCCACGCGAGATTCTCCCTTGATGGCAGAGAATACACGCTGGCGAAGAACAACGGAGACAATTCTCTCCATGGCGGCCCAACCGGGTTTCACAACCGCATGTGGGACGCAAAAATCATTCCGAACGGAGTTGAACTGACGTATTTGAGCAAGGACGGAGAAGAGGGTTATCCAGGGAATCTTTCTGTTGCGGTACGCTACACAGTGGAAGCCGGTGATCTGAAGATTGATTATAGCGCCACCACGGACAAACCTACGGTTCTGAACCTGACCAACCATTCCTACTTCAACCTATCCGGGCAGGGGAACGGAACCATTCTGCAGGAACAGTTGCAGCTCAATGCTTCACGATTTACTCCGGTGGATTCGACTTTGATTCCCACCGGCGAACTGAAACCAGTCGCCGGGACACCGTTTGATTTTCTGAAGCCCCACGCCGTCGGCGAACGAATCACTGCCGATGACGAGCAGATCAAGCTGGGGCACGGATACGATCACAATTTCGTGATTGATGGCGGGGGAAAAGAGCTAACCAAGGCAGCGGAAGTCTACGATCCAGCGAGTGGACGGGTGCTGCAGGTCCTGACTACGGAACCAGGGGTACAGTTCTACACCGCCAATTTCCTGGATGGATCAATCAAAGGCAAGCAGGGCGTCGCGTACCCACGCAATGCGGCGCTGTGCCTGGAGACGCAGCATTTCCCGGATTCGCCGAACCATCCGGCGTTTCCCACCACGGAGTTGAAGCCCGGAGAGAAATTCCATTCCGTCACGGTGTTCCGCTTTTCGACGCGGTAACCCGGCAGAAATTGGCGATACAGGAGATATCGCGAGCCATGAGCGGCATCGCGCGGTGTAGCGCTCGTGACGCTACGTCACCCCAGAGTAACCTCGATTTACAGACGCACGTGATAGGTTACAATGTCGCACTATGACCTCGCGCCCGCCCGGCGATCAGCTCAGGAAATTGCGCATTCGTCTCGGAATCACTACGCGAGACGTGGAGAATCTGAGTCAGAAGATCGCTGAGGAAGAGAAAAATCCGGAGTTTCAGATCTCCAACCCCTGGCTTACGCAGCTTGAAAACTCCGACTCCGTTCCAAGCATTTATAAACTGTACTCGCTGGCCGCCATTTACCACGTCAAATTCACCGACCTGCTGCTCTATTTTGGCGTGGACTTGCAGAATGTCGCGCATCACCAGCAACTTGCTCCGCTGCCGAACACGCACCTGACGAACCTCGAGGTATACGACGAAGAGAAAACCGTATCGTTTCCAGTGCGCTTTGACCGCTCGTTTGACCTCGACAACACCAACCTGCTGGCCCGCGTGGTGGAGGTTTGGGGGGAAGTACCTGTTGCGCTTTTGCAGCACCTGGACTTGCGGCACAACCTGTACGGCTACATCGGACTTCACGACTTCACGCTTTTCCCGCTACTGCGGCCGGGTTCCTTCGTGCAGATCGATCAGCGGGTCCGTAAAGTCCAGCACCTTCGCTGGCGCACCGAGTTCGACCGGCCGATTTATTTTGTGGAGTTGCGCGACGGATACGCCTGTTCGTGGTGTGAATTGCAGGACGGCCATCTTTTGCTTCTACCGCACCCACTCTCCCCCTGCAGTGTTCGACGCTTGGATTACGGGAAGGATGCGGAAATCATTGGCCAAGTAACGGGCGTAGCGATGAAGCTAGTCGACGCTCCGGAGCCTCCGTCTGACGGAGCCGCAAGACTTCCAAGGCCAGTTTGACGTTCGATAGGAACAACAGCACCATGGTGCGGTCCACTTCCATGGGGACCGCCACGCGGTAAGGTTCGAGCTCCTGCCATGCATGGACGACGCCTGTCGGGGCCTCTCGCGAACTGCGCACATAAGCCTCGAGTTCTAAGACCAATCCTTCGAGAGAGAGAGCCATCAGCCTGTAGAAGACGTCTTTGTGTGCGGCACGCAATGCGACGCGGGCGGATTCCAGGCCGTAACGAGTCGCCAGTCCCTCATGGTGATAGTTCCCGCTGTTGTAATCTCGCGTCGAAGCCAGATAAATCAGGCGAGCCAAATCGCACGGTATGGTGTTTAGGGTGCGATGCTGCAGGTCATCGTACGCTTTGTTCATGGTGACGAGGCTTCGAGGTTCGCTCATGGAAGCGTAGTTTCCGCGGGGGCCACGCCCGGCACTACTGAGGCCGCTCGACCGATTCCCTGGTAGAGCCCATTGGCATAGGCCGCGAAATCGCCGAGGGCGTGAGGACCGAACACGCGAATCCATAGAGCCAGCGTCGCGCAAAGGAGCCGAAGCCATAGGTACTCGAACATCAGTTTCGTCTCAGCGCCTGCATCGAGATTCGAGCTGTGGCGCGAACGAAGACGGTGCACGCGCATGATTTTGGCGATGTCGCGCGAAGTCGTACGCACCCAGCCGAGGGCCAAGCGCTGACGTTCCTTGCGGTACAACTGCTGTAGCGGCACGGAACCGGTGCGCCGAATGAAGTCCCGGTCTTCGCGCGAAAAGATGCGGACGACTAGCTGTTCTCGCCGAATGCGCTCGTTTCCATCGAGGGGGCGTGGGTCCTCAAGATGCGCGGGTTGCGCTTCCCATTCACGATTCCGCGTACTCCATAAAAACGAGGCCAGCAAAAGCAACGCCAGCACGCTGAGCAGTGCTATCGGGATCATGGGCGAGCCACCGATCCGAGACGAGCAAGCACTCGTTCCAGTTGATTGCGCGTGGCCATCCACACAAGCTTGTAGTCTTCTTCCAGGCGAGGTTGCACTCCGGTTGCCGCGGCTGGCGCCCGTGACCATAACGCCCAAACCCATACGACAACCGCAAGAAAATAAGTCACAGACTGCACGTAAGACCAGATGGAGGGAAGAACCACGCCGTAGGACCACAATGTGAATTGGAAAATAATCGTCAACACAAACAACCCGTAACCCAACACGATTCCGCCAAGGTTTCTGCCGAAAGGAACTGCATAGTAGAGGAACAGGATCACCAGTGTCAGAATCGCGA
>Ga0335078_10010922_pt1 | contig 13452 bp, 11 predicted proteins | sample Lox_Sample_32_FD_206711 | JGI IMG/M metagenome (GOLD analysis project Ga0335078, IMG submission 206711) | Soil microbial communities from Loxahatchee National Wildlife Refuge, Florida, United States - Lox_Sample_3.2 | ecosystem: Environmental > Terrestrial > Soil > Wetlands | place: USA...
ACGCAAGAGTGCGGGCGGCGAACCGAAGCGTGAAGGACGCTTTGCTTGTGCCGCAGCGCTCGGTCGCGGAACTTCAAGGCAGCTATGAAGTGGCGCTCGTGGACAGCCAAAACAGGGTAAGCATCCAGCCGGTTGAAGTCGGCGAACACGCGGGCACTGACTGGATCATTACGAAGGGAGTGAAGCCGGGCGATCGCGTGGTGGCCGACGGACTTCAAAAAGTGCGCCCGGGAATGCTGGTGGATCCGAAGCCGTACGTCCCTGAGTCCGGCCAAGCCGAAGGGAGGTAAAGAGGATGTCAAAATTTTTCATCAATCGGCCTATTGTCGCGATCGTGATTTCGATTGTCATGGTGATCGTCGGCATCATCACCATTTTCGGCTTGCCCGTATCGGAGTTTCCAAACATCGTCCCGCCGGAGATTCAGGTGCTCGCCACGTACGTCGGCGCGGATGCGCAAACGCTCGAGCAAGCCGTCGCGGCCCCGATCGAACAGCAAATGAGCGGCGTGGATAACGCCAACTACATGTACTCCTTGAACGCCACCGGAAACTCTTCCACCACGCTCATCGTCGATTTTGATATCAAGACGGACGTCAACAACGACTACATCCTCACGCAATCTCGCGAGACCCAGGCGGCTTCCCAGCTTCCGAGCGACGTGAACAATTACGGAATCACCGTTCGAAAATCGGTTTCCGCGCCTCTCGTCTTGCTTGACCTCTATTCGCCGCACGGGACGTACGACGCCAGTTTCCTGGCCAACTACGCCTACATCAATCTGGACGATCCGATCAGCCGCTTGCCAGGCATCGGGATTGTGCAGGTGCTGGGCGCCGGCCAATATGCGATGCGCCTCTGGGTGAAGCCGGACCAATTAGCCAAGCTGGGCATCACGGTCCCGGACATCGTGAGCGCGTTGCAGTCGCAAAATACCGTCAATCCCGCGGGAAAGATCGGCGGGGAGCCGGCGCCAAAGGGGCAGGAATTCACGTACTCGGTTTTGGCGCAAGGCCGCCTGACTTCGCCGGAGGAATTCGGAAATATCGTCGTGCGCGAGACGCCGGAGACAGGGATCGTCCGCGTTCGCGATGTGGCGCGCATAGAGCTGGGTTCGCAGGACTACAGCACGATCAGCCGGTTGAATGGGCAACCTAGCGCCGCGATAGGCGCCTATCAGTTGCCGGGCTCCAATGCCGTCGAAGCCGCAAAGGCAGTAAGAGACTACATGGCCAAGATGAAGCAGCGGTTCCCTCCGGACATGGATTACGCCATCGCGGTGGATCAGACGGAGGCGGTCACGGAGGGCATCAAGGAAATCGTCAAGACGCTGGTGATCGCTCTCATTCTGGTGATTCTTGTGGTTTATATTTTCTTGCAAGGTGTGCGTTCGACGTTGATCCCGCTGCTCGCCGTGCCGGTCTCGCTCATCGGGACATTTGTGGTGTTCCCACTCCTTGGGTTCTCTTTAAATACGTTGTCGCTGTTCGGTTTGGTCCTGGCGATTGGGTTGGTGGTGGACGACGCCATCGTGGTGGTCGAAGGCGTGGAACGCCACATCGAGGAAGGCATGACGCCCAAGGCCGCGGCGTTGCAGGCCATGGATGAATTGTCCGGCCCGGTCGTCGGCATCGCGCTGGTTCTCTCCGCTGTATTTGTTCCCACGGCTTTCATCCCCGGAATTACCGGGCGGCTTTACCAGCAGTTCGCGGTGACCATTGCGATTTCCGTGCTGCTCTCGGCGTTCAACGCGCTCACGCTCAGCCCGGCGCTCGCGGCTTTGCTGCTTCGCCCCAAGAAGCAGAGCGGGGGATTGCTCCGGAAATTTTTCGATTGGTTCAACCGGGTTTTCGGACGCGCAACGGACGGCTACGTCTGGCTCTGCGGACGCCTCGTCCGCAAGACCGGCGTGGTGATCGTGTTGCTCGTCTTGTTCTCGGCGGCCGCCGGCTTTTTCGGCGCGCACCTGCCGCGGAGCTTCCTGCCGGACGAAGACCAAGGCTATTTTTTCATTAATATGCAGCTCCCGAACGCGGCTTCCTTGCAGCGCACGGATGAGGCATCGAAAAGGATCGAGAAGATCCTCTTGAACACCCCAGGGGTAAAGTATGCGACCAACATCATCGGGTTCAGTTTGATCAGCTACGTGCGGGACAGCTATAGCGATTTCTTTTTTGTCACGTTAAAGCCCTGGGATCAGCGCACCAGCCGGGCCGAGCAATTTCAAGCGATCAAGGCGCGATTGAATCAGGAGCTGAGCCGCCTTCCGGAAGGAACGACGTTCAGTTTCTCGCCGCCCGCGATTCCCGGCGTCGGCACTTCAGGCGGCTTCACGTTCGTGCTGGAAGACCGCGCCGGCAACGACGTTGAATTTCTCTCGAGGAACTTGAACACCTTCATGGCCGCGGCTCGAAAGCGCCCGGAAATCGCCAGCTTGAGCACGACGTTCCTTCCGAGCGTGCCGCAGGAATTTGTCGACGTGGACCGCGATAAAGTCCTGAAACTCGGCGTGCCCCTCAACGATGTTTACCGGACGATTCAGGCCTTCATGGGCGGCCTCTTCGTCAATTACTTCAACCGTTTTGGGCGGCAGTGGCAAGTCTACGTGGAGGCGGAAGGCAATTACCGGGACAACGCGCAAAATGTGGGAGAGTTTTACGTTCGCAACAACCAGGGAGAAAACGTCCCGCTCTCGGCCTTGACCACCGTCAAACCGCGCACCGGCCCCGAATTCACCATGCGCTACAACGAATACCGCTCCGCGCAAATCAACGGCAGCGCCGCCCCGGGCTACAGCTCCGATCAAGCGACCGCTGCGCTGGAGGACGTTTTCAAGCAAACCATGCCGAGCGACATGGGCTTCGATTATATCGGGATGTCTTACCAAGAGCAGAAAGCGCGGGAAGGCGTGCCGGCCAGCGTTGTGTTCGGCTTCTCGCTGCTGTTTGTTTTCCTGATCCTGGCGGCGCTGTACGAGAGTTGGTCCTTGCCATTCAGCGTGCTGCTGAGCACGCCGGTCGCCGTGTTCGGGGCGTTCGCGGTGCTGTGGCTGCGGCGGACGGTAACAGGCTGGTTCCTTCCACCCTACATGGTGCAGATCGAGGGGGACGTCTACTCGCAAATCGGTCTGGTGATGCTGATTGGCCTGACTGCCAAGAACGCAATTCTCATCGTCGAGTTTGCCAAAGACGAATTTGAAAAAGGGAAACCGCTGGCGGACGCGGCGCTGGAAGGCGCGCGGCTTCGCCTTCGGCCGATTCTGATGACTTCGTTCGCATTCATCCTGGGCTGCATGCCCTTGTGGATCGCGACCGGTGCCGGCTCGGTGTCTCGCCAGATCATGGGAACCGCCGTGATCGGGGGCATGCTGGGCGCAAGCCTAATCGGAATTTTCATGATTCCAGCGATCTTCTATGTGGTCGAAAAATGGTCAGGCGCAGGCTCGGAACACGCCGCCACGGAAACGCCGGAAACGCCCTCGCCTGCGCCGGGAGATTGACATGGCCCACTGCGATAGAAATCCGGGACGAACCGCTTGGCAGAGCATGAAGAGGATGCGGCCTTTAATTTGCGCGATCGCTGCATCGAGTCTCCTCGGCGGATGCAAGGTCGGCCCGAACTACCACAAGCCCGACGTGCAAATTCCTACCGAATATCGCGACTTGAGACAAAGCCCGCAAGCCCAAGCGCAAGCCGCCTCTTTCGCGGACCTTCCCTGGTGGCAAGTTTTTCAGGACCCGAAACTCCAAGAATTGATCCGCACAGCCTTGAAACAGAATTACGATTTGCAGCTGGCGACGGAGCGCATCAACGAAGCGCGCGCTCAGGTGGCCATCGTACGATCGAGTCTCTTTCCGCAAGTGCAAGGAAGCGCCAGTTTCGACGGAGGCAAAGAGCAGTTTTTCCCGGCGAAGTCTAATTTATTGCTGCTCACGGGCGATGCCGCCTTCCAGCTCGATCTTTTCGGCAAGCTGCGGCGCGCCACGGAAGCCTCTCGCGCCCAACTGCTGGCCACCCAGGAAGCGCAGCATACGATCACGCTCACTCTGGTGAGCGATGTGGCGAGCGACTACTTCAGGCTGCTTCAACTCGACCTCGAACTTCAAATCACGCGGGACACAGTGGCGGCCCAGGAAGGCTCCGTCAAGCTGACTTCCTTCCGGCTTCAAAACGGCGTCGCCACTAAGCTGGATGTCCTCCAAGCTCAGCAAACACTGGACACCGCGAATGCGCAGATCCCCGACATCGAGAGACTCATTGCGCAGGAAGAAGACGCCATCAGCATTCTCCTTGGCAATTATCCGCAAGCCGTGCCCCGCGGGCGCCCGCTGAAAGAGCAATACCTTCCGCCGGACGTGCCGCCGGGGATGCCTTCTTCCCTGCTCGAGCGGCGGCCCGATATTCGCGAAGCCGAGCAAGTGCTCATTGCAGCCAATGCGAATATTGGCGTCGCTAGGGCGGAGTTCTTTCCGCAAATTGCCTTGACCGGATCGGGCGGGGGCGCATTCGGGCGCAGCGGCCTGTTCTCAGGATTGCTGGCCTCGCAGAACGGAGTCTGGTCTTACGCCGCCCAAGTCAGCCAGCCCATTTTTACGGGCGGCGCGTTGAAGGGAAATCTGCATCTCGCTGAATCGCAACACGAGCAGGCGTTGATCGCCTACAAACAGGCCATTCAGCACGCCTTCGGGGATGTGTCTGACGCCCTGATCGGATATCAGAAACTTCATGAGGTGAGGGTTCAGCAGGAACAAACCGTTGCGGACTTGGCGGAGTCGGTAAGGCTCTCCAACATGCGCTACCAAGGCGGCACCACCACGTATCTCGAAGTGCTGGACGGCCAAAGATCGCTTTATGACGCGGAACTGGTGTTGGCCCTGGATCAGGGAAACGAATACCAGAGTCTCGTGCAACTTTATAAGGCTCTTGGCGGAGGCTGGCAGCAATAAAACGCTCGCGGCCATCGAAACAGAAGTGGACTGAGGACGTTATGGCACGGATCGTAATCGTCGGCGGGGGCTTTGGCGGGATAGCGGCGGCCAGAGCTCTGCGGAAAACATCCGCGGAAATTGTTCTGATCGACCGCACGAATCACCACCTCTTCCAGCCGCTGCTGTATCAAGTGGCCACATCGGTCCTGTCCCCCTCACAGATTGCTTATCCGCTGCGCGGAATTCTTCGGAAGCAGAAAAACACGACCGTGATCTTGGGAGAAGTCACGGGAGTGGATAAGGACCGGAAATGCATTTTCGCGAGCGACGCGGGCCGGAAGGACGTGCCGATCTCGTACGATTACCTGATTTTGGCGACTGGGGCGACGCACAGCTACTTTGGGCACCCTGAGTTTGAAAAATTTGCCCCAGGATTAAAAAACTTGGGGGACGCCGCAGCCATTCGAAACAGAATTCTGGAGGCTTTCGAACGGGCCGAAGCAGAAGAAGATGCCGGCCGCCGCCGGGAATTCCTGACATTCGTCCTGGTCGGCGCGGGGCCTACCGGCGTGGAGATGGCCAGCGCGATTGCCGAGCTGGTCCGCAGCAAGATGGGATCGGAATTCCGGCGGATCAAGCCGGAATCGGCGCGAATTGTGCTCGTTGACATGGCCCCGCGAATTCTCAATTCATTTTCGGAAGACTTATCGAGGGCTGCGACGCGACGGCTCGAGAAATTGGGCGTCGAGGTGCGGCTCGGAAAAAGCGTCGATCAAGTCGATGCGGACGGAGTCGTCGTCGCTGGGGAACGGTTTGCCGCCAAGACCTTGATCTGGACCGCGGGCGTGTCGCCCTCGCCGGCGGGCAAGTGGCTCAACGCGGAGACGGACCGTGCCGGGAGGGTGCGCGTCCAAAGCGATCTGAGCGTGCCCGGGCGCCCTGAAATATTCGTAATTGGCGACACGATGTCTTTGGAGCAAAACGGCAAACCGCTGCCGGGTGTCGCGCAAGTGGCGATCCAGCAAGGACGCTACGTTGGGAAGCTGATTCACGATCGACTCGCCCGCAAACCGGCGCCGCCCCCGTTTAGCTATTTCGATGAGGGCAACCTCGCGGTGGTAGGAAAAGGCTTTGCCGTATTGCAGACTGGCAAGGTTCATCTCAGCGGCCTCATTGCATGGATCGTCTGGGCGGACGTGCACCTCCTATTTTTGGCAACGTCAAGTCTCCGTCTGACCGTTTTCCTTCAGTGGGTCTGGACCTATTTGACCAACCAGCGCGGTTCCCAGTTGATTCTGATGCCAAGCGATCTGGCGCGCGAAACGCCGGGCCCGGAACCTTCACACCGCGCGGCCGCTTCCGGCAAGTAACTGATGTAAAGCGCCGGCAGTTAGAGCGACCCACCAAATTCCAAAATCGATACCATTGTCTCGCTATTTCCCTGGCTGAGCCTGGGCCCGAAACAGGCCAAATCGCATAAAAACCTGGCACAAGCCAATCACCCTCGATAGTGGTATTCCGAGTCTTCCCTAGAGTGGTAGCGAAAAACCATTCGATCCCGTGATGTGCTCTTCCGCAAATTCCGGCAAAGTGTCGCGCAGTGAGGCAAGGAAATTTGCGAGCCCCACGCCTAATTTCACGGGAAAGATGAGGAGGGCAAGACCTTGGCGACAAAATCGAATTCGTTGGTGAGCCCCAGCAACGCCTGCATTGCCCGCTCCGGGCCTCCCTGCGAGGCGCAACTTGTGGCAGCGGCAAAGAGAGGACAAAAAGCGGCATTCGGAGAGCTTTATGCGCGCCACTCGAAGAAGATCTACCGCGCGACGCTGCGCATCATGAGAAATCACGAGGATGCCGAGGACGCCCTTCAGGATTCTTTTCTGAATGCCTTCGTTCATCTGGGGGACTTCGACGGCAGGTCGAGTTTTTCCACCTGGCTCACGCGCATTGCCATCAATTCCGCGCTGATGAAGCTTCGGAAGAGTCGCCGCTGCCCGGAAATTTCCAGCGATGAGCCGGCCGACGCGCGTGAGGATTTTGCGCCTTACGAACCGGCGGACTCCCGTCCGAACCCGGAGGAGCAATTCGCGCAGCGGCAGCGGCAGCGAATCGTGTCCCGAGCGGTCCGCACGCTGCGGCCGTCGCTGCGGCAAGTCATTGAAATTCGGCGGCTCCAGGAATTTTCCATGAAGGAAACGGCGCGCACGTTGCGCATCTCCATCCCGGCCACCAAGAGCCGGCTCTATCACGCGAGGATTGCTCTGCGCCAGATGCCCGGCCTGAAGGCCATGGGGCGGCGGCGAGTCAGCCGGGCTGCCTGAGTGCAATTGTGGCGCAGGCTTCAGCCTGCGAGGTTTGGCTTCTCAAGCCACATACCCTCACAGGCTGAGGCCTGTGCCACAGCGGCTATGGTTCGTGAGTTTTCAATCCGGATAAGGTCTGGGAGCAGTCGAATAGAAAGCGCCAACAAAAAATAAGAGGAGAATACCGCATGCCAACAATTACGGTAAAAGACGGAACGCAAATTTTTTACAAGGACTGGGGCAAAGGTCAACCCATCGTGTTTTCCCACGGCTGGCCGCTCACCGCAGACGACTGGGACGGCCAGATGCTGTTCTTCGGGCAGCGCGGCTATCGCGTGATCGCGCATGACCGCCGCGGCCACGGCCGCTCCACTCAGACCTGGGACGGTAACGAGATGAATACTTATGCCGACGACGTCGCGGCCCTCTTCGAGGCGCTCGATCTCAAGGACGCCATCATGGTCGGACACTCGACCGGCGGCGGCGAGGTGGCGCGCTATCTCGGCCGCCATGGCGCCAAGCGCGTGGCCAAGGCGGCGCTCATTAGCGCCGTGCCCCCTCTCATGCTGAAAACGGAAAAAAATCCCGGCGGCTTGCCTCTGTCAGTGTTCGACGAACTCCGCGCGGCGCTGGCCGCCAACCGGCCGCAGTTCTACAAGGACGTCACGCTCCCGTTCTATGGGTACAACCGGCCGGGCGCGAAAATTTCCGAAGGCATCCGGGAACACTGGTGGCTGCAAGGAATGATGGGAGGCATGAAGGCCCATTACGATTGCATCAAGGCTTTTTCGGAAACCGACTTCACCGAAGATCTGAAGAAGATCGACATCCCGGTGCTGGTGATGCATGGAGAGGACGATCAGATCGTCCCCATCGTCGCCGCAGGCCCGCTGTCCGCGAAAATCCTCAAGAAGTCCACGCTGAAAGTTTATCCGGGCTTTCCGCACGGCATGCCCACGACCAACGCGGACCAGATCAGCGCCGACTTGCTCGCGTTCTTTCAAGTGCAGCGATCGGCAACGGCTTAATCATCGCGCGGCCCAGCCTCTCGATTTCGCTTGGAGGCTGGGCCGCTCAGCCGGTATCGGCGAGAGCGATCCAGCTGGCATGCGGGCCAATCATTGTGTCGAAGAATGGATCAATCGCAAACATCATCGGAAGGGAGCACCCGTGAATACGCGCCGTGGCCTTGATCCCATCGTCGGGAAGGGAGAAGGCATCGCCACCATTCCAAGCAACCACTCGGTCGATCAAACCGTGGAAAAGCTCAAGGGCATGCTCGAATCCAAGAGCATTACATTGTTCGCCCTGGTCGACCACAGTGGAGAAGCCGAAAAGGTGGGAATGAAAATGCCTCCCACCAAGCTGCTGATCTTCGGCAATCCGAAGGGCGGCACGCCTTTGATGCTGGCCGCTCCGGCTATCGCCCTCGACCTGCCGCTCAAGATACTGGTGGCGGAAGACGCGCAGGGAAAGGTCTGGATCTCGTACAACAGCCCTGAGTATTTGAAGGAGCGTTACGGCCTTCCTGAGGAATTGCTGCAAAACATCGCCGTCGTAGGCGCATTGGCGGCAAGAGCTGGGGAATGACCGCGAGCCGCAGATAATGCAAAGAAGCAGCTTCACGACCTGGAGTAAATAAGAATCCGTATCGCACGGAGATGAAGTTGTGATGACGCATAAGGGGTGGGCGCCATTTTTAGGAATCCTCGCCGTGGCGTTCGTGGCGATTCAATTCGTCCGCCCGAGGTTGACGAATCCGCCCGTCTCGGCGGATCTCGATGCGCCTGCGGATGTGAAAGAGATCCTCCAGACGTCCTGCTACAACTGTCATTCGAACGAAACGAAGTTGCCCTGGTTCGACCGCGTCGTTCCCGCATATTGGATCGCCGTGCGCGACGTGAGACGCGGGCGGGCCCGCTTGAATTTTTCGGAATTCGGCAAGCTGCCGGCCGCGCAGCAAAAGGGCATTCTATTCGAATCCGTGAGCCAAATTGAACTTGGAGCGATGCCTCTGCCGGATTACCGGCGCGTGCATCCCGAATCCGTGATCCGGCCGCAACAGCTTGCGGTATTGAAATCTTATCTCGCCCCCGTTGAGCCTCTCCAGCCATCCACGCAGGCGGAAATTAGCGCTGCCGACGCTCAGCATGCCAAGTGGATTCAAACGGGGAGCACGACGCCCGCGGTTTCTCCTGCCCCGAACGGCCTCGCTTTTTTGCCGGATTACAAAAACTGGAAACCGATCAGTAGCACGGATCGACTCGACAATCACACCATTAGGCAGATCCTCGGCAACGACATCGCCGTTCGCGCCATCGCGGAAAATCACATCAATCCTTGGCCGGACGGCGCGGCGTTCGCCAAAGTCGCTTGGCTGGAGCAGGTGGACGACAAAGGATCGATCCGGCCGGGGGCGTTTTTTCAAGTGGAATTCATGATTCGCGACGCCAAGAAATATGCCAACACCCTGGGCTGGGGATGGGGCCGCTGGCGGGGCGCTGAGTTGACCCCGTACGGAAAGAACGCGAATTTCACGAATGAGTGCGTCGGCTGCCACCGCCCCATGGCGGACGCGAATTACGTTTTCACCATGCCCATGCGAGGCGAGCTATGAAAGCACCGTCAAAAGGGCTGCGCCTTCTTTGCATCGGGGCGCTTGCGTGGGCGGCGGGCTGCGCTAAAAATCCGTCGGTAACAACGGCGGCGCTCAACCAGAGCGCCGCGCTTGTAGGAGCTCTTCCCATGAACCCGCTGGCGTGGCGAATCATCTCGAGCGCGATCGATCCGGCGAACGGCACGATGTCGACACTCTACGGAAACGATCTTGCCGTGGGCTACGCGAGAGCTAATTCCCAACACGATTATCCCGCCGGCTCGGTGCTCTCTCTCGTGACGTGGACGCAGATGGATGATCCGCGCTGGTTTGGCGCGAAGATTCCGTCCCAAGTAAAATCCGTGGAATTCGTGACGGTAGGCGCCGCAGGTAGCGGGGCGGACCAATACTCTTACGAGGTTTACACCGGCAGTCCATTGAAGAAAGCGGCGGACCGGCCGTACGGCGCGCCGCCGGACCGGATCGCGAATCTCCTTTCCACCCGAGCCGCCGTGATGCCATAGTGCCTCCAGGATTCAGCTTGGAAAATTCGGGCGCGATAAATTCCGAGCTTCGAGCAACCGATATGACCTTGGAGGAGCGCGGCGGCCTTGTCCTCGCCGCGGCCCGAGTTCTGTTCGTCAACGGCCAGTCCACGGACCAGACTTTGTCCGCGGCCGAGCGTCTCGGCCAAACGCTGGGGCTATGCGCCAAGATCATGCCGCGCTGGGGAGAGCTGGTCCTTCGCGCCGAGGAAGGCGACACCCAGCTCATTTCCGCGGTGGCGGCCGATCCCACGGGCGTGGACATGGACCGTGTAGCTTCAGCGATGCGGGCCGTCGATCAAGTCAGCGCCGGCCGCCTTTTGCCATCCGCTGCAACGGAAACGTTCCGCGCAATCTCACAGAGGCAGCCGTCGGCGACATGGCTCTTCACGCTGGCCGCGGCAGCGGGGGCTGCGGCGCTGGCAGTAATCTTCGGTGTGCAACATCTTCCGGCGGCGGTTCTCATCTTCGCGAGCGCGGGGGCCGGCGCCATTCTTCGCCGCTTCCTGGCGCATTACAGCGAAAACGTTTTCCTGCAACCATTCGGCGCAGCCTTCCTCGCCGGAGTGATTGGAGCGCTGGCAGTTCGTTATCAGTTGAGTTCCTCGTTGCGTCTGGTCGCGGTTTGCCCGTGCATGGTCCTGGTGCCCGGACCGCCGGTCCTCAATGGCGCGCTCGATATGATCAAGGGCCGCATCCATCTCGGCGCGGCGCGCATGCTTTTTGCGGGGCTTGTCGTTGTGGCGATTTCGACCGGGCTGCTGATTGGACTCACCCTTCTGGGGGTTTCCTTGCCGGTAGGCCAATCCAGCCGAGCCGTGCCTCTGTGGCAGGATGTGATCGCCGCGGGTATCGCCGTCGCCGCCTACAGCGTTTTCTTTTCCACGCCGCTGCACATGCTGCCCTGGCCGGTGGCCGTCGGCATGTTGGCCCACGCGTTGAGGTGGTGGCTGCTTGGAGTGCTTGGCTCGAGCGCAGCGACCGGCGCCATGGCCGCTTGCGTCGTCGTCGGGCTGATCCTCACTCCTGTGGCGCGCCGCTGGCACATGCCGTTTGCCGCCATCGGCTTCGCCTCGGTGGTGTCGATGATCCCGGGCGTTTATCTATTCCGGATGGCCAGCGGATTGGTGCAGCTTGCCGGCGGCTCGCATACGACGTTGGATCTCATGGGCGCCACGGCCGCCGACGGCGCAACGGCCATCGCCATCATTTTAGCCATGAGCCTAGGACTCATCCTCCCCAAGTTGGCCATCGATTATCTGGGTGACAGATCCATGCAGGCAAAGCCATCTGCTTAGCCCGCGATTCAAAACTGACTAAAGGGCCAGCCAAGCAGAAGCTAGGCCCTCCTCAAAAGTAAAATCCTTCTATTTGCTCCTGTGCCCCGCTCAAGACGGTATTCCATCAAAGCATGATCTAGTGTTAGGATACGAATACTCTTTAAATACAAAGCTGCTTGCAGATCGACTCGGGCAAAGAAGGAGTTTATGAGTCACGAGATTCAAAAGGTCTTGCATGCAAGCGCCGGCTTATTTCCGGCGGTCGCGCCGGCCTTTGGGCATCCTTCCCTTCCCGGCTTTGTTTCAGGAAATAATCTGTCCGATAGGGCGAAAACTTCTGCGGGGGTATATCTATGAAAGACAAATTCATCAGGCTCTTCCTGATGTCCTCTATTTTTCTGGCGGTCTCCATTCCCGTCCTGGCGCATCACGGAAACGCCGGATATGAGCAAGATAAGGTCACGATTCTAAAGGGCACCGTAACGGAATTTGAATGGACCAATCCGCATGGGCAAATTCATTTCGATGTCACCGATGAAAACGGCAACGTGGTTCACTGGATCAGCGAATGCGGACCCCCGCTTCGCCTGGTGGATGTGGGCTGGACCCGGAAGACGTTGAAGCCGGGCGACGTTGTGACCTTTTACTTGAAAGTCGCTAAGAACGGCACCCCGCGCGCCATTTTACAGAAGCTCATTTTGCCGGATGGGACCGTTCTGGAAAATCGCGCCTGAGGAGCTAGAACATGCGAAATCGACGAATCGTTTCCGCCCTTCTAGGGATGGCAGCTTTGGCTTTATCACCCGTCCTATTGGCGCAAACAGCGCCGACGACTGCGGGAGGAAATATCGAGCCGCAGAAAGACCACGTCGATCTGTCGGGAAATTGGGGATACGGCATCGGCGTAAATTACATTCCGGAGGGCGGCAATGCCAAACTGGGCCCGCCGGCGGACAAAGTTCCCTACCAGCCTTGGGCGCGGGATAAATTTCTTTCGGAACGGCCAATGACCGGACCGAACGCCACATTCAATAAGACCACCGATCCGCAAATGTTGTATTGCGATCCCGTGGGCACGCCAAGGGTCTGGACCTGGCCCGGCAAATACCGGTTTCTGCAAACGCCCGAGGCGGTTTACATCATCTACGAATACGGTATGACCTGGCGCGTCGTGTGGCTCAATCGGCCTCACTCCGAAGATCCCGATCCTACCTGGTGGGGAGAATCCGTTGGCAAGTACGAGGGCAATGACACTCTGGTTATCGACACCATCGGCTTTAACGGAAAAACCTGGATCGACATGGCGGGCCGGCCCCAAACCGAAAAGGGGCATCTGATCGAGCGCATTCGGCGCGTGGACGCGGATGATTTGGAAATCACGCTGACCATTGACGATCCGGGAGCCTATACGCAAACCTGGACCTACGGTCCTAAAATCGTCAAAAACCTGAAGACCGGCTTCGCCAAAGCGCAATTGATTTGCGATGTGCGCGGAAACCAATACTTCGACAATGTCGTGGAGAAGCCGACTTTACCCGCGACTCCCGGCAAGTGACGCACCGTTCGCGTCGCGGCACGCTCCAAAGGAGATCGGGACTACAGTCGCGACGAGAAGCCTGGCATCGTCGCACGTTTCAACCGCTGAAGGCATAAGAATTAAGTAGATTATTTAAAGGTAAATATTTTTGTCATTCCGTCTATAACGACGTCGGCTCTGTCAAGACCTTTTTCACGCACACCCGTCCGTACACTTGCGGGGAAGTGTTTTTTCACTTATAAGAAATCTTTTTTCTGCGACCA
>Ga0335078_10010923_pt1 | contig 13452 bp, 10 predicted proteins | sample Lox_Sample_32_FD_206711 | JGI IMG/M metagenome (GOLD analysis project Ga0335078, IMG submission 206711) | Soil microbial communities from Loxahatchee National Wildlife Refuge, Florida, United States - Lox_Sample_3.2 | ecosystem: Environmental > Terrestrial > Soil > Wetlands | place: USA...
TTTGCCTTGCTGGCGGCAGTCGGAACCGCCATCCTCTCCGGCTCGGTGCTGGCATTCTCCTCCCGCGAGCATTTGGCTACAGGACTCAAGGAAGCGGCCACGCAGGCTACAGCCGCAAGCGGCCGAAAGCGCGTGCGGAACGCCCTGATCGTGTTGCAGGTGGCGGTTTCCTTTGTCTTGCTGATCGGCGCCGGCCTGATGTTGCGAAGCTTCGTCAAGCTGCAAGAGGTCGATCCCGGCTTCGCGCCCCAACGGGTCCTGACCATGGGCATCAACTTGAACTGGTCGAAATACACCGCCCAGAAACGGCGAGACGCTGCCCGAACAATCCTGGAGAATGTTCAATCTCTGCCCGGCGTATTGAGCGCTGCGGTCTCATCGAGCTTCCCTCTCGATCCGGACAGCATCGCCATGGGTCCGATGCAGAGCGATTTTCAGATCGAAGGCCAAGCCATTCACGAGGGCCAGCCGTTGCCCCAAGTCGCCGTGAGGGCGGGCTCGGCAGATTACTTCAAGACCCTCGGCATTCCCCTGATCCAGGGCCGTACTCTCGCCGCCTCCGACACCGAACATGCCTTGCCGGTGGCGGACATCAACCAGTCGGTGGCGCGCCATCGTTTCGCCGGGTTGGATCCGATTGGCAAGAGGATCTCGTTTGATGAAAGCAAGACCTGGATCACGATCGTTGGTATCGTCGGTGACACGCGGGAGTTCGGCCTGGATCAGAAGCCCGACGACGAGATCTACGTGTCCATCGAACAGGTCCCGGCTGTGGGCAGCCTTTTGGTGCGTACGGCGGGTCAGCCGGCACCATTAATTGATCAGGTGCGCCGGGCGGTCCGCAGCTTCGACTCGCAAACTGCCCTTACCAATGTGGAGACGCTCGAAGAGGCGCGCCGCGACACCTTGAAGCCGCCCCGCTTGATGACGAATCTGCTCGGGCTGTTTGCGGTGTTGGCTCTGGTGATTGCAGCCAGCGGGATTGGCGGAATTCTGGCTCTTTCCGTAAACCAGCGCGTTCACGAGATTGGCATCCGGCTGGCCTTGGGAGCCGAGTCCGGCGATGTCCTGAAGATGGTGATCCGGCAAGGCATGGTTCTTGTGCTGGCAGGACTTGGCGTCGGGCTGCTCGGCTCATTTTGGATCACGTCGCCGCTGAGGAACTGGTTATTCGAGGTGACTCCGACGGATTCGTTAACGTTCGGCGGCGTGGCAGCAGCATTAGTCCTGGTGGCGTTCGTAGCCTGCTACATCCCGGCCCGGCGTGTCACCCGGATCGATCCGCTGGTGGCATTGCGGTATGAATAGCAGCATCTTTTGAACTTTGTTCGCCGCATTCATGCACTCGAGGGGGCCTGCTTGTGAATAGACGATACCTTGCCCTGCCGCTGGCGATGATCCTGGCAGTCGCGATCTACGAGTCGCGACGGGCCTTCTCCGAAGACCTATCCGCTGCTGCGCCGCAGTACACTTCGGATGGCAGGCTGGTGCGACCCGAGAATTATCGCGAGTGGATCTACGTCTCCTCAGGCCTGGGGATGAACTACGGTCCCGTAGCGCACGACACGCCGGCCTTCACAAACGTATTCGTCGCGCCGACGGCATACAAGTACTACATTGCCACAGGGCAATGGCCCGACAAGACCATGTTCGTGCTCGAAGTCTACAGCGCGGCCTCCCACGGCTCGATTAACAAGCAAGGCAGTTTTCAAGACAAGCTACTGGGAGTGGAGGCCGAAGTGAAGGACGAATCACGCTTCCCTGAGAAATGGGCCTATTTTTCGCTGGGCGTCAACGGCAAAACAGGATCGAGATTCTCTCAAGATGGATGTTGGAGCTGCCATAGTCAAAACGGTGCGGTTGAGAACACGTTTGTGCAATTCTATCCGACGCTGCTCAAGGTGGCCTACGACAAGAACACGATCAAGCCGTCCGTTCATATCGGTTCGAACCCGGATCGCTAGTCGCCTTCCGGTTATCCCGTTGTTTCAACTGTCTGTGAATGAACGGGGGCTTGGAGCGCCGCGCCGACCGGGGCGCCTCGGTAGGCCAGACAGAAACATTCCGAACGGACGAAAGATTTCCTCCTGCAGTTCAGTCTAACAGCCCATGTGCTGAATTATTGCCGAGAGCCACGTCCGCACCTCAGTTGGACGCTTGGCCGTTGTTAACACCTATCCAAGCGTGGGTTGCCTGAGTCCAGGCGCGTACCCGCGTCGATGCCGGTCAGCCCTGGACGACATCTCCCTGCTCGGTGCCTCCTGTACGTGAGTGCCAGCGACAAGCAGGACGGCCACTACTTACAAAGCGATATCGCTGCCAGCCAGGGTGGCTCCGCAAGATCGATCCCGATCTACACCCAAGAGAACACTTTTAATCTGACTTATTCTTGCTGGATTGCGATAGCTTTCTCCAGGGGAATATCGTCGCCAACCCGAGGGCAGGCGAAGAATTCACGGGTTGCAGACAAGGAACTGACAGAACTGACAGAGTCTTTACAAGCCGGCGCCTCCGCGAGCCATCCAATGCTAGGAGCTTCGCAGGCTAGTTCGACACCGGCGCCTCGCGAGTCAGGAACATTGGAAGCTGGACACCGTTTACGCCACCGATGTTCTGTAACCTGATCACTGGATAGAGGAGAAAAAATGAACCACGAAACATGCGTAGGGGCGGGCTGCGCCCCCACAAGCCAACAGGAGGCGCGGCACGTTCGCAAGAAAAGCCTCCTCTGCACCGCGATGTTTGCGCTGGCCCTAACGGTTGCGATACCGCCGCTGGCCCAGGCGCAAATCTTCACCGGTCTGCACGAGTTCACCGGCGGACTGGACGGGGGATTTCCTGCTGGAGCACTTGTCCGGGATTCCGCAGGCAACCTCTTTGGCATGACTTCGACGGATGGGGGAGGCGACGCGGGAACAGTGTACAAAATCGATGCCGCGGGCACGGAATCGACGCTGTTGACCTTTGATCTCTCGAACGGTGGGTTTCCTGACTCTGCCTTGATTCTCGACCGCGCAGGGAATCTCTATGGAACCGCCGTTGAGGGGCCCGGCGGGGCTGGCATTGTGTTCAAGCTTTCCCCGGAGGGCGAGCAGACGATTCTGTATGCCTTCCAGGGAGGGTTTGGCCTTAACCCCAGAGTGCCGTCGGGAGGCCTCCTGATGGACCGGTTGGGCAATCTCTTTGGCGCCACGGTATTCGGCGGCGCAGGCAGCTGCCAGTTTGGATGTGGCAGTGTGTACCGGCTGGATGCGGCTGGAAAGCTGCACGTGCTTTATACGTTCACGGGCGGCGCGGACGGCGCCCAGCCCGAGGGACCGCTCGTTGAAGATCGCGCCGGAAACCTCTACGGCGTAGCCGAGGCCGGCGGCGATTTCTCCTGCCCCGAGTCTCAGGCCGGTTGCGGCACGGTGTTCAGGCTCGCCAGAAATGGCCAGCTTACGGTGTTGCACGCCTTCCAGGGCGGGGAGCAGGATGGTGCAACTCCTCAGCCCGGCCTTCTGCTGGACCGCGCCGGAACTCTCTATGGCGCCACGGCCGCAGGTGGCGAGACCGAGAACGGAATCGCCTTCAAGATCTCTCCGGACGGCACCTACAGCATCCTGCACCGGTTTGCGGGAAACGACGGGATTATTCCTAACGGAGGTCTGATTTCGGACCGCGCTGGGAACCTGTTTGGGACCACTCAGGTCGGCGGCTTCTTTGGCGTAGGAACCGCCTTTGTCATGGGTCCTTCCGGACAGTTGACGGTGCTGCACGCTTTTACGGGAGGCTTTGATGGTGCTAATCCGCGCGCGGGTTTGATCCGGGATGAGCAGGGCAATCTCTACGGAACCACGTTCGATAATTTCCTCGCTCAACAGACAACCGGCATGGCGTTTGAGATCACTCCCTGATCCGGCGGGCGAGGCACATGGAGCGGCACCCAGTCGTTCGCGGTGCCGCTCTGGAGCCGGGCTGGCTCCGACCCATGGAACCCAGTCGCCTGCCGCCTTTTCTCGATTCGGGCTGGTGACCACGTCCACGCCAGCCTGCGCTTACGTTTCTTCCAGGATGACCTTATGTGGACGTGCCGCCGACCACCGAAGCAGCCCTTAACGTCCTCCCGCATCCCGTTGGATCAGGCGACTGCGGGACTTGCCGGGTTTCTCGTCAGGAACCCATAACGCTGTTGAACGCCTGGAACACGACACCGTGGTCCGGCCCTTTAGCCGGAATGTGTCAATTTTCGACAACGCGGGATCAGCAGAGTTCTGGCGAGGTTTTGATGGTTGCCCGACGCAGGAATGCTCAATTCAAAAGATTCAGGTCGGGGCGGCTTTGCATCGCACATGACCCGGGAGGCGGAAGTTCGTCGCTCCGGAACACGCTAATTCGGAGGGTTGAGAGGGTTGAGATTGCTTAAGCTCAGCACTCAGACCGAACGGGATTTCGAAGTGAAACTGGCTGCCGCATCCGGGTTCGCTCTCCAACCAGATCCGTCCCCTCATCAGTGTTGAGAGGTCGTCTGGTAACGAACTTGGGTTTTCCGATCGAACCGCTCAACTCCTCGATGGCCACGAGCTTGGTCGGCGGCATCCTGAGCGCCATTTTATCCCTGAGCCCAGATCTCTTGGCGTAGCCACCTGGTCGGGCTGATGAACGAAGGTGGCCTGCCGGAATGCCGCCGTCATTTTTGGCGTCTTCAGCACCCCGAAAGCGACCCGTTTCTCGCCAAAGCCAGCGAAGGCTGCAGGCTGGGTGGCGTATACTGCCGAGGTACGAAGCCGGCAGATTACCTTTGTCGGCATTGTGGCCAGGAGGGCCGCCATGCTGATTATCCATGTTCACGTCCGAGTCCAACCTGAATTCGTCGACCCCTTTAAGGAGGCGACAATCGAGAATGCGCGCAACAGCGTTCAAGAGCCCGGCATTGCGCGGTTCGACGTCCTGCAGCATCAAGACGATCCCACGCGCTTCGTTTTGGTGGAAGTATACCGTACGAGTGATGCCGCAGGCCTTCACAAGGAGACGGCTCACTACCAGGCATGGAGGGATCGGGTCGAGACTATGATGGCGGAGCCACGCACCCGGATCACCTACGGGGCTGTGTTTCCGGGCGACCAAGGCTGGTGAGGTGATCGATGAGCTTCGACTTCGCGACCGCCGGGCGCATTCTCTTCGGACCCGGCGGGGCGCGCGCGGTAGCGCCGGCCGCCAAGGAATTGGGCAGACGCGCTCTGGTGGTGACGAGACGGTCCGCGGTATCTGCCGCCTGGCTCGTGGATCAGCTCGAAACCACCGGCGTTTCCTGGCTGCGATTCGAGGTGGCTGGCGAGCCCACGCTCCACGTGGTGTGTGCGGGACTTGAACACGCGCGGCGAGAGTCGTGCGACCTCGTCATCAGCCTCGGTGGCGGCAGCGTCCTGGACACGGGCAAGGCCATCGCCGCCCTGCTGACCAATCCAGGCGAACCGCGAGACTATCTCGAGGTTGTCGGCTTGGGCCGTCCCCTGCAGCACCGCGCTGCTCCGTTCATTGCGATCCCCACAACGGCGGGCACCGGCTCTGAGGTCACCCGCAACGCCGTCCTGGGCTCACCCGAGCACCGGGTCAAGGCGAGCATGAGAAGTCCGCTGATGCTGCCGCTGCTGGCGATCGTCGATCCTGAACTGACGCTGGACCTGCCACCCGCGACCACCGCCAGCACCGGCCTCGACGCTTTGACTCAGTTGATCGAAGCCTACGTTTCCGCGCGCGCCAACGTCCTGACCGATGGGTTCTGTCTGGAAGGATTGCAATGTGTCCGCCGATCACTGCGCAATGCTTGTCACCACGGTGACGACATCGAGGCACGGACTGGCATGGCACTGGCCAGTCTGCTGAGCGGACTGGCGCTAGCGAACTCGGGCTTAGGCGTTGTGCACGGATTCGCTGCACCCATCGGAGGGATGTTTGCGGCACCGCACGGCGCCGTTTGCGCCGCTTTGCTCCCGACCGCGATGGCAGTCAATATTCGGGCCCTGCGCCAGCGCGCACTGGGGAGTGAGTCCTTGGGCCGGTACCAAACTGTCGCCCGCGTCCTCACCGGTAAATCGGACGCTCTGCCCGAAGAGGGGACACAGTGGGTGAGCCAGTTATGTCATGAGCTGAAGATCGCGCCGCTCCGGTCGTACGGAATTGCAGAGGGAGAAGTCCCGACCCTCGTGGAAGCGGCGTCGAGGGCGAGCAGCACGAGAGGCAACCCCATAGTGCTCAAAGCCCATGAGCTGCGCGAGATTCTGGTCCGATCTCTCGTGGATGATGGTCCGAGCCTCTCGTGAAGTGCGGAGACCATGACTTGCCAGGCATATGGGACCAGCGATTTGCACAGGATCACTCCGATGAAAGCCGCTGTGCTGCACGAAATCAGGCGACCGCTCGTCATTGAAGAAGTCGAGCGTCCGCAGCCCGGGGTCGAGGAAGTCCTCATACGGATCGAGGCCTGCGGGGTCTGTCATTCCGACCTGCATGTGGCCGATGGAGATTGGCCCCAATTTGCCAAAACCGTGAAGAAACCGCTCATTCTCGGCCACGAGATCGCAGGTCAAGTTGTCGAGAAGGGTGCGGGAGTGAGAGATCTCAACTTGGGTGACCGCGTCGGCGTGCCCTGGCTTCACTGGTCGTGCGGTCAGTGCGAGTTCTGTCGCGACGGTTATGAGAATCTTTGCGTCGTACAGAAGATCACGGGCGTCACCGTTGACGGAGGTTTCGCCGAATACGTGAAGGCGCCGGCCAGCCACACAGAGAGGATTCCGCCGGGCCTCTCACCGGGCGAGGCCGCGCCGCTCTTCTGTGCCGGAGTCACGGTCCACCGCGCGCTGAAGCAGGCCGAGATCCGTCCTTCGGAGCGCCTGGCCGTGTTTGGCATCGGTGGCCTCGGACATGTGGCGGTCCAGCTCGGCGTTGCCCTTGGCGCAGAGGTTACGGCGCTCGACACTTCGGGGGAGAAGCTTGCGCTGGCGAAATCGATGGGAGCTTTCGCAACCCTCAATGCCAGCGCGCCTGACGCCGTCAAGGCAATACGCAGCCGCGGCGGAGCCCACGTAGCACTGGTCACGTCCGCATCGCGATCGGCGTATGACCTGGCATTCAATTGCCTGCGCCCGACAGGGACGCTGTTGGCCGTAGGGCTGCCTGCGGAAAATGTCTGTCTTCCACCGGTTATGATGGCCGCCAAGGAGGTTCGCATCCGCGCGACCACGGTCGGCACCAGGCAGGATTTGCGCGAGGTGCTTGCAATAGCGGCGGCAGGCAAGGTTCGGTGCCAAGTGGTGCCTCGCCCTCTGGTTCACGTTAACGAAGTTCTCGAGGAATTGCGCCGCGGCCAGGTGGCAGGGCGCGTCGTCTTGGTACCGTCAGGCGGGGACAAAGCTGGCGATTATTGGGACGAAGGCTCGGGAATCGCTTCTCCATCCTTACGCGGATCGGAGGCCCCGTAGTTCACACCGGTTGCGGAATCGTGAAGCACGGCCTGGCCTCCTCCGACGTATTCTGCGTAAGGCCCTGCCACCCGGAGGTCGTATCCAAGCTGCGAAAGGCCGACCAGGGTGGCTTTCGGCACGCGGCTCTCGATCAAATACCCGCAGCCGCTTCGGCCAAGCCTGTTGAACCGCGGAGCCTCCAGAGCCTGCTGAACATTCATTCGGTAATCGACGATGTCGGAGACGAACTGCGCCTGGGCCATAGGCTGATTTCCCCCGCGCATAATGCCGAATCCGATGTGAAGGTCACCTTTCTCCATGAAAGCCGGAATGATGGTATGGAACGGCCGCTTGTGGGGAGCAAGCGCGTCCGGGCTGTCAGGCGTGAGCGTGAACCCCGTGGCGCGGTTCTGGAGGATAATGCCATATTCCCGTACGGCCACTCCCGAACCGAATGCGCCGGCAAGGCTCTGGATCAACGAAACGATGTTACCGTTACGGTCGACGGCGGTGAGATAGCTGGTATCGGTGTCAGCATGAGGAGTTGCCGCGCTCAGCTTCGGATCGGCGCCCGGCGGCGTCCCAGGTTGAAAGCTGCAATTCGCCTGGTCCAAGTCAATGAACTTGGATCGTTCCTTGGCATAGCCCGCGGAGAGCATCCCATCCACCGGTACTTTGACGAACCGCGGGTCGCCCAGGTAGCGGTGCAGGTCCTCATACGCCAGTTGCTGGGCCTGCATTTCCACATGAAATCGCTGAGCGCTCTCCGCTCCGTAGCGCGCAAGCTGGAACTGACCCATGATGTTAAGCATCTCAAGCGTGGCAACGCCCTGTGAATTCGGCGGAATTTCGAACACGTTCCAGCCATGGTAGTTCGTTTCAATGGGTTCAACCCACTCCGCCTTGTAGTCGCTCAGGTCCCCCGGCTGGATGGCGCCGCCGAGCTCATCGGAAGTCTTCACGATAGCCTGGGCAATGCTCCCGTCATAGAAGGTGCGCCCACCCTCGGTTGCAACCAACTCCAGCGCGCGAGCGTACTCGGGGTTTTGGAAGATTTGTCCTAATTCTGGCGCGTGGCCGCCGGGCAGATAAACTCGAGCCGATTCGGCGTCCGCGCGCAGCGCGTCTGCATAAGCCGGCCAATACATACTGTCCCACTGCGGAACCGGAAATCCATGCGAGGCGTACTCGATGGCGGGTTTGAAGAGATCTTTCCAGGGGAGTTTTCCGAAACGCTGATGTAATTCCCACCAGCCCATTACGCAGCCCGGGACGGTCACGGACAAAATGCCGGTGTCCGGAATGCGCCGAAGTCCCTTGGAGTGCAGGTAGGATGCAGTCAGCCGCTCCGGCGCCCAGCCGCTGGCATTCAGCCCGCTCACCCTGCCGGTCCTGGCATTCCACTCGATCGCAAAGAGGTCGCCGCCCATTCCATTCATCATGGGTTGCATCACTCCCATCACGGCGCTGGCGGCGATAGCCGCGTCGGCCGCCGATCCGCCCTCCGCGAGCATCGTGGCTCCGGCCTGCGCGGCGAGAGGTTGTTCGGCAGCCACAATCCCGCGCTGTGAAACGATCATCGAGCGACCCTGCGACCAGGTCATAAGTTTTTCCGACCGCAGGCTTGGAACGGCGGCGCCGAGACACGGCGCCAGAGTCAGGAGAGCCAGCACCCTCTTCATGGATCACCCTCGGGCTCAGATTTCAGAAGTCCGTTTTTCGAGTCCCCGCCCAGTTGAATGAGCCTGGGGGCGGCACTCAACGCGCTTGGATTCAGGGAAGATCAGGCTCATACACGTCACCCCTGCTTCCGCCTTCTGCAACTCGGAGACGTCGATCGGCAGCACGCGCCAGCCGGCCCGATCCAGAATGTATGCAGTTGCCGGGAAGGATGACGCGATGATAATCGTGTCGTCGATCGCCAGCACATCCGCGGCGGCCAGTTCCGCGGGCGCGACGTCGATCACTCGCAGATTCCCGAACGGTTCCAGGTCTACCCCGCCGCGGTTCGCCAGTAGCGTGTCCCTTCCCAGATAGGTGCAAGCGGATTTGAGGTGCAAGCAGCCTTGTAACTCCACGGACTGCACCCGGTACCCCAGCGGCACCAGCTCGCCGGCCAACTGAGCAATGCCAGCGTCGTTGCTCCGTGTCGATCTTCCCACAAATAGCGTAGAGCCGATGCGCACCACGTCGCCGCCTTCCAGCGTTCCCGGTTCGGTGATCCACCGCAAGGGACGAAATCTCGCGACCGCTTCCGCCAGGCTGGCCGATTCGCCGCGCCGCGATGCCGCGCCCAGGCGCGTCATAATGGCCACTTCATCCAGCACAACGACCGGATCTTCCACAAAGACCGCATCCGGGAGGTCCGGCAGGGCCGGCAGCGAAACCACGGCGAGTCCCAGCGATCGCAGGCACTCTTCATATTGTTGGTGCTGCCTGACTGCTTTTGCGATATCGATGGGCAGCCGCTCAAGGAACGCCAGTTGGCAATCGTTCAGGGATGGGCTGACGGCTCGCGTGATAGCGCTGAGTGGCATGGAGACCATTTTAGCCGCTCGTTCGAAGCAGGCGTCGTAGCAGGAAACTGGCCGCCAGCAGAAGCAGCGCATAAATGCTGTTGCGACGGTCGCTGACGATCGCTCCTGCCAGAAACGCGAGACTGCCTGCAAGCATCAGCAGCGTAAGGACGGGATAGCCGGGCACACGAAATGGCCGCGCGGCGTCCGGCTGGGTCCGGCGCAGAATGATGAGCGAAGTATACGCCGAACAGTAGTTGGCGACGTACAAGAACCCCGCGATCGCGATCAAATGATCGACGGTGCCGCTCAGCACCATCCCGACCGCGACAAGCGTTGACAAAGCCAGGGCCGGACGCGGCGTGCCGTTTACTGCAACCCGGGCCGCGCCCGGCCAGAAGAGGCCATCGCGGCTGACGGCGAATAGGATACGCGTCGCGCTCATCAGAACGGTGTTGAGAAGCGTCAGTAAGATGACCACGCCTACCAGCGAGATGACGATCTCGCTGGCACGTCCAAAGGTCAGGCGGGCGGCGTCAGCGGCGGCAAATTTGGAACGGGCCAAGCCCGCCGTTCCCAAGGCGCGGAGGAGGGCGGCGTTCATCAGCATGTAGATAACGGCAACAAGGGCTACGCCGCCAAACATGGCGCGCGGAAGCTGGCGGGCCGGACGCCGTGTTTCTTCTGCGAAATAGATGGGTGCGTACCAACCATCGTAAGTCACCACGATGGACTGGATCGCCAGCACCAAGGCTCCTAAGAAGCTCACGGTGGGTGCCGGGGGAAGGGGCGGAGCACCAGCCGGCCTGTGGATCGTGAAGCACCCCACGACCAGACCGATCAGCGCAATAGCGGCGATTGCTGACGCGGTTTGCTGAACTCGTGCGCTCAGGCGAATCCCGAACCACTGCATGGCGGCGAAAGTCAGGATTAGTGTGCTGGCCAGTATTGGGGCGATTGGCCTGATCGCGGGAACGAACCGCTCGAAAAACTCGACTGCGGTCATGGCCGCGTAAGCAGCAGGAGCCAAGTTCGCCAGGAAATCGGACCAACCGATCGCGAGTCCGGCGTGTTCGCCCAGGGCTGCGCGCGCGTAAACATAAAAACCACCCTCCCTTGGCAGCATGGCGGCCAGCTCAGAGACGTTCGAGGCGCCTAAAGCCGCGTAAGCAGCCCCGGCAAACCACAGGAGCATGATCAACGGCGGCTCTCGAAGGTAGGATGCCACCGGTCCCGGTTGGCGCAGAATGCCCACGCCGAGCGTGCTCCCGATGGACACTGCGATGCCGAACAAGAGTCCCAGCACCGGAAGCAGCGAGATGCGCGTGGAAGTGCTATCGGCCGATGAGGCCATGGGGAAAGACCGAATGTATCACGGAGTGCAGATTACAGCCTGACCTGATTCGGGAAGACCTGGCTCGAAGTACACCCATTCTGCCCGCGCAGTGGTCAGGGCAAAACCTTGAAAGGGACCGAATCCGGCGCACGCCTAAATGAGATCCCAGGGCTTCCGTGCTGGACGATCCAGGAGCGCGACCGCCTCCCGATTTCCTGCGATTTCCTCGCGCTCAGCGTCCCAGTAAATCTTGCGCCCGGTCCTGAACGCGATGTTGCCGAGATGTGGGACGGTCGTCGAGCGATGCCCGATTTCGACATCGGCTGACGGCTTCTGGCGAGTACGGACGCATTCGATGAAGTTCTTCAGGTGAAGTTCCGTGGCATCAGCTCCGGCCGAATCCACCCGCTCCGTTCGAAAGCCTTCGGCCGCACCGGCACGGGCGACGGCTCCGGGTCCGCTTTCACCTTTCGGTTCAGGATAGACTTCGAGACCCACCCGGTCCACAAACAACGATCCTTTGGTACCGTAGAACGCCATGCCATGAGGCCGATCGTCTGGCGTACGCGTGAGGTAGTAATTCTTGCCGGGTGTGCGTCCACCGCATCCGTGGTCGTTCACCATTGAGCCTTCATAGCTCAGCACGAAGCGCGGGTACTCGTAGGTTATCTGTACCACGTCAGGAGTCTCGGCGCCGTCCTTTAACTCGTACCGGCCGCCCGCGGCTACGGCGGATCGGGGCGCGTCAACACCCATGATCTGGTGCACGCTGTCGAAGCGGTGTGTCCCATAATCCGTGGCCATGCCGCCCGCGTAGTCCCAAAACCAGCGGTAGCTCACCAGGAACCGATTCCTATTGAATGGAACTTTGGGAGCCGGACCCAGGTAGAAGTCCCAATCGAGTCCGGCTGGCGGCTCGGAGTCCGCGGCGCGGCCGACTCCATCCGGCGCCATGTTCAGATAGTTCCAGACCCGGACGAAATGTACGGAACCAATCTGACCGCTCTGTACGATTTCAGCCGCGCGACCAATGTGCGGGGCTGAGCGGTGCTGCGTGCCGGTCTGTACGACACGTTTATGGCGCCGGGCCGCTTCCACCATCTTTCTTCCCTCAACGATGGTGTGCGCGAGAGGCTTCTCCACATAAACGTCTTTACCGGCCTGACAGGCGAGGGCGGTTATCGCAGCGTGCCAATGATCAGGCGTGGCTATCAGAACAGCATCAATATTCTTCTGCTCCAGCAACCTTCTGAAGTCGCTGTAGGCCTGGCATCCGGTTCCGGCCCCAGCCTTGGCAGCCGCGGCATGAGGTTCGTACACGTCACATACCGCCACGAGGTTCACATCCGGAATTTGGCGCAGCAGACCCGCGTCCGAAAGTCCTCGTCCGCCGCATCCGATCAAGCCGACATTCACGCGATCGCTTGCGGCCCGAATTCGGGTTCCCGAGAGCGCCGCCATCGAAGCCAACGCTGTTCCGGCTGCCCCTTTGATGAACCGTCGTCTCTTCATCGCGCGTCTCCTGTCTGCTGGAGTGAAGTCACACCCGGCGTTAGAAGATCTTTCCGCCTGCGGGAACGATCACACATCCGTGGCCGCTCGCTCGTTTGGGCGCGGAAGCGGCCACTACACTCTCTGAAGCCCGAGGCTCTCACGCGCGAACGCCAGGCATTGCTTTACGTTCTCTTCTTCCTGCCGGTGGCGAGCTTCCTGGTCCAAGCCCGAAACCTGAGGCAAGGGTTCGAACGGCGGGTGATCATGCACGAAGCGAAGCGTCCGGGCCAGGTAAAGCCCGTCTCTGTCCGGAAACGTGACCCAATACTGATCCGTCAGACACGGAATCTTGAGGGGATCTCGGGTGATCATCTCCAGGTTAAAGCGGATATGCGGACGCGCTTCCCGAATCGCCTTAACCATCTTGGCCAAATCGAGAACCCCTTGTTTCAGCGGCACCTCCGAAAGAAGAAAACCCTCAGGAGCGTCCTTCACCGCCATATTCTTGAAGTGCGTCGTCACCGCAAACGGAGCGAGTTTTTCGACCACTTCCATAGGGGCGTCGAGCAGCGAGACGTTGTTGCCTGTGTCGAGACAGGCTCCGAGAAACTCGCTGCTGTGCCGCTCCAACAAGGCAACCATCTCGTCAGCAGTCCAATCCTTG
>Ga0335078_10010924_pt1 | contig 13451 bp, 12 predicted proteins | sample Lox_Sample_32_FD_206711 | JGI IMG/M metagenome (GOLD analysis project Ga0335078, IMG submission 206711) | Soil microbial communities from Loxahatchee National Wildlife Refuge, Florida, United States - Lox_Sample_3.2 | ecosystem: Environmental > Terrestrial > Soil > Wetlands | place: USA...
GGCGGCGAAGCAGGCTTCTCCAGGAACGCCTCGACCACGTGCCCGTCCGGAGCCGGCCGCACCACGCCGAAGGACGCCGCCGACGCCCGGCGCACCGGGATCGCCGCCACGGTGACCCCGGCGCTCCAGGCCAGGTGCGCCTCGATCATCTGCGCCGGGTCCATCCAGTACACGTCGTCGGCTCCGAACACGACCACCAGGTCGGGCCGCTCGCTGCGGATGAGGTTCAGCGACTGGTAGATCGCGTCGGCCGAGCCGGTCTGCCAGTGCGGGCCGAGCCGCTGCTGCGCCGGCACCGGCGCCACGTAGTTGTCCAGCAGGCTGTTCAGCTGCCAGGTAGTGGTGATGTGCCGGTCGAGGCTGTGGCTCTTGTACTGGGTGAGCACGCAGATTCTCGTGATACCCGCGTTGACCAGGTTCGACAGCGCGAAGTCGATCAGCCGGTAGAGACCGCCGAACGGGACGGCCGATTTCGCCCTGTCTTCGGTCAGAGGCGCCAGCCGCTTGCCCGCCGCACCCGCGAGAACGATGCCCAGGACCCGCCGACTGGCCATCTGCCCACCCTAGCCGAGCCGGTCGATCAGCTCCTGGTGCAGTTCCCGCAGCCGGGCCGGCAGGTGCTCGCCGAAGCCGCGGAAGAACTCCGGGATCTGGTCCGCCTCGAGCTTCCAGGCCTGCCGGTCCACCGTGAGCAGCAGGTCCAGGTCGGCCTCGCTGATCTCGAGCCCGTCCAGGTCCAGCGCGCCCGGCGCGGGCAGCAGCCCGATCGGCGTCGGCACCGCCTCGGCCTCACCCGTCAGTCCCTCACTGGACAGTCGCTGGATGATCCACTTCAGCACCCGGATGTTCTCGCCGAAGCCGGGCCAGACGAACTTGCCCTGGGCGTTCTTACGGAACCAGTTGACGTAGTACAGCCGCGGCAGCTTGCCCGGGTCGGGGGCGGTCTGGCCGATCTTCAGCCAGTAGCCGAAGTAGTCGCCCATGTTGTACCCGCAGAACGGCAGCATCGCGAACGGGTCGTGCCGCAGTTCGCCGACCGTGCCCTCGGCCGCCGCGGTCTTCTCCGAGGCGACGTTGGCCCCGAGGAACACCCCGTGGTCCCAGCCGAACGACTCGATCACCAGCGGCACCGTCGAAGCCCGCCGCCCGCCGAACAAGATCGCCGAGATCGGCACCCCGGCCGGGTCATCCCACTCCGCCGCGATGATCGGGCACTGGTCCGCCGGGGTGGTGAACCGGGAGTTCGGGTGCGCCGCGGGCTCGGGGGAACCGGGCGTCCAGTCCCGGCCCTTCCAGTCGGTCAGGTGCGCGGGCGGCTGCTCGGTCAGGCCCTCCCACCACACGTCGCCGTCGTCGGTCAGCGCCACGTTGGTGAAGATGGAATTGCCCCACATGGCCGCGACCGCGTTGGCGTTGGTCTTCGCGCCGGTGCCCGGCGCGACGCCGAAGAACCCGGCCTCGGGGTTGATCGCGTACAGCCGGCCGTCCGGGCCGAACCGCATCCAGGCGATGTCGTCGCCGATGGTCTCGACCGTCCAGCCGGGGATGGCCGGGGCCAGCATGGCCAGGTTGGTCTTGCCGCACGCGGACGGGAACGCCGCCGCGATGTACCTGGTGTCCCCGGACGGCGGGGTGATCTTCAGGATGAGCATGTGCTCGGCCAGCCAGCCCTGGTCCCGGGCCATCACCGAGGCGATCCGCAGCGCGTAGCACTTCTTGCCGAGCAGGGCGTTCCCGCCGTACCCGGACCCGTAGGACCAGATCTCCCGGGTCTCGGGGAAGTGCGAGATGTACTTGACCGGGTTGCACGGCCACGGCACGTCCGCCTGCCCGGGCGCCAGCGGCGCGCCCACCGAGTGGACCGCGCGGACGAACGACCCGCTGTCCTCGATGGCGCGCAGCGCGGGCGTGCCCATCCGGGTCATGATCCGCATCGAGACCGCCACGTACGGCGAGTCGGTGATCTCCACCCCGAGCTGGGAGATCGCCCCGCCCAGCGGGCCCATGCAGAACGGCACCACGTACATGGTGCGGCCGCGCATAGCCCCGTCGAAGATCTCGGCGAACGTCGTGTGCATCTCGTCGGGTGCGATCCAGTTGTTGGTCGGCCCGGCGTCTTCCTCCCGCTTGGAGCAGATGAACGTGCGGTCCTCGACCCGGGCCACGTCGCCCGGATCGGACCGGCACCAGAAGCTGTTCGGCCGCAGCCGCGGGTTCAGCCGGGTGAACGTCCCAGCCTTCACCAGCAGCCCGGTCAGCCGCTCCCATTCATCCTGGGAGCCGTCGCACCAGACGACCGCGTCCGGCTTGGTCAGCTCCGCGATCTCGCCGACCCATTCGGCCAGCTCCGGCAGGCTCGTCCCGGCTTCGATGGAATCTGCGCTAAACATCGCCATCACTCCCGCGCAGGATTAGCGGGCGCGGCCCGCCGCGGTCAAGATCGGGCGGAGCAGCGCCGCGGTTGATCATTCGTCTGGTTAACCTTGGCCCCGGTCGCCGTCACCCACCAAGGGCCGAAGGTCCCCCGACCCGGGACCCTTGGCCGTTATCCCAGCTTCCGCGGGATGGCGCAGGCTTGGTTCAGAACGCGCCCCGGCCTGGGAACGGAGGTGGCGGTTCATGGACGCATCAGCAGTTCTCGCCAGTGCGGAGGACCGGGTGATCGACGACGCGGTCGCCGTCCTCGCGCACGGCGATCCGGCCCGCCAGTCACCCCTGGAAGACCAGCGCCGCCGCGACGTGCGGCAGCTGTTCCGCCTCGTCGTGCGGTGCGTGCGCGCGGGCCGTGCCAAGCCAATCATCAGGCCATCCGAGCAGATCGCGGCGCACTCGTACGCCGCGGGCATCGACCTGGCCGAGGTCCAGGGAGGCTTCACCGTCCTGGCCGAGGTGCTCTGGCGCCAGCTGGCCGGCGCACTGGCGGGCGAGCAGCTGGTCCAGACGCTCGGGCTGCTGACCGCCATCACCGGGGCGGGCAAGGATGCGATGGCCCGGACCTACGTGGCCCTGGCCATCCGTGACCGCGACGGCGAACGGCCAGCGGATGAACCGGCGGCCGCAGCCGCCGGGTCCGGGGACCGCGCCGAAGGCGCCGTCCTGACCGACGTCATCGGCCAGGTCGGCATCATCACCCTGGCGGACCGTGACAAGCGCAACGCCATCGGCGCCGAGATGGCCAGCCGGGTCATTGCCGCGCTGGAGAGCCTGCGCGCCCGGCAGGTCCGCGCGATCGTGCTGCGCGCCGCGCCCGGCATGAACGTCTGGTCCGCCGGTCATGACATCGGCGAGCTCCCCCCGGGCAATCGAGACCCGCTGGGCTACGACGATCCGCTGGAAGAGCTGATCCGCGCCGTCCGCACCTTCCCCGCGCCCGTCGTGGCCATGGTGCACGGCACGGTCTGGGGCGGGGCGCTGGACCTGGTGCTCAGCTGTGACCTGGCGGTCGCCGACGAGACCGCCTCGTTCGCCATCACCCCCGCGAACCTAGGACTGCCCTACAACATCACCGGGCTCCTGCACTTCCAGGGGCGGCTGCCCATCAACGTCATCAAGGAGATGTTCTTCACCGCAGCACCCATCGACGCCCGCAAAGCCAGGGAGTGGCTGCTCATCAACCACCTGGTCCCGTGGGACCGGCTCGAGTCGTTCACCTTGGAGCTGGCCGCGACGATGGCGACGAAGTCACCGCTGGCGATAGCGGTCATCAAGGAACAGCTCCGCGTCCTGTCGGACTACCAGCCCATCGCGGCACAGGTATACGAACGGGTGCAGGGCCTGCGCCGCCAGGCCTATGACAGCAGCGACTACCTCGAGGGCCTGGAAGCCTTCGCCCAGAAGCGCCAGCCCATCTTCCGGGGCGCCTAACCCTGGCCGCGACGCGGGCGTGCCGGGCTCTTTCCGGTTCTCCGCCCGACCGGTAAAGGGCCCGGCACATTCACGGGGTAATCTGCGCCGCGGCGCTAGGCGACACCCATGTTCTCGCGGCTGCCGTAGACGCACAGCCCCCACAGCGCCACGACGTCCGCCGCGATGATCAGCAGGGACCAGAACGGGTAGGCCGGGATGAAGAACATCTGGCCGATCGCGTTGAGTCCGACCACGGCCACCGCGAACCAGCGGGCCAGCTGGTTACCTGCCCATACCCCGAACACCGCCAGCAGCTGAACCGCACCGAAGACGGTCATGACCCAGCCCCAGAGGCGCAGGTCGCCGACCACGTAGTGGGCGTTGCCGATGAAGATGTGCGATTGGGCGATCGCCGCGATGCCGTCGAGCAGGTTGAAGAAGCCGATCACGGCCAGCATCACGGCCGCGAAGATGACCATGCCGAGCCCGCGCCCCTCTGCGTACCCTCCGCCAGCACCCCTGGCTGGCTTCATTGTTGCCGTTGTCATGATGACCTCCTGTTCGGCACCACCCGGCCTTGCGGCCCGGGTGCTTAACCGCAGCATTTACCTGGGGGAAGCGCACACGGAGAGGAAAAGGTCCTGCATATTGGGACCGCTTAGCACGAATAACAGGGACCAATTCGGCGGTCGGTGCGGATCAGGACGGTGTCTGGCGGTATAGGGCGAGGGCGACGGTGATGCCTGCCCCGGCGGCGAGCATGAGGGTGGTCCGGGCCTCGCCAAGCCGGCCAGATCGAATGGCTGCTTGCAGGGCGGCGATGGGCCCGGTGGTGTAGGCGCCCTCAAGGTCCTCCGTTACGTAGGCGACTCGGTCGCCCGGGACGCCGAGCCTCGTTACCAGGGCGTCGAGGAACTCCGGAGAGGAGGGTGCGGGCACGACCAGGTCGATTTCGCCCCAGCCCATGCCCAGGCGGCGCAGGAAGCGGCGGCTCGCTTCCTCGGCGCAGTCGGCCAGGCGGGCCGCGTAACCGGGCTTGCATTCGATTACCATCTCGTGCTGGCCCGCTGCCTGCCGCGGGCCGCGGTACCCGTGTCGTTTCTGCCACACCAGCCCGCTAGCGAGCAGGTCGTCATATTCGGGAAACGTCTCCGTGGAGAAATCGGTGAACCCAGCGAGCTTTTCATCCCGTCCGAGGAGCATCGCGCCGCCGGACGGCTGGAGGAGAACGGCTCCGGGATCGCGATGGTCCGGATCGACATCGCTGGTCACGATCGCGCCGAGCCGGATGACGCCGGAATCAAGCAGGCCCGACTCGATCTGGATGGCGGTGATCACACCGCACGTTCCGTTGAGCAGGTCGAAGGAGAAGGTGCCGTGCCCTCCGATGGGCGGCTGGCCCAGGTTGGCTCCGATGTCCTCCTGGATGAGGGCGGCGAGCGCGGGCTCGCCCATGTTGTCCTCCCGGTAGATGCCGGCGTTGATCAGCATGTCGACATCGCCGGGCTCCCTGCCTGCGTGCGCGAGGCAGGTCCGGGCGGCGGCGTCGGCGAGGCGCCGCGCGGTTGGCTTTCGCAACCCGTGGCTCGTCAGCGCGCTGGCGGCTTCAATGCGTGTGCCCATAGCGATCTACCTGGCTGTCGACGGTGAAGATGGCAATGCCGATCTCGATGCCGGAGGCGAGCGCCAGCAGCATGACCCGGTCTCCCTTATGGATCCGCTGTTCCTCGAGGTATTTGTGGAGCGCCACGAACAACGTGGTGGACGACGTGTTGCCGAATTCCTCCAGGTTGACGACCACGTGCTTCGGCCTGGCGCCGAGGCGCCTGACGAATTCTCTGGTACCCGCGCGGATAGCCCGGGCCGAGGTCTGATGCGGGATCATGAAATCGATGTCGGCCAGGTCGATCCCCGCTTCGCCGATTGCCTCGGCCACCAGCGGCGCCATGTCATCGATCGCCACTTTCTGCAGCGTCCTGGACTTGGTGTACATCTGAGCGCCCGGACCCACCATGCTGGGGAAGGCGAGGCACAGCCGGCTGTGCTCGGCGAGGGTGGTGAAGCCGATGACGTCGATGCCAGTACCGCTGGGCGCGCGCTCCACGATCACGGCGGCACCTGCGTCGCCGAGTGTCAGTGACGCGAGCTGCTTGCTGAACAGGGAACGGATCTGCCGCGCCGCGTTCCAGCTGAGGTGGGAGATGTACTCGCCCGACACCACCATGCCGCAGCTGATCTCGCCCCGAGCGACGAGGCCCTGAAGGATGAACACCCCGGTCAGCATGCCGGCGCACGCGTTGGAGAGATCGAAGTTCGCCGCCTGCGCGGCGCCGATCGCCTGCTTCACGTACAGGCTGAGCGGGGGCTCGAAGGACTGCGTGTACCGTCCCTTGGACCGGGTGATGCTGGTACTGATCAGCATCTGAATGTCCTGCGGCTGATGCTGTGAATGAGCCAGGCAGTCGCGGGCCGCCCCGGCGGCCAGGGTGAACGAGTTCTCGCCCGGTCCGACGACGTGCCGTTCGTGGATTCCGGTCAGCCGCTCCAGCTGGATGCGGGTGCGATGGCTGGTCTGGCTCATCAGGTCCCGGGTCGTCAGGCGCTGGGCGGGGAGCTTCACGCCCACGCTCTCGATCCGGCACCCCCAGGAACCGCCCGAACCGGGCGGCCCGAGGGCCAGCCAGTGATCTGGCTGCTTGGCTTGAGTTTCGGCCACCGGAGCCTCCGCGCTCTGTGCTTGCCTTCACAGGATCTCTGCTCAAGCCGATGCGCAGTAGGGACGAATGTCACCAGCGGGGAGCCATCGGGCCCGGTAATCGAGGGCCTTCTCATCTGGCCACGGACCCGGACGGATTCGACCATGGGATCATGAAAAAGCTGACCTTCCCCCGCATGCGCGACATCGAAGGCACGCGGCACACGCTGGCCTACGGTCAGTACCGGCTGTCCTACGAGACCTACGGCTCGGGCGACAGGGTGCTCGTGTGGCTGCACGGTCTGCTGCTCGACGCCAACCTCAGCCGCGGCCTGGCCCGGAGACTGGCCGCCCAGGGCAACCGTGTCGTGCTACTCGATCTGCTGGGCCATGGCCGGAGCGACAAGCCTCGCCACGCCGGCCCGAACCGGATGGATCTCTACGCCGATCAGCTGCTGTGCCTCCTGGACGAACTCGGCGTGGACCAGGTGGTTCTGGGCGGGGTCTCGCTGGGGACCAACGTGAGCCTGCTCGCCACGGTGCGGGCACCCGAGAAGGTTCGCGGCCTGATCCTGGAAATGCCGGTGCTCGAGTGGGCTGCTCCGGCGGCGGCGCTGGTGTTCGCGCCGCTCCTGCTGGAGGTCCACTACGCCCGGGCGGTGCTGCGGCTGGTCTCCCGGGTCGCGTCCCGCCTCCCCTCATCGAGACTCGGACCGGTCGACTCATTCATCAGTGCCGCCGCGTCGGACCCGGACGCAACTGCCGCCGTGCTGCACGGCGTCCTGCTGGGCCCGATCGCTCCGACCATCGACCAGCGCCGGGCCATCACCGCGCCTGCGCTGGTCCTGGGACACGGGATCGACCTGATCCACTCGTTCGCCGACGCGAAAAGGCTGGCGCGGCAGCTCCCCGACGCCAGGCTGATCCGGACGCGCACGTTCGCCGAGCTCTGGGTGCACCCGGGCCGCCTGACCGCCGAGATCAGCGAGTTCCTCGACCGCGTCTGGGCAGATGACGAACCGCGGGACCGCGACGACGTCTCATGAGGTGACTGAAGCCTGCTGGTGGCGCTGGGCAGCGGCCAGGAGCTCGGACAGATCGTGCTCGATGCCGCGGGCGAGCACGTCGAGGTCGGGGTTGGCCGCGAAGTCGCCGGTGATCCCGAAGGTGACCGTGCCGCAGTAGGAGAAGATCGCAATCCCGGTGCGGAGCGTGGTCGCGATCGGAACGTACGGGATGATCTCGACGAGCCGGCGGCCCAGCCCGTACAACGGCTGCTGAGGGCCCGGCACATTCGTGGTGACGGTGACGATCTCGCGCTGGGGCAGACCAAACGCCAGCCTGGTCCACCAGGACGCGAGCGAGTACAGGCCGTAGCGGCCCAACGTGACCAGCGACTCGCCGGCCATCGCTTCCTTGCCCGCCTTCAGCGCCCGCAGCCCGGCCTGGACGGCCACGAGCCGCTCCGCCGGGTCGGCGATGTGAACGGGGAGGTCAGCCAGTATCGCTGACACCTGGTTCCCGTAGACGTTCTCCTCGCCCGGAGCCCGCACCGACACCGGAACCAGCGAGCGGACCATATGCGGCCCGGGCTGCTCGCCGCGGGCGAGCAGGAACGCACGGAAGCCGCCGGTGATCGCCGCCAGGACCACGTCGTTCACGGTGCCGCCGAGCTCTCGCTTGATCAGCTTCACGTCATCCAGTGAGGCCCGGACCCAGGTGAAACGCCGTTCCCTGCCGATGGGCCCGCTCAGCGACGACCCCGTGGCCGGCCACGCGGCCGGGGCCGCTTCCACGAAGCCGCGCACCGCGTCAGCGGCCTGACGGATGGCCCCGCCAGGATGGGACGCCGCACTGGTCAGCGCGACGGCCTCGCGGAACGGGAGGACGACATCGTCCAGGATGGCCTCCGCGGCCAGCTCGAGGGGCGATGGCTCCGCGCCCGGGGCACGGTCATCGGTGGCGGCGGCCGGCGAGGGCTCAGGTGAAAAGTCGAAGATCACCCGGTACAGGTCGGTGCCGGAGACACCGTCGACCATGCAATGGTGCACCTTGGAGATCAGGGCCCAGCGGCCCTCGGCGAGTCCTTCGATGACCCAGTACTCCCACAGCGGATGATCGCGGTCCAGGCGCTGGGACATTACCCGCGCCATCAGCTCGGCCAGCTGCCGGTCTCCGCCGGGTGCGGGCAGGGCGGTCCGCCGGACGTGGTAGCCAAGATCGAAGTGCGGGTCGTCGACCCAGACCGGCCGTCCGAGCCGGAACGGCACCGTGTGCAGTTTCTGCCGGTAGCGCGGCACCAGCGGCAGGCGCCCGGTCAGGAAGGCCAGGAACTCCTCATGGGCGGGAGGAGGACCCTCGAACACGGCAATCGACGCGATCGCCATCGACGTGTGCGGATCCTGGTCCTCGGCATCGACGAACAGGGCATCTAGCGGGCCGAGCCTGTCCATGGCGTCCTCCTTTCCGAGTCATCTCGCCGCCCGGATCCTGCCGGGAAAGCGTGACGTAAACCCCATTCCGGACAGGATCGTAGGCCGCGCGGCCGCTGGATCGCGCCGGCCGATCGTCCTGCATGCAGGGGCCTTCGGCCCTGAGCATTCAGGCAATCGCGCGTCACGTCAGCGGCGGCGCGGGCGATCGGGGGTGGTGGCGGCGGTCTTCATGATCCGGGCTGATCGGCCACGCCTGGCCGCGTGCGCACGGCGCTTCCGCTCCTGCTCCTCGGCCAGCAGGTCGTCGGCGTCCGTCTCGATGAACAGCGCCACGAACATGGGGTGCATGATGGTCCTCCTCCGGTTCTCGCGTTTCACGCCGCGACGGGCAGCCGGACATCGGCGGAGCAGTGCGGGGGAATCGCCCGGCCGCCGGGAAGGATCTCGCCCATGTCGTCGAACACGATCACCCCGTTGCACAGCAGGCTCCATCCCTGCTCGGGGTGACATGCGACAGTGCGGGCGGCATCGTGGTCCCGGTGGTCGGCTGGGGGGCACGAGGGTCGGTGTGAACACATGGCGCACCTCTGGTCTGTGGGAGCTACCTATGGACTTGGTCTTGCGGGACCCGGCCGTCGGCCGCGTTCATGGCCTCAGAGTGCCCGGGCGGGGCAGCGGCCGGAAGAGACGTAGATCACAGGTGCACAGGCCCAAGGTCCCAGACCTTAGGCCCGGGATATGGCCTGGGCTCTGCAGGATTCACTCCGGCTTCGCCGACACGGTGCACCTGGCGTTCCCAGTTCACCTGCTCCAGCGACAAAAGCCTCAGCAGGCCGGGACCTCGGGCCGCCCGGGAAAGGGCCTAGTCCCTGGGACGACCGTGTACGCGGGGGCGCAGGTTGGCGTAATCAGAGCCAATCCGTCCAAGGAGGAGCAGATGTCTACCACATTCGATGGGCGGGCGCAGCGGGAAATCAAGCCTGCCGGCCCAGAGCCGCCACCCGCACCGGCTGCACCGCCCGAAGTGTCCACGCCGTCCGCGATAACCGGCTGGGGGAACTCGGGGCCGCTGGCGCTGGCCGCGTTCGCCGTGCCCACGTTCATGCTCAGCGCGATCAACGTCGGCTGGGTCAGCGCAACCACGACGCCGGTCGTCTTCGCAGTGGCGCTCATGTCCGGCGGCATCGTCCAGCTGATCGCCGGGATCATCCAGCTGCGCACCGGCAACACGATCGCCGGCGTGCTGTTCAGCATGTACGGCGCGCTGTGGCTGTCCCTGTTCGCCTTCGCGCAGTTCTTCGCCAGCGAAGTGCCGCCCGCGGAACAAGGTCACGCCCTCGGGCTGCTGCTGTACGCGTTCGGCGCCTTCACGTTGTGGATCTTCGTCGCGTCGTTCCGCACCAACGTCGTGGTGGTCACGGCGCTGGTCTTCCTGGCGGCCACCCTGTTCGTGCTGGCAGCGGGCAAGTACGGCGGGAACGCCGACCTGATCAAGGCCGGAGGCTGGCTGGGCTTCATCGCGGGCGCGGAAGCCGCGTACCTGTCCTGTGCCGAACTGTGCCAGATCGCGTACAAGCGCTGGGTGCTGCCCATCGGGTCGCTGGCCAAATAGCGAGCCGAGGGCCCTACTGTAATGACCCGCGGATAAGCCGCGGGTCATCGCCGCTCGTCCCCAAGCGCGTCCGGGATCAAGTCAATGACGACGGCGTTTCCTGGGCCGGCTATCAGCAGGTTGACAAGCGGCGTGATCCGCCCGCACCCGGTGAAGGGCGGCCGGTGGTATCTGCCGACCAGGCGGCCGCCCTGCTCCAGGTTGAAGCCGGGCTTGGACCGCAGCGGCACGACGGCGTGCGCTGCGGTGCGGCATGAACTGTCGCGGATCAATGCCCGTCCGGCTGCGTGGACATCGGCTATGACCGCGTCGACGGTGACCGCCGCGAACATCCGGCCGTCGGGATCGACCCTGCCGATGACCGGTGACTCGGCCTCGATCCGGACGCTAGCGCTGAAAAGGCTGACCCCTAGCAGCGCCCGATTGACCGTGGACGGGTGGAGCGCGAGGTCCCCCGAGAACAGGCCCGAGTCCGGATCCGCGTTGACAGTGAGCGACCCGCTCAAGGCTACGCGCAGCGAATCCCTGCGGACTGTGAGAAATCCCCGCACCACGTACCTGATCTCGCGCATGAGCATCCTCCTGTACACGAACAAGACGATGGCCGGCCGACTGCTTCCGGCGCCAGGGCCCTCCGCCGGAGGTGACAGGGACCTATGCCTCTGACCGGTCGGCGTCAGCGGGGCCACCCTGTAAGGCAGAGAGGACGACAATGAGCGGTTATCCGGGGATTCGAGCCTCCGATGAGGATCGGAGTCGGATCGCGGCCGCCCTGGGCGAGCATTACGCGGCCGGCCGGCTGACCCTTGAGGAATTCCAGGAGCGCCTGGACAAGGTCTACACGTCGAAGACCCTGGGTGAGCTCAACCGCATGATGGCGGACCTCCCGGGAACCGATCTCGGCCGGCTTCCGGAGCGGCGCGCTCCGGGACCGGTGCACGTCCCGGCGGACGGGTCCGCCGTGGCGTGGCGGGCGGCCTGGCGGTTCTGGCTCGCGATCAGCGTCGTCGCCTTCATGATCTGGCTGCTCGGCGGGGCGAGCGGCGGTCCGTGGTTCTTGTGGGTAGCCGTACCGCTGGGTCTGCTGATACTGCGGCGCTGGACCGCGGGCGGGCGCCACCATGGTTAGGCCTGATGCGGCGGTCGAGGCGGACGGCCTGGTCCTACGCTGGGAAGGGCAGGTCATTCTCGACGGCCTCACCTTCACTATCCCGTTACCGGTGCGGCGCTCACCAGCATGGGCTGCGGCTGTGGTTAGGCCAGTGGCGTAACAGCGGGCTCTGCGGCCGCTTGTCCCAGCCGGAACCCAAAGGTCTGGCCGGGGCCAAGCTCATGCACCTGTCCGTTATATCCAACGCGTACAGGCGGCAGATTCCCCGAGCCGTCGTGCACCAGCACGGTGTGGTCGGCGACGGTCACGGTGATTACATGCTCGCGGTAGAGGATGGGAAGCTCGAGTGCGCCAAGGCTCTGCAGCCAGTACGGGTCGAGCCAGAGCACATCATCGCGTGTCTCGATGCCGGCGTAACACCTCTCCAGCACGTCGATGGTCCCGGCCATCGCCGCAAGGTGGATGCCCTCCGCGGTCGTGCCGCCCTGGATGTCGGCCACATCGGTGCGCAAGGCCTCGATGAACTGCTCCAGGGTGCGTTCGCGGCGCGCGCGGGCGAGCACCCAGGCGTTCACCAGCGTGCTGAGCGTGGAGCCGTCACAGGTACGGGCCAGGTAGTAGTCGATGGTGCCGGAGATCTGACGTGGTGACCAGTCGTAACCGAGGCGGTGCAGCAGTGCCGTAAGCTCGCCGGGGGACAGCAGGTAGAGCAGCATCAGCACGTCGGGCTGCTTGGAGACCTTGTACCTGTTGGGGCTGTCTGCCTCGGCCTCGAGTATCCGGTCGAGCCGCCTGATGTTGCCGTACCGGGCGCGGTAGTCCTCCCAGTCCAGCTCGTTCAGTTTCTCATAGCCCTCGAACTGGCTGATGATCCCATCGCCGTGGAATGGGACATAGATGCGGCGGGAGACGTGTTCCCAGCGCTGCTGCTCGGCCGCGGTGATGCCGAGCCTGTCGGTAAGTTCCTGGCGGCGGTGGACGGGAAGGATGTCAAGCACCTCGGCAGCGTGCAGCAGGAGCCAGCTGGTCATCACGTTGGTGTAGGCGTTGTTGTCGATCCCGGCGTGCGGAGAGTCCGGGTAGCCGGTGTGGAACTCGTCGGGCCCCACCACACCGCGGATGACGTACCTGTCCAGCTCGTGGTCAAAGGTGGCCATGCTGGCGAAGAACCTGGCGATCTCCAGGATGATCTCGGCGCCCTGGTCGGCCAGGAAGGCCAGGTCGCCGGTGGCCTGGTAGTACTGCCAGACGTTGTAGGCGATCGCGATGCCGACGTGGCGCTGCAGGTATGTCACATCAGGCAGCCAGTGGCCCGATTGCGGGTTGAGGTGCAGTAGGGCACTTTGCTCGCTGCCGTCGCTGCCGGACTGCCACGGGAACATTGCGCCGGCATGGCCGGCCTGGATCGCCGCCCGTCTTGCCGCGGGCAGCCGGTGGTAGCGATAGGCCATCAGCGACCTGCTCAGCTGCGGCAGCCTGAGGTTGAGTACCGGCAAGACGAACAGTTCGTCCCAGAACACATGCCCGCGGTAAGCCTCACCGTGCAGCCCGCGCGCCGGGACGCCGGCGTCACGGTCCACGGTGTTCAGCCCTACCGTCTGCAGCAGGTGCAAGGCGTGCAGCCGCAGCACCGGCAGCACCAGGTTGTCCTCGCCACCGACAAGCCTGATCTCGAAGCGCTCCCACAGGTGCGCCCATGCCATCGTGTGCTGCGCCAGCAGGTCGTCGAATGAGCCGGCCATCTCCAGCAAG
>Ga0335078_10010925_pt1 | contig 13451 bp, 6 predicted proteins | sample Lox_Sample_32_FD_206711 | JGI IMG/M metagenome (GOLD analysis project Ga0335078, IMG submission 206711) | Soil microbial communities from Loxahatchee National Wildlife Refuge, Florida, United States - Lox_Sample_3.2 | ecosystem: Environmental > Terrestrial > Soil > Wetlands | place: USA: Florida...
ATCCTGTTTCTAGTGGCGTTTTCGACCCTGGTGTTTCTGCTGGCCACGCGCCGGCTGCGGCAGAAACTGGCGTAAGGAGCGCGAAGGCCGATGTGGAGACGGATCGGAGTTATCGTTCGCAAAGAGTTCAGCCAGTTGTTCCGCTCACCGCGCACGCGCACGCTGCTGTTCATCCCGCCGATCATTCAGCTCATCGTGTTCGGATATGCGGTCAACATGGATGTGGACAATGTGCACATGGCGTGGCTCGACAGGGACCAAAGCCCCGCCAGTCAAGACCTGCTGGCCGATTTTGTTGGTTCGGGCCGGTTTGAACTGGCAGCCCTGCCGCAGACCGAGGCCGACGTGCAGCGCTTGCTGGATAGCGGCGACGTCAAGTGCGTGGTGCAGGTGCTGCCCGGATTCGCCCGGGACATCTTGCGGGGGCGCACCACAGCGGTACAGATCCTAGTGGACGGCACCAATTCCAATACGGCGTCACTGGTCTCCGCCTATGCCAGTCAAATTGTGGCGGCCTACGCGGGCTCGGTAGGGGTTCAGCAGGCCATGCCGCAGGTGATGGCGCGCCTCGAGAGTAACGAGCGGATCAGCCTGCGGGCTCCCAGTGTGGAGGCCAGTACGCGGGTCTGGTTCAATCCGGACTTGCGCAGCCGCAACTACTTCGTGCCCGGGGTGATCGCCAACATCATCATGGTGGTGACGGTGATGCTGACGGCCATGGCCATCGTGCGCGAAAAAGAAATCGGTACCATGGAGCAGTTGATCGTGACGCCCATCCGGCCGCTCGAACTGATGATCGGCAAGATGCTGCCGGCGGCGCTGGTGGGGTTGATGGACGTGACCATGATCAGCATCGGGGCGCAGCTTATTTTTCACGTGCCTTTCCGCGGGGCGGCGGTGATGCTGCTTTCCTGCGCTGCGCTGTTTCTGCTGACCAGCCTGGGCGCCGGGCTGTTCATTTCCACCATTGCGCAGACCCAGCAGCAGGCCATGATGTCCTCCACGCTGTTTGCGGCGCCCACCTTCATGCTAAGCGGCTTCGCGTTTCCCATTCACAACATGCCGCTGCCGGTGCAGTATTTCACCTATCTGAACCCCAACCGCTATTTTGTGGAGATCCTACGCAGTATTTTTCTAAAGGGCGCGGGCCTGAACATCCTGTGGCCGGACATGGCCGCCCTCCTGGTGCAAGGGCTGGCCATCATGCTGCTAAGTTCCTGGCGGTTCCGCAAACGGCTGGATTAAGCGGACAAGCTTACCGGCGGGACATGGCAGTCTCCGGGATCCCCTGCCAGATCTCCAGGCCATAATACGGGTTGACCGTTCCTATGAAGAGCCCATAGGGAGTGCTGGCCATGCTGCGCAGGCCATAGTTGAATTCGTCTTCGAAGCCGATGGTATCGATGGACGTGAAATGGATGCCATCGCAAGAGGACCACAGGTCCGCCCCCAGCTCCGGCGCCACGGCTTGGGCGTAGGCGGGGTCATTCCGAAACAGAGTGCTTTCGTCGAACGTTCCCACATAAAGACAGCCGTTGTACACGGCCATGCGCCACATATGGTCATTCAAGTGCCACCCGAAGCCGGCGTCCAGGCCGCTTAGCGGGGTGACCAAACCGGTCGGAGTATTGCGCGGCGCACCTACGATCAAATCCCAGGAGTTGTCCGGATTGATGCGATATAACTCCGCTCCGTTGATGCCATATGGGCCATGCGGGTAAACACCATTGCCGCCTAAGTACAAGCTGCCGTTGAACTCGATCATCGAGAGGATTTCATGGTTTGGATATGTCTTGTAAGCGCCGTTGGTGATCACGGGCGTATATGTATAGGGAGGAGTCCCCTGGGCATCGGTATAATCCACTTCGAAACCGGTAGTTTCGTTGCGGACGCCTACATAGAGATAACCGTTGTAAGCCGCCACCTCGCTGATCGCCACGCCCGGCGGCGAGACTACTTGAAAGGCGTTGTCACCCTGTTCGGGATTGGTGGCTTCCAGCAGCTCCCACCCTTGCGGCGGGCTGTGCACCGGAGAAACCCCCGCGGCTACCAGATACATTTTGCCGTTATAAGTAGCGAAATCGCGGAACGAGTTGGTGTGCAGCGTTCCCATGAACGTACCGTAGTGCTGGGGCACGGGAGCGAAGTGCACGCCATCGGTGCTGCGCAGCAGGCGCGCTCCGGGAAGATTTGGCCAGACGTCGCTCACCGAGTAACCGCCCACATACAGCGCCTGCGTGCCGCTCTGTTCGGTGAAGACGCCGATGCTGCGGAACCCGGCATCGGGCGCCGTGTATACGCCGGGATAAGCGGGCATGGGAACGTTCAACGGGGATTGGAAGACCATGCTCCAGACATTGGTCAGGGGATTCCACGACCAGATCTCGGCTTGCAGCCAGGGGCCCAACTGGTTCACAGCCGGCGGGCACAGGATGTCGGGATCGGTCGGGGGATACGGACTAGCGGGGTTTTGCAGGTTGTTTTTGGCGGCGGTTACACAAGTCTCGGCGCGGTCGGCGCCCACATAGAGCAGGTTGTTAAACCAGCCCATCGACCAGGCCCAGCTATTCTGCCGGTCGCCAAAGCCCTGCAAAGCGGCCATCAGAAAATCGTTGCGCCCCAAAGAGACCGGGGGACTCTGGCTCCAACCCTCGGGAACCAGCAACAAGAGAGCGAATATCGCAGCACGACGCATTTTGGGGCATTCTCCTTTGCCAGAGGCTTGACCGGTCTGGCCGCCGGTGGTTACTGCAGAGGCGCAGTGTACAGGTTGCTCATACCGAAAGCCCTATAGCTCGCCACTCCCTCCATGTCATAGACCGGAACTCCCGTAGGAGTCACTTCAATCGCGTAGCTGTTTTGCGGAATCTGCGTGTCGGTCAATCCGGGCTGGAACAAATAGCCGCCGTCCGGCAAGAGCTGCGCGGTGCCCAAGCCGACACTGAATACGCCCAGATCTACGTTCAACTGCAATGTAACCTGCCGGGCCGATTCATTGACCTTCAGCACCTGGCCGCGACTGTCCGCATCTGGAAACTGTGCCTGGCGGACGTTGCCGTTATCAAAAACGGAGAGGACCTGAGTGCCGCCATATTCGTATTTCACGTCGTGCTGGTGGGAAAACCAGGGATCCTTCACGTTCGATATCATGGTGAAGTCGCCACCTGAGCCTAGCCGCCAGAGAATGTTCCCCGTCCCGGATCCGTTTTGGTAGTCGACCTTGTACACCCAGTCCTGGTCGCGCGTGGATACCAGCAGGTCGCCCGAGGAGGGAATGTAGTAAATACTGTTGGTGTGGGTCCAATCGTTGGCCACGGGAGCCAGGTAAAACGGAGGACAGTATATCAGTCCGGCGGTGCAGACATCGCCCAGCGTTGCCGGCCGGTTGATATCCAATTCCGGGGCACCTCCATCGTGCTGGAACTCATCGAAGTACCAGAGCACCTGAAAGTTCGGGTCCAGGATAATGACCATGCTGGCCAGGATGTCCACCGGCTGGCCGGTCGTGCTGCCCTGCGTACCAGGGGAAAAAAGGCGTTCCACCGATCCGAGTACGGCTGTATTCCCGTTGGGCAAGCGCATGGCCTCGTGGTGAAAGGCGCCCACGGTGTCGGGGGACCCCATGGCGATGAGTTGCTGCGAGACAATGCCGGCGTTGGTCTCCCGCACCACGTTGCCGGCCAGATCGATTTCCCGGATGCACTGCTGCCTGGTGGACGAAAGTAGCGATGGGCAGTCCTGAATGGTAAGAAGTGTCCCGCCAGTTACTGGGCGCGTCAGCAGCGTGTTGCCGTCAGGATTATCGTAGTACCAGAGCGGTTGGCCCGATAAGTCAGTCGCCACGGGAAAGCCTGGCTCGAACGACAGAAATGCGTGCAGCAGGACGGTGACACTGCTATCAGCGCCGCTGCCGGGCGGCTTCAGAACATCGACCGGTGGAAAAGTCACGCTGGGCGAACCGGCAGTAAAAAGGATGGGCGTGCTCCCGGTAGTCACCGTGGATCCGGTCAAGATCTGGTAATTGAGCACATACTGGGATTGCGCATACATTCCCGCAATATAGAGATTCATACTGGTGGGCGGGTGACAGGCATTCCAGTTCGTGTAGGTGACCGTGCCGGAACCGTTGAGCTGGAAGGTGCCCCGCAGGAAGCTGCCCGCCGGGCAGGACGGTGCGCTGAATAAAGCCACCAGCGGATTCGCGGTGGAAGTAGCGACAGGCGTTGAACCGGCCACCAGAGAAGTCACCTGGAACTGCACGGTCAGAACACCATACTGTCCGGAGCTGAAGTCTTTGGCAACAACCATTACCTGATAAGTGCCCTCGCTCCGGGTGACCGTGTACGCGAAGGAAGCCAACGGGCTGAAATCGCGAGCAATGCTCCACGGCTGAGCGCCATATCTGACACGGAATTGGTAAGTTAATGGTCCCGGGCCGGAATCCGATGCCACGGCGGTCCAGGTGGCGGGTGTGCCGACGGGTTGCGGAAAAGAGACCGAGGGTGTCAATTGTGTAACAGTAACGGCCGCGCAGAGGCAGCTATATGACGCTGATACCGCCCCCAACAGACATAAAAGAAAGATAAACCGCATGGTCCTCTGTAGCAACATTCCCCAGTCGGCGAGAGGGGTCGACTCGTGATTTCCAGATAGTATGCCATGTTTCCAAATACAGAGCAACTGCTTGGGGAATCGACCCCCTGGTTCTTCGAGGTCTGCGGTTCACGTTGGGATGCTTGACGAGTGGCCAGACGGTGGCGGACAGGGCGCCCAGAGAGGGGAAGCGGACAGATTGCGCAAGGTCGCGCCGCGGTATAGTACTGCGTATTCTATTGGTATTAAATGTGCTATCGAATACGCTCCAGCAATACTGCTTCGACCTAACATCTGCCGAATCAGCAGATTGCAACAGGTGTGAAGACGTCACCGGGCAGCCAGCGATCGATATTACACGACAAAATTTGCTCGCCAGGTGGGTTTTTCAGGAAGACGGTGCGGATCGGCGGTGACGGCTGGACGGCTTCCTTTGTCCACGTTGCTGAGGCAGGCACGAGGCCCTTGTGGGGAGGGTCCTGGGAATGCCTTGGCCATGCCTGCCAAACCCGCGCCACAGCGGAACAGCCGCCGGCGCCGCTCCGGCGGCAATGACTAGCTTGGGCCTGACGAACTGTGGGACAGCGCGGGCGTACACAAATCGGGTTGTGCGCGACCACAAGATCAGGTTGCGATCTGTCTGTGGGACGAGTCGAGGTGCATGCATGCAGCGCGGCTGGATTCGACGAAAAACCGAAAGCACCCGCGCCTGTGACCGCCCAACAGGCCCGGCATGGAACCAGCGCAATTCGCACGCGGCACATCATGGACGCCTAGCCCCAGGCCTTTTCAGAGATCCGGCCGCGCCACCACCGCTTCGGTCCCGCGCCACCATCCACATTCGTCCTTGCTCTCTTGGATCGCCTCCCTCACTCCGATGCACAGCGCGAAACGAAGACAGGAGCTGTGGCGCATACATAAGTCAAGTACGCTTCTGTCTTTCGCCAATACTTACCGGCGCTCCGCGTACATGCCGGCGGCGAATCCCATGGTCAAGAGCGTCGACAGAACGACCCCCTTGACTCCACGGTTACACACATTCCGCAAATGACCGCCGGCTTCGTCCGCGTTAGGGCGCTCTAAATTTTGCTGTCATTGCCGATAAGAGAGTTTCAGATCTCTTATACCACTAATGTTGCAAAGGTGCCGACACGATAGTCAAGACGTGGACACTACTGGCAAAAGTTAATCGCACTATCATGAGAGAACAAAGAACCTGGTTCCGCCTGATCATTTTTCTGGCAACTATGACAGCGGTTCTCGTGCCGTTGTCCGCCTCCTCACCACCCCCCGCAGTGCCTCCGGAGTTTCAGGATCTTTACCCGGTCCTGCAGACCGACCTGGATACGTTTCAGCAAACGCTTGACGGTCTTTGGAATAAAGTTCCTGCGCAAACCGGCTTTGCCGCGGGTCTGCTGGCCGCCGACTCGAACCAAGGCTCGGCATTGTTAGGTCCCAGCACGCAGGCGGCGATACAGGCGGATCTCACCGCCATGCAAAACATGGGAATCACCACGGCCACCATCTCGGTGCACTTTCCCATCCTCTACGCTCCCTATTACCTCTCCCCTCAGGGCGGACTGAGCACCGGGCATACCGCCGCCGACTACATCAGCTTTTATCAATGGGTGGTGAATACGGCGCACAGCATGAATCCACCTATGAGAGTGGCCATGGAGAGCTATGTCGACTTTACCAAGGGCATCACGCCGGGTTTACCGAATCTGCTCTCCTACTATCGATCGCTCGGGTTAGATGGCTATATGGCGGCGCGCGCCGCCATGGAAGTGACCATTGCGCAGCAAATTCATCCGGACTTCCTGTCCCTGCAGGGGGAGCCGGACACCGAGGCCACCCAGTCCGGCTACTCTGACTTCAACAACGCCAGCACCGATATCCAGTTTGTGAACCAGATGACGGCGGCGCTTGACAGTGCCAGTCCGCCCATTGCCGGTCTGCACACTTCGCTAAAAATCAGCGCGGGCATCGGGACCTGGAGCTGGAACGCTTTCGAAAGCCTGATTGATGCCGAAGCGGCCATGCCGGGTCTCGATGAACTGACCATGCACATTCTGTCCATCAATGCCGTGCCGGGCAACGATTTATTGGGGAACGCCCTGCCGTTCATTCAAGTGGCTCAGCAGAATCACAAGCCCATAGCTGTCGCGCAAGCCTGGCTCATCAAGATCCGGGACAGCGAACTTCCCCAGGGGGCCGAGTCACCGAATATCTTAGGACGCAGTGCATACAGTTTCTGGACTCCCCTGGACGAGGAATTCTTGCAGGTGCTGACGAAGTTAGCGTATTACACACCGATGGATTTCATCAGCCCGTTTTGGGGCAACTGGTATTTTTACACCTATCTGGACTACAGCAACATATCCGGCTGTCCTTACAATCCGGCGGCTAATCCGCCCTCCAGCGGCTATCCGGATGCCACCTGCGATGGATCGGTGCTGCAATCCATAGAGACAGCCGATGCTAATTCTATCGTGTGGGCCGGGGGCCCGATCGATGATACCGGCGAGGTGTATGAGCAATTGATGGCGGGCCACCTGATGCCGGAAGTCACCAGCGGCCCGGCAGTTTCGGCGTACCCAATCGTCGGAAAGGCGGCCCAGCTCTTCGTGACCGGAAATGATGGCTCAGGCGGCTCCGATGTCAGCTACTTGTGGCAGGTCACGGGGAATCCGCCGGCGCTTCCTCAGATTGCGACGCCCGCCGCAGCCACCACAAACGTCACCTTCAGTGCCGCGGGAAGCTATTCGTTTCAGGTGACCGTGACCGGCCCGGATGGCCTGTCTGTGACTCGCAGCTTCAGCTTCCCAGTGAGTGCCAGTGGGCCGGGGTCTCCGGTGATTACCAGTAAGCTCAGCCAGCAGGGAGCCGCGGGCACCCCGCTTAGCTATCAGATCACGGCAACACCGGCGGCCACGAGTTTCGGCGCTGCCGGGCTGCCTTCCGGGTTGACCATCAAAACCAGTTCGGGAATGATCTCTGGCGTACCGGTGGCCTATGGCAGCTTCCCTGTTACGCTGAGTGCCTCCAACGCGACCGGCATGGGCACCGCCACGCTCAGCCTGGCGGTCGCCGCGCCGGCGCCTGGGGCGGCCATATACCGCATCAACTGCGGGGCTACAGATAGTTACACGGATCCGTCCGGCAACGTTTGGAGCCCGGATGAGGACTACAACGGAGGCTTAGTCATCTCCACCACCCAGAGCATCAGCGGGACCACCACGCCGGTGGTCTATCAGACCGCGCGGCAAGCCTTGCCGGTTTACACCATCCCGCTGCCGGACGGCGCTTACACGGTGGTGCTCAAGTTTGCAGAGATTCAATACCTGGCCGCCGGCAAACGCCAGTTCAATGTGAGCATCAACGGCACGCAGGTGCTGACCAACTTCGACATCCTGGCCGCTGCCGGAGCGGCCAACACGGTCGTGGACCTGCCTTTCCCGGCCACCGCCAGCGGCGGCGCCATCACCATCGCGCTGACCTCCGGGGCAGCCGGCGCGCCCCTGCTCAACGGCATCGAGATTCAGGCCGCCAGTGCCGCTCAATCCCCTCACATCACCAGTCCCCTGACGGTCCAGGGAACGGCCGGCACGCTCTTCACCTACCAGATCACCACCACGCCAGCGGCCACCAGTTTTTACGCCATTGGGCTGCCCTCCGGCCTGACCCTCAATAGTAGTTCGGGGCTGATCTCCGGCACGCCGGCGGTATACGGCACTTTCCCGGTCACGTTGGGCGCATCGAATACCTATGGAACCAGCAACGCGGTGCTCAACCTGACCATCGCCGCGCCGGCAACCGGAGCCGCGCTCTATCGCATCAACTGCGGGGCCACCAGCACTTACACCGATCCGTCCGGCAACGTCTGGAGTCCGGATCAGGATTTCACTGGGGGATCCTCGGTTTCGACCACCAATACCATCAGCGGAACCACCACGGCGGTGGTCTATCAGACTGCGCGGCAAGGCTCGCCAACCTACACCATTCCGCTGCCGGATGGCACCTATACGGTGGTGCTCAAGTTTGCCGAGATCCAATATAGCGCGGCCGGCAAACGCCAGTTCAATGTGAGCATCAACGGCGCGCAGGTGCTGACCAACTTCGATATCGTGGCCGCTGCCGGAGCGGCCAACACGGCCGTGGACCTGCCTTTCCCGGCCACCGCCAGCGGCGGCGCCATCACCATCGCGCTGACCTCCGGGGCGGCCGGTGTTCCGCTGATTAACGGCATTGTAATCAAAACCTCGAACGTCACGCAATCTCCCCATGTCACAAGCCCGCTGACGGCCCAGGGAATGGCCGGCACGCCCTTCACATACCCGATCACAACCTCGCCAGCGGCTACCAGTTTTTACGCTATCGGGCTGCCCTCCGGCCTAGCCCTCAATAGTAGTTCGGGACTGATCTCCGGCACGCCGGCGGTATACGGAAGCTTCCCGGTCACCTTGGGCGCATCGAATGCCTATGGAACCAGCAACGCGGTGCTCACCCTGGCCATCGCCGCGCCGGCGGCGGGGACCGCGCTCTATCGCATCAACTGCGCGGCCACCAGCAGCTACACTGATCCAGCCGGCAACGTTTGGAGTCCGGACGAGTATTACAGCGGAGGCTTGGCCATCTCCACCACCAATACCATCAGTGGAACCACTACGCCGGTGGTCTATCAGACCGCGCGACAGGCGCTGCCGGCCTACACTATTCCGTTGCCGGATGGCACTTATACAGTGGTGCTCAAGTTTGCGGAGATCCAATATAGCGCGGCCGGCAAACGCCAGTTCAATGTAACTATCAACGGCACGCAGGTGCTGACCAACTTCGACATCCTGGCCACCGCCGGAGCGGCCAACACGGCGGTGGACCTGCCCTTTCCGGCTACCGCTAGCGGCGGCGCCTTGACGCTCGCGCTGACCTCCGGCGCGGCCGGCGTGCCCCTGATCAACGGCATCGAGATTGACGCAGCCAGTGTCGCGCAGTCCCCTCACATCACCAGTCCCCTAACAGCCCAGGCGACCGCCAGTGTGCCCTTCACATACCAGATCACGGCCTCCCCCGCCGCCACCGGTTTTTACGCCATCGGGCTGCCCTCCGGCTTAACCCTCAATGCGACCTCAGGGCTGATCTCCGGCACGCCCGCGGTGTATGGCAGTTTCCCGGTCACCCTGGGCGCAGCGAATGCCCATGGAGCCAGCAATGCGGTGGTCATCCTGACCATCGCTGCGCCAGCGGTGGGGACCACGCTCTATCGCATCAACTGCGGGGCCACCAGCACTTACACCGATCCGGCAGGCAACGTCTGGAGTCCGGATGCGGATTTCACCGGGGGATCCTCGGTCTCGACCACCAATACCATCAGCGGAACCACCACGCCGGCGGTCTATCAGACTGCGCGGCACGCTTTGCCAACCTACACCATTCCGCTGCCTGACGGCACTTATACGGTGGTGCTCAAGTTTGCCGAGATCCAATATGGTGCAACTGGCAAACGCCAGTTCAATGTGAGTATCAACGGCGCGCAGGTGCTGACCAACTTCGATATCGTGGCCGCCGCCGGAGCGGCCAACACGGCCGTGGACCTGCCTTTCCCGGCCACCGCCAGCAGCGGCGCCATCACCATCCAGTTCACCTCCGGGGCGGCCGGCGTGCCGTTGATCAACGGTATTACAATCCGGACGGCAAACGCCACGCAATCTCCCCGCATCACCAGCGTCCTGACGCCCCAGGGAACGGCTGGCACGCCCTTCTCATACCAGATCACCAGCACGCCAGCGGCTACCAGTTTTTACGCTATCGGACTCCCCCCTGGCCTGACCCTCAATGCGAGTTCGGGACTGATCTCCGGCACCACCGCAGTGTATGGCAGTTACCAGATCACCTTGGGTGCATCGAATTCCTACGGAACCGGCACCACGGTGCTCAACCTGGCTATCGCCGCGGCGGCACCGGGAGCCGCGCTGTATCGCATCAACTGCGGTACGGCCAGCAGTTACATCGATCCGGCAGGCAACGTCTGGACTCCGGACGAAGACTTCAGCGGAGGCTCGGTGATCTCCACCACCAATTCCATCAGCGGAACGACCACACCAGTGGTCTATCAAACCGCGCGGAAAGCCTTGCCCACCTACACCCTGCCGGTTAACAACGGCGCTTACACCGTAATGCTGAAGTTCGCCGAAGTCCAATACAACGCGGCCGGCAAGCGCCAGTTCAACGTGAGCATCAACGGCGTGCAGGTGTTAACCAATTTCGATATCGTGGCCGCCGCGGGTGCGTCCAACACGGCCGTGGACCGCTCTTTCCCGGCAACCGCTACCAACGGCGCCATCACCATCCAGTTGACCTCAGGCGCGGCCGGCGGTGCACTGCTGAACGGCATCCAGGTTTCAACTGCAAATTGAAGAACGGTCCGGTTCAATCTTCCCGGACGATCGCCTGCAGGGCGTGGGGAGAGCGGCGGCGAACGTTCATAAAGAACCGCAAAAACGCAACCGCAATTACGCCGGAAAACACTGTGAGCCAACTGGCGGGCTCCGGCGTCTGGGCATCCTCGGAGCCGTAAAGCTCTAATGCCACTTCAACGAATCCCGGCCCGCTGTAGGTGGGCGCCGCAAAATTCACATAGTTTGAATTTCCTGTCGACAGGGCAGTAAGCCCATTCTGCGTGACCGGCGCGGAAGGCGTGATGTACTGGACTTCCAGATTATTATCGCCAATCACACCGAAATAATAAGTATCCCCCGCCTCCAGATTGAAGGAGAACGGTTCGGATTGCACGAATACGGGAGTGCTGCTTGCCGCGACCGCTTGCTCTTCGCTGAACAGAAGCGCGCTATTCGTGCTATTCCAGATCATGTACTGGATGTCGCCACCGTCGGGCATGGCGAGATCCATTGCTATTCCGGTTATGGTAATGGCATCCGAGGCCAGGACGGGCTGGCCGAGGCCAGAATTGGCAAGCCGATAAGTAATGACGTTTCCCGGCCCCGTGTCTAAGACGATCGTGCTGGCTTGGCACGGCGCAGCGCGGAATGCCAACCCAATCAGGGTCAGCAGACAGAAACCCCTCATCCCGCCACCTCCGACATCCCAGTTCATTTTTCAGGCGATTTTACCATCAATGCACACCGGTTGCCAAGTAGCGGGCTAAAGTCCGTCTTCTTCCGCACGGCTTCTCGTCGGATGATCTCCACGTGGACGCAAAATGTAAAACTCATTACAGCCGGGTGGGGAACTGCTACCGGATTTCGTGTGAACGCTGCCAAAGCCGCTCATTTCCGCTTCACCGCCTCTACCGCTGCCTTGAGGGCGCTCAGGGTGGCCTTTCTGGTGCGGCTCAAATGCACGGTAGGACTCCGCGTTGAATCTCCTCCTTTCTGCCCAATCGGTCTGAAATCCGATTCTCGGGCGTTACGTTTGCTTTACGTCTGATGGAAAAGCGACTGTATTGTTTTATCCAGCACTTACTTGAAGGCAGAACGTTTTCATTGCGCCTCGCAGATGGCCGTGATAGAGTACGCGATAGCTTGGAGTTCAAGCCAACGAAAGGTGTTGGATAGCTCCGCATTCCCAGGGAGGGAAGATGATTCGCTTTAGCCGGTACTATCACGCCGCAAGTAGTTATGTTTACAGACATATGTCTAAATGCCTGCGATATTGGATTGCTGCCTCTTTGCTGCACGTAGCGGCCTTCGCGGCCATTCAGTTGCAGCTTACTCCTTCGGTGCCGTCGCCGCAGCCCGTCGGTACTACCGTGACCTGGACGGCCACCGCGACAGACTCAAACCACGGATTATTGAACTATCGTTATATTGTGGCTTATGACAACGTGCCGGGCACTGTAAAGGACTACAGCCAGGCGAACACGTTTAATTGGACTCCCAGTGTTTGGGAAGGTAACTATGTCATACAGGTCAAAGTCCGAAATAACAGCACCCAGGAAACGGCGCAGGTGAGCATGCCGTTCACCGTGATATCCCGCGTCTCGGGCGCAAAGCCGGTGGCCTCTGCCACTGCCAATCCGCTGGTCGCGTTATTCAGCGCACCGGCCTGTCCCTCCGGCAGTGTCATGAGAGTCCGGTTTCGTGGCGCTGGCACCCAAATTGCGGACTACACGAACTGGCGGTCCTGCCGTCCGGGCTTGAGCATGAATTTCTACATCGCGGGCATGCGCGCCAATGCGTCATATTTTCTGACGCCAGAAACCGCCACCGGCGGGGTGGTGACTGATGGAACGACGATCGGCTTCCAGACCGGCACCCCTACTGTCACCTTCCCGAGCATGACCACACCGATCCCCGCCAGCGGTGAAGACAGCTTGGGTGACCACGTGCTGCTCATGGACGGCCTGTTCCAGAACGGCGGGTTTCCCCTGGCCACCGATCTGGCCGGCAACGTGATTTGGTATTACGCGGCGTTCGACAGTCCTACGCAGACGGGCGCCATACTGACCAGGGCGGTGCCGGGAGGAACCATGCTGGTCATAGCGAACGGACCCAACTCGGCCAATTCCGTGACTAACAGCCAGATCCTGCGCGAAATCGACTTGGCGGGCAACACGGTGCGGGAAACCAACGCCACCCGCATTCGAGAACAACTGGTGGCCATGGGCGGGCAGTCGGCCTGTGCCATGGGTGGGGCCGCTTGCCTCTTCGGCGCCTTTCACCATGAGGCCATCCGCTTGCCGAACGGCGACACCATGGCATTTGGCGATGTCGAACAGATGTTTCCGGCGGGCACGCAAGGCTCTACGGGGCCCGTTGACATCATTGGCGACATCATCGTGGAACTCGATCAGAACTTCCAGGTGGTCTGGTCCTGGAGCGCGTTCGATCATGATGGCGGCG
>Ga0335078_10010926_pt1 | contig 13451 bp, 10 predicted proteins | sample Lox_Sample_32_FD_206711 | JGI IMG/M metagenome (GOLD analysis project Ga0335078, IMG submission 206711) | Soil microbial communities from Loxahatchee National Wildlife Refuge, Florida, United States - Lox_Sample_3.2 | ecosystem: Environmental > Terrestrial > Soil > Wetlands | place: USA...
CAGCACGGTGATGCAGACCTGCTTCTTCGCCATCTCCGGCGTGCTGCCGAAGGAGGAGGCGATCGCGGCGATCAAGCACGCGATCGAGAAGACGTTCGGCAAGCGCGGCGAGTCCGTCGTGAAGAAAAACTTCGCCGCGGTGGACGCGACGCTGGCCCAGCTGCACGAGGTGCGGGTGCCGGCGCACGTCACCAGCGGCTTCGACATCCAGCCGCCGGTGCCGGCCGAGGCGCCGGAGTTCGTGCAGAAGGTCACCGCCGAGATCATCGCCGGCCGGGGCGATCTGCTGCCGGTGAGCGCGCTGCCGGACGACGGGACCTACCCGACGGGCACCACGCAGTGGGAGCGGCGGAACATCGCCGTGGAAATTCCGGTGTGGGACGAGCAGATCTGCATCCAGTGCGGCAAGTGCGTGCTCGTGTGCCCCCACGCCGTCATTCGCGCGAAGGTCGTGGACGGCGCGGCGCTCGCGAGCGCGCCGCCGACGTTCAAGTCGGCGCCCGCCCGGTGGCGGGAGTTCAAGGACCGCCGCTACCTGCTCCAGGTCTCGCCGGAGGACTGCACGGGCTGCGGCCTGTGCGTCGAAGTCTGCCCGGTGAAGAACAAGAGCGAGGCCAGGCTGAAGGCGCTGAACATGCAGCCGCAGCTGCCGCTGCGGGAGCCGGAGCGCGACAACTGGGAGTTCTTCCTGTCCCTGCCGGAGACGGACCGCGCGGCGCTGCGGCCCGACCAGGTCAAGGACGTGCAGCTGTTCCGGCCCCTGTTCGAATTCTCGGGCGCGTGCGCCGGATGCGGCGAGACGCCGTACCTGAAGCTGATGAGCCAGCTGTTCGGCGACCGGGCGGTCGTGGCGAACGCCACGGGGTGCTCGTCCATCTACGGCGGGAACCTGCCCACCACGCCGTGGGCCAAGAACGCGGACGGCCGGGGCCCGGCCTGGTCGAACTCCCTGTTCGAGGACAACGCGGAGTTCGGCCTGGGGATGCGGCTGTCGCTCGACAAGCAGGCCGAGTTCGCGCGCGAGCTGGTGCGGCGCCTGGCGCCGCGGGTGGGCGAGGGCCTCGCGGCGGAGCTGCTGGCCGCCGACCAGGCGGACGAGAAGGGGATCGCCGTCCAGCGCGCCCGGGTGGCGCGCCTCAAGGCCGCGCTCGCCGGGCTGGCCGACGCGGAGGCCCGGATGCTGGAGTCGCTGGCCGACACGCTGGTGAAGAAGAGCGTGTGGATCGTCGGCGGCGACGGCTGGGCGTACGACATCGGCTACGGCGGCCTCGACCACGTGCTGGCGTCCGGTCGCAACGTGAACGTGCTGGTGCTGGACACCGAGGTGTACTCCAACACGGGCGGCCAGGCGTCGAAGGCCACGCCGCGCGGCGCGGTGGCGAAGTTCGCCGCCGGCGGCAAGCCGAGCGCCAAGAAGGACCTCGGCCTCATGGCGATCGCCTACGGGAACGTGTACGTGGCGCGCGTGGCCATGGGCGGGGACGACATCCAGTCGGTCCGCGCGTTCCTGGAGGCCGATGCGTACGACGGGCCGGCGTTGATCATCGCCTACAGCCACTGCATCAACCATGGCTACGACATGATCCACGGTCTCGACCAGCAGAAGATCGCGGTCCAGACCGGTTACTGGCCGCTGTTCCGGTACAACCCGGGGCTGGCGGCGGCCGGCAAGAACCCGATGGTGCTCGACTCGAAGGCGCCCTCGCTGCCGCTGGAGCAGTACACGCGCAGCGAGACCCGGTACACGATGCTGCAGCACAGCGACCCGGCGGCGGCCAAGACGCTGGCGGCGCTGGCGCAGCGCGACGTGGCCGACCGGTGGCGCCTGTACACGCACTACGCCGCCCTGCCCGCGGGGGGCAACGGCGGGAAGGGCGCGGTCTGATGGACCTCTCGACCACCTATCTCGGCCGCGAGCTGGCGAGCCCGCTCGTGGCGTCCGCCTCGCCGCTCGGCGAGGACCTGGGGAACCTGCGGCGCCTCGAGGACGCGGGCGCCGCGGCGGTCGTGCTGCCCTCACTGTTCGAAGAGCAGATCGCCCTGGAGAGCGAGCGCCTCGACCGGGCACTCTCGGCGGGCGCGGACGTCTCCGCCGAAGCGCTGAGCCAGTTTCCGGACCTGACGACCTACAACCTGGGCCCGGAGGGCTACCTCGAGCACGTCCGCAAGGCGAAGGCGGCGCTGGGCATCCCGGTGATCGCGAGCCTCAACGGCACGTCGAGCGGCGGCTGGGTGGACTTCGCGCGCCGGATGGAGCAGGCCGGCGCGGACGCGCTGGAGCTGAACGTGTACTTCCTCCCCACCGACCCGCACCTCACCGGCGCGGCGGTGGAGCAGCAGTACGTGGACCTGGTGCGGGACGTCCGGGCGGCGGTGCGGATCCCGCTGGCGGTGAAGGTGGGGCCGTCGTTCACCGCGTTCGCCAACATGGCGCGCCGCCTCGAAGAGGCCGGCGCCGACGCCCTGGTGCTGTTCAACCGGTTCTACCAGCCCACGCTGGACGTCGAGCGCCTCGAGGTGGTCCCCGCGCTGGTCCTGAGCCGGCGCGAGGAGCTGCTGCTGCGGGTGCACTGGACCGCCGTCCTGTACGGCCGCCTCCACGCCGACCTCGCGATCACGGGCGGGGTGCACGAGGTGGAGGACGTGCTCCAGGCCGTGATGGCCGGCGCCAGCGTGGTGATGCTCGCCTCCGCGCTGCTGCAGCGCGGGATCCCGCACGTCGGCGCGCTGCGGCGCGGCCTCGAGCGCTGGATGGCGGAGCACGAGTACGCGTCGGTCCGCCAGATGCGCGGCAGCCTCAGCCAGCGCTCGGCGGCGAACCCCGAGGCGTACGAGCGGGCGAACTACGTCAAGGTGATCAGCTCCTACGCGGCCAGGTGACGCGCGGGCGGGGAGACGGCAGCGCCGAGCAGGCCGCTCGCGGACCGTGCGCCCCCCTCACGTCCGGCCGTTTCAGGCCTGCATCGTCTTCAGGAACCCCATGTCGTGCTGCTTGGCTCTGAGCATGGCCTCCAGCGCGCCCTTGTCCACCGCCTTCATGTAGGCCTCCGCCGGCTCCACCAGCTTCTTCTCGACGACCTCCATCAGGGCGTCGTTGAGCGTGACCATCCCGAGCTTCTTGTTCGTCTGAATCATCGAGGGGATCTGGAACGTCTTCCCCTCGCGGATGAGGTTGGCGATGGCGGGGATGGTGAGCAGGATCTCGCGCACCGCGACCCGGCCGCCGCCGATCTTCTTGCAGAGGATCTGCGCCACCACGCCCTTCAGGGACTCGGAGAGCATGACGCGGATCTGGCTCTGCCGGTCCGCGGGGAACTGGTCGATGATCCGGTCCACCGTGGAGGCGGCCGTCGTGGTGTGCAGCGTCCCGAACACCAGGTGGCCGGTCTCCGCGGTCTCGATCGCGATCGCGACGGTCTCGAGGTCCCGCATCTCGCCGACGAGCACGATGTCGGGATCCTCGCGCAGCGCCGCGCGCAGCGCCCGTTTGAACGAGTCGGTGTGCAGCGCCACCTGGCGCTGGGTGATGACGCAGCTCTTGTTGGGGTGGACGAACTCGATCGGGTCCTCGATCGTGATGATGTGGTCGGTCCGCTTGCGGTTGATCAGGTCGATCATCGCGGCGAGCGTGGTGGACTTCCCGGAGCCCGTCGGCCCGGTCACCAGCACCAGGCCCTTGGTGAGGAAGCACAGCTTCTGCACCTCCTCGCTGATCCCCAGCTCCTCGGCGCTCTGCACCTTGGTCGGGATGACGCGGAAGACGGCGGCCGGCCCCTTGCGGTCGCGGAGCACGTTGCAGCGGAACCGGGCGAGGTCGAGGATCTCGTAGGCGAAGTCGGTGTCGTTGGTTTCGGCGTACTCCTTCTTGTTGCGGTCGGGCATGATGGAGAAGAGCAGCGCCTCCATCTCGTCCACGCCCAGCACCTCCTTGCCCTCGAGCCGCTTCATCTCGCCCTGCTTGCGGATGATCGGCGGCTCGCCGACGCGGAGGTGGAGGTCGGACGACCCCGACTCGACCAGCGTGTGGAGATAGCCCTGGATCCGCTCCTCGGCCGCGCCGGTCACGTCGGCCGCGGCGGCGGGCACGGCGCGGCGCGACGGCGCGGCGGCCCCCGCCTCGGGCGCCGTCATGCGGGCCTCCATCGGCATCGAGATCGCGGCGCTCGAGCGGCGCGGGCGGGCCGGGCCGATCGTCACCGTGACCTCCTCGCCCATGTGGAGGATCTCGACGTCCACGCGCGAGCCATCCACGGCGTAGCCGAACGCCATCCGCGACTCGGCGTCGAGGTGGTCCCTCATGCCCTCGGGCGCGATCTCGCGCAGCAGCGCCATGATCTTGGGCTTGGTGAGCGTGTCCCGCGTGACCGGCCGGGCCTTGCCCTCCACGTCGAGGACGACGGCCGCGCCGCTGGCGAGGCGCAGGCCGGACGCGCCCTGCTGGAACATGACCTCGATGAACTTGTCGAGCGTGGCCATGCCTCTCCTCTAGCCTCGTGACGGGGTGGGAGTGCTGCCGCCGCCCGGGCCTGCCGCCGAGCCGGGCGCGGGGGCGGGGGCAGGGGGCGCGCCGGGCGCGCCCGGCGCAGGCTTCGCACCGGCAGCGGGTTTCGCCGCGGGAGCGCCCGGCTTCGCCGGGCTGGCGGCCGGAGCCGGAGCCCCGGCCCTTGGCGCGGCTGGAGCCGGGCCGGCACTCTTCGTCCCGGCCGCCGCCGCCGCCCCCTTCCGCTCCGCCTCCCGGGCCTCTTCCGCGAGCACGCGCGCCCGGACGTGCTCGATCTCGGCCTGCTTCGCCTTCTCCGCCAGGTGCGCCTTCTCCTTCTGCTCGTTCTCGTCGGCCACGATGGTGCCCTTGATCGTCCGCTCCACGAGCGATCGGAAGGCGGCGACCCCGTCGCGGAGCATCCGCCCCTTCATCATCGGGCTGCCGCCGCGCGACGCCATGACGCCGAGCTGGCCGGCGGTGTCGGCGATGAAGCCCAGATTCTTCATCATCGCCTTCTGCCGCAGCTGGGACAGCTCCCGCGCCAGCTGCGACGCGTACATGTCCGAGTTCTTCGTCTTCGCGGCGGCGAACTGCTCGACCAGGGCGGTGTAGTGGTCGGCCAGTTTCAGCACCGCCTCGAGGTACTCGACCGTCTCGGTCGCCTTCGCCGACAGCTTGAACCCCGGCATCGCTACCTCCCGCCGCGCCCGCGCGCCCGGGTCAGCCGCACGTGAGCACCAGCTTGCCGAAGACCTCGTTCGACTCCAGGTGACGGTGCGCGTCGGCCGCCGCCGCCAGCGGGAAGCTCCGCTCCACGATCGGGCGGACGATGCCGCCCTCGAGCAGCGGCATCACCTCGGCCGCGAAGTGCGCGGTGACGTTGATCTTCTCGGACAGCGTGCGCGCGCGCAGCACCGTCCCGACGATGGTCAGCCGCTTGCTGAGCACGGCGCCCAGGTCGAGCGTCGCGCTGCGCCCGCCGGTGAGGCCCACGACGATCATGCGGCCGCCGCGCGCCAGCGCCTTGATGCTGCCGGCCAGGAGCGGCGCGCCGACCAGGTCCAGCACCATGTCCACGCCCGCCCCGCCGGTGTGCCGCCGGACCACCTCGGCGAAGTCCTCGGCGCCGCTGTCGATGCCGATCTCCAGGCCCAGCGAGCGGGCCCGCTCCAGCTTCTGCGGCGAGCGCGACGTGCCGAACGTGCGGGCGCCGTAGGCGCGGGCCAGCTGGACCGCGGCGGTGCCGACGCCGCTCCCCACCGCGTGGATCAGCACCGTCTCCCCCGAGCGCAGGCCCAGCTGGCGCACCAGGGCGTCGTGGGCGGTGATGAACGCCTCGGGCACGGCCGCCGCCTGCTCGAAGGACCAGGCCGCGGGAATGCGCAGCGCCACCGCTTCGTTGACGGTCACGCACTCGGCGTACCCGCCGGCCGGCACCAGGCCCATGACCCGGTCGCCCACTTTCCAGCCTTCCGAGCCGACGCCAAGCGCCGCGACCTCGCCCGCGTACTCGAGGCCGGGCACGTCGGCGGGCGCTCCCGGCGGCGCCGGATACTGGCCCATCCGCTGCAGCACGTCGGCGCGGTTGATGCCGGCGGCCCGCACGCGCACCAGGATCTCGCCGGCGCCCGGCGACGGATCGGGTACGTCGCGCAGCGCCAGGACCTCCGGGCCGCCGGCCTTCGTGATGACGACGGCCTTCACGGTGCCAGCGCCTCCGTGAGCGGCCGGCCGTCGAGCGCCTGCAGCGGCGGAACGCCGAGGAGGCGCGCCAGCGTCGGCGCTAGATCGGCCTCCTGCACCCGGCCGCCGTACCGACCCGGCCGCACGCCCGGCCCTGCGACGATCAACGGCACGTGCGCGTCGGCGTCGGACGGCTGCCCGTGCTCAGCATCGGCGAGCGGCTCCCTGCCCCACACGTCGTCGGGCCGCAGCGTCGCGACCACCTCCACGCCGAGATCGGGCGGAATGGCGTTGCGCCAGCGCCGCGCGATCGGGTCCCGGGCCGTGTCGGCCGCGGCCAGCGAGCGCGGCGTGTCCACCCGCCACACGCCGGGCACGGCGCGCATGGCCGCGGCGAGCGCCGCCACGACCGAATCCACGTTCACGCCGTGGGCCTCGAGGCCCGGTCGGTCCATCGCCAGCATGCCGGCCTCGAAGAACCGGAGCCACCGGCCCGGGCCGGCGCGCGCGACCAGGGCTTCCCGCGTCGCGCGGAGCAGCGAATCGAAGCTCACCGCCCGCGCCGCCGTGTCCCCGTGCGCCCGCGACCACGCCGGATACGGCGTCACCCCGTGATCGGCGGTGAGCACGACGACGGTCCGGCCGGGCTCGCGCCGACGCGCCAGCGAGTCGAGGAACCAGCCCAGGGACCGGTCGAGCCGCAGGATCTGGTCGTGGATCTCGCGCGAGTCCGGGCCGTACGCGTGCCCGATGTAGTCGGTGGCCGAGAGGCTGATCGCCAGCAGGTCGGGCTGCGGCCCGCGCCCCAGCCGCAGCTGCTCGAGGCCGTCGAGCGCGAGCGCCAGCGTGAGCGAATCCATGAACGGCGTGACGGGCAGCGTGTTCGCCGCCGCGGCCGAGTCGTCCGGCAGCCGGTGCGGGAAGGTGTAGTCCCGCCCATCGTGCTCCCACGGCTGGCTGTCGGGCTCGGCGTAGTCGGCGGCCGGCAGCAGCAGCGTCCACGCGCGCCCCGGCGCGTACGCCGCCGGCACGCCGGCGTCGAACGTCCGCACCCAGCGGGGCAACGTGTCGGCGTAATAGCGGCTGGTCGTGAAGCGGCCGCCTTCGTACCAGTAGACCTGCTGCCGCGCGCGGCCCAGCGGCAGGATGGCGCCCCGGTCCTTGCGGCTGACCGACAGCGCCCGCGCCTGCGGATAGCGCCCCTGGATCCAGTCGAACAGCGCGGTGCCGCGGAAGCGCCGCGGCGAGGCACCGGGCCCGGCTACGCCGATCAGCGCGGCCGACGAATCCGCCACGCCCTCGGAGTTGCGCACGATGCCGGTGGAGTGCGGGTTGCGACCCGAGAGGATGGTGGCGTGCCCCGGCGCGGTCTCCGTCATCGCGTGATCCTGGTACGCGTCGGTGAAGACGGCGCCGTGCCCGAGCAGCCACGCCAGGCCGCCGGTCAGCTGCGACCGCCAGCGATCCAGGTAGTCGGCACGCATCTGGTCCACCGTGATGACTACGACGAGGCGCGGAACGGGACGGGACGGCGTCGCAGGGGCGCGGGCGGCAGGCACGAGCAGCAGCGGAACGGCAAGCGTCATGACCTGCCCGATCATCCGGCCCTCCGGCACGTCGGTGGACCGGGGAATATGCGCAGAAGACCGGCGGCACGGTAAGGCGAGGCGCTAGCTCCAGCGGAAGATGCGGAGCGCGACGGCGAAGGACACCAGTCCCCAGCCGGCACAGATCGCCGCCGGCACGGCGACGGCGCCGAGGCGGGCGCCGTCCAGCATCACCGCCCGCAGGGCGTCGTTCAGCGCCGTCAGGGGCAGGGCCTGGATGAGGGGCTGCATCGCCGCCGGGAAGTTGGCCGAGGAGAAGAACACGCCGGACAGGATCCACATCGGCAGCATGACGAGGTTCATGAGGCCGTTCGCGGTCTCGGTCGTCCGTGCGCGGCTGGCCGTGAGCAGACCGAGCCCCGCGAAGCACACCGCGCCCAGGACCACCAGGCCCGCGAAGTCGAGCACCGAGCCCCGCATCGGCACGCCGAACGCCAGCATGCCGAACCCGATCAGCACCACCGTCTCGGGACCGAGCATCACCAGCCGCGCGACGATGAAGGAGAGCAGGTACTGGCTGCGGCGCATCGGCGAGGCCATCAGGCGCTTCATCAGCCGCCGTTTCCGCGCGTCCACCACCGCGTAGCCCATCCCCCACATGCCCGTGCCCATGAGGTTGAGGCCCAGCAGGCCGGGGATGAGGAAGTCGATGTACCGCGCCCCGCGCGCCATTTCGGTCCGGTCCACCACCGCCCGCGCGTCCCGCCGGCCCAGCGCCCGCTGGAGCGCGTCGTCGGCCACCAGCCGCGCGATGCGGCTCTCGGTGCGGGTCGAATCGAACCGATACACGATCGGCGTGCCGGGCACGACCACCAGTGCCACGCTGCCCTGGCGCAGTCGCCGCGCCGCCTCCGCCGGCGGGAGCACCACCGCGCGGAGGCCCCGGCCCTCGCCGAGCGCCCGCGCCAGCGAGTCGGCGCCGCCGCCCGCCACGTCTTCCACCGCCACCCGCACGACATCCGGCGGCCGGTTGCGAAACGCCAGCCCCAACGCCACCGCCAGCAGCAGCGGGAAGCCGAAGACCCAGAACAGGACCTCCGGCTGCCGCAGCTGCTCGCGGAAGCGAGCCAGGGTGAGCTGGATCAGTGGACGCCAGTAGCTCATGAGTCCCCCACGGGGCGGGGATGCATCATTACCGGCATCCTCTCATCACGTCCCCGTTACCCATCCCTCAGATGTCTCCCCGTCAGGCTCAGGAACAGGTCCTCCAGCGTCGCGTGATGCGTCACCAGCTCGGTGAGCTCCACCCCGCGGCGCTGCAGCTCGGCGAGCAGGGTCGGCACGGCCCGGTGCACCTCGGCCACGGTGAGCGTGAACCGCGGGCCGTCGCGCCGCGCCGCCCGCACGCCGGGCAGCGCCGCCAGCGCCGCCTCCGGCGGCGGCTCGGCCCCGTCGGAGAGGGCGAACTCGACCACCTCCTCCGCGCCGAGCGAGGCGATCAGCTCGCGGGGCGACCCCTGCGCGATCACCCGTCCGTGGTCCATCACGGCCACGCGGTCGCACAGCCGCTCCGCCTCTTCCATGTAGTGCGTCGTCAACACGACCGTCCCGCCGCCGCGCTTGAACGACGCCACGATCTCCCACAGCTGCCGGCGCGACTGCGGGTCGAGCCCGGTGGTCGGCTCGTCGAGGAACAGGATCTCGGGATCCCCCACCAGCGCGCACGCGATCGCCAGGCGCTGGCGCTGGCCTCCGGAGAGCCGCTCCACCCAGGCGTCACGCTTCTCGCCGAGCTCCACCACCGCCAGCACGTCGTCGACCGTGCGCCCGCTCCGGTAGAAGCTGCGGAACAGGCGGATGACCTCGGCGACGGTGAGGCGGTCGGCGAGCTTGGTCTCCTGCAGCGCGACCCCGAGGCATTGGCGCAGCTCCCGCTCGTGCCCTTCCCACCGCAGGCCGAGCAGCTCGATCGTGCCCGCGTCGCGCGGCACGAGCCCTTCCAGCATCTCGACGGTCGTGGTCTTGCCCGCGCCGTTGGGGCCGAGCAGGCCGAAGCACTCGCCCGCGCGGATCTCGAGGTCCAGGCCGGCGACCGCGACGACGTCCTTGTAGCGCTTGAACAGACCGGAGCAGCGGATGGCGGGCGCGGCGGACGCGGACATAGGGGGCGAATGATGACGAGGCGCAGACCGGAACGAAAGGGCGGGCGCGGCCGCCACCCGCTAACAGATTCTCGGCAGCTGCTCCCCGCTGAGCAGGTCCAGCACCCGCTCCCCTCCGGCCACGGTCGTGAGCGTGACGAGGCCCGGCGAGCGACCCGGGCGGACGGTGCCGATGCGCGCCGCGTGCGCCGTATCGGGGCGGGCCTTCAGCAGCGCCAGCGCCCGGTCCGCGTCGCCGGGCGCCACGAAGGCCACGAACCGCCCCTCGCAGGCGACGTAGAGCGGATCGAGCCCCAGCACTTCACAGGCGCCCGCCACCTCGTCGGTCACCGGCACGGCGCGCTCGTGCACCGCGATCTCGCACCCGGCGCCGGCGGCGATCTCGTTCAACACCGTGGCGAGCCCGCCGCGCGTGGGATCGCGCAGGCAGTGCACCGCGAGACCGGCGTCCAGCAGCGCGAGGGCCGGGGCCGCGACGCTCGCGCAGTCACTCGCGATCGGGGTCGTGAAGGCGAGGCCGTCGCGCACCGCCAGGACGGCGATGCCGTGCTGCCCGACCGGGCCGCTCACGATGACCGCGTCGCCCTCCCGCACCGCGGCGGGGGCGACGGGGCTCCGCGCCACCACCACTCCGACGCCGGCGCTGGTGATGTAGATGCCGTCGCCCCGACCCCGCTCGACCACCTTCGTGTCGCCGGCCACCACCGCGACGCCCGCTGCGACCGCCGACCGGCGGATGGACTCCACCACGCGGGCCAGGTCGTCCAGCGGGAGGCCCTCCTCGAGGATGAAGCCGAGGCTGAGGTAGAGAGGCCGCGCGCCCGCCATCGCCAGGTCGTTGACCGTCCCGTTGACGGCCAGCGTCCCGACGTCGCCGCCCGGAAAGAACATCGGCCGCACCACGAAGGCGTCGGTCGTGAACGCAAGCCGGGCGCCGGCCGGCAGGGCGTCGAGGACCGCGGCGTCGTGCAGCACGGCCAGGGCGTCGTTGCGGAAGGCGGGGAGGAACACCTGCTCCACGAGGTCGCGCGTGAGCCGCCCGCCGCCCCCGTGGCCGAGCAGGACGCGGCCGCCGGGCGGCAGCGGCACCGGGCACACCAGCTCGCCGGCCATCATGCCACGCGGCCGGCCGCCGCGCGGCGGCGGTAGAGCCAATAGGCCGCGCACGCCCCCTCCGACGACACCATGGGCGCGCCCAGCGGATGCTCGGGCGTGCAGCGCGCGCCGAAGGCCGGGCACTCCTGGGGCCGCAGCCGACCCTGCAGCACCAGGCCCGCGCGGCACTCGGGATCCTCCCGGGACGGCGGCGCCGCGTCCGGGAACCGCCGCTCCGCGTCGAACGCGGCGTAGCGCGCGTTGAGCCCCAGCCCACTGCGCGGAATGTCGCCGAGGCCGCGCCAGCCGCGGTCGGTGACCTCGAAGACCTCCTCGATCGCGCGGCGGGCGGCCGCGTTGCCCTCGGGCCGTACCACGCGCGCGTACTGGATCTCCACCTCGCAGCGGCCCTCCTCCAGCTGGCGCAGCGCCATCGCCGTGCCCTGCAGGAGGTCCAGCGGCTCGAACCCCGTGACCACGACCGGCACGCCGTGACGCCGGGCCAGGGGCTCGTACTCCGCCGTGCCCATCACCGCGCACACGTGGCCGGCGGCGAGGAAGCCCTGCACGCGGCAGGCCGGCTCGGCGAGGATCGCCTCCAGCGCCGGGGGCACCCGGACCTGCGCCACCAGCAGGGAGAAGTTGCGCAGGCCCTTGCGGGCGGCGAGCCGCACGGCCATGGCGTTGGCGGGCGCGGTGGTCTCGAACCCCACGGCGAAGAACACCACCTCGCGCCCCGGCTCGCGCTCCGCGATGGCCACCGCGTCGAGCGGCGAGTACACCACGCGCACGTCCCCGCCCTCCGCGCGCACGTGCAGCAGGTCGTCCCGGCTCCCCGGCACCCGCAGCATGTCGCCGAACGACGTGAAGATCACCTCGGGCCGCCGCGCGAGGCGGAAGGCGCGGTCGAGCGCCGCCACGGGCGTCACGCAGACGGGACAGCCGGGCCCGTGCACCAGCGTCACCCCCGGCGGCAGCATCTCGTCGATGCCGTAGCGGACGATGGAGTGCGTCTGTCCCCCGCACACCTCCATGAGCGTCCACGGCCGCGTCACGAGCGCGCGCAGCGTCTCCGCGTACCGCTGCGCGGCCCCGCCGTCGCGGTACTCGTCGAGATACTTCACGGTCCCCCCGGACCGGCGATGCCCGAACCGCCCGTCGCCTCGCCCATCTCGGCGCCGAGGTCCGACAGCGTCTCCATCTCTTCCAGATACCCGAACACCTCGGCGGCGTCCTCCGGGCTGATGCGGCTCAACGCGAGGCCCACGTGGACGATCACGAAGTCGCCCACGACGGCATCGGGGACGAACTCCAGACACACCTCGCGGCTCGCGCCGCCGAAGCGGACGGTGCCGTAGCGCATGCCGCCCGCGCCGTCATGCGTCTCGAGCACCTCGCCGGGAATCCCCAGGCACATGGCGTCACGCCCCCCGCGCCAGCAGCTGCGACGCCGCCACCAGCGCCTGCCCCGCCGCCAGGCCGCCGTCGTTCGGCGGCAGGCGCCGGTGCGTCACCACGTCGAAGCGCCGCGCGACGAGCTCGGACGCGGCCAGCGAGAGCAGCGCCCCGTTCTGGAAGCAGCCGCCGGTCAGCACCACCCGCGGCAGGCCCGCCCACTCGGCCGCCGTGCCGATCATCGCCGCCAGTGTGCGATGCAGCCGTCCGGCGACGAGCGCGGCGGCCGCCCCGCGACGGAGGTCGTCCAGCAGCGCCGCCACCGCCGGCCGCCAGTCCAGCTCCACCGGCGCGGCGCCGGCGTGCGGCTCGACGACGGTGAACGGGTACGCGGCGCCGGCGCCCGGCGCGGCGATCTGCTCCAGCTGCATCGCGGCCTGTGCCTCGTAGCTCGACTCCTGGCGCAGCGCCAGCAGCGACGCCATCGCGTCGAACAGCCGCCCCGCGCTCGACGTCCGCACCGAGCAGGACCCCGCGCGGAACAGCGCCTCGAGAACCTGGCGCCGCGGCGCCGCGTGACGCACGGGCGGGAGGTCCAGGTCCCACAGCCCGTCGCCCTCCAGCTCGTACAGCACGCCCAGCGCCGACCGCCACGGCTGCCGCGCCGCCACGTCGCCGCCCGGAAGCCAGAAGGGCCGCAGGCGCGCCACCCGCTCGAAGCTCGCGGCCGACGCGCGCAGGAATTCCCCGCCCCAGATCGTCCCGTCCGGGCCCAGCCCGGTGCCGTCCCACGCGACGCCGAGCACCTCGCCCGTCAGATCGTGCTCCGCGAGCGCCGACGCGACGTGCGCGTGGTGATGCTGCACGCGAATCACCGGCAGCCCGGACGCCTCGGCCAAGCGCGTGGACGCGTAGTCGGGATGGAAATCGCACGCCACGGCCACGGGCCGCAGCCCGTACAGCCGCTCGTAGTCCCGGACGGTCCGCTCGTGGGTCTCGAGCGACAGGGGGTGGTCGAGATCGCCGATGTGCTGGCTGAGCAGGATCTGATCGCCGTGGCTCCACGCCACCGTGTTCTTGAGGTGG
>Ga0335078_10010927_pt1 | contig 13451 bp, 18 predicted proteins | sample Lox_Sample_32_FD_206711 | JGI IMG/M metagenome (GOLD analysis project Ga0335078, IMG submission 206711) | Soil microbial communities from Loxahatchee National Wildlife Refuge, Florida, United States - Lox_Sample_3.2 | ecosystem: Environmental > Terrestrial > Soil > Wetlands | place: USA...
AGAGTGATTCCTACAGACGCGATCCAGGGACCGGAAGGCGGGGCCCTAGTCGATGGGTTCCTCCGGACCACCGCCGAGGGCACTCTCGCGGCTGGAGGGTGCGCTGAGATCCGGAATCGGTCAGGCGTTTCCACGGTCCTAGACGAGGAACCGGGCATGTCCGGAAGGGTCGCAGGATCGAACTGCGTCGGTGGGAAGACTGCGGTAGGCAAATCGCGGTTCCTGCGGGCCAGGGCCTTCGGACTAAGGTTCGCCACCACAGGGCTCTCGCAGGACCCGCCGAGTCTCTTTGGGTCGAGGTTCGGTTCAGTCAGCCGCTCCCGGGATTCCTCAGCGTGCACCATAGTCTACGAGAGGCTGACTGGCCGCGTCTCCAGCGTCCAACTAGTCGAACCGACAGAGGAGGACTCGCTGGTGTACATTCCAAGCGTCGCGGGTGAGAGTCTCCATTCAATCGCCTACGGCGGATTAGGTTCAAGTGATATATCGCTCCTCGCGGACACCGCCAGGCAGGGGCTTCGCATTTGCCAAAGATTCTGATCTGCGACCACGTCGAAGTCGAGAAGTTGATGCTTGGGCCTGCGATCGAAGTCGACTACAGGCCGACCATCACCAAGGAGGAGCTGTTAGGCGTAGTTGGAGGCTATGACGGCCTCGTGATAAGAAGCAGGACAAAGGTGGACCGAGATGTCATCGACAGGGGCTCCAGGCTGAGGCTCGTCGCCAGGCCGGGGACAGGGTTGGACAACGTGGACGTGGAGTATGCGAAGTCCAAGGGGATCACGGTGGTCAACAGCCCCGAGTCTCTGGTCGAAGGGGTGGCGGAGCACGTGGTCCTGCTCATGCTCGCACTCAGCAGGAAGTTGGTCGTGGCCGATTCTGGGACGAAGGCAGGCAAGTGGGAGAAGAACGCCTTGATGGGGAGGGAGCTGAAGGGCAAGACCCTTGGGATCGTGGGCCTCGGGAGGATAGGGCGCCGCATAGCAGAGATTGCGAGGACCCTGGGAATGTCTGTGCTCTTTTACGACGTGATCGCGATTCCCCAGGAAGTCGTCGATTCATTGGGCGCGAAGGTGGTGGGCCTCGATGAGCTGTTCACCACGTCGGACTACATCACGCTTCACGTCCCCATGACTCCTGAGACGGCCCACATGGTGGGCGATCGGCGGCTTGGACAGATGAAGAAGACAGCGTACATCGTGAACACTTCGAGGGGAGGCGTCATAGACGAGGGGGTCCTGGCTGCAGCCCTGAAGGAGGGCAGGATAGCCGGAGCCGCCCTGGATGTCTTTGAAAAGGAGCCGCCGACAGGCGCGATTCTGACCGCCCCCAACACGATACTCACCCCCCACATCGGCGGGCAGACAGAAGAGGCGCAGGTGAATGCGATAACCGTGATCGGGGCAAAGGTCAGGGACTTCTTCTCAGCGGGCTGAACGGTCAAGAACGTTTATCTGTCGACCGAAAACGAGGCGCCTCGATGCCCCTGTATCGGCAGATTTCGAAGACATGGCAGGACATCTTCCACGAGAAGGGAGGGGACATGAGGGCGAGGGCGGTGGAACTGCGAAAGCAGCCGGCGATGCTCAGGGTCGAAAGGCCATGGCGCCTCGACAGGGCGAGGGCCATCGGGTACAAGGCAAAGGAGGGAGTGGTCGTCGTCAGGATGCGGGTGTCCAGGGGAGGGATGCGAAAGCAGCGCCCAACGTCTGGGAGAAGGCCCAAGCACATGGGTGTCCTCAAGATCAAATCGGCCGTATCCTCGCAGCAGGTTGCCGAGAGGAGGGCGCTCGAAAGGCACCCCAACATGAAGGTCCTAGGGTCTTATCCTGTTTGGGAGGACGGGATACACGCCTGGTTCGAGTGTGTTCTGATAGACCCGAACCACCCTGCCATCAAGAAGGACTACAACTACAGACGGATACTCGGCGTCGTAGACTAACTCACTTCTTCATCTCGCTGCTGTGGCCTGGGAATATTTTGGAGTTCGGATCCACATAGGCCTTCGCGACGTTCACCGCAAGCGCCGCCTGGGCGTACCCCGTGGCTATCAGGTTGAGCTTCACCCCGTCTAGAGGTCCGGCTATGTCCCCTGCGACGTACACTCCGGGGATGTTCGTCTCCATCTTCCCGTTCGCCCTTATCTCCCTGCCGTCTATCTGCAGTCCCCAGTCTTTGATCGGCCCGAGGTCGGCTCGGAAACCTATGTTGACGAGGATGGCGTCGACATCGAGGGTGGTCTCTGCCTTGGAGCGATTGTCGAAGATCACCGCTTGCGTGACGTTCGAACCGTCCCCGGTCACGCTCTTCACTTCATAGAACAGCTTCACCTCTACGCTCGACTTCATCAGTTCAGCTACGCTACCTTCATGCGCTCTGAACACGTCTCGCCTGTGGACCAGGGTGATCTTCTTTGCGATGTCTTTGATGTTCAGCGCCCAGTCTACCGCCGAATCTCCTCCCCCCACTATCAGGAGCCGTTTGTCCTTGAACACAGACTTGTCCTTCACAAAGTAGTACACCCCTTTGCTCTCGTAGTCGCTAGCCCCCTTGGCCTCCAGCCTGTTGGGAGAGAACGCCCCGACCCCTGCTGCCACAAGGACCGCTTTGCTCAGGTGCCTAGTCCCCTTGTCTGTCCCGAGCTCGATGATTCCATTGTCTTTGTGCAAGGAAGTCACCCTCTCGCCCAGGACCACGGTGGGATTGTACTGGAACGCCTGCTCTACCAGGCTCTTGACAAGGTCCTTCGCCAAGACCCTGGAGTACCCGGGGACATCGAAGATGTACTTCTCAGGATAAAGGACCGCGACCTGCCCTCCGGGCTCCTCAAGGGCGTCGATTACCTTTGTCTTCATCTGTCTTAGTCCCGCGTAAAAGGTAGCGAATAGCCCGCTCGGACCCGCGCCAATTATGGTCAGGTCGTACACGTCGGCCGACAATGAGCTTTCTGGCTGGCCACCCGCGGTCGATGTATAAGGGTTCTCGAATATTAGGCTAGTCCGGCCGCCGCCGGGTCACTAGGTTTGACGATTTCTCTCAGGAGAATCGTGGCATACTGCCCCTTCGCGAGGGTGAACCGAATGTGGGCTTTCCTGTCTTCTGTCTCCCAAGAGGGAGCCTGCACGACGAGGTGGGGCCGCCTGAAACCTCCCTCCGAAGAGACTTCCTGCATTTTCTTGACGTAAAACTGTCCCGGGAAGACCTCTTCTTGGCCAAGCACTTCCTCAATTATGCGGTCGAACCTGGAGCCGTAGTTGCGGTATGCGTACCCTACCATCTGTATCAGCGGGACCGCTCCTGCGCTGGGCGAGTCCCTCACCCCCCGAGGCGCGAGCGTGAGCAGCCCTCCTTCTGACGTCTCCGCCCAGTTGTCCCCTCTTTCATAGAGGGAGATGTCCTCGCCCATGACGATAGCGCGCGTCAAGGTCTTGTTGAAGATCGACGACTGATACGCGTGGACGTAGAGCCGTCTCAGTCTGACCGGGATGGCCCTGAGCGCCTTCACCCACTCACCGCCGTGGCGGGCGAGCTCTCTTGCCACGAGCCTCTCGACGTCCCTCCCAGGGGGGAGAAGCCGCGCCATTCCTTCGTAGTCCCCCTTTGCTAGAGCATCCTTCAAAGCCCGGGCGGCTTCAGTTTCCCCTTCGGGTTCGAGGAGCAGAGACACGGCTTCTTCAAATTCAGCCCTGACGATGGCCTTCCCGATTCTGTGGGAACCAGCACCCGACACTCCGAACCGCTGTAGACCGTAGAAGTTTGGAAGGCGCTTCGCTTCGCCTAGGCGTATGACCTCCGCGACACGAGCGCCGATGTCCGGACAGCACTCCCTCAACGTTATTTCAAACGTGTTTCCGGCCACCGATGAACGCGAAAGAGGATGCCTCACGAATCCAACGCGAGTCGCCGCGAACCCTTCACCCTGGACCTCCTTCGGGCGCTCACCCCTGATGCTTGTCGGGGTCAGATACTGGACCGCAACGGCCCTCTTGTCCTTCAACCCGGCGTAGCTCACTCTACTCTTCAGGACAACGGCAAGCTCCTTCGACATGTGCATGGTATCGACGGAGCGCTTCTCGACCCTGTATAGCGGGAAGTACCCTGGCAGCTCTTCTTCTGAGACGTCTAACGTTAGTAGCCGCTCTTCAACCCTGAAGTCTTCAGGATAGGACTTCGCTCTGGCTGCGCAAGAGGGTCCGCTGGACGCGTAACAGCCGATGCCCACGCCCTCTTCCAGTCCTTTTGCTTCCTTCAAAGCAGCTTTAGTTTCCCGGTGATCTTGTCGACCTCGGTGTCGGGGGCAGGCCCTACCCCGAGGCATGTGACCGTTCCAGGGTCCAACTGCGTGAGGCCTCTGTCCTGGATGATGGACGCTGGAAGGCCTGCGGCCTTTGCCTTCGAGAAGAGTTCATCGAGTTCATGCTCAGTGTCGACCTTCAGGACGATCTTCGCCTGTCCCTCGGCCTTCCAACCTTCGTACCATCTCTGCCTCTTGGCCTGGGCTTGTTCGGCTGCGGCAAGGGAGGCATGGGCGACCTGGGCGGCGATCTTTCCTTTTCCCATCTTCAGGTCGTTCCTTACAACAATGGCCTGTTTCATGCTGTCCGTTTGCCAACGGTTATTACAAGTCCGATTAAGGGTTTCCAGCAAGTCGGGACGTTTTGGCGCGCAGTTACGATGTAGTCGTCGCGGGAGGCAGCATAGCAGGGCTCACATTCGCATCTGAGGCGGCGAAGAGGGGAGCCAGGGTCGTGGTCTTCGAGGAGCATGAAGAGGTGGGGGAGCCCGAGAAATGCGACGGCTTGGTCAGCCTCCGGGGCCTGCGCAAGTACGGCTATCCACCGAAAAAGGAAGTGATCCAGAGCGAAATCGCCTCGGCCGTCATACATTCGCCTTCAGACAGGCGTCTCGAGTTGAATGCGGCGTCACTGGAGATCGTAGTCCTCGACAGAAGCGCCTTCGACAAGCAGGTCGCTGCGGCCGCGACAGCAAACGGCGCTGAGATCATGACTGGAATCCGCGTGACTGACTCCCACAAGAGAGGCGAGCAGGTGGAAGTAAGGGCGGGAGGTGATCTCTTTCATGCGAAGTATTTCATTGACGCCACCGGACCGTCTTCGAGCCCAAGGCGGGGAATACTCCCGGCTGCGAAATACGAAGTGGCAGGGGACTGGGTGCGCGAACACACAGTCGAGGTGTTCCTTGACGCCATGAAGTACCCTGGATTCTTCGCTTGGATAATCCCCTTCGGCGAACACCTTGCCAAGGTTGGGGCCGCAGGCTTCGGGACCAGTCCCTTCAGGGCCCTGGACGCCTTCCTGGCGGACCGCCCGTGCAAGATCCTCCGGAGAGTCTCAGCCCCCATCTACGTCGGCGGACCCGCGGCTTCATTCATAGATGGCGACAGCCTGCTCGTCGGGGAATCTGCGGGCCAGGTCAAGCCTACCACCGCGGGAGGAATAATGACGTCCATCGCGGGGGCGGTGATCGCGGCGAAATGGGTCTGCGCCGGCCTTGGGGATCGGGGGCCGTCGCCGCTCGGACGTTATCAGGATGAGTGGGAGTCAGCCTTTCTAGGTGAGATGAAATCCATGCTGAGGCTGAGGCGGGTCCTCGAGAAGCTATCCAACGACGACCTTGACGGGATCGTCGGTGCACTGTCTGCGCCGAAGCTCGCCCAGAAGCTGTCGAAGTCGGACTTCGACTTCCACGCATCGGCCGTCCTGGGTGCCCTCGGAGTCCCGGGGCTCCTGAGGGTGGCTAAGGTGGTGGCCTCCGCCGAGGTCCGCTCCCTCCTGGCGGAGACCTGACAGACGGTCGCCTCTCAGCAACCTATATCTGCCGGCGCAAAAGGGCTTCATCAGAAATGTCTCAGGGAACGGTCACCCTTCCTCTCTGCAACTCCTGCAACCGGCCAATCAAACCGGCAGAGAGGGCTGTCCACTTCAGCTGCCCAAACTGTCATGACTCGGTGATCTGGCGGTCAGAGAAGTGTCGGAAATTCTCACGGCGCTACAAGTGCGTGAACTGCGGTTTCGAAGGCCCATAGGGATAGTCTTTGGGTTCCTACGTCATCAGGCTGAAGCTCCTCCCGCACGATACTACCACTGAACACCAGAAGATAGTTGACCAGGTTGCCAGCCTACTCCCCAAGCCAGCCCAGATCAGGGGACAGAAGATCGAGCCCATTGCCTTCGGGCTCTCCGCAGTCATAGTGGACGTGGTCACCCCCGAGGAGGAAGGGGTCATAGACAAGGTGGAAGAGGTCGTCTCCAAGGCGCCTCTGGTCGCCCAGTATGAGCTGATAGCGGTCAGCCGCATGTCGAGCAAGCTGCCCCCCAAGTGAGTCCCACCCGGGATAGCTTTTATACCTCGGTCGGCAGCACAGGTTTTACCGTTTCTAATACGATGTGAGCCCATTGAGATATCCTCTAAGGTACGCGGCCTACGAATGGATCAAGGAGAAGAAGAGCGCCACAGACGATGAGCTGCTCGAGGCCCTCAACAAGAACGGGAGCAAGTGTTCGCCGGACGAGCTGGACAAACTACTGATGCAGCTCGAGATACTAGGGCTGATCACCATCCGCTGGGTCGCAAAGGACAAGCGTCGGATCGAGTTCCAGGAGAAGCCTACCGAAGAGACTCGGATGCCTCGCATCAGCGAATAGACGAAGCATAAATCGACCTTATCAGGAGAGGGGACCGCCATTGGGGGTCGACTTCGGGGACTCGATTCCGAGGGAGAAGATCCAGCTCGAGGACATCGCTGGATGGACTCTCGCGGTCGACGGCTACAATACCCTATACCAGTTTCTGGCCATCATCCGTGGCATGGACGGAGGGCATCTCAAGGACTCGCAGGGGAGGGTCACCTCGCACATATCGGGCCTCTTCTACAGGAACATCAACCTGCTGGAGCTGGGGATGAAACTGGTCTACGTCTTCGATGGCAAGCCCCCTGAACTCAAGATGGAGGAGATAAGGCGAAGGTCAGAGCAGCGGAGAGAAGCCAAGGACCAGTACCTGCGTGCGCTCCAAAGCGGGGACATGGTTCAGGCTAGGAAGTTCGCCGAAGCATCGACGGTCTTGCGCCGAGACATGGTCGCGGACGCCAAGGAGCTCCTCGACGCGATGGGGATTCCCTGGGTTGACGCACCATCGGAAGGCGAAGCCCAGGCGACAACCATGGCCATCGAAGGCACCGTCAAGGCGGTTGCCTCCCAGGACCACGATTCGATAGTGTTCGGCGCTCCCGTCCTCGTTCGGAATGTCACGATCTCAGGCAAGCGACGCCTTCCAAGCAAGGGCATCGTCATCAACGTCGTCCCGGAGCGGATCACGCTTTCTTCCGTCCTAACCTCGACGGGGCTGACGCGAGAGCAACTGGTGGACTTCGCGATCCTGCTGGGCACTGACTTCAACCCAGACGGCTTCGAAGGAGTGGGACCTGCCACCGCCCTGAAGTATCTGAAGAAGTACGGTTCGCTCGAGGAGATCAAGGAGCTCCGGGAGCCGCTGCAGCAGGTCGATTTCAAGGAGATAAGGAACCTCTACCTCCACGCCCCTTCGGTCAAGGGGGTCCGCCCCGAATGGAAACCAATGGACAGGGAGAGAGTGGTCTCCTACCTTGTCAGAGACCACTCGTTCTCGCGCGACCGCGTCGAAGCGGCTCTGGCGAGGGTCCGGGCCTCGAAGGCTTCGGAGTCGGAGACGCTGGAGAAGTGGTTCGGATGACGGAGCCCCAGCTCCCGTCGCTGGGCGACATCGAACTCGCGGAGGGGAGGATAAGGAAGTACTTCCCCCCTACTCCACTCGAGTATTCCAAAGGGATCTCCGACACGCTGGGGCGCGAAACATACCTCAAGCTGGAGACCTACCTGCCCATCCGGGTGTTCAAGCTCAGGGGTGCGCTGAACAAGCTCCTGTCAATGCCCGACTCGGCGCTCAAGAAGGGGGTGATAACGGCCTCTTCTGGGAACCACGGATTCGCGATAGCCTACGCGTCGAAGCTGTTCGGGGTCAGGGCGGCCGTGTGCGTCCCTGATAACGTCAACCCGCAGAAGTTGAGGGCCATACAGGAGCAGGGTGCGGAGATAATCCGCCACGGCCGAGGCTACGACGAGACCTACGAGCACGCGTTGGCCACTGCGGAGAAGAGGGGGCTTACCTTCGTCCATGCCTTCAACGACCGCGACATCATCGCCGGCCAGGGGACCTGCGGCCTCGAGATGACGAGGCAGCTCCCAGACATGGATGCAGCCGCAGTCGCCATCGGCGGCGGAGGGTTGATCTCAGGTATCGCCATCGCGGTGAAAGAATCCCTCGCAAAGTCGCGCATCTACGGCGCAGAGGCCAACGCCATCCCATCGATGTACGAATCACTAGCAAGCGGGTCGCTGCAGAAGGTCGTGGCCAAGCCCACCATCGCAGACGGGCTGCAGGCGGCGGTACCGGGAGACCTGACGTTCAAGGCGGTCAGGAAGTACGTAGACAAGATTGGACTCGTCTCGGACGAAGAACTCGAAGACGCAATATACGATCTCCTTGCATTGGGTAGGGTCCTTTCCGAACCCGCCGGTGCCTCCCCCCTGGCCGCTATGAAAGGGCCGCTGAAGGATCAGCCGGGGACGAAACTCATCCTGGTCGTGAGCGGGGGCAACATATCGATGGACCTTCTCAGGTCGATACTCACGAAAAAATCGAAAGGAAACTCCTAAGATCCTTTGCCATAAGGAAGGGATTGGACCTGGCCTCCTCTCCCAGGGTCCGGTGGGGGACGTCCCCATAGTCGTGCCCCGGATACATGACAGTGGAAGCGGGGAGCTTCAGAAGCACCTCGTAGAGGCTGTGGTGCATCGCCTCCGCCCTTTCCCGGTCGAACTTGCCGATGTTCCCGACAAAGAGCGTGTCCCCAGTGAAGACGTGGGGGCCATCATACAGACAGATGCTATCCTCGGTGTGCCCCGGCGTGTGGAGCACCCTGACCCGATGCCCTCCCAATTCGAGATCCTCCCCGTCCTTGACCCTGATGTCGCATTCCAACGGAGAGGACTCGTGAGCCACGACCTTCGCACCGAGTTTCGAAGCGGCGTCGTGAAGGGTTGATACGTGGTCGAAGTGCTCATGGGTGGCCACCGCGAACTTGACCTTCGCGCCGACCCTGGTCACCTCGCTTACTATGGGGGCCGTCTCCCATCCAGAGTCGATTAGCATCCCATCTTTGCTCGTTTCGTCGATGAGCAGGTAGACGAAGTTGGCCATGGTACCCACGGGGATCTGCCTCACGATCAACGTCCAAGCGCCTGCGGTTCACCTTTATCAAGTTCAGATGTTCCGCGGCTCCCGTGAAGCCCCGGGGCAAGACTCCTGCCGAATCGGAGTTGACTACGGCGAGGCTCATGACCCCGACCGACGCCAACATACTCGGCAACGTCTTCGGGGGAACGATCATGAGGTACATGGATGAGGTCGCTGGCATCGTGGCTTGGCGGCACGCAGGCAAGAACGTCGTCACAGCGTCAATCGACAGGATGAACTTCTTCGCACCGGCGTACATCGGGAACCTGCTTGTCCTCAAGGCGTCAGTGAACTACGTTGGGACCACCTCCATGGAGATCGGAGTCAGGATAGAGGCCGAAGACCCGTCCACGGGCAAATCGATGCACACGGGCTCCTGCTACCTCACCTACGTGGCTCTGGATGAAAAGGGAAGGCCCACCCAGGTCCCGCCCTTGATAGTGAAGACCCCGCTGCAGAAGAGGCGCTTCAAGGAAGCGCAGGCACGGCGGAAGCTACGGGTGGCCGAGATCGCAGTCCTCAAAGGTAACTGAGCGCGCCGGTTGATTCCCGGCTCAACAAAACTAGAGCAGGGCCCTCATAGGCAATATGTCCGCCTTGCCAACCCGTGCGGGACTTCGCCGAGAGCTTCGGCATAGACAAGATGCGCAGCGGCAACGCGGCCGTCTATCTTCTGAAAGAGCAGTTCGAGAAGTTCTCTTCTTCGCCTCAAAAGGTAGAAGCATGCGAATCCATAGCAACGTGCTTCTTCCAGCTAGAACAGTACGACGACGCCGCCGGGTGGTATGAAACTGCGGGGCGCCTGATACTCGCCGAACCCAGCGCGACCCCTGCGTTGAAGGCGCTGAGCGCGCTGGGCGACTACGAAAAGGCCCTGGACTGCTATCGGAAGGGCGACGACGAAGAGAAACTCACCGAGTGTTCCACCCTCATCAGAGAATTGAAGCGCGCATGCGCGTCAGCCTGAGCCGGAGCCTTTACCCTCTTCATTCCTCGCGTTCCTCCTGTTCACTGTCTTGATGTGGCAGTCCTCGCAGACGGCCTCGTCTCTGGGGCCGACCTTGAAGGTGTGCTGGACGACCTCCAACTCGGCATCGCAGAAGTAGCACTTCGGCTTCAAGCGCCACCCCTCTTGGCTGCGTGGACCCTCCTCTTCACGACCTTTCCCCGACCCTTGTAGTACCAGACTTCGGCGTCCCCATTGGCGCTCTTCCCCCACCTTACGAGCTCGTCCAATTCTTCCTTGGTCGCCCGCGCCCTCCCGCTCTTCACCTGAACCAGCAACACCCTGCCTTCTTTCGCTGCGAACACGTCAACCGCACCGTGGGACGCGGCGCTCCGTGAGGCCATCCAGCCATCCTTCCTGAGTGAATACATGGCGCCGTACTCGTGAGACCTCCCACGAACATAGTTCCGGTTCGGCAACCGTTGAAGGCTCCTTTGCGGATGGATGTAAACATGTTCCGCGTGCACGCCAGTGCGGGAGAGGGACTCTGGGAATGCTAGCCGGATACGAGTAAGCTTATCACGGCTGGATCTCGAGCTAGACCCGGATTGGAAGAAGTCAGGAAGTCTCTCAAGTCAATGGAATCGCGCTTCTCCGACCAGCTTGAAAGACGAGAGCACATACTCAAGGAGAGCCGGGACGTGATCTCTGCTTCGTCCCGCGCGATCATAGACGTCCACACCGGGAGGGCGAAGGAGGCCGAAAGAGAGCTGTCAGCTGCGAGGTCGATCCTGGCTTCCCTGAAAAAGTCCTCCGACGGGTCGGTTTCGAGGTATCTGGTTTCGCCCGAAGCGGAGGTGGTCGAAGCCTCGGCGGTCGTGGCGCTGGCCAAGAACAAGCCGATACCTTCCATGGAGAGCCTCGGAGCTTCCCCGGAAGCGTACCTGCTAGGCCTACTGGACACCGTGGGGGAGTTGAAGCGCCTCGTCCTCGACTCGATCATGAAGAGGAAGCTGGCTGCTGCAAAGAGATACTTCGAGGTGATGGAGGAGCTCTACTCTCTTTGCTCCCCGCTGGCGGTGTACGACCACGTAGTCAACGGGACGCGGCGCAAGATCGACGTCGCAAGGATGCTGGTCGAAGACACCAGGAGCCTCCTGGCAGAGGAGATGGGCAGGGAATCCGTGAGCGCAACGATGGCCCGGCTCGAGAAGAGAATCGGGAGCAGGACACGCAGCTAGAGCTCGTTCAGAATCCTCGTTGTCTTTATGCTCGGGTATGGCGAATCAAGGCGCACCACTCTGATCTTCATGCCTCGCCTGGCCGCTTCCTTCTTCACTTCTCCTTCCATGTGATACTGATCATAGCCTAGCGCCACGACGTCTGGCTTTACCTTCTCAAGCGTGACGTAGATGTCTCCTTCAACGCCGAGGATGGCGGCGTCCACCTGCCTCAGCGACGACAACAGCCTGACTCTGTCCTCCTCGCTTATCAGCGGCTCCCTCTTCTTCCTCTTCCTGATTGTGCTGTCTCTTGCCACAGACACCACCAGCGCGTCGCCCAGTGCCCTCGCCTTCGAGATCGTGTAGACGTGGCCGTAGTGGATGAGTTCGAAACCACCCCCGATGAAGACCACCCTGATGGACCTCCTTCCCAAAGGAGTCAGCTTTGCCGCCCCGTGGCGCATCTCGATGGCTCCGGCGCCCTGGAGGTCCTTGAGCTCCTTCTTCGCCTCCTCCGCCCTGAGGCCCAGTCTCTTCGCGAGGGCCTCTGCATCAGCCTTCTGGCCCGTAACGCCCATCGAGAAGATTGCAGCGAGTGTGTGTTTGCTGTCCAATTTTTACCAGTCTATCTTGACGACTCCGGCGAACGAAAGCGAGTCCAAAAGGCCTTCGGCGTAGCCAATGCTGAGCATCGCCATCTCGTCCTCTCCGTTTGCGAGGAAGTTCTCTGCGTCCTTCATGTAAAGCTCCGCGTTCTCGATCACGTGTTCGTACTGGGGCCCGAGCCTTGGCTTGACGGAATCGAGCGCCTTCCTGGTCTTTGCCACGTACTTCGGGATGAGGGTCTGAGCCGTTCTCTTGACGCGGTCAGAGTTGCTTCGGACCTGGCTCTCGTCCAGAGAGAAGATCGCGGAGACCGCTTCGACCTCTGTGAAGTGCAGCTTCCCCGGAACGATGATGCAGTGGGGAGGGGCTCCGGCCTCCTTGGCCGAAAGCTCGGCGAATGTACCTGCTTCGAGGTTCGCGTCTTCTCTCCCAAGCCTCGAAAGGATGATCGCAAATGTGCCCTCGTCTACGACCCCACGCTTGAAATTCCCTTCTGCTAGCAGGAGCCCGGCCATCGCGTCGGCCGGGCTGACCCCCTGGCCGCTCTGGACATCATATTCGAGGAGCAGAAGAGTGTGGGCCCCTTCAAGGAGGTTCTCGTGCAGGATGTGGTACGCCTGGGTCAGCTTGCCCACGGCTTCCCGGGTGACGGTGACCGTCCTCGAGAACTTGTAGGAATGAAGCCCGGAGGCGCTCGCCGCGGCCGAGGAGATCGTTGCCGAATGAATGACCCTGGTTTCGATTCCAGCCTTGATTGCCCTGACCCGGAGCTCGTTGTGCGTGGTAGCAATCATGGGGTCGCCGAGCACCGCAAGGACCACTTTGTTCTCGCTGGCTTCTGAAAGGATTCTGCTTCCATCTTCGACGAATTGCCTGTCAACGATTGTGAAGTTCTTCCCGGTCGAGACCTGAACCTGCTTCAAGAGCTGGGGCTCATGTGGCGTGGTGTAGTACTCGAGGTAGATGACGTCAGCCGCGATCGTCTCCTCGATTCCTTCCAGGGTTATCCCCTTTGCGCCGAGTCCGAGCCCGACGAAGCTGAGGCGGCCCATAGTCGCATCATCCATTTTCTTGTGGTATAAGAAGCCAGAAACAGTTTCAATGTGGTCCCCTCATCAGTCAAGCATATCCGGGTTCGAAGATACATTCCGGATTCCGGGTCGCTTTAGTAATTGTATTGACACTAAGAATGCTTTTAATTCCGTCTCATTCCGCGCTAGCTTCGCGGGCCTGTGGCTCAGCCAGGTTAGTGCGAAAGCGACCTGCGAGCGGCTGGCTCTTAGGCTAGCACGTGGGGTGACCAGCATGCCGTGGGAGGCGCGAAAACGCCCACGAATTCGAATCCCACCAGGCCCGCTTAAGATTGACTCATGGGCACAGCA